>Ga0172381_10006695_pt1 | contig 11508 bp, 14 predicted proteins | sample Leawel6488metaG_FD_119754 | JGI IMG/M metagenome (GOLD analysis project Ga0172381, IMG submission 119754) | Leachate microbial communities from a municipal landfill in Southern Ontario, Canada - Leachate well 64-88 metaG | ecosystem: Engineered > Solid waste > Landfill > Unclassified | place... | reverse complement strand
TGACAAATTAGTTTTAGCATTGTCAAGGATTTCTGTTAATGCCGTTAAATCTTCTTGGATATTTTTCATTTTTTAACCTCCATATTATTTTGAATTATTTCAGAAACGGTTGTTCCAATTTTATTTATTTTCAAATAAGATAATAAGTTATCCTTGAAATTCAATCCTAAAGATTTGTGTTTTAACAATCCCTGGACATAAGCTTTCATCTTTTCAGAATTTTCCTCTTCCTTGATTTTCTTTTCAAGATCAAAACATTCTTGCCAAGGTTTAATAGGAATCATATGTTGTGTATATGTTCTGGTAGTTGTATCAAAACAATAGAAACAAGGTTCATGGTCAACTTGAGCAATAGTGGATCTCATTAAACTTCCACAATTGAACAGATACCTTTTGTTTTTACCAGTCTTTTCAATCTTGAAAGACTGGTGATTGTCACCACTGATGATCAAATCAAAATTATTCTTGGATAAGAAATCAGTTCCTAAGTCATAACATTCTTGCCATTCTTGTTCTACTTTGAACAAAATCATTTTGTGAATCATAAGAATGTTAAAACCAGATGTGGTTATTTTAGGAATATCTTCTCCATAAGAAACAGAATACAGATTAATACCTTTTTGTAGTTCTGTAGGTTCTGTATTTTCTGCTAAATGAAAATAAGGAAGAGTTTGATTTAAAGCATCAACAGGTGTATTTCCTTTGTTTCTGTACTTCAAATCATGTTGTCCATAAATTGTGTATATGGGAAGAAACTTCCCTGCGAGTAGATCAAACAAACCCATGTAGTTTGCATAATCTAAAAAAGGTGTGTCTGTCAAATCACCTGGTTGAAAAATAGCATCAACATTATCAAGCAATGCGGAACTTATGATATGTTTTATTTTGTTTTTGAGTGTTGTTGGATAATCATCCAATCTACGTTCAGGTGTCTTATTTGTATAATGCAAATCACCCGTAATTAATATTTTCATTACAATCACCTCACATGAACATTATGATTGATCCTGTATTGTTGTTCCAATTTACACATTTGGTGCAATTTAGAATATTTTTCTTCAACAAATTCTTGATCCAATAAATAGTAAAGATAAGAATCAGGAACATCGGCAAGCAATTCTCCCTTATGTTTACCAAAAGGCATTTCAATATCTTCATAACCCCTCATTTAATATCCTCCTTTATACGTTTTATTGTGGATTCTTTTATATCAGAAGAACAAACAGGGCATTTCTTTTCTTTTGATATCATTTCCACATATTGTTTTACTGCTGTATTCTTTTTTTCTTTCTCAATATCAGAATGTTTCCGAATATTATCAAAAATTTTGAAACAATCTTTTAATCCAGTAATCTTTGTTTCTAATTCTTTTTGTTCTTTTCTTTTGGCAACCAAAGAAATATAACTGTCTTCCATAAAAATAACATCTTTTGCCAAAACAATATCTTCTTGAACAGTATCAATGTTATCCAACACTGTTTGTAAATCATTTATTTTATCGGATAAAGAAATACTTTCATTCGAAAGGAGCAACAACTTGTCTATTAAAGGTTCTAAAGTTGCAACGGGTGAGTAGTTTTCCTTCTCTGATTTTAATGATTCAAGTGCTTCTATGTTTTTTGAAAGTTCGTTCAAGGAAGCAGTAATCTCCTCGGAAATTTGAGACTTTTCAATAAGTCTTTCAACTGCTTTTTTCATTGTATCAAGATTTTTAAATTGAACCAGATCATTTTCAAGTGCATTTTTTGTATTGGTTAAGGAAGCAATGTTTGTATTACTTGATCTTATCTCTGAATTGATATTGGAAAATAGAGTATCTATAACTTCCATATCTGCATACTCATTCAATCTCTTAGCAACTTCTCCAGAAGAGTTTTGTAATAGGAAATAAGGATCAAACTGTGTTTGTAGGTTATATTCATCCAAATTTAAAATGGATGATACTTCATTAGGAACATCTGTTTTGATTGCTTCCAAAGGATTTTTGTAATCATTATCAATGACATATTTTGTTTTGCTGTTTTCCCGAATGATTGTTACCGTATGATCATCCGTTTCTACTTCAACAATAACTGAATCTTTTTTACTGCTTGACCAATTTTTAAAATCTTCTCCTGAAGGTCTGTTATTTTTATTCCAACAAAATGCACGAATTATTGTTGATTTTCCAGAATCTGATGATCCTGTTATCACATTGACACCTTCATCAAAAAGTAAGAAAGCATCTTTATATGCTTGAAAATTTTCAATGGCTATTGATTTAATCATAGTAATTTACCTATTTAATGTTTTCTATTATGAACACATATTTTGATCTTTCCTGACTCCATTATCCAATACATACGATTAGGTTCTACCACTAATCGACTATTAAATTCTGGTTTAACTTTATTGCATAGAGATAATTCTAATTTTGTTGGTAATGGTTGTTTTATAATTGGATGTCTGTAATATACAAATTCGGATAGAAAAAATAGCATACCTATTATTACAAGAGGAATTAGTAATATTTTTTGATAAAGTTTCATATTTTTCCTTTCATTCAATAATATTTGAGTAAGAAACGGAATGGGCCTCTAACCCATATAACGCAAAACGACAAGGAGTCATTTATCATACCTCTGCTTTCTCCATTAAGCTATCCGTTTCTTATCTTTTATTTAAAAGCTTTCCTTATATCAGGAATCCAAAAGAAAAATTTATCCAATGATAATATAACCACTGAATAATCACTTCTGATAATAACTCTATCACAATCAGGAATATCAAAAATCTTTGTCAAATGATTGAAATAATTAAGGTGAAAAGCAATACATGGAGACATTCTAGGTCTCCTAAAAATCAGTACAGGTTGAGTATTGTTTTCTTTTGCCTGATTAACTGCTTGTTCCCATAAAGTAATAATGACAGATTTGTTCTGTCTGCTATCAATAATATCAAGGACACACCAATTTACAATCTGTTTGATCGTTTTCTTTTTCCCATCTTCTGTAAGGATTTCACTTTTTTTAGAAGAAGCGTATCCAGTCTTACACTCAATGCACCAATGAGCAAGGAGAGGTTTGCCAGACGGATCAGTAGCAGCAATATCACCGTATTGACCTTCTGTTGACTTACCTCTTTTACCTCGCATAGTAGATCGACCACCCGAATTTTGTGATCTCCAAAAAATATCATCACGTTCTCCTTTTGACCACCAAAGACTTAGTGCTACTGCTGTTTCTCTTTCGAAGTTACCACCTTTTGATTTACTTCCCATTTGATTATCCTTTTAAAATTTAATTGAGGAGAGCATCAATCTACTTTCAGGAGAGGGGATGGCTCCTTATCCTCATCCGGACTATTACGTTCGGAGTCTTTATCACGGACTTCTACCGTGTCCTCATTTGATTAAAACAAATCACCTTTAAATACAAACTCTTTCCATTGAGCAAGTCCTTCTTTGTTAATGAAGGAATTGAAACCATATCTTTGTGATACAGCAATGAATTTTTTTACCAATAACTGTTCATTACTATTTAGCTTAATAGTAGGAGTTCCTTCTAAAGGTAGTGTAACCAGTTTTCTATTTCTTTCAATTATGTCTGTACCATCTTTGATTGCTTGAAATGTCTTATGATTTCTTGATAATTTTTTGGTTATATATTTACATGCAGTTATTTCACCTACATGAGGAATACCTGGAACACAATCAGTAGTACAACCACCAATTGCTTTTACTTCAGCCCATTCTTTAGGAACAATTCTATAATCCTTCCAAAGATTCAAATCCTTATAAAGTTGTTTCTTTTTGATTGAATATATACTTACATTCTTAGAAAGAAGTTGGTACAAATCTTCGTCAGATGAAACAATTACTATTTCTTCATTGGTATAGGTTTTTGTTATTCTTGCAACAAGATCATCCCCTTCATATCCTTCGAACATAAAATTATTAACAAAACCTATTTCTGGTAATAGTTCATCTCTAATGACATTGAATTGGGCATAAGTAATATCATCAAACTTTTGTTCCTCTTCTGTCTTTTCTCTTTTACGGGTTTTCTTATAATCAGGAAACATATTTGTCCTGATAGAACCCTTTCTTGAATCCCAAACAAACACGAACTTATTGGAATCAAAGATTTTAGCAAGAGAAAGAAGTTGGCGAAAGAAACCAAAAATAACACCAACCTCTTTCTCTTCCCAAGAGAAATTAATCATGGAATGTTTTGCTTGGTGGCAAATAGAATTGGAATCTATTAATATCATCATGATTAATCAATTCTCCTTAATAAGATATGTCATCAAAAATGACAGGTATTTTTGCTTTCATATCATCTAATTGTGGACGCATCAATTCATACATTTGAGGATGGGCTGATTTAGCTGTCCTTTGTTTAAACAAGTGTCTCCATTCTGTTAAAGAACATGTAACAATAAATTCAGTCTTAACAGAAATAAGAAGGTCTCCACGAGCTTGTTGAGGAGACCAACCTAATTTTAACTCTTCAAGATAAGTAAATTCAGAATGAACTTTGTTTCTTAACCAGATACGATCTGTATCTGGTAAAGAATCATACAATGACCTTTCTTTACTACCAGGTGTTTCATACAAATCACTACCATCAAATTCTCCTTCAGGAATACTTGTAATCCATGGGGGAATTATAAAGCACACACCACCTGATTTCATGTAATTGCAATACCTGGTTGATTCTTGAAGAACTGCCATTGGAGCAAAATCATCAATAGGTTCAACACAACCTGATCCAAGAATTTCAGTCAATTTGTGTCTAAGATACTCATGGGAAAATCCTCTATCACTGACATATTTTGCAGTGATATGAAGATGATCAAGTAAAGCTAAATGAGGATCTTGAGGATTTAATCTTTTTTGCATAAAAGGAATGGCAGAATCTTCGGTCATTTTTCCTTCAGTTTTGTAACAAATACGACCGTATTCTTCAATTGTTTTAAGAACAGTCAAACCATCAACATCTTCCCAAGGAGTGATTCCCATTCTTAATGTTTTCCAACCTGGTTTCATCAAATACATGATTGTTTGTCTCCTTATTTAAGAACAGTTAAATTGTTAGGCATTTGTCTGGCTATTTTAATACCAGTAACACTTTCATTATAGAGGGTGATAATTTTTTCATCAACAATCTCATAATAAATAACAGGTTTTTTGTCAATGAATAGAATCTCATTAGGAGACCCTATCATTGGAGATAAAGACATTGACATGTTTTTATGATCTACCTGAACAACTCTGGGATTTGTAATCCCTACAAATTCTCTTTCATTAGAAAGAAGTTCCGTTGACCAATACAAAGAAACACCAAGTATCAATCCCATTCCTTCAATAACAAATCCTTTTATCTTATCGTCTTCCATTACTATCTCCTTTTAATAGGTCTGTTTAAATTAAATTTTGCCTCGATTGCTTCCCACAAATCAATAGTATTTTCTCTTAATTGATCCACTAAGTCGTTCTTTTCTACATGACCAATAGCAGCATTCAATTGCTGATACGTTTTACCATCAGGACAAGTGTAAACTGTATTGTTTGTCATGTTTTTAATGTACTGAAGGTTACCGCGAATGTCATCAATACCATAACCAAACAAAATAAAGATCATTGCTTTTCTGTAAGGATCATCAATGCTTTTAACAACAAAGGCTTCACTCTCAATACCGATAACCTTTTTAAACTCACCTTTGTTGTCCTTTTTCTTGTCTTTCTTGTTAGTTGGTTCAGTAACCTCTTCAGTACTGCCGAGTTTAATTGTTTTTGTTATTTCATCAACTTGCTTTAATTTAACCCTAATGGAAGCATAGAAAGCAGTTGCCATTCCTCCTGGAACAGTGTCACCGTAGTCACCTTGTCTAACTTGATTTGTGCATACCCATAACCAATTGTTGTTAGTTATGATTCTAGCTGACTTACGAAAACCAGCAGAAAACTCTTTTGCTCTTTTCTGTCCCATCTTATCTCCTTTAGGAGACATTTCAAGTTCAGTAGAAAGGGCAGCAAGAGAATCGGTACCACGAACATTTATTTCATTAGAACTTTTAGGTTTCCAATCTTGAACACCTTCAAAGATTTCTTCTACAGTATCAGGTCTGCTATAACTTTTCTTATCAATGGTCACTCCATAAATACGGGAATATTCGGCATCTAAACGAGCTTCAGGATCCTCTATAGAAGTATCACCACCTCTGGATTGTGCAGATGCAAGTATTTCAGCCATTATAGCAGTTTTGCCTGATTGTGATCTTCCGAAAACTTCCATTAAAAGACCACCTGGAACACCACCACCTCTAATTCTTTTACCTGATATAGCAAGATCGAGAAGTGTGGAGCCAGTCGATAAGACTTTCTCCACACTAATCTTTCTTGTTACAAAGGCAAGATCATCATTGATGGGAGTTTCCACTTGTTCCTTAACTTCATCAGATTTTTTCTTAATGATCTTGTGCATTGCCATTATTTACTTACCTCTTCTTGACAAAACCTTTTTTGCGGGTTTTTCGGGTTCAGGAGCAGATTCAGGAGTTTCAAGTTCCTCTTTCTTAGCAGCACATTGTTCTCTTACTTCACAAGTACGGCATTCTTCGTACTCATTGTAATCTTTGCCGAAATCAGCACCACCAGGACATTCCAAATCTTCAATACCTGAAGGTACATCTTGTTCAGGTTCCGGTTCAGGTTCCGGTGCTTTCTTTTTCATGAGTATTTTCTTTTCAGGAGCAGGAGCAGGAGCAGGAGCAGCAGCAGGAGCAGCAGGTTTGCTTAATGTTCTAGCAACAGTCGGTGCTGGTTTTTTCTCTTCCCTTTCAGGTACAGCATCTTCATCTTTTGTCTGGAAGTAAGCTTCAGAAACTTCATCATAAGTAGGTTTATGAATCAGTTCATCAAGACATACGGCAGTATCAAGAATTTCATCAGGGATTTCACCACGATCTTTAAATTCAAAAGCTGTATATTCTGTGGTAGTCATACCAGAACCTTTTTTACGGAAACTGATAATTTTACCTTCATCAATATCAGCATATGCAATTTCACCACCGCCTCTTTTCTTATGAGCAAGCTCTTCAAGAGGATTTGTAAACAACCACTGGGAAACATTCCAGACTTGAATACCTTTCTCTTCTTCTTTTGTAGAATCCATACAAACGATATTAAAGATATTACGTCTTGTAGGATTGAGAGCTTTAATGGCTACTTCATCTGGTTCATCCGAATCTTTCAGTTCTGCCTGATGTTCACATATCGGACACTTTTCCCTGTAGGTACGATTTAAACAAATGAAGTTGTCCTCATTGATACCTACTTTGGTGTGAACAAACACATCAAGCAAGAAGTCAATCTTACCAGGTTTCAATCTCGGATGTTGCTCACCAACAATGTAAGGAACGATGTACAATTCATGATCATCTTCTTTGCATTTCCAAAAATTAACATCTGATTTTTTATCAGGTTCAAAAAAATCACGAAAACGTCCGCTATCATTTTTGTTAGCATAGTTTTCTTTGTGTCTGGAGTTCATCTCCTGTTTGTACAATTCTCTACGGCTTTTTGTGTTCATAGATTCTCCTTTTTAATTTGGTTTTCATTTTTTATTTGTTCAATTGAACGGGCTATTGCCAAAGCAAGCACTCTGACAACTACATAAATAGGGAGCACTGCAACAGTTGTCAAAGCTTGTGCTCCTTTTTTAATATAATTTAGTATGACCATTTTCTTATCCTTTCTTTGCTAATACTTTTTTAACCATTCTTGGATTTTCATTCAACTTTTCTCTTTGATTGTCTTGTGAATGTTCTACAGCAGTGATATGGGAAATAGATCCTTTGGAAGAAGCTGTAAAGTAGTTACCTTTATACAACTCCACAAGCATGTTCAATGATTTTAAACGATGATCACAATCATCTTTAGCTATCCGCATCATATTTACTTCATACTCTGCATCAGGAAGTAAAGATTTTAATTCAGTTACATCAGGATGAAACTCAACTACAGAAGCAAACCAATTCTCTCCAGGTTTTTTATCTTCCATCCATCCATAAGCTTTAGGATTTTCTCTCATTTTTTTCAATAGTTCAGCCTTTGTAGCTGACACTTTTTCCACAAGCTTATCCCTTTCAAGAATGGCTTTAGCCCACTGTTCACCCCAATAAGCATAAATAGAAGGTTGATCCAAAGCAGCACGATCAAGATCATGGACATCCAACAACATATCTTCTTTTAGTGACATAAAAACTCCTTTCTTTGCTTTAATTATAGCAAATTAAAGCTGATTTTTTGCTATTATTTTTGGCAAACGTAATAAAACATATTGACCAACTGAGCTTCCCCACCATCATAGGTATTTTGTTTAAATTCTTCAATGATTTCAGATGCCCTATTATGTGTTTTGGAATTATACAAAACAACTTTCATATAACCTAATAACGATCTTCGTACTTTTTCAGGATCATTTTCCTGAATCAATTGCTTGACCTGCTTTCTGATACTGTCCCAAGATTCTTTTTTAAGCAAAGCATTGTAAATTTCTTTGCCATTAACTTCGTCTAAAGATATAGCAGAAAGAGCATCAAAAGCGGTGTCCGCATCATCTATGTCAATGATGTTATCAAGCAATGTCAAAGCATTTCTTGGAAGACCTTCAGATAATCGAATGATTTCTTTTTTGATCTTATCAGGATAATCAGTAGCATCAAAACCTTCTTCATTCAAAATAACGTCAATCAGGTGCATCATCTCACCTGGTTTCAATCTTTTCATCTGGAAGATATTGCAACGACCTCTTAAGGTATCAAGCAATGCTTCTGGTTCAGTTGTACCAAGAATGAAATAAACATCTTTAGGAGGATCTTCCAAAAGTTTTAGTAAAGCATTTTGTGCATCTTTTGTCTGTCTGTGGATTTCATCAAGGATATATACTCTAGGATTTCCTGACATCGTTGAAAAAATACAGGTGTCATTCAAGGAACGAACGGTATCAATTCCTCTAAGATTGGACATATTGTATTCTGCAATTTCTTCTTCAGGACAACCGAGCATACTTGCTACAATTCGTTCCATTGTAGTTTTACCTGTGCCTGTAGGTCCAAAGAATAGATAAGCATGTGGGATATCTTCCTTATCTCTTTTGAAGATACTTGCAATACTTTCTTTTACGGAATCATTGCCTACAACTTCTTCCAAAGCTTTTGGTCTATACTTTATTTGTAAAGACATTTAATAACTCCTCCTCATTATTTTTAATTATATCATTATAGGATTTACTTTCCTTTTTATCCTTCTTTTTATTCACAGCATTAAATATTCTCATTAACATATTAAATGCTACTTGGGCACCGTGATAACAACCTGTTTCTTCATCAATTGCTAAAGGATCAATTTGACAAGCTTCTAAATGTCTCATAGAAGCATCCCAAAATCTTCGATCACTATCTTTAAAAGGATTTAAACAATTGAAAATTGCATATTTTTTCTCACCAGCAATGTAAACATCTGCTAAAGGTTTTAATACAATTAGAGGCATAGGATACCATCCTTGTTTTCCTACATCTAATTTTAAACCTTCTTTTTTATTAACATCATCCGCTAACATTAATCATCCTCCTTTATGTCCGTTTTGGAATACCAGCATTCATCAATGCCTGTTGATTCCCATTCAATAATCAAAGGTACATTGATCCATTTAAAATGTTCCCTTATTCTCTTTGTTGCTATCTCATTACAAAGGGACTTTACTAATTTTTCTTCATCAGGGTGAGTGTCAATAACACAGCAATCATGCACTTGACCAACTACCTTTGATCTCATTTCCCTTTCTTGTAGTTCTGCATTGATTTGAGTTAAACTCCAAAGTAAGCAATGGAAAGCAGATCCTTGAAAAGCATAATTAACTATTTCATTTCTGCCTAAATATCCTTTACATTGAAAACCAGTAAGAAGTTCGACAATACCTGTTTCTTCAAAATGTCTATATTGATCATCTTGCCATTCTTTGAACACTTTGAACTTTTTCCAATAAGTTTCTTCTACTCGTTTCACATGGTTGATAAAGTATTCAGCAGCACTTGCTTCGGTAGATACTTTACCCATCTTCTTAAAATGATCAAGGACAGTTATTCCTTCATGAGTAGTGATACTGGAAGTGTCTCTCCATATATTTCTAGCACAATTCTTGTAATAAGAACCATACCATTCAGGAAAGACAAAACCATTCTTTGTAAAGAATCTTAATTTGTTACCTGTTTTCTTTTCTTTCCAGAAAGACATTGGAGCTTGTTTCAATGAAAAGATATCCATTGCAGTATCTCGGTGCATGTCTGTTTGAGGATTAAGAATGTAATCAATTAATACAGGATCAAGAGTATAACAAGCACCCATTCGAACTTCAATTGCATCATAATCAAAATCAAGAATCTTATGTCCTGGTGAGGGAATAATTCCTGATCTTGACATTTTCTTTGCTTCCTCATTTCTCATGGGAATATTTTGAAAATTAGGTCTGTTCGATGAATTATGAACACATATTTCATTGGCAAAGAAATTATTAAATTCCTCTACTTCAAGGTCATAAACACTTGCATATCTGTTTAAAATTTCCACCTTATAAATGACATGATTATTAGGAACAAAAGGACCACATTGATTTCCCCATCTTCTTTCAAAAGATACTCCATATAATTCATATAATTTTTTAAGTCGGTAATAATTATGACCAAATTCTTTTCTACAGTGTTCTATTCCTTCTGAACTATTTTGTTTGAATCTTTCTTTTGAAATGTATTTTCCGTTTTTATCATAACATAATTTGATTGAATAAGGATCTATATTATGTTTTTTCAAACAATTTTTAAAAGCATTAAAATCATATCCGGATCTAGTACAATTTCCCTTTCTTTCATGCAGAATTTTTAAACAATCTTCCTTAGTCAGATGTAGTGAATTTAATTCTGATATTTTGGAAAAACATCCGTTTTTCCATGCTTGTTTAGTTCTTTTGCTAATATTCTTTTTTTCTTTCTCAGAAACAACCCTTCCTGTGCTATGCAATGCCCCATGTTTGGCATTACTCATTTTTTCTAAATTATCAGGGGAGTGGTCTAAATGAATTTCATTTTTATGGTGTACTATTTCATTTTCTTGCAAGGAATTATCCACCAATTCTTTGTAAATCAATCGATGTTCGTAAATACCATGACCATTTTTAGATGAATTTAAAGAAAAATATAGCTGATCTTCTATTCTGTGAATAGCCAAAGTTCGTTTAAAAGAATCGTGAGGTTTTTTATTTTTTACAGGGAATACCTCTTTTGCAAATTCTATTGCCGGAACATAATCTCCGGTAATTAAACGGATTTGGTGTTCAGGAGTTACATCTAAAAAACCTTTACTACTTCTTGATTTCCAATATAAACGAATAACTTTCTTAAAACCTGTTTTTCCTGACCAAAGAACTTTACGAATAGCAGGTTTTAAATTATTATCAAAACAATAAACAT
>Ga0172381_10006694_pt1 | contig 11509 bp, 13 predicted proteins | sample Leawel6488metaG_FD_119754 | JGI IMG/M metagenome (GOLD analysis project Ga0172381, IMG submission 119754) | Leachate microbial communities from a municipal landfill in Southern Ontario, Canada - Leachate well 64-88 metaG | ecosystem: Engineered > Solid waste > Landfill > Unclassified | place... | reverse complement strand
CAAGAAAGGCGCTGATTCAATAAAGGCGTTTTTCGAGAAGATGAAGATCGCCCATGAAGCAGATAAAGAGAAGGCTATCAAGGAAGCTCTGGCACAAGCCGGGGCACAGCCTAAGCCTAAGGCTGGAAAGGATAACCCGGCCATGACAATGGCAGAGTTTCAAAAATTGCCCGCCAAGGATAAAGCCGATTATATGGCCTCTGGCGGAATCGTAACAGATTAACGGAGTAATAACATGGCTACTACTTTAACCGCTCTAGCTCCAACCCTCTTTTCAGCCGCACAGGTTGTAAGCGGTGAATCCGCCGGGGTGCTGGATGCAATCAATAACACGTGGGATGACAAGGGTGTCGCAAAAGGTGACAGCGTTCTTGTTCCTTACGCACCCGTACAAACAACTGATAATTTCAGCGCATCTAACGTATTGCCAGAGGGTGATACCAACGTCGCTGCTGCTGTAACTGTAAAGATCACACAGTCCAAGAAAACGAAGCCAATGGTTCTGACCGGTGAGCAGATTCGCTCTCTTGAAAACGGCGGGAATTACCAGGAATGGGTGAGACAATGGGCCGAACAGTCAATGAGGGCTTTACGGAATCTTGCCGAGGCCGAGGCTGCCGAGTATATAAAGCAAGGTGCTTCCCGTGCAATTGGAACCGCAGGAACTACGCCTTTTGCTACTGATCTTGACTTAATAGTCGATGTCAAGAAGATCCTAAGAGACAACGGATGTCCATTTTCTGATCCTCAGCTTGTAATCAATTCCGCTGCCGCTGCAAATCTTCAAAAGCTTGGTATCTATCAGCAAGCCTATGCTGCCGGAACCGATGAAGAGCGGCGTTCTGGCCTTTACAAGCCTCAGTTCGGTTTTATAATCCGCGACTCTGCCGGAATAGTTCAGCATGTAAAAGGAGCGTTGACCAGTACCACTTCTGACAATGCCGCAGCCGCTACGTTGGCAAAAGGTACGCTTTCTGTCAATTGTGATACCAATACCACCGATGGCGATACGGTGAAAGCCGGGGACATCATAACCTGGGCCGGGGATACTAACAAATATGTCATAGCTACTGCTATAGCTTCAGCCGCAGATAATATGTCTGTTGTGATGAATCGCCCCGGTCTTCGCGAAACTTTGGCTAGTGGTGTACTTGGTACTCTGGGGGCATCATATACCCCGCTGTTGGCTTTTGAACGGTCTGCCATTGTTGGTATTATGCGTCCTCCGCTTATGCCCGCAAACCCCGTAATAAAAACTATGCCGGTGTCTGATCGTTTCGGCCATTCTTACTTGATGGTGGAAATTGCACAGTATGGGCAAATAGTATGGGAAATGCATCTTGCATACGGGTTTAAGGTTGTCCAGCCTGAGCATGTGGCAATGATACTTGGTTAAATACAAGGCGGGGAATACCCCCGCCTTTATCATAGGAGAACTATATGACTCTTTTAACTGATAACGAAGTAACAAGGCTAGACAATTCAAACCCCGAGTTTGAACGCGCTACGCCTTTCAATAAACTTAATGCGGCAATTGATGAAATTGAAGGCGGTGTGGTATCGGCATATACCTTAGACAAGAGCGATAGCGCTGCTGCTTTTAATACTGACGCTGTATTAGTATTCACCGCGCCGTATGCGATGCGTATAATCGACGTCATTGTGACTGGCTGTGCCGATGAAGCGAGTGGAGCTGTCACGATTTACAAGGGAACCGACGCAATTGGAACCGAGATTGCTTGCGCCGCTGATGGTGTGGTATCACATCTTGCGGCTGGGGTCGTCAAGGCGCATATGGTTCTCGCGGCTGGCAACACCGTAAGCGCGATGGTGACGGCCGGAACAGCGCCCAAAGATGTTCGCGGTATCGTGACCGTTCTCTGTCAGAGGCTGTAAATGCACGGCGCAAACGTAAGCACCGACAAGACGAATGTACTAGCGGAACTCGGAAAAATGTTCAATTTTGAATATTCTTCCGACGAAGTTGATGTCGCCGCGCCCATAAAGATTCTTTTCAAGACTGGCGCAAAGCGGGTAAAATATCGGACTGACGTAAACACGCTCGGGTCAACCGTCAAGATAGAATTGTACACCGGGCCGACTGCCGCGAACGGAACAGAGATTGTACCGGTAAACTACAATCCGACGATAGGAGCAGCCTCCCCGCTTATCAAGATTTACCATACTCCGGACGTATCAAATGAAGGTACGCTGGTATATACGCGGCACTTCCTCGGATGGAGTCAGGGAGCTACAAGTGTAGGAATATCGAAGAGCGGGGCAATATGGCGATGGCTTGCGGCAAATACGACGTATCTAGCCATACTTACCCCGGTCGCTGACAGTACGCAAGTAACCTATGGCGGCGACTTCTCCGAGGAAGAATAATGCCAGTCATAACGCTCGCAGAGTATAAGACGCTCGCTGGGATATCCGGGACTACTCAGGACGCATTGATCAAGGCACTGATCCCGATGGTACAGTCTGATATTATCTCTATCTGCAACTATGACTTTGGGGAAGACACAGACTATGAGGATTTCCCCGAAGGAATGAAGCTATACGCCGCGCAGATGATCACATACCAGAGAGCTACAGCAGGGAATGTGCCGACTAAGCAAAGCGAAAGCATAGACGGGTATTCTTATACGCGGGCCGAAATAGGCGCAAGCGGATATCCTGCCAGCGTTGAATCAGGCCTAAAGAGCAAGTGGGGGCATGTATCCGCTAAGACTACACAACCGGTGAGCGCATTTAGGGACCGCAGGGGTCAGGGTGTACGGTCGTTGTCTGAAAGTGGACCGTCATACTCATATCCAGGGGTACCTGTATGAGCGAGCCTATAAGCCTGGATGTATTGGTACATAGCGCGGACCTGTATCCTAAATCCGGGGAAGATGCTTTTGGGAACCCGACATGGGGGGAAAAAGTAGAACTTACCAGGATAAGGGTATCCAGGTCTAAGCAGACTTTACTAACCGCTTTAGGTGAGGCGAAGAACGACAAGCTAGTACTGATCTTTGACTGTACCAACTCGCTACCTGCTGGTACTGCCTTCGGGGAGGGTGACAAGATTGTATACAACAGTGGGACCTATCTAGCCCGTGAAGTTACGGACAATTCCGGGGACGTTGCGGCTGCGCATCATTACCGCGTAGCATTGGTGGGGTCATGATAAACGTAGAGTTCAACACCGGTCAGGTGAAGCGCAGGCTTGCGGCAAGGATAGACAAGGCGCAAAAGGCGTTAGATATCCAGGTGTTGAAGGATGATAATCTTGAAATACCACAAAGCAACGAAAGGACGCTACAGAGGTCAGGTCATGTAGTAACTGGCGGTGGGGCAGTAGCATGGGAAACACCATATGCTCGGCGTCAATATTATCTTGATGAAGAGGTTGATGATCCAGCCGCAATAAAATATACAACTCCGGGGACACACTATAAGTGGCATGAATGGGCTAAGGCAAAGAAAGTCAAACAGTGGGAGGCATTGGCAAACCGTGAGTATAACAAGTGATCTAATCACCTATATAATAGCGCAAGCCTCTTCCATAACCGACATAAAGGAAGACAGCTTTGGCTCTACACAAAACCAGATCATGGCACGGTCTGACCCTTCGACGGCTAACGTCAAGGAACACATAGACGGGTCATACGCTGGGAAACAGCAGGTTACTTTTTATTCCCGGAACGTTTCACCGGCAACAGCACAATCACAGCTTAACTTGATTAGAACCACGGTGGACAAAAAGGAAATTACCTTGACATCACTACAGGTGTTAAAGGTTACTGCGGTATCAACGGTGTCTTTTGTAAGCAAGGAAGAGACCGGGGAGTTTATTTATAGTACAACCGTCGAAGTAGACTACGACGGCAAGAATCCCTACTAGGAGCATAACATGGGAGAAATGACTGACGGAACACAGGTTAAAAAGCACCACGAGCTTTTTTTCTTAAATAGTAATACGGCGGAAGCGCCGAATTGGATATGGATAAAGAAATCCACTGATAACACCATAGCGATGAATCCAGAAACGGAAGTACGAGATTTCATAGTTGATGAATCACCCACTACGATACTTACAAAGTACGCCCCTGGTATGACGTTCCCTATCACTATGTATAAGGGTGAAGAGGATTATGAATATTTTTATGCTTTATTCTATAACCTCAAGGCTGGATCGGATGCAGAAAGCGAATTGCTCTTTGTTGACTATGCCCACGGAGACACCAACTATAACGCCTGGAAAGCTACATGCTTGGTCGTAATCGACAACATGAACCCGGTTGACTCAACGATCACCGCGAACATCACAATCAACGGAACTGTGGAAACTGGCACGGCCACTATAACCGACGAGGTACCCGCTTTCGCCGGCGATGATACAATCGAGTTCATCTTAACGGTTACCTGTCAAATCAATACAACTCCCGAGGCTGGCGCGACGGTCATGTGTGGTGGAGTAACTAAGATAACCGATGATGACGGTAAGTGTACGTTCAATCTAATTGATGAGGAGCAATACGTCATTGGTGCTGTAGCTAAAACTTCGGAGAAAGTGTCCGAGATATTTACAGCTGACTCTAATACTGATACCAAAACCCTTACCCTAGTGGATCCGTGATCTTAACTAAAGCCATACTCCCCGATGCTATTGAGGTGTCGGGGAAGTATTACAAGATACATACAGGGCACTCCTACTGGTTCCGGTTTTACGAAATCATGGAACAAGAAAAGAAGTACCTAAATGATTTTGATCACCTGTATGTTGGTGAGATACCCGAAGATAGACAAGCAGGTATAGACGCTTTGGTCGGGTTTTTCTACGAGAAAAAAGAGATCCCCAGGGCAAGCGGTGAATCCGGGCCTGCGGTGCTTGACTACACTATAGACGCCGACTACATCTATGCCGGGCTTATGCAGTGTTACGGCGTTGACCTTATGGAACGTCAATACCATTGGCACATTGTACGGGCCTTAATTGCAGGGATGGAAGGAACCAAGCTGAATACCATCATCGGCTACCGTTGCGCTAAACCAGGGAAAGATAAAGAGCTGGCGCGTATGAAAGCCATGTGGGCGCTACCGGCGAAGGACAGGGCGGTAAAGGGACAAACCTTGTCAGAGTATCTATCACAGTAAGGGGCATGATATGAGCGACGGATATATAAAGATAGATACCAAGGTAGATCAAACCGGGCTAGACAAAGGCCTGAATGAAACTGATAAAAAACTAAAAGGCGGAACTAAGGGGCTAAAAGACTACGCGGGTAATATCGCGAAAGTAGGGGTGGCCGCTGGCGTTGCAGGATTAGCAATTAAAAAAGCCGCCGATATTGTCAACGATTTAACCGACGCATATAAAGCGCAGGCCAAGGCCGAGACGCAATTAGAATCGGCCGCCAGGAACAACCCTCTACTCAATGACGCATCGGTCCAGGTATTGAAAGATTACGCAAGCCAATTACAGGCAATTTCCACCACGGGTGATGAGGAGCTGCTTCCATTCATGGGCCAGCTTGCCGCTGCTGGACGTACCCAGGACGAGATAATGCAGATTATGTCAGCATCCTTGGACATTGCCGCGACTGGTACAATGTCGCTTGATGGTGCAGTTCGCAACCTTAATAAATCTTTCGGGGGATATGCCGGGGAGCTTGGAGAAGCAATACCTGAAATAAAAGCATTGACGAGTGAAGAGCTTAAGCAAGGTGGAGCCGTTAAGCTATTGGCCGAGCGATATAAAGGCATGGCCGCCGAGGTAGCGAGAAACACCGGAACGGCTGAGCAATTGGCCAATGCTTTCGGGGATCTTAAAGAACAGATCGGCCAGCCTTTCGAAGAAACGATTGCGCCTATACGTACTTTTTTCAAAGGGATTATAGAAGGATGGACCAATGCCTTAAGTAAGCTAAACGAATATAAACGCGCACAAAAAGCATTGAAGGATGACCCCGCTAATTTAGAAGCGCAACTCACTGTAGAAAAACAATTGCTAAAAGACATGGACAAGGAATATGTAAGCATAGTCAAGCAAGTAGACAATGAACGTCAAATGTATGGCGTTGTTTCCGGTTATATGCAAGAACAGCTTGACACTTTAATTCTACAAAGACAAGCACAGCTTGATATAATAGACGGCATACAAAAACAAATATACGCACGGGAAACATTAGCCAACGCGGAAGAGGAAGCGGCAAGAAGCAAAGCTACCACGGACGCTGCGGAAACAGATATGAATAAAAAAGCGTTAGATCATTACAACGCTGTAGTGGCTGCACGAGAAAAGAATATAAATGCTATAAATCTACAGGCTGACGCGGAAGGGATAGAAGCGGATCAACTGGAAATAATCAACGCTTACGTTTCCTCTTATGTAAGCCTTATCAACGAATCAAACGGGCTGATATCCGCAAGCAATCCGCTTGCACAGTCACTGCTTGATGTCATAAAGCAAATGACCGAAGAGTATGAAGCGCAGGTAATAGCACAGGAAAAAATAGAAGGCAATATAGAGAAAATCAAAACCGCAGAACGCAAGGCTCTTGATGAGCTTAAACAATCGCTTGCATCTATTGAGGAAGAGCTGGACCCGGTTGAATTACTTAAACGACAACGCGACAAATTAGACGCCGACTATGAGGCAGTGCTTAGGTCTACTTATGTAACCGAGGAAGAAAAGTACAACATATACAAAGAGTTCGCAGATAAGCGTCAAATACTAAATGATAATTTACACGAAGCTGAAAAGATTGCTCTTGAGGAAGAGGTAGCGCTAAGGCAACAGAAAACCGTGGAGATGCTTACCACGGTAAACGAGTTTGCAAATCAATACCAACAGTATATGTCATCTATCGTATCAATGATAAATGACAGGATAGCGAATGAAAGTGAAATAGAAACCGCAGCGCTTAAGAAACAATATGATGAAGGGTTAATATCTGAAGAGCAATTCCAAGAGAAAAAGGCGGAGATAGACAAGGAAGCGTCTAAGAAAAAGTACGATGCCGACATGTGGGAATGGGGTGCTAACCTTTTGTCAGCCGCTACAAATACAGCGCTTGCTGCTGTCCGTGCATTGGCAGAAGGTGGACCGTTCGCAGGGCCTTTACTAGCCGCGATGATTACCGCATTAGGTGGGGCGCAAATAGCGGTTATGCTTGGTAACAAACCTATACCGCCCGCATTTGCTACGGGGGGAATAATACCAGGTTCGCCATATACCGGGGATAATACCCTTGTACGTGGCACTCCTGGTGAAATGATATGGAACGCAGCACAACAGCGGGCATTATGGGAAAAAGTAAAAGACGGCGATTGGGGTAGCTCTAGCCCTAATATTCAAGTGTATAATCAAATGGCTAATGAAGCCAAAGTGGAAACAAGAATCAAAGATAATGATATAATATTCATGATTGACAAGACTGTATCTAAGGGCATGGCGGAAGGCAAATACAATCCATCCTACCGGACTATGCAAAATGGACTCCGTGGAACGCGGTATACAAGTTAGGGGGAGCGCATGGCGATAGCATGGCCTGAGACAGTAAACACCGACGCGTATGGAATGGAGCTGGTACCCTCTCCTAACGTCGAACGTATAGAGTTTGAATCCGGGAAAGGTCGGTCGTATCTCAAAAACTCCGTTGCAAAAAAGACCTTTGCTTTTATGCTTACCATGATTGACGACGGCGTAGGAAGTGAGTACAGGACTTTTGTATCATGGTGGGATCTTACGCTATTATCAGGGTCATTGTCTTTTACCTTCCCTGATTTAATTACTCACACCGGATTGACGGAGTATGAAATGATGGGAGAATACAGCGCATCGGGGCAGGTTAGAAAGGTGGTACAGTTTCAAGTGAGGGAAATGTGAGCGCGTTTGACAGTCTGTTCCGCAGGACCGGAGGATATTCTCTACCCTGGCTTATTACGATAGGCAACGGGGATACTACACTTTATTATATCAATGATACTGTTGACAGGGAGTATTCAGGGGAAACATACAAGGCCCGGACTTTTGAATACACGCCGAATCCAGAGGAGCATGGATTCATCGGCGGCGGTACTCTTGAGATAGCAACGGCCGACGCCTGGGAAGTAGACTCTATTAACGCTTTCATCGAATCGTCTAGCCAAGTTTCCATGACTGTTATAGGGATTTTGTTAGATGATGACTCAGTGACGGAATTGAAAACTTTTTATCATTCTTATGGTTCGGTACAGTGGGATGGAAAGAAAGCGTCATTCTCTTTTGATGCAGACGATCGACTGACTATGACTTTCCCCGCGCTTATATTTTCTCATTATAATAATCGAGGTAATGGGTGATATACTACCAGGACCTTTTGACAGTCCCTTATAAGAAAGCTGGTAGGAATATAGACGGTATGGACTGCTATGGGTTTTTGATAGAGTGTTTCAAACGTGAAGGTAAAATCTTAAAAGATTTACGGGCAATTCCAGAAGGTGATATTGAAGAATACATCTCCCATATAAATGTGTTAGAATTAAATGAGTATAAAAAAGGATGCGGCATACAGTTTACTATTTCGGGAAAGCTGCATGTAGGCTATATGATAGACAAGCGTACCGTTTTACACATGACAGATAAAGGTGTAAAATATTCGGCAATAAGACCAGGAAATGGTAGGATGTTTGAGGTGATAGATGAACACAACGCTGTATAGAGATTTTTCGGACGCTTGCGATTATATAAACATTCCGCCAGATGTACCGCTTAGTGAAAGTCTTAAGCAATATACCTTGTCTGATAAAATAATACTTGTAAACGGTAAACAAGTAGGTGAAAACTATATTCCGAAAGTAAATGATATAATTGTAGTGCGTTCAATACCTGAGCTTGCAACCGCTACGGCTGTAGTATTAGGGGTCGTCGCTGTTGTCGCTGTTGTATCACTTGTTGTTGCTGGTGTTTCTGCATATCAATTGTATGAAACACGTAAAGACATGGCAGAGTTGGCCGCTCAAAATAGTGCGGAAGCCTCTGGCGGTGTATCACAAGAAGCATTGAGAAACCTACCTACCATTAGGGGTGCAAGCAACGCCATTGCTACAGGTAACACTCAACCGTATATAATAGGGGAACATTTATTCACGCCATACATATTAAAGAAACCACATTTTTCTTTAGGAGGAACGAAAGGTGAAGAGCTATATATATGGCTAACATTTGAATGTGGATTTAATAATCAAGTTATTAGAGACATTAGTATAGGCGATGTAAGTATAAAAGATTTTGGTTCTGTTGGAACTACTCCACAAGAGGGTGTTTATGCTCTTGATGCAGACTCACAATATTATGATGATAATAACATACTTGAGATATCACAAGATGGAAGTGATTTTTATTATTCTCCATTCAATGATAAATATGCAGTGGAATTACCAGGGGCTAAAATAAAACGTGCAGACGATGCGGGTTATGAAAACTTATTATTTATTTTAGATGAGCACGCTTCAAACGTTGAAATAATAATTACAATAAATGGATTAAGGGCCTTTAATAAAGATGGTTCACAAAAAACAAACAATGTAGATATCAATCCATATTATTCTTTAAATGGAGGATCAACATGGACTGGATTTACATTTTATCAACCAGAAGTAGGTTATAGTAACACATTTGCATATCATAGCAATACAACAATGCGATATAAGGCAAGTAAAGATTTTACTTATGATCAAGTGAAAAATCTTACTGAGCCCATACAAATTATATTTGAATGCCCTACATTATCTGTAAATAATGGAAGTGGGGATTTTTATATTACTTGTATACAATCAAGAATATACGATCCTGATAAATCTGCTGACGCTGAATCGTATATTTATGAAAAAGCAATAGACGATACAGAAGCCGCTTTATCAACCAGAATGGGCTTACGTATAACTGCATTAGATTCTATAGGCGATAACATAGAAAAGATAAACATAACAACCGCAGGTGTAGCCAGAACATGGACTGGAGCCGCGTGGTCTGCTACAAAAATCCCCACTAGCAACCCAGCGTCATGGCTGCTTGAAGTGCTTACATCCTCGACACATACCGCGTCTAAAATGCTGGACACTGAACTTGACTTGGATTCATTCGGGGCGCTCTATGAATACTGTGATACTAATAGTATAAGTGTTGACTATGTACTAACGCAAGGCGATGAAAAGCGCAACGTGTTGTCAATGCTATGCGAAGTGGCTAATTGTGTTTTGTACCGAAATATATATGATGAACTTTCTATAGCGATAGATACCACAAAAGAAAATGCTGTTGCGTTATTCAATAGACAGGATTTAATATCTTTTTCCGCTGAGAAAACATTTAAAAGATTGACCGATGGTATACGTGTATCGTACATATCAAGAGATGGCGGATATCAACGGGACTCATATTTGATTATGCGTTCCGGCGTTACTAGGACAAGCACATCGATAATAAGAGACGTGGAAGCTCCTGGCCGTGTAGAGTTTGCGCAGGTAGCGGAATATGCTCGTAGCCTTATGGCCATTGAATCGCTAAGGACTAAGATAGTTAGAATTGAAATAGGCAAAGAAGGAACCTATTATACACCGCTGTCAAAAGTCCTAGTTCAGCATCCTGCCTTAAGCAACGGACTTGGTGATGCTGAAATAAAAAGCGTGGTGGTTTCCGGGAGTGATATTGTAGGTTTGGAATTATACGAGCCTATCCAATACGACTCCGAAGACCTGGCCGGATTCGGCGTTATCATAGACGCGATAGGCGAAGACTACGAGACACCAATTACGGCGGCGTATACTGCTGCTACCGATGGGCTTGTAAGTGAAATTACTTTTGTTACTCCGATACCTGTAGCATCGGCGGCGATTCCTCATGCCGGGGATAACTTGTCTTATGGATATCTAAACGCGGGAGAGTTCGACACTATCACTAACGAAATGTTGATAGTTGAAATTGCTCCAACTGATAAAGGCTTTAGTCTATCGCTGGTTGATTATGACGAGGACATATATACACCTGGAGAAGTACCAGAGTATACGCCTAATATCACGATACGTAGGACCGGGCTATCAACGCCGACAACCATTCCAGGGGCTACTCTGGAAGATGTTAACTCTGTAATAAACGAGAACTTGTATGTAGACCCTGCTGACGTAACTTCTGTTACGGCTGTTGCATACCAGGACCATGTAAAAGTTATTCCTGTCCTGCCAGCTTCTGAGGGATCCTCTGACGCGGTGGGAATTATCGTCCAGCGTTCTACCGATGGCGGTACAACATATTATGATACTAACAGCGTAGAAGACGGGACGGCAAGCGTAAACGTTGGGGCATACTATTGGGAGTTTTCTAGGGCTACCGATGGCTACCCTGAAAAGACCGGTTCCGCGTCCCCCTGGATAGCATTATCTAATTACCGTTTCCGTGTCAAGGGTGTCAACGCTGCCGGGGTCGCAAGTGAAAACTGGACATATTCGGGCGCGCCTAACGTAGACAATTACAAGACGT
>Ga0172381_10006693_pt1 | contig 11510 bp, 14 predicted proteins | sample Leawel6488metaG_FD_119754 | JGI IMG/M metagenome (GOLD analysis project Ga0172381, IMG submission 119754) | Leachate microbial communities from a municipal landfill in Southern Ontario, Canada - Leachate well 64-88 metaG | ecosystem: Engineered > Solid waste > Landfill > Unclassified | place... | reverse complement strand
CGAGGACGAGACGGCGTACAGCGAGAACTGCCGACGTCCAAAGGGAGCGCACGACTGTTGGCTGCAAGACGCCCTAGACCGCATCCTCGCCCGCTATGACGCACTGGTAGCGGAGCATGAGGCATACAGGCCGCATCGGTTCACCGCCTACGTCAGCGACGAGCACGACGCCGCCTACGACAACGTCGAGCGAGTGATGAAGCCATGACGGATCACGAGCACCGCATCATCGACGAGGAGCTGATGTTCGCCGCGACGCTACTCGGTGACACCGTGCGGGCGTACCTCGATGGCGTCATGAGCCGCGTCAGCCTCGAGTACGCGCTAGAGCGGCTCGAGGACGCACAACGCGAGTCGCGCAAGGAGAACGAAGCGGACCCGATGCACCACGCCGAGTACGTGCGCGACACACTGGCCGTGCTGGACGCCGAGCGAGTGATCCACGGCTAGGCGAGAGTGTTGACGGACCGTGCTAGAATGAGGTAATGCCGCAAGCGGGGCAGGCCGTCAGACGGAGCACGCGAGCCGTCCATCCTCTAGCCGAACACACCCTCATGCCGTCCACACCGGGCGGCATCTGCTATTCGGCTCTGAATACGAGCACCGCGCCTCCGCTGCGCGTGTTCCTCCCTCCGCCCGTCGCGCTCCGGCGCGAGCTGCCCACCCCCCCTCGGCGGCTACCAAGCGGGCAACAGCATCACTCGCCGCAAGGCGTGAAGCGCACCGCTCGTGCGGTGCCAGCGGTCGAGATGCCGCAACCACATGAGCCCTCGCATCGCTTGCTAACGGCAGGTGGCGCGAGGGCTTTCGTATGCCCCGAGGAGGCAGCGTGACCGTCACCGTGAAGCTGCCCCTCTGCCCGAGCGTCAACCACTGCCACGTCACCACCCGGCAGGGGCGGCGCGTACTCACCGCCGAAGCCCGCTCATGGCTTGCGGTCGCATCCACACTCGCACGATCCGCCGCGAAGCGTGCCGGGGCCCAACCGCTCGAGACGTGGGTGCGCGTCACGGTACGGGTGACATGGCCCGACAGACGCCGCCGCGATCTCGACAACACCAAGAAGCTGCTGCTCGACTCGCTCAAGGGCATCGCCTACGACGACGACTTCCGTGCGCTCTGTCACGACGATGTACCCCGCTACGACAAGAGCGACCCGCACATCTGCGTGACATGGGAGGCAGAGCCATGCGTGGACGCGACTGCATCTACTGCGTGACGGCATCCTCTACCGGGGAGAGCCGCTGCTACGAACCCGCCCACACCACCTACGAACGTGACGAGGACGGGCATACGCGCCCGGTAGCATCAGCGTGCGACTCCGACGGCCCCGCCTGTACGGGTGCCGTACCACGCCACGGCCAGCACGCCCACGAATGACAGATTGCCGCCTCGACCACGCCACAAGCGGGGGTCGCACCCCACGGAGGGGCGGCAACGTTCACGCCGCATGGCCTGATACCCATGCGGTACAACCTGCCTCTGGTTACGACCAGCGGCGCGGTGCGCTTCGTCTCCCGACTGCCGGATACGGAGGGACTAGAACCCGCGCACTCGCACATCCGACCGCACCCTGCACGGGACGCCGTGAGCCGTCAGGGAAACACCACACACGACCCGTCCGAAAGGACGTGAGCATCATGCCGGGAGGCAGGCCGACGAAGTACAACGCTGAGAAGCACCTGCCGCTCGTCATGGCGACAGCGGGTACGGGCGCGACACTCCGCATGATCGCAGTCGCGTGCGATGTGGATACCGCAACAGTCAAGCGGTGGATGAAGGAACACACCGAGTTTTGCGCCGTGGTCACGCGCGCGAGGGAGATGTCCGACGCGCTGCCCGAGTCGAAGCTGTACTCACTCGCCAACTCAGGCGACATGAAGGCTATCGCCATGTGGCTCAACAACCGGGCGCATGACGAGTGGCGCGACAAGCAGGCTATCGAGATTACCGGCAAGGATGGCGGTCCCGTGGAGGTAGATGTCACCGATGCCTTCACACGACTCGATGCTGCAATCGCTCGCGTCACTGACAGGCGCGCAGCGGGCGAAGGCGCTCAAGATAGCGAAGCTGACTGAGGCCGAACTCGACGCCCTGCTTGCGTCATGGCGATTCACCGCTCGACCCGAGCAGATGCCGCCTGATGGTGAGTGGTTCGTGTGGCTCATCCTCGCAGGCCGAGGTTGGGGTAAGACGCGCACGGGTGCCGAGTACATCAAAGCAGCGTTGCTGGCTAACCCAGGCTGGCACGCGGCACTCGTAGCCGAGACTATCGCTGACGCACGCGACACGATGGTGGAGGGCGAGGAGAGCGGTCTGCTGCGCCTGTTCGACGACTCCGATCTACGGGGTGGCAGCGTTGAGACGGCTTGGAACCGCTCGATGGGCGAGCTGTATCTGGCGAACGGCAGCAAGGCGAAGACGTACTCGGCGGAGAAGCCTGGACTCTTGCGAGGCCCGCAGCATCACGTAGCGTGGTGTGATGAGGCAGCGAAGTGGAAGGACGCACCCAGGGGTACCGAGGAAGACACCACATGGTCCAACCTCATGTTCGGGCTCAGACTCGGGCACGATCCCCGGTGCATCGTCACCACCACGCCGAAACCATTCAAGCTCATCCGCGAGTTGATCACCGCATCAACTACCGCCGTCACGACTGGCACCACGTATGAGAACCTCGACAACCTCGCACCTGTCTTTCGCGCCGCGGTCATCACGAAGTACGAAGGCACGCGGCTCGGCCGGCAGGAGCTTCTAGCCGAACTGCTCGACGACGTACCTGGCGCTGCATGGGCGCGTGCGGACATCGACACACACCGTGTCACAGAAGCCCCCGATCTACGGCGCATCGTCGTGGGTGTGGACCCGTCAGTCACGAGCAAGAACGACTCGGCCGAGTGCGGCATCATCGTGGCGGGCCTCGGCGCGGACGGACACGGCTACGTGCTCGCGGACCACTCACGCAGAGACACGCCGAAGGCATGGGCTACGGAAGCCGTGACTGCGTACCACACGCACCACGCAGACCGGCTCGTGGCCGAGGTCAACAACGGCGGCGAGATGGTCGAGCTGACCGTACACACAATCGACTCGACCGTGAGCTACAAGCCCGTCCATGCGCAGAAGGGCAAAGCGGCGAGAGCCGAGCCGATCGCAAGCCTCTACGAGCAGGGGCGGATACACCACGTCGGGCGCTTCGATGAACTCGAAGATCAACAGTGTTCGTACATCCCCGGCGCCGAATCACCCGACCGCCTCGATGCGCTCGTCTGGGCGCTCACCGAACTCATGCTCGAGCGCGAGATCGACTTCGCGTTCTGACACAACGCCCCGAGGAGGCCTGTATGACGCTCATCACGTCCGACAACAAGATGTGCCACCTGCAACTCGCCTGGTACGACGGCAAGTGCTTCTCACTCTGTGGCAAGGTTATCGACCCCGTGCTGCAGGAGGTTCCCGACGACGCCTACCTCTGTCCCGACTGCGCGCGGGTGCGCGATGGTCTCGTTCCCCGCGACCAGGCGTCCTGCTGTAACGACTAGGAGACCACATGGGCCGCATCCGTGACGCATACGCCGCACTCCGCGGCGAGAAGGCAGCGCAGGAGTACCCCGAGACTTCCGGCGCGCAGTTCCTCGTGCCGCTCGGCATGAGCGGGCGTCCCGTCACGCATCAGACGGCGTTCGACTTGGCCGAGCATACCGACGAGTTGGTAGCCGCCGCGCGTGACATCTGGCGCACCAACCTCGCCGAGCCGCCACTCGTGGTGTTCGACGGCGACGAGCCGGACTACACGCACCCGCTGTCGGTCGCACTCGCACACCCGAACGATCACATCACGCAGACGATGATGTGGCGGCTGGTGAGCGACTACCTCTCCGGCCCGGACAAGGGTGGCGCGTACATCCTCGCGGTGCTCACCGTCGGTGGCGAGGTCGCCGAGTGGTGGACGAAGCCGGGTAGTGAGGTGCGTCCCATCCGCGACAGGAGCCGCTTCATCAGCGGCTACCAGTGGCGTGACGGTACGCGGTGGGTGCCGGTCGATGAGAACATCGTCGTCGTCCGCTGCTACTTCCCCGACTCAGATGACATCTGGGCGCACCGTTCCCCGCTCATGGACGTGGTGAAGTCCATCCGCATGAACGACAACGCGAGCGTGTGGCTCGACTACATGCTGCAAAACGGCGGCGCACCGTCGGCTGTCATCGCGGTAGAGGCATCGCAGGACACCGCGAAGCAGATGCAGGCGCAGATCAACGATGAGGTCATGGGCGCCGAGAACGTCGGCAAGGTCGGCGTCATCTCAGGCGCGCACGTGTCGACTATCGAACTCGGCAGCAAGCTCGCCGACGTTGACTTGGGGCCGCTGAAGGATCGCCTCGAGTTGGCGGTCGCACGAAGCTACGGCATCCCCGCCGAGTTGCTGCAACTCTACGTCACAGCCGCGAAGGGCGAAGGGCTTGCTGGCAACAGCTACCGCGAGAAGCGGAAGATCCTCTACGCGAACAAGCTCACGCCCGCTCACCACATGATCGAGGAAGCCGTCGGCATGGCGCTCTGCCCGCTGTACGGCCTGCCGATAGCCGCACTCAGATTCGACTACTCCACCGTGGACGTGTTCGACGACACGCCGCTTGAGAAGGCGCAGCGGGTACAGACAACGCTCGCCTCCATCGCGTCCATCGCATCAGTCACCGAACGCCGCGCTATCGCATCCTCGCTCGGCATCGACCTCGCGGACAGCAAGCAGCCGGGAGCCGATGACATCCCCGAGTTGGCGATGCGCGCACGACTGACCGCGCTCACGTCGTATGACGACGGCAACAAGGCCACTGAGCGCAAGGGCACGACGCCGCGTGAGGTGAAGCTCGTCACGTTCGACACGAAGGCGCGCTCGCTCGAAGCGTCGTTCGCACGCAGGGCGGCGCGGGTGTTCGCAGCCGAACGTGCTGCGGCAGAGGATGCGCTCGGCAAGCTAGGCGATTCACCGACGCAGGCAGCCGTCGTGAAGGCCGCCACCTCCGGCATCGACGCCGAGGCGTGGAAGGCAGCGTTCGCCGATGTCATCCGCGACGTGATGCTCGACGCCGCCGAAGATGCGATGCGCAACGTCGGCAAGGCTGCACCCGCACATGAGCGTAAGGCCGTCACACCCGCCTTCGACATCACGCACCCTGACGCGCTCGAGGCCGTACTCGAGCGTGTATCGAAGCTGGCGGGGAGCGTCACGCAGACGACGAAGGACACCATACGCGCGTTCGTCTCACGCGGCATCGACGCCGGGCAGACGATCCGTGAGGTTGCAGACTCCATCGTCGGCGAGGTCGGTCCCATCGGCACGCAGACGGCCGCCACACGAGCGGCCACAATCGCACGCACCGAGACGATAGGCGCACTCAACGAGGGCGACAACCTGGGCGCCGCACAAGCGAACGCTGAGACGCCGCTCACGAAGGAGTGGCTGTCGGCTGGTGACGGTCTAGTGCGTGACGAGCACATGATCGACGGCGAGGTCGTCAAGTTCGACGACTCATTCAGCAACGGCCTCGCGTATCCGGGCGACCCGTCCGGTGATGCCGGATCCGTTATCAACTGCCGGTGCGTATGCCTCTACGACGTTGCCCCCGAGGGCTAGGAAGGAGCGAGACATGCCTCGACGCAAGACGAACGAGACGATCCTGCACAAGACCTACGCCTTCACGGTCACGGAGACGAAGGAGGCAGACGAGCGCACCGGCGTCATCGTCGGTGATGCGAACGTGTACGGCATCGTCGATAGCGTGGGTGACATCGTGGAGGCGGGCGCGTTCAAGCGCAGCCTCAAGGGTGATGACGTGCGCCCGCTTCTGTGGCAGCACGACACCTACGAGGTCATCGGCGACGGCGTGTTCGAGGAGACTGACAACTCCCTGCGCCTCGCTGACGGCCAACTCTACAAGGGCGTGCAGCGTGCCGAGGAAGCGTATGAGATCGCCAAGCAGACGCGCCGGCCGCTCGGCCTGTCCATCGGCTTCAGCATCGCATCAGGCGGTGCGTACAACGACGACGACGGCATCCGGCACATCACCGAGGCGAAGCTCTACGAGGTGTCACTCGTGACGTTCCCCGCCAACGCCGCCTCCATGATCGACGGCGTGAAGGCACAGCCGGAGGAGTACGAGTCGCTCGCGCAGAGCATCCTCGATGCCGACCTGTCGCTCCTGGCCGACGATGACATCGCCGACCTGCTCGAGGCCGCGGTGTACCTCGCCGACGCGCTCACACCCGAAGTCAAGGATGACGAGATCATCCCGACGATAGCGGCAGACGACGCAGCGAAGATGCTGCAAGATGCCGCGCTCGCGCTCGCCGCACTCGTGTAGTCGGACCGCTCCCACCCGGTACGGACCGGGAGCACCCAGACGAACGACCCGCTGGCACCGCACTTTCATCCGACGCACGAGAAAGGAACAACCATGTCCGTAGACACCCTCGTTGAGGGCAAGGCAAAGGCTCTCAAGGCCGCAGCCGACGAGATGCGCAAGATCGCTGAGAAGTTCGATGGCGTCATCACCGGCGACGACGCGGTGCGCTTCGACGAGCTGCGCCACGAGATCGAGGAAGGCAGCGAGCAGGTCAAGGCGCTCGAGGCCGCGGGTAGGCTGACAAACGTGCTCGACATGCCCGCCGCTGTCGTGCCGCACAACACCGAGCCGCAGCCCGTGCGCAAGAGCATGGCCGAGCAGATCCTCGGCAACCGCGCTGAGTTCAAGGGCTTCGACGGCCGCCACATGGCGACCATGAGCCCGGCCGACTTCAAGACGCTCGTGGGTCACACCACCTCCGGCGGTCAGAACCTCATCCCGACTGAGCGCAACGAAGGCGTGCTGCTCCCGCAGCGCCAGCTCCTGATCCGCGACGTGTTCACGCAGGTTTCGGCGTCGTCCAACAACGGCGAGTACTTCAGCCAGACGGTGCGCACCAACAACGCTGACTTCGTGTCCGATGAAGTCACGTCCCCGGCCAAGCCGGAGAGCGCCGTCACCTACGAGCTCAAGACGTGGACGGCTCGCACGCTCGCGCACTGGATCCCCGTCACCAAGAACATGCTCAACGACTACAGCGAGATGGAGGGCCTGCTCACGGTTGACGGCATCTACGGCCTCAACTACGCAGAGGACCTCGCGCTGCTCTGGGGCGCAGGCACCGGCAACGAGATCGACGGCATCATCGCCGCGACCGGCACCACGGCGCACACCCGCGTCGCTGGTGACAGCATCGCGGACACCGTTCGCCGCATGATCACCAAGAGCTTCGCAGGCGGCGGCGTCCGTCCCGAGTTCGTCGGCATGACCCCCGAGACGTTCGAGGGGCTCGAGCTGGCGAAGGCAACGGGTGGCGAGTACCTGTACGTCACGGTCAACGGCCGCGTGTGGGGCCTCACCATCGTCGAGTCGCCCGCGTTCGAGGATCCGGCCAACGCTGGCAGCCACTACCTGCTCGTGGGTAACGGCACACTCGGCGCCCGCATTCACGACCTCGAGGCCGAGAACGTGGAAGTCGGCGTCATCGACAAGCAGTTCGTGCAGAACACCCGCACGCTGCTGTTTGAGAAGCGCCTCGGCTTCTCGCACCGCATCCCCGGCTCGTTCATCTACTGCAACAACACCGAGGATGGCAACGGCTACATCTCCTAGTCGCCGCACAGCATCACGGGGGTGGGGCTTCGCGCCTCACCCCCTCACCTGAGCGCACGGCCGGTACTTCCTCGGGGCCGTCCGTGCGTTCTGTTGAGGGGAGCACCCCTTGCTGTTCCTGCCTGTCACCCGCCCACCTGATCCGCGCGTGGTGGCATCGCTGGTGGCATCCGACATACCCCGCTCGGCTATCGTGTTGGTGGACTCACCTCACGGCGCCGCGTGGCCGAAGGCGCTCATGGCCGCAGGGTTCGCGGTCACGGCGCACAACACCGGCAACTGCCGCGCCCCCGTGTCGGTGGACGCTAGACGCGCACGCCACCTGTCCATGCGCCGCCACTCACAGACGCTCACCCGCGACTGTGGGCGCGTGCTCTACCTCGAGGACGACGGCATCGTGCCGCCTGATGTGTGGACGCGCCTCACTCGCTTGCTCGACAGCGGGTACGTCGCGGCTACCGGCATCGAGACTTCGCGGCGCGGGGAGTTGCGAGCGCCTGGATTGTGGCTGCATCGCGGAGATACATGGGCGACCGTATGGCCGTCTGTGGCGTCACCAGTGGACGCCTGCGGCCACTTCTGCCTCCTGACCGACGGAGCGACGTATGCGCGAGTATTCACACCCGAATACGGCGAGGCTATCGACCGTGCGCATACCCGTCTGCTCACGCCACTCGCTTGCGATCCTGACTGCGTTGTCGGCCATCTGCTCGACGATGGGCGCGTGGTCACATCCCCGCAGCACCTCATCGCGTATCGCAACGGCATGGAGGTGGCGAGGGTGAAGGCGTATCGCACACCGTCCGGGCTGTTCTGGCCCGACCTCCACACACCCGAGTACGACCCCGCACTCCCGTATGACGAAGACGGTATCCAGCGTGTCATCTCGAGGAAGGAAGCACCGATGCGCGACTCACGCACGTATGTCACGAAGGGGACGGTCATCCGAGGCCGCGGCCACGTCGAGTCCCGGCGTCGGCGCGAGATACCGATGCACGTCGCGCGAGCCCTTGCAGACGCGGGATGCACCTACCTCGACGGTCCACTTGCTGGCCGTCCGCTCACCGATGACGCCGACCTGTTCCCGCCCGCGCCGTACGAGCCGCGCACCGACATCAAGCCTGTCGATCCGCGTACCGCGCTCAAGAACGTCTGCCCTGAATGCGGCAAGGCGTGCAAGAGCGCGTCCGGCCTCGCATCGCACATCGCGGCGGGGAAGTGCTGACCGACCTGTCCGTGCTCGTGTGCTCCATGCACGCACGGACCGAGAAGCTGGCGCGTCTGCTCGAATGCTTGAGTGAGCAGCCGGCCGAGTTGCTGGCACGCACGCAGGTGCTCATCGACATAGACGACGCGCCGAGTGTGGGTGCGAAGCGTCAACGGATGCTCAAGGCGTCACGCGGGCGCTACGTCGCCTTCATCGACGACGACGACCTGGTGACAGGCGACTACCTCACGGAGCTGTTCCGCGGCATCGAGAAGCGCGTGGATCACATCGGCGTCAGGATGCTGCTCTGCCACCAGGGAAGCCGCGCCAACGTCGAGTGCTCCATGCACAACGCCTGGGAGACGCGGGACGGCGTGTACCTGCGAGGCCCGCAGCATGTGTGCGCGGTGAAGCGCACGCTCGCGCTCAAGGCGGGCTTTCCCGACATATCGGTAGGCGAGGACAAGGCGTACTCGCTCGCACTCACGCCGCTGGTGAAGTCCGAGTACCTCACCGCTACCCCCGTCTACCTCTACTTGTGGGAGCCGAAGTGAGCCTCACCGTAGTCATCCCCGTATACAACCACCTGCACGACACGCTGCTCACGCTCGACACGTTGGCGGCCACGACCTCGTGCGATGTCATCGTGGTAGACGACGGCTCGACCGATGACACGCGCCACGCGCTCGACGCGAAGTACCTCACCTACATCGCCAACGAGACGAACCTCGGCGTCAATGCCTCGTGGAATGTCGGCATCCGTGCCGCGATCGCCGCAGGTGCGAAGTACATCTGCGTGGCGAACAACGACCTCGCGTTCTCGCCCGGCTGGTGGCGGCCTCTCAAGCGTGCGCTCGACAGCGGCATGGCCGTGGTGAGCCCGTACTCCACCGAGGGCGTGCTACCCGCCGACTGGCCGCTCGGTGGCGAGAGGCACCCCAACCCGCACGCGCTACCGCTACTCGGCTCGTGCTTCTGCTTCCGCGCCGCACTTATCCAACGCATCGGCTACTTCCCCGAGGACATGCGCCACTACTACGGCGACAACTGGATAGCCGACACATGCACGGACGAGGGGCTGAGGGTCGGCTACGCGCCTGAGAGTTACGTCCACCACTTCTACATGCAGACATCCTCGAGCGTCCCGCACAAGCAACTGCTACTCGACGGTGAGGCGTACCGCCGCATCAGGGGGACAGCATGCAGATAGGTCCGCACACCTACCACGGCGCAGGATGCAGCTTCTCCGAGTTCGAGGGCCACATCACCATCGGTGACTACTGCTCACTCGGCGAGGCCATCACCATCATCGCGGGTGGTGAGCATCACACCGAGGCCGTGAGCAGCTATCCGTTCGCGGTCAAGTTCGGCGTCGGCGAGCTCGCTGGATTCAGCCGCGGCGATGTCAACATCGGCTCCGACGTGTGGATCGGCTCACACACAATCATCCTGCCGGGAGTCACCATCGGCCACGGCGCCGTCATCGGTGCCGGTGCAGTCGTGCCGCGCTCCGTTCCCGACTACGCGGTCGCGGTGGGCAATCCCGCCCGCGTGGTGCGCAAGCGCTTCGACGACGTGACCATCGCGCGCCTCATCTCGACGGCATGGTGGACGTGGCCAGAGAACGTGCTGCGTGAGCGCATACCGCTGATGACCGACGTGCAGGCTTTCTTGGAGGCGGCGGGATGCTGAACGGTCGCAAGGTGATAACCGTCACGCCCTGCTACGCGCCCGCTGCGATGTTCGACGCATCCCGCGCCATCATCCCGTGGAGCGGCGTCGTCGATGAGCGGTGGGTGTTGCTCAACAAGTACCCGCTCCCGAGCGTTGAGGAGAACGAGGCCGCGCTTGCGGAGGCGGCTACCCGCTACGGCTACCAGACGTTCGACAGCGGCGATGATCTCGGCCTGCAAGGGAGTCTTAACAACTTCCTCGCGCACAATCCGCAACCACCGGGGACCATCCTCATCACGGTTGACCCCGACAGCGCGTGTGTGACGCCGGGTTGGGACGCGGCACTCGCCGAGGTCATGTGCGCGGGCGGCTACCCGATGGTCGCATGTGGCATCCCCGAGTTGGCATCGCAGCAGACCATCCGAGTCGCGGGGCGGCGCGTGTTCGTACACCCGTCCATCCAGATGTTCAACGTGTGCGCGTTCGACCTCGCATTCATCGCCCGGTGTGGTGGCTTCTCGCAGCCGGTGAAGTATTGGGGCGGCCTCGAGGGGTCGCTCTACGAAGGGCTCAAGCGCGAGCGCACGCATATCGCGTACCTGCCCGACTTCCCGAACATCGACTACAGCATCCGTGACTCCCACGATCCGCGCTACGCGGTGTGGAAGTGGGAGCACTTCTACGGACGCTTCGACGGTTCGTTCGCCGACTACCTGAGGAGATAGCCATTGAGTGAGTGCGATGAGATAGCCCGCCGCGCACGCGCTACCACGTTCGGTCAGTGGAGGCCGCAGACGGTCATCGCCGGACACACGTTCGCGCACGTCCCTTCGTGAGAGGCGGCACCCTATGACACTCGGAGGTTCGCTATGAGCCGCGTCCTCGACATCATCCTCACCGCCGCGCTGGTCGCGGTCATCGTCCTCGCTGCACTCCTGCTCCTTGAGCCGTGG
>Ga0172381_10006692_pt1 | contig 11510 bp, 3 predicted proteins | sample Leawel6488metaG_FD_119754 | JGI IMG/M metagenome (GOLD analysis project Ga0172381, IMG submission 119754) | Leachate microbial communities from a municipal landfill in Southern Ontario, Canada - Leachate well 64-88 metaG | ecosystem: Engineered > Solid waste > Landfill > Unclassified | place... | reverse complement strand
GTTGACGACCCGTTACTAAGGACAGACCTGGCTCGAGAATGTTGTGGTATTCCCGAAGCGCCGAATCGGATAAAAATGAATTTCGAAACTCTGAAGGATCGCCCCAATTGATTAGATGATAGCCCCCTTTTTGTAAATCGTGTAGTCGATGAATATACTCCCACACGTTTTTCCAGGATGCCCCGTAGTATTCTTGCAGGATCAAGCGCAATGTAAGCGAGGATGGTAAGAACGGGAAACTTATCATCTTATGGATCAGCTTTTCCTTAACCTCCGAAAACTCGTGACCTATTCCTCCGTCTGTCTGCATGATAAAATGCCTTATTCCCAACCGATGAAACCACTGAATATTCTTCCCGATATATAGCAATACCGGATAGGGCATCAACAAGTGTCGGAAGTTTGAATAATAATCCCAAATAGCCACGTTTTTCGTCAATCGTAGCCATCCTTCGAGTCTTCGTCTCCATTCCACTACGTCTGCCCTGTTGCTCGTCTGGTATGGCCCTGATTTCGGTATCTCGATGGTTGTGATGATTACCTCCACGTTCGGGAGTGGCTTTATTTGTGGCGGTCGTTCGGTCTGAAAATAAGCAAGCGTTGAGAATTTCCTTTCCAGGTAAGTCTCTGCCACTTCATTGATAAACCTTATCAGGGTTTCACTTGGTAACTCCTTCTGGCACTTCTCGCACTCACACCAATCAGCGTTATCCGGCTGACTGATACTGATAATCTTGTCCGTCTTGATCTTACTGACTGATTCGATTACGGTCTGTAAAGCCAAAGGTGAGTTCAGGCAGATTTTACCGTACCCAACAGGAAACAACCTTTGTTCCTGCAAGGTGTGAATCCAGTCGTTCGGGTCCACAGGATGATAATAGAAGTCGTTGACCTGACTGTCAGAGGATGATATGATGATTCGTTTAGTCATTGTAAATACCATAATCTAAAGCAATCTGCTCAGCTGACCAGATACCTTTTGTGATCTTAAAGCCTTCGATAACGCCCTTAAATACTCGAGTATTTGCTGTTTGATTACCAATACAATATGTCGTTGAACTTACGGGAGTTCCTGCTGATTGATTGGCTGTTCCAGAAAGTACACCATTAACATAAAAATTAGTTATGCCTGTTGATGTGGAAGTAACGACAACATGATACCACCCATTAAGGCCAATAGATGCTCCAGATACTATTGACGTTCCACCATCTCGACGAAACCCTAACGTACCACCAGACAATGTATATAACATACACTTTCCGTTATCAAAAATTCTTGGCCCATAGGTTACATCCCAATAAGACTGATACATCCAACAACTTATAGTTATATCTCCAATCAGGCCGTCTATCGCACTTGATATAGCTAACTTATTGGTTTGCCCATCAAATCTCCATGCGTTCATCCCAGCCCAACTTTTCACCAGTCTCGGTGCCGTTACCCCGGAAAGCGGAATATCAATCGAATGGTAGTAGTCTCGCCACAAAGTAGGTGAAATCATGCCTTCGGGAGAAAGGATTAGGGTCGCTCCTTGTTCAACAACGGTCGAACTGTGCACCCAATGAGTAGGCGTTGTACCAGTAGCAGTAAAAACCGTTCCGTCCGCATTCGTACCGCCAATGTTGGTGAAATCATCATCCGTGATCCAATTAATAATTAAATAAGACCTTCCAGTTACCAATGTTCCACTTGTTAAAACGGTTCCTGTTGCCGTCTGGTCAACGAGTTTGGGGTGGTTGGCAAGGTTGGAGTAATAGGTTACATCAGAAGTAGATAGGGCGTAGTTGAATTGTTGTAGTCCAAAAATAGAACCGGATAATTGGTCTGTTCCCCCTGGATACCTTCCTAATTTTAATGCTGGTTCTGTATTTGAAAAAACGGAAAATCCAGAACCAGTATTTACCTTAGTTGATGCTACCGAAGTACCATCTATATACATAGTTAGCGTACCGGATGAATAGACCAATGCTATTGTATATACTGTATTTACTGATATTACATTTGTATTGGTGGTCCAAGAAGAATAATTTGTAGTTGCACCAGAGTCCATTATGGAAAACACTAATTTTCCGGTTGTATTTATTCTTAATAAGTATTCTGCTTTTACTGCACTTTCATACTTGGATAAAATAGTCTTATCGACTCCAAGCAAATTAGTTCTCACTTTTACTATAAAACTAAATACATCATTCGGCATCGTGTACCTATCTGCGTCCCCTAATGAGATATAATCATCCACCCCGTCAAACTTGAAATAAGAATTGTTACCCTTATGCCCGTAAGTTGGTATTGCTCCGCTATTGGTCATCTTGTACGAAGGATCAGGCGAAGTACCTGCGTATTGGTTGATTGTTCGCAACATACTACCGTTCGTCCACGTAGTTGGGGTCGTTCCGGTTGCCTTAAACATGCACCCACTTACGTTGGTTCCACCAACATTTGTAAAATCATCTCCAGTTTCAAATTTACCAATAAAATAGGTTGATCCGGAAACCAACGAGCCAGAGGTTAGTTCCGCTTCCGGCTGTGCATGTGATTCTCCGCCAACCTGTAGCAATAGGCCCTTGGCCAGATTAGAGTTTTGTACTTGCGGGTAGGTTGAAATAATACCCAATAAAAGCGTAAATAATAAAACTATCTTTTTCATTTTAATCAGTTGTTTCGTTACCAAATATACCAATTCGTTCCGTTTGAATGTAATTCTATTGCGTCATAAATGGTGGTCAATTGAACCCCTGTGCTTCCGAGAGTTCCGTCAATATTTCCACTTGAACATTGCACCCATACAGCATTACTGACGTTAATCGCCTTGATCCTGTAAATCCTATTATAAGCCGATGCCGGAGTGGGAAGATTAACCACAATTCCGCTTGAGGTAGCATCGCATAAAACAGCATAATCCAGGTCGGTAATGGAAGTCGTATCCGTAACGGTTCGAATCGGCTTGCGTTCAATAACGCCGGTTCGGCCCGAGATCAGCCCACCGGCACCATCGGCCACCGACTGAATCCGTAATATTTCCTCGTCGTCAACGGAAAATCGACCAGACAATGTGTCTCCGTTTATTGCCGATACATTAGCCTGGTTCCATAATAGCACATTCCCGGCATCCGCTTCACAATACAACGATCCTATCGTTAGGGTAGCGCCCAATACGACCCGATTGGCCGAATCAATTTTAATTAAATTAGTCGTACCACCAACACCATCACTGGCTGTAATCCACTGAGAATTATCCAGGTTAATAGCGGGGGCATGCAATACGGCGTCATCGCTAAACACGGCCAGGTTGGTTCCGGTTTCATTGGATAACATCCCGGCTAATTCGGCCGAAGTCGATGAAGCCAGATCGGATAGGTTAATCTGCGATCCACCCTCCTTATACGTTTGTCCCGCTGCAATATTCACCCCTGTTCCAAAGTAACCCGATGAGGCAAAGTACCCTGTTGCTCCAGAAATGGTGTCAGTACACCAAATATCTGTTCCCGTTAGGTCTCCGGCCAAGTAGATGTTCTTGGCTCGGTTAGCTCCGGCCGAACCGATATCAACCGCGTTATCGCTGGTAAATGCGATTACATTATCATGAAGGTCGAATACCGGAGTTGCCGTACCGGCATCGTTTGGAGCCGAGAATTGCCAATAGGGGTCAGCCCCAAATATCACCTCCAGTGTAGCCTGCTGGTGTGTTCCGCCCGAATCGGCTCGTTGCGAAAAAACATAGCTGTTCTGATTCGTTCCGGAATGATATTGGTCGATCGGACCATATACGTTGGCGCCAGTCGTTGAAAGCACTTGTAAAAAACTGGAATCCGTTATATGAACATCCCCATTGAACTTAAAGTCCTTTGTGGCATACAACTGGGCATACGAGGCATCCTGTTGAATCCAGATGGTATCGGTTGAGCGGATGATCTGGACGTTGTTCCGAATGACGGTTCCATACGGGGCCACTTGTCCAAAAGCGGCATACCCGATCAATGAAACCAGTAATATGGATAGTATTTTTTTCATGAGAACTTAGGCTGTTATTGCGCTCCAGGTGTATGTTCCGGCTCCGATCGAACCGCCAAAATCGACTGTAACCGTATCGTTATCAACGACCGTATTAGGCTGATAACTTTCGGTACCGGCCGGGTCGCGAATCACAATGGCCACATTAACCGAACCCAGTGCGTGAGAAATGGTCAACACGCCGGCAACCAGATCGGCATTGGTAAAGGTACCGCTGGCCGAATCGAGCTCAGTCGAATAGACGCTCAATAGCTCAGCCAGTTCGCCTATGGTTGCAGCAACCGGGCTTGTTACGTCGACAAATTTAATCGGGATGTCGCTCCTTCCGGATACCACCCCATTGTCCCCCTGGTTGATCCAGATCGTACCACGATTGGTTTTAAGGGTTACCCGGAACGGTTTTGGCACATAGAGAATGTGATCATGCGGAAACTGGATCACAATCTTCTTATCTTCATTCGTAATTACTGTTGCCATTTGAAATTCTTTTCACAAAGTTAGTTATTTTTCCGTAAATTGCTTCAAATATTGATCCATCTCTTTCCGGGCACGGTCACTGATCCGGTAGGTGTTCATAAAGTCAGCCTTAGCCTTTTTCTTCGCCTCCGACCAGGCATCTGCTATGGATTTCTGAGCCAGGGTTTTCTTCTTTTCACCCGTTAATGCCGGCAGCTTCATCCTGGCAATATCATCGTCCCCCAACGACTTCATCAGGTTGTCTACATAGATAGAGAAGTATTTCCCGGCCGTCGTGGCCACTTCGAGATACTCGTCTGGTGTATACGTCCTTTCAGTTGTCTTTGAGTCGCCGTAATAGAACGTAGTCGCCTGATTCTTCATCGATTGAGGCATCGCATTATTCTCAATCAAGAACCGGTATTTCGGATCGGTCTGAGTCAGGCCAAACCAGTTTGGCCAATCAAACTGACGCTCACCCGGGTAGGACTTAATCGGGTTGCCAAAGATATCAACAATCTTGTTGTTAATATAGTGCAGCCCGGCTGAAGCCAACAGAATTTCTTCGATCGATTTTTTCGAGCGCGATTCGGGCCAGATCGATTTTTCGATTTGGTTAAAAATATTCCAGTTCTGGGGAAGCGGGTTTGTAGCGAGACCCAGATAGGATTTTATTAAATATCTAAACGTATCCTCGCTAAACGACTCCCCGGCGTTTATCTTAGCAAACACCTGGGAAACCAGTTCGGATAGGCGATTTACCCCATCCACAAACGACATGTCCGTCATGAGCTTGGGAACGACGTTTGTTGAGGCTGCAATTACCTTAAACCACTCCGCGGCCCCTTTGGGATTTTTGTCAGTATGAATACGGTCGTTCAGTTCCCCAATAATCCCGAGCGGAATAGCCAACTGTGGAATATATAGATAACATATATGTAAATACTTTCCATTTGGTTTTCGAAAGTGCATCGAATACGGCTTGAGCCATTGGTCTTTTTTGGTGTATTTATCACCCCATTGATTCATTGAACCAGTTATAATAATCGCATTCTGATCCCAATCCTCGTCATCCCCATCTCCGATTGTCATGGCAAGCAGGGTAAAGAATGCAATGGTTCCAAAGTATCCCCGAGCCAATTGCTCGTAATATAAATCGGACCCCTTTTCTCCAAGCTGGGCGTTTTTTCCCGACCAGGATGGAATAAGCCGATCAAAACTCCACATCGGCCGGACGAGCCCATAGAGCGGAGTGTAGTCAATCATGTAGTCAGCTACGTTGCCAATAATTTCAAGAAATGGAAGATGCGGCAGGGTGAGTATTTTGGCAATACGACTCGAATTTGTCCCCATACTGATTGTATGAACCAGGTGGCCAAACAGACCCCACCGCTTATTTCGAAACACATTATCCCTGGCGATCACGTTGGCCATTTCTGAATTTACCTTTTCCGGGTCAATGTTGTCAATCACCAACTCCCGGATTCGCATATCAATTTCCCGCTGTCTCATCGGACGGCCGGTCACCTTCCGAAACTCCTCGGCCTCAGACATGGCGATATCCCGTATGGTGGCCATAACCTCCGCATCCAGGTTGTTCCCCACCAGTTCGTCCATGACGTTCTTCCAGCCCTTATAGGTTTTACCCTGAAGCTTTTCTTTCTGCAACATGCCGGCAAGCTGCGATTCGTATATCGTAGTGGTCATCAGCATGTCCATGGCGGACAGGTTTCTGGTGATCCACCGAACCGGTGCGGTTAATGCACCCTTCCACGATCTCTTAAATGCGTGACGCTCGGTTTCGGGAACATCCAGGACTCGTGACCGTTTACGGGTTTCGATAAACTTACTGTCACTGACCCCGTGCTCCATAATATCGGTCCAGGCTTTTCCGCCTTGTTTGAATCCAAACATAACCGAATTGACATATAGAAGCACGTTTAGCATCGGGTTCTCTGCCCGGAAGGTGTCGATATCAAACTTGCCGTCCTTTTTGGCTTTCCGGGCTGCATTAAACCACTTTCCGGCATTGGTCATCCCGGCCAGCGGACGGAAGACGAGCGACATAGCTGGACCGATCGTATTGACGATGGCCGTGCTTACCCCGCTCAGCATACTAAGGTAATTCAACTCGATCCAAGTATCAGCAAACCGCTTCCATTTATCTTTTTTGATGATGTTTGACATGAAATCGGTAAATTCGATAACAGTCTTATTCTTGATGGTGCCTGGCAGCATTTTCGACAAGGCAACTCCATATTCCTTAATCTTCTCCATCTCCTCGTCGGTCATATCCCGAAGGCCCCACTTGTCCTTAAAGAGCGGGATAAGGTCCCGTTTATCGAACGCGCCCATTTTGACCATATCAAGCAACTGGTCTACCTTTGTCCGCATCTTGGTGGCCATTGGGGTCCCCACTTTTTCTTTCGGGGTTAGCTGTTTACGAACGATCGATTCCGAAAGGGCCTCAACCTTTGCGGTTATAATCGTTTCAATTTCTGCGGCTAATTCTGTCGCATCCTCACGAACAAATCCCGCATCCTCCATGAGACCCTTAACGAGCTTGTCTTTTAGGTTCCCCTGATTTTGCAAGGAAGACCTGACGATATCCCGAACCTGACCAGCCTTGGCTTTCCCGGCAATCTTTTTAGCCCGGTCGGATTGACCCTCGATTTCAGCCTCTTGTTTGACCGTAGACGCCTCGAGCGCATCCAGAATATCCTGATCCGGAAGATCAATATCGTTCGATTTCAGGAAGTCCTTCACCTCTTTGGCAATAGCCTCCATCTCCAGAATACCCTGGCGAACATAGGAGGCTCCGAGTTTTCCAATTACCTCAAGCAAATAGGGGTTTATCCCGCCGGCCGTTAGGACAGTCAACTTACTTCGGTCAATTGTTTTAATGAATTCATCCCGGAAGTGTGCTTCTTTTTTAGCCCTCTCTTTGTAGACGTTTTCGCGCTTAATGGTCGAGCGTTGCTCGGCTGCCTTAATACGATCCCTGAGCTCTTTGTTTTCATTAACCAACCGTTCAACCAACTCGGGAAGATTTTTAACGGCGTCATCGAACAACCGGGCTTCTTCCTGAAAGTTTTTATCCCGGGCCGCTGCCTGTTGGGCTGTAATATTAATCCGGTTTTGGTAGTCTATAACCAATCCAGCCGGAGTCATTGAGTTGAAGTTTTGAAGGAACGCGTTGGCCCGGCCAGAGAAAGTAGCCTCCTCCGCCATAATCCCGATCAAATCGAGCCTGGTCTTACTGGCTTCTTCGCTTCGTTCACGGCTTGTTTTCGGGTTCTCGATAACCTCGCTGTAATATTGTATAGCAATAGCCCTGGCGATCTGATTAATCGGAAGTTCCGACAATGATCCGGTTCTTCTGATCAGAGTGGGTGTTGCGGCCTCGATTCCCCCAAGGGTTTCGATCAGTCGCATAGCCAGACCAGATGCCTCTTCGGTATTCTGCGGATCATACATTGCGATCACGGTACCCAGGGCTATCTGGCGAGATGCCTCTTCGGCCAGGCTTCCACCGGCATTCATGAGCGTATTGGATACGGTTAATCTTGCTTTCTGCCCACCTTCAGCATACTTTTTCCCAGAATTGTCTGGAACTTTAGGTGGTTCTGGTTTTTTACCCGTAACCTGCTCCCACATATCCGGGAGAAACGACTCGATTTTCGCAAACCCCTCACCCCAAACCTCCCGAACCTGCCTTACGAAGTCTGCGAACTCAACCACCCCGTTCTGAACATACATTCTGGTTAGTTTGGCCAACTCAACCAGTGGCTTGGGATCAAACCCCATTGTGGCTTTCCCCATCGAATCACGTAAAGCCTTTTTGGTTTTTTCGACCTGATCGGATAATTCGGCCTGGCTAAATTTCTTTAGTGCGGACGGAACCAATCCGGAACGAACCTTTTGGAGCCGAATCTGTTCGGCTATATAGGCGTCTTGCTTTGGTTTTAATTGCCCGAGAAGATTAGAATATTCGGACGGCTTGAGCTTGTCTTTACTGCGACCGACCTCTCTGGCAACGGTCGTTGTATTTTCTCCGGACTGAATAGACTCGACTTTAGCCTGAAGGTCTTGGAATATTGGAGTTCCAGTCGGTTTGTCCGGAACAGGCTTGGGTTGCTCGGTTAATTCGGCCCGATCGAGCATATCGGAGGCAATCTTAGTAAAATCCTCCATGGCCTGCTCGTGAACTTTCGGGTTGGTATGAAATGACTTCTTAACCAGGTTCTCGTTTTGATCCGACTCAATTTTAACTTCAATAGAGTCAAATAGTTCGGTCCCTTTATACAAGGCTAAGTTGTATACATTAATGTGCGATATAACATCAGCATTCTTCAGCAACCACCTCTTTGTGTTCTCGTAAGTCTTCTTGGTTTCTTGCTTAAACCCAACGACAATGTTCGGGATAAAGTTGATCCCATTTTTACGGAGTTTTTCAACAGCCGGATCGGTGTGATTTTTTTTGGACTGAGTTTTCTTTAGCTCCTCCAGAATATCGTCATTATAGGTCTCCACCCCGAGCTCAACGTATCGGATATGGGAGTCTTGGAGAAACTTGTCCGTAAACCGCTTGCTATTAATCTGGGATGAGGTGGTTTGAATAATAAATCCCTCGAAGTCCGGGTTAAACTGCTTAATCTTATCATAAATCTCCGTCAGATATTCGTAATTATCGGCCTGGCCAAACGTCTTATCATCCAGATATACCAGCCGGGTATCCATGTCCCGAATCGAGTCAATCTGATCGTCAATATCTTTCTGACTTACCGGAATAACATCCTTTGGAACCGTGCAGAACGTACAGATATGCCGGCACCCTGATGACATCTTTAGTCTGGGTATGACCCGGGTATTGGAAAAATGGCGATAGGAGCAGTATTTTGTTTTAGCTAATTTTTGCTGATCCGCAAATTCCTCGACGGAATTATAGATCGTAATATTTGGCTCCGATTTTAACTTACCAAGCTCGATATATCCGCCAACCGATATTTTCTGACCTGGAACCGACTTGGTTATGTCGACAATATACGGCTCGTTAATATCGAGAGCGCTAAATGCGATTGTTTTGTACCCGGCCGTTTTAAAGAACTCTTTAGCCTCATCCATATCCCGGATGACATACACGTCGGCATCCTGGGTCATTCCGGAAATTCTGGCGATCCAAAGTGGTATCTCCCAAAAGTCAAACGTCCGGTCGTAGCCACGGCGGCTCCGGTAGAGCTTGTCGTAATAGCGCTCCATGGAGCTGGCTCCTTTTCTACGGCCTCCATTAAGCAAATCCGAACTGAATTGAACCAGGAGGATTCGATTCTTGTTGGACGATCCTTTCGCCTGCCGAACCCATAGGTTTTTAGACTTATCGTCCGGCTTAGCTGCAACGGCCTCGTCATACGACCGGTGCGGATCGGTCACGCTTCCCCCATCCGGTTTTTCATTAAAATCCGGGGTTAGCTTGAGCGGCTTAGCTGCACCCTTTTTAAGCCGGACATATTCGTCTATGGCCGATTGGGTTATTTCGGCTATGGTTTTACCCGAATTGACCGATTGCTGCCGAACCATGGCCCGGATAGCCACCACGTCGTCCTCGGATATCTCCACATTCTTTTTGGTAACCCCGTACCGTATTTCTTCGTCCAGATCGGCATCCGGAATAGTGGCTTGATCGATCTCTTTTCCTACGTCCGTTTTTGCCTTATACGCTCTTTTTTTACCCACAGGAGCGACTTCAGGATTTTTTTTGCTTCCGGAAGCGGTAGGTCTGTCCGGGATATTAGTACCCCGTTTTCCTCCACCTGGTGTCCGTTGGCCGACTTGGCTATTTTCATTTTTTTCTGATTTTGTTTCGGAACTCTTATATGATTCCGCCCATTTTTCATTAATATGGTCGGATATATTTGATACGGTAATCTCAATATCCAACCGATCGGTCAGCCTCTCGTTTATTAACTGAATGATTTGGTCTGCATCGAGCGACTTTGATTCTCCGCTTTCAAATATCTTATTTGACTCATCCTCCCAGGCGTCCATTACCTGCTTTGGGGTTCCCCTTCCAGCAGCAACCCTTTCGGAATATCCAGAGCCACTGTCATACGGCTTTCTTTTGGCAGTTAAAACAGCGCCGTCTTTTAATATAACCCGGACGGCATCAGCCCATCCCCTCCATAAAACAGCCAAATCCTCTCCTGAAAACCAAGAATTATCCGGATGGGTGTGAATATCGGTAATTCCGCTTTCTTTTCCCTGGGTTATACTGGTATCAATGTCGACATTGGAGCTCAATTCTTCCGCGAGGGGCTTTCCGGAATTGGACTCAGATAAAATTTCTCCACCGGAACCAACCAGCCACCTTCGCTCTCCACGATACACGGACTCTATTCCCGTCTTGGAAATATTATATTTTTTATCGCGTAACTTTTGAATCGATTCGGGTACAGCAAGTCCCGCGCTTTCGATAATTTCGATCGCCTCGTCCGCAGTAAGCTTACCTTGTTTTATATCGAGTTCAGCCTGGCTAATTTTAACCTTCTTTTTACCGATCGTCCGGTCTTTTTCGACCAGGGCGTCCTCGATACTATAAATCTTTTGACTTGAATAACCGCGCTGGTGCTGGGTAGCCTCTTTCGTGGTTACCGGTTGGGCCCAGGATGGTAATTTCTGTTCGGTAGCAACACTTTTTGGCTCTGATTTCTGTGGTTCGGCTACACTTTTCTCAACCTCCCCAATTTCACCAACCTGAGTCGTCTTGACTATGGCCGGCTTGACTCCAACATTTTTAAAAGCCTGTGTTTCTATATAATCCTGTTTTTCATTACTCCACGTCCAAACTGTTTCTTTCGATAAGTCAATTTTCTCTCCGGTAATTTGAGCCGTTGTGGTTTTCCTTACACCACCAGGCCCAGTTGAGGTCGTGTGGGGATTATAGGAAGCCCTTACCTTTCCATCTGCACTTTTTGTACTAATAATTGGATTGGTAATCTGAACCAATCTTCCCTGCTCGTCCCGTTCAAATGACACAACATGAACC
>Ga0172381_10006690_pt1 | contig 11511 bp, 17 predicted proteins | sample Leawel6488metaG_FD_119754 | JGI IMG/M metagenome (GOLD analysis project Ga0172381, IMG submission 119754) | Leachate microbial communities from a municipal landfill in Southern Ontario, Canada - Leachate well 64-88 metaG | ecosystem: Engineered > Solid waste > Landfill > Unclassified | place... | reverse complement strand
TCTTTTTTAACAAATACAGGATAAACTGGATACTTAACAGTATAGTCATTACTATTATCTATGCTTACAAAAATATTTATATTTTTATAGGTCTGTTTTAATATTGAATTAATACAAGCGTTAAATGCTTTTGGTCTATTGGATGTCCTTACTAAAATATTAACAACTGGATCTTTATCAATCCATTGGCTTTTTACCTTATCGATAAGTTTAATTTCATTATCAACATGGACAACCCTTTGCCCGCCAAATTCATGATACCACCTATAAAAAGAATTATTTTGTGGCAATTTTTCTCTGGTTTTTTTTGACATGATTATATTTTCGCCACCAAAATAACTAGCCAATATAGAATGGCCTCCGTTCATTGTTATAAACTTTGAACATTGGGCAAATAAAATTAATTGTAAGGTATTAAATGATAACGATTTATTGTTTTCGTGTAAATCGTGAATATTAATAACTTTTGGATATTCTTTTAATAAATCAAAATCTCCTAATGGCATTGGCGGAGCATTATCATAAAGCTCTGTACGGCCTTCTATGTTGATGTAAATTACTTGATATTCGTCTTGTAATAAGTCAAATAATTTACGTAATGTTTCTATACTAAAATAATTAATTGGTTTCTTTCCCCATTCGATATTGTACCGATTACAAATTATTACAATTTCTTTTTTAAGAATCGATTTTATTTTTTTCGGTAATTTATCCTGGTAATATTCCTTTAATGGCGGAGGTAAAAAATTAGTCTTGTCTAAATATGGTTTATGTATGTTAATATTAGGGCATTTGCATTGTGGCGTATTATACCAACTGCGTACATTGGGATTAATTTCATGATTAGGACTAAAATAATAAAGACACTCAGTGTCATTGCCTGAAATTGTTTTTTCAAGAATGCCTAAATCATGCAAATAATAAGCATATGGCAATGTACTTATTAATTCATATCCAAATTCAATATTTTTGCTGTCTACTGTCAATTTTCTGATATAAATTTCTTAATTAATGGCTCGCGTTCAACTAAATTAATTGTGTTTTTAAAAGGCAGCCCAATTAAGGGCTGCCATTACTAACTAAAACTATTTAATTATGAAGATGGTGTTTCTAATTGTGATTTAGCAGAAGAAAATTTACCATAAATAAACCATTTAGGATTATAAATTGGGAATATAATTTGTTCCTCAACTACTAAAACGATTTCGTTTTTCTGTAAACTTTCAGTATCTTCAGCAAATTGAATGTTAAATGGTACTAATTCACGTACTTCAACTCCATTCCTGCTAAAATCACCCGATAAGAATTTACCGGAAGGCATTGCAGTTGTGGCAATCAGGGGTTTGCCGCCAATCCCAACAACCATTCCGTTTGCATCCTTAGAGATATTCAAATAATTACCTGTTGAATCTTTTATCATAGCCATTTGTGTGCGCTGTTGTGGGTTTACAATATGTCCACTGCAATTGAATTCACCAGCATTCAGTAAAGCATCGGCAACCATAAGGGCGTCAACTTCTTGAGCGGTTTCGGTTCCATGATAGAAAATAGAAGTTCCTGAACCAGTCCAGGCACTTACATCGGCTTCGGCTAAATAAGCTACATCGATAACAACAGATACAGCGTCTACAACTTCGACAGCCACATGAGTAGCGTTATAACGTGGTGCAGTTGCATTTCCTATAGTAAGATTATCACCATTCTTTAATCCATGTGCTGCATGAAAAGTTACCAATGATTGCGCGCCTGCGTTATACGAAGCAACACTATGGAAAGCTGTAGCAACAAAAGTAGCATAAGCCAAATTGAATGATTGTGCGTCAATGGTTAACCCTTTTACATTACTTCCAACACCGTCACCAAATAAAAGCTGTCTGTCTTCCACAAAGAAGGTTGCATCAGGCAATTTTGATAATACTTTATCAATGACCCACTGTAAACCGTTAATAAGGAACCAATCTTTTGAAATCCTGAATGAGTTTACAATACGTTTTTTAGTCCATGTTGCTTCGCGTGATTTAAATACGCTTTCAGGTGCTTGTCCATTTTCAGATGTTATAATTGCCCCAAGAGTCAAAGCATCTGTAAAATCATATACCTCTCCTGCCACAATTTGAGCCTGATTAGTAGGGCTAACTTGAAGGATATCCCTAACATGTGACATCCTATTAGGATTATCATCACGTACTACATTAGAAATTTCACTAATCATTACAGTTCCAGTATGATCAGATGTAGGGATAACAGCCTTTTCGCCTGTCTCCCCAACACGATGCAATTCAAGTTTATCTTTACCTCCGATGGTCATTTTTGCAGTTGCATTTTTGAAGCCCATGTTTTCAAAATTCTTAAACTCTTGTGAGTAAAAAGCATTCTGAATTAAGAACTCTAACTGTTGCCGTTTGTCCAAAGCGGTACGAGCAACATGTACCCTGGGCGCTTTCAGTGCGTCAATTTCTTCTGCTTGGTTCTTTACAATTTCCTTTACATCATTCGATAATTTAGTGATATCAGAAACTTCTTTCTTTAATCCTTCAATTACTTCGTTGTAGGCTTTTACCTGGGTTTCGCTCATTGCTTTAATTGATGTTTCAAAATCTGCCCTTACTTTGGCGATTTCATCAACATTCAAAAAGCTTTTTGTTTTTTCCTCGAGACTTTTGTTAAACGAATCCAAAAGCTCTTGTTTTAATTTTTCCACTTCGTTCATTTGATTATTTTTTAAATTCATTTTTTACTAATTCTAAGAACTTGATTTTGTTTTCGAGTGCATTTAGTTGAGTGGATTTGTCCGGCTCATTTTGCGGCTCACCAAACGAGTTAACCAATTCCTTTAAAGTTTTTATTTCGTTTTTAATATCTTCAATTTCTTTTGTTCCTACTGAATAGGTAGGGGTTACATGGTTAGATCCAATTGGAACAGCACTACCTTCTATGACTTGAGCTTCTAAAACATAATAAAAATATCCAATTTCTTCTGGAACCTCTTTATTCACTATTTCAGGATAATATTTTACCCAAGCTTCATATTCATTAGGATATTCGGGATCATTCATTGCCAGACCTAATTTCATGTACCTCATACCCACCGAATGGTTGTCAACCCATCCATTAGCGTATTGATTTAACATGAATTGATTTCTTGATTTCCTTACAATGCTATCAAAAACTAAGGCTTGTGTAACACCTGGGTAGTCATACCCGAATTCAGACCATTTGAAAAATTTAACATAAGCCTTTAAGTCTTGTTTGTCTGCAATGATATAATCAAACTCCATTTCGTGTTCTCGTAGGTGTTTGATAAATTTATTTTCCTGTAACGATTTATTCCAAAGGCCAGGAATATGCACATCATAATGGCTATCCATTATATTAGTTGTGTTTATGATTGCAGTTACCTTTAAATAATCGGCTAATGTTGTGTCAATAGGTTGAAAGTCTTCTTTTATGGCTATAACCTTACCGTCATCAGTAATTGAATGAGTGTAATTAATAGCGTCACCACGCTTCATTTCTGCTTTCTTAAAAGATAGCAAGGTTTCTTTATTTTCAGAAAGGAATTTATATAACTCCTTTTTTGTTTTATATTGCGGTATCTGTAGCATCTTGTTGTGTATTGTTTGTTTGTATAATAGGCCTACTTAACATTCTATTTATTTCTTGAATTGGCATTGACAATATTATATTAAGAATAGAAACAGCCGCTTCATATGTGGTTTTACCTTCAATAATATCGGTTTGAATGCCCCTAATAATATCTATAGTAACCTTATCTTTTTCTACTTCTAATTTTGCATCAGTTTGAAGACATGGTATATGTGAATAATCACATTCCAATAATAGATTTTGTTCTGGAAGTTTTAAGAAATTGCTTAATTCTGCAATAAAATTTTCTCCCTCCGGAATAATATTGTCCTGGTACAATGATTTTTTTAACTCATTGACGTTTGAAAATGTGGCACCCTCCAAATAATTTAATAGTGTGATGGGAAAATTTAAAGAATTACAAATTGCAATCATACTATTCTTAATTCCTTCAGGCAACATCAAATCTTTTAGTGGAGTGGCCATTGCTTGCCAAACCATTTCTTGATTTGTTATAATATATTGCCATTGGTTTTCACCTAATCCATATTTCTTAAATTGTTCCTGTATATCTGCTTTGTCATTTCCTGTTAAAGTCACGGCGCCGATTGCATCTTTATTGTTTCGTGGAGAAAGTATTCCTAAAGCTCCACGTTTTTCTAAAATCACATTTTGAGCATCATACGACTTGATTATATTTGTAATCGGTTTTTCTAGTGTGGCTAATGGGCTCCGGCCTTCAAGTAATTCTAAAAGAATATTATTATTTGCATTGTTTAAGCTTAAATTAGGCTCTTTGATATGCAAAATTTCTTCCGGTTTCCAATTGGGTGTACTCTTAACGACGTAATTTAATAAGAAACTATACCCCCCCAAGAATTTAGCCTTATCACTTGCCATATAATATCCTCCTAATTCACGTACAATGGGAACCGGATAGATATATTGAGACGGCAAAACCCACAAACAAGCGTCTTGAATCTGACTAAAGCCAGTCGGAATATATTTAAAAATATAACTATTGCCAAAAACTTTTTTATTGACATAGTAATTTAATAAAAAACTTGGCCAATTATTCAAAGGATTTGGTTCCTTTAGCTTTTTAAGTAGTTCATGTGAAGTTATTTCTTCTCCCTTTTTGCCCTTAACGTCTGTCTTATACAAATGTATCTTCATATTAGAAAAACATTTTGCGGCGTACATGATAGGAGAATAGACCTCTGATACTGTGGAGAAAATACGGGCGTAATCTTCGCGGGTTTTGATATTGACATAACTGGCAGCAAGTTTTCCTAATGCCTGTATCATAGGTAAATTAGGGTACATCATTGGTGTAGCTAAAGGAGTTGATTTTTTTCTATTCCAAAATGTCATTATATCTGATTTGTATACTATACAAAGTTAATTCTTTATTTTATATACATGTTTGTTTATTTTACACATTTATTTGTGTATATTTGTGAAATGTTTAATTAAATCTATAAATTATGCAATTAATTGATAAAATTATTACTATGTTATTTTCACAGATAACAAGTATCTTATTTTGATTAATAAGACTATTGATAGAATGAAGAAAGCAAATGGTCAAAGATTTTCAGCAATAGAAAGGATGGCACTTGCGGCTTATGTAACTCCTGTTTCTACATTTCACAATATTTGATATGGATGAGAATACAAACATATCATTTTTAGAGTTTGCCTGGTCAACCTTAACCGAGCAACAGCAATATAGGATTAACGTCAAGTATGAATTAATCCAAAGCCTTAAAAATAAGCCGCAAGAATCAACCAAAAGAGAAGTTTACAGGCTTATTGCTGACAAATTTGGGTATACCTTAAGAAGGATTGAAAGAATAGCCAACGAGGACTTGGATAATGCCAAATAAAAAGAGCGGCATTCGACGCCGCTCAACTTACCAATGAAAGAAAGACATAATTCAATTAACCAATACAAAGATAATATTTAATCTGTAGTTACCAAAAATATACCGCCAATTGTTCCTATACATATTCCCAATAATATACTATAGATTAATGAATTTTCGCCCATGTAAGGGTAAATAATGAAATGTATTATGGCTATTGCCAGAACAACACATACCTCGCAGGTAATAATTATTTTTATTAGTTCTTTGTTTTTCATAAATCATTTTCTTTTACTTCTTTGAAATTATCAGAATGATACCCAGATAAAATTAATCCGGTTTTTATATCGACCAAAATACAATGACCTGGCATATTGCTTATTTCTCCTAAAAATATAAAGTGTTTACCTTCAAATATTTCAAGATAATATCTGTCATACATTTCTTTTGTGCAAGAATCTTTGTTAAATTCTACTATTGTATAATTTATAGTCATAATCCTAATTCCCCCCGTAATTCGTTTATATCAACCATAAACGATAAAGAATTATAACCAGGATTATAATGAGGTATTTTTCTTATAGCAGTCTCAAATTGCTGGCGGGAAATTATTGGCTTGTTTTGTTTTGAATGTTTTTTTAACAATCTTAATTTTGAAAAGAATTTGATGTTAGGTTTATCTATAGCCTCTTTAACTGTATAAGCCGTATACCATTCCCCAGGTCCGTATACTATGTCGTTATAATTAAAATACTCTACTCCGTCAAATGACACAAAGATAGGCTTTTTCTTTTCTTTAAAATATTTAACCGCTTCATTATAAAATTCCGCAACAGAATAATTTTTAAATCGTTCATTATTTAAGAAACTTTTCCACAATTCAGAATATTTACCATCGAAAAAATATTTGCAATTTTCTCCAAGTGTTTGTAGCATGAAATCTAAAACATCAGATTTATTGAATTTTAAATTTATATCATCCATTTTTCTTATCCGTTTTGATGAAAATAGTATTATCTATAATAATAATTTCGATAGACTTATTTTTAATCAATTGTCTTACCCATGTGGTGGTTTTGCCTATCAATTTTGCATAGGTGCTAATTCTTACTAAGTTAGTATACATAGTTTATTTTAAGTTTGTAATTGCAAATGTAGAATAAATAATCCATTTAAGCAACCATTTATATTAAAAAATATTTCATAAATGTAACTTACATTTATGATATCTTGCTCTTTAAGGAAATAATTTAGCCAAAAACAATAATTAACTCATCCCATTAAACCTTCGATATTGCATATTGGCCAAAGCCAGACTAATGACGTCATCATCATGGTATCCTTCAATGGCATGGTAAACAATTTGCCTGGTTTCTTTTGAATAAGTAAAAGTAAACATATCCATTTGCTCGTGGAGAGATGGACAAAGTTCTTTAGTAGGTAGTTTGATTGTACCCATGTTTATAGAAGCTATGAGAGAGCTTATAATTAACTGCTTTGTTTGGTTTGTAGTTACAAATGGCTGCAATTGGTCATATTTATTTTTAACCAAGTCGTAAATAGGATCACCCACTCCGTTAACTTCCATCAAAGAATATGGTTTATACCTGGTTAAGTCGGTCACAATTGCATCTATGATATATTGCCAGTTGATTTGTCGTAGCCGTAACTGTTGGACCACTTTGTGATTTTTATCGATTGTTGTTGAAACAGTCCAATCTTTTTGTTTTGCAATATCATTACCGTTATAATATTCCATTGTCGGGATTGGCTCAGACCATTGATTAACCAAACATAACGGTTTATAGTCTCCAAATACTGAAGTTCCACCTCCAACAAATTCCCCTAAATATTCCTGTCTGAAAATATCCGGAGGTAAAGTTTTTCTTGCGTCTTCAATTTCTGTTAAGTCTGCAAATGGGTTTTCGGTATAGGTCATTTTGCAATACCTATAATTTGGATTATCATTATCCATACCCATTTTTGCTTTTTTGTAGAAATCATTGAATCCTTTTGGTGTTGAGATGAAGAAAACCATTTTGCCATGGACATGTAACATAGGACGTAATACTGTGTCAAATACACCATCTTTATAAAAAGCATATTCATCACAAATCATATAATCGCAATTCTCACTTCTTATATTATCTGGTCTTTCCACTCCAAAAAACATTACAGTCGTACCATTCTGTGCGGTTAATACCATCATACTTTTATCGCTGTGTTTTAATATAGGAGCCCACGCCGTTTCTAATTCTGAAAATACTTTCTTTGCTTGTCTTATAGTGGGACTTGTCCAGATTATTTTGCATTTTTGAGTAATGAACCGTGGATGTAGTATTCTTAATTCAAATTCTTTGGCATTAAATGAAAAGAAGTTTACCAATTCCCTACCCATTATTGATTTTCCTGATTGCCTGGGTGCGTTTATCGTATTGAATCGTACAGGGGTTTTAAGTATCTCTTTTAAGATTCTTTCTTGTCCAGGGTGTGGTATTATTGAGGATTTAACTATCATAAATAAAGACTTAAAGGTCTTTTATTCTTATTTTAAATATCTGATACATATACAAATATGTCTATAAAATCATTTATTTTTACCATTTAACTAAATATATAAAGAGTTTTTTATCTTTTATTATTGTTTTATAAAGGTTTTATTCTCTGGAAATTAGGTAATATGTTTAATAATTAATTAATCCTAAACAGAAAATTGTTCTTAAAAAAGAACTGAGCAAACAAATAGACAACCTCTGGACGTTCATTTCAAACGTATAAAGTAGAATATCAACACCTTTATTTATTGTCTGGTATACTTTCATCGCTTTCGCTTTCCATTTACTAGTCGTCAACCTTTCAAGACGTTGCTAGATTTTAATATACTTTTGTTTACCTACCCTGGTTTAACATCTTTTATTTTTATAAGCTTCCGAACCTATTAAGCTTTGCAGGATATTTATTTTAAAATATTTTCATAAAAATTTTTAGCTGATTTTAAATTTTCCTCGGTTAAGGTTCCGTTAATTAATTTTTCTAAAACATTAAACCATTTAGGATCATAAACAGGGAATATGATTTTCTCTTCCTTTTGTAAACTTTCGGTGTCTTCACTAAAATTAATATTTAATGGATCAATGTGTTCATCAGCAAAGGTTCCATTAGAAGACTTATTAAGAACATTATGTTCTCTTATTGCCATTTCTAAACTAATACCATCATTAGCATTAATGAGTACAACAGGGAATCTGAATGCATCAATAATATCCCGAAAACAATAAGGATTGTAATTATCTATAACAATACCATTAGGTTGCTTTAATTCTTTTGATTCTTTCGGTTGTACCATTATCTATGTCTTTTTTTTCTTCCAGATTTAACCCAGTCTTTATAGGTATGCCATTCAAAAAAATCTTCACCATATGTTTTCTTGAAATAATCAGGGTCTTTGGCTACTTCATCAAAGTAGAATTCTGGCTCTACATTATCAACGTAATACGTATAATCATAATATTTTATGCTTAATTTTATTATTTTAAACAAAAATATTGCTAGAACTATAGTAATAATAATCCCTATTATTAATTCATTACTCATTTAACCCTATATTTATTAGTTAACTTAACATGCCATACAGCTAGGAAGGTAATCAATCCTAGCTTCCAACCATACCAGTAATATGCTAACACTATCGCAGCAATCATTGAAGCAAATGAAAATACCAATCTTACTATTGAAAAAAACAAACGCTTTCTTAGTTGCTTCAATAGAAAATTTGTCTTAATTATGTTGACATCAATTTTATTTATTTCTTCTTGTTTTTCCATTCTTGTTCTTGTTTAAGTTTCGATAAGGTATTCTGAAAAGTTTCAAATGGATTGCTTTGGCTTGAATCATAAATATCATTTGCGGTTATCTTTTTTGAATCCTTTTTTAATCGCTTAATTGCCTTGGCTATAGATAATATAATCATTCCCATTGGGATTAAACAAAACAAAAATTCTCTCATAGAATAGAAACAGTCGTCTATTAACCATGCTGAAACAATTATATAATATACAGCCAATATCATTATAATGGTTATTATAAGTGGTGACATTTTTTTTGTATTAAATTATTAATAATTCATTGGTGTTTTAGTACTGAGCAATCGAGACTAACTAATTTATATTTAAGCATTTAAAATTTATTCTTTTTTATCATTTTTAGTGTCAATTTCCTTAATTTCTTCCTTCCTTTCGAGTTCATCCATTGACAAAGATGTTCCCCCAAACTCAAATATTATCTTATCTCCCTTTGGTGTTTCATCAAAATAGTTCATTGATAAAGCCTTTCTTTCTTCATCACTACATATAAGTTTATAAAGAACAAGTTTAGCCATATCACTACCCTCTTCAAATTTCTGTCTTAGGGCAACCTTCTTTACTACCCTGTTTCTGAACAGGTTCTCTTTTAATGTGTTCAGCTCGTCCGACCCATCAGGGAATAAAGTATAGAATGTGGTTTTACCACAAGCCAGATAATCAATAATATCCTGGATGAAATAAAAATATTTCGTCTGTGATAATTTCAGTGAATCGGCATATGTTTTATCTTTATCAAATTTATTCATAATCTGAAAGTTTTTGTTTAAATAATTCAGCATCAACAAAGGTAGTATTTCCGTTTATTCCCATGCCTTCAAGAAATTGGCCTTTATCTTCAACCGATTCAAAAGACACAACAAAATATGACTGCTGTTTGTCTTTCATTATATTTTTTTTGATGTCAGCTTTTAATTTTTTAATTGACTCTTTATTATCTTGTTTTAATTCCTGAAAACCTTCTACTATTTCCTTATTGTCCCCAAACTCAAATTTTGGATTAATAGCCTGGCATAATTCTAAATCATATTGCTCTAACCCAGTATTCTCCAATTCAAGTTCTGGTAATATTTCAGACAATAATTGGTAATCCATATCACCTTGAACACGCTTATTATTTAGAAAAATATTTTGCTCTTTTTCGGTTTTTTCATCAACATCAATAACCTCAACCTTTACATCATAATCGTTTGCAGGATATTTGAAAACTATATCCATTGCTTCAATCCGCTTGTGGCCACCTACCAAGTTACCTGTTCTTGCATTTACAACAATACCCCCAAGATATCCTACTTTCTTAAAGTTCTTAATTAAAGCATCAACAACCTTTTTATCCTTTTTGCGTGGATTGTAAGGCGCTTCTTTTATTTCGCTTCGTTTAATTGACTTGGTTTCTGATTGCTTTATTTTCATACTGATATAGAATTGCTTCACACATTGGGAAAGTATTCAATATTTTATAATAATCTGATTCGTATTTATTTTTAATAAACTGTAAAAATCTTGCATCGCTTATATCACAACCGCTTGATGGTTTTTCATTACAATACTTAAATGGAGGCATCAACATATTGTCCTGAATATAATTAATAACTTCATGGTTTTTAAAATTCATTAAAGGGTAAGCTTTTCGTGTTGTATAAGATATTCCATCCGTTAATCTGTTTAACATCAGCCTTCTTTGTATACCATCACATTTTTTAGATCCATAAACACTGAAATCAATATTGTATTTCTGCCTTACCAATTTATCGATTTTATGTAATGGGAAATTTTCTGTTTTTTGCTTTTTTATTCCTAAATATCCAGTATTAAGATATGAAGATAAACAGTAATGAGGTATTTGAATAAATTCTATGTTTGAATATTTTCTCTTTGCCCAATCGATATATCTATTCTCATAATCTAAGCCCTTGACGATATACATAAAAACACAAAGCACCCTATCGAAATTCTTTGATAGAATGTCGCAGAGTGCTATTGAGTCTTTTCCGGTTGCACTGTGAAATAAGATCAACTCTCTAACACCAAGTTTTTTGATATTAGTAATTGTAGTATGCCACATCACCAGCAGCGTCAGTAAATGAGCCTTCTTCCCTCAATGTAAAATCAGGGAATAACATTTTTACAAAACTAATTAATAACTTTTTCATGATATTTAATTTAAATTAAACTTCTCTTTTATTTCACCTAAAATA
>Ga0172381_10006689_pt1 | contig 11514 bp, 12 predicted proteins | sample Leawel6488metaG_FD_119754 | JGI IMG/M metagenome (GOLD analysis project Ga0172381, IMG submission 119754) | Leachate microbial communities from a municipal landfill in Southern Ontario, Canada - Leachate well 64-88 metaG | ecosystem: Engineered > Solid waste > Landfill > Unclassified | place... | reverse complement strand
TTTCTGGGTTAAAAACCGCAATTTTGTATCATCATCAAAAACAAAAAAAATCAACGCAAAAAAACAAACAGTACATTGCCGATATGTGCGCTGAAATTCAGCAAGCAATTGTTGATGTGCTAATTAAAAAAACAATTAAGGCTGCAAAAGATTTTAATGCAAAAACAATTATTCTAGGCGGAGGAGTTTCAGCCAACCACGAATTAAAAACCCAATTTTTGATAAAAATAAAACAAGAAATGCCCAGCGTTGAATTTTTATTCCCAGAAATCAACCATTCCACCGACAACGGACTAATGACAGCAATAACAGGATATTTTCATAAAAAAAATACCGTTGACTGGAAATCAATCCAAGCCAACGGTAACTTGAGAATCTCTGACTAAGTCAGATTGAGGAATCGTCACCTCTTGGGCCATAAAGTGCTAGATATTGTGCTTCCGCCCGACGATGTGCCTCGGCTGCCGCCTCGCGCTGTTGCGCCAGAATATCAAGAGCAATAGCTCCCCAATAACTGGCGTCGTTATCGGCGCCGGGAATACATTCTCTTATCGCAGAAACGATCTCGTCATAACCATCCGTGGTTTTAGTAAAAGTGAGAAACAACGCGATAAAACTTAACACCCCAGTATCCACATCGCGGATAGCCTGCGCGATGAATTTACCAACCGGCTGGCGGTCAATTTTCTCTGACATGACAATTTTCTCTGACATTTGGAGTTCTCCTAAAAGATCTGGTTTACCACAAAACCTGTGGCGAGTTTGTGTAAAATATCCGAATAATAAAATATAATAAATTATATCAGTATTGTCAAGTTTACTCTGATAAAAATTTTTGATAAGATTGATTAATCCGTCATTGCGAGGAACGAAGTGACGAAGCAATCCCAGACTTGGTTTGTAAAACAATGGTTGAGATTGCTTCGCTAACGCTCGCAATGACGAAAAAGATTCTATGGAACTTCCACCGCAATACAACGCAAAAGAGGTTGAGGACAAAATTTACAAGCTCTGGGAAGAGTCTGGATTTTTTGATCCTGATAAACTTCCCTCTCGGCACAAAAAACCGTTCACTATTATAATGCCTCCCACTAATGCTAATGGGAATTTACATGCGGGGCATGCTTTGGTTATGACGATTGAAGATATAATGACCCGCTACAAAAGGATGCAGGGATTTAAAGCGTTATGGCTGCCTGGTTTAGACCACGCTGGATTTGAAACTCAAGTTGTTTATGAAAAAAAACTGGAAAAAGAAGGCAGGTCAAGGTTTAAAATGTCGCCCGAAGAGTTGTATAAAGAAATTTGGGATTTTACTGAAACTAATAAAATAAACATAAAAAATCAGGTTAGAAAAATGGGTTCTTCGTGCGACTGGTCAAGAGAAAAATTTACGTTAGATCCAGATATTGTAAAAATTGTTTATCAAACTTTTGAAAAACTTTATAAAGACAACTTAATCTATAAAGGGAAAAAAATAATAAATTGGTGTCCAAAACATCAAACTTCTTTGTCTGACCTGGAAACTTCTGATACTGAAAAAATGGATAAGTTTTATTACTTAAAATATGGACCGTTTGTAATTGCCACAGCTAGGCCAGAAACAAAATTTGGCGACAAATACGTTGTTATGCATCCAGACGATAAACGGTATACAAACTACAAAGACGGCCAAAAAATTGAACTAGAATGGATAAATGGCCCAATAACAGCAACTATTATAAAAGATGACGCTATAGACATGGATTTTGGGACGGGGGTTATGACAATTACTCCTTGGCATGATGCGGTGGATTTTGGAATTGCAGAAAGACACAATTTAGAAAAAGAACAAATTATAGATTTTTATGGCAGGCTTTTACCTATTGCCGGCGAATTTTCTGGAATGAAAATCACAGAAGCTAGACCAAAAATTATTGAAAAGTTACAGTCAAAAGGATTGGTAGAAAAAATAGAAGAAAATTACAAGCATATTGTAAAAACTTGCTACAAATGCGGTTCTTCAATTGAGCCACAAATAAAAGAACAGTGGTTTTTAAAAATGAAACCGCTAGCCGAGCCTGCAATAAAAGCAATTAAAACAAACAAAGTAAAAATTATTCCAGAACACTACAAAAAAATTGCTTTGCATTGGCTAAATAATATTATTGATTGGAACATTTCAAGGCAGATTGTCTGGGGAATTCCAATCCCGGCTAAAACCTGCGAAAAATGCGGGGAAGTTGTGATTGATATTGATGATAAAATTTCTGAATGCAAAAAGTGTGGCGGAAATTTGAAAAAAGAAACAGATACATTTGATACTTGGTTTTCATCTGGGCAATGGCCGTACGCTACGTTAGGGTTTCCAAAATCAAAAGATTTTAAGACATTTTTTCCTACAGACGTCATGGAGACCGGAGGAGATTTAATTTTCTTTTGGGTAAGCAGAATGATTGTGTTTTCTTTATATAATACAAAAAAAGTCCCATTTAAAAATGTTTATTTGCATGGTTTGGTTTTAGATGCAAAAGGACAAAAAATGTCAAAATCTAAGGGAAATGTTATAAACCCATTAGACTTAACAGAAAAATTTGGCACAGATGCTTTAAGAATGGCTTTGGTTGTGGGGAACACGCCTGGCACCTCCCTGCCATTAGATGAGAATAAAATAAGAGGATACAGAAACTTTGCCACAAAAATTTGGAATGCCTCGAAGTTTGTTTTAATGAATTTGGAAGATTATAAGCCAAACACAAAAATACAGCTAAACGTAAAGGACAAAAAAGTACTAAAAGATTTTGAAAAGCTAACAAAGGAAATTACAAAAGAAATGGATAGCTTTAAATTTTATGTGGCTGCTGAAAAAATTTATCATTATTTTTGGCACACATTCTGCGACAAAATTATTGAAGAACAAAAACCAAGACTTTATGGTGAAAACCAAAAAGATAAAGCTTGCAGTCAGCATGTTTTATTAACCATACTTTTTGGTTCTTTAAAACTTCTGCACCCCTTCATGCCGTTTATAACAGAAGAAATTTACCAGCAGCTACCGATAAATAACAGAAAAAAGTGTATAATGATAGAGGAGTGGGGTAAATAACATATTTTTTATTTAATGGATTTTACAATTTTAATTTATATATTTTTTGGAATACTGCCGTCTTTGGTGTGGCTTTCTTATTATCTGAGAAAAGATGCTCATCCAGAATCAAACGGAATGGTTTTAAAAATATTTTTATGGGGCGCCTTGGTAACCATTCCAGTTTTTTTTGTGCAAATAGGTTTTTCCAATTTACTGGGACAAATTAGCTTAAATCAGCTAGTTTATGACTTAATATACTGGTTCTTAGTAATATCTCTTTCTGAAGAGGTTTTTAAATATCTTGTAATCAAAGTAAAAGTAATTAATAGTCCAGAGCTGGACGAGCCATTAGATGTAATGCTTTACATGATAATCGCGGCGTTAGGTTTTGCCGCTCTGGAAAATGTTCTTTATCTGTTCTCCCCGGTAAACCAGATGTCTTTTAATGATTTAATGGTTAGAACCTTAATCATTAGCTTTGTGCGTTTTATAGGCGCAACTTTTCTGCACACCTTATGCTCGGCAGTTATTGGATATTCGTTAGCGATTTCTTTTTGCGAGGTAAAATGGAAACGGTTGATTTTTGTTGCCGGCATAACAACGGCTATGCTCTTGCATGGACTCTATGATTTTTCTATAATGACATTAGATGGTTATGCAAAAGTTGCCATTCCGGCAATTGTTATAATAACCCTTGCTTTTCTGGTTTTCTCTGGGTTTGACAAGCTCAAAAAAATGAAAAGCATATGTAAAATAAATTAAATCCGAAGCACGAAATTCGAAATCCGAAACAAATTCAAATTTTCTAAATTCGAAATCCAAAACACGTTTCGAGTTTCGATATTCGAATTTCGAGTTTCTTTTGCAAGGCAAAAGTATTATGGCAAAAAAAATAAGAACAGAAGATGTTGAAGAAGCATCAGAGGCCAGCAAAAAAGACGAGGTGCCAAGCGCAGAAATTTTTGACCAGCCAGGGGAGCTTGTTGTAGATGTTTTTGAAACAGAGGCAGACTTTATTGTTTCCTCGGCAATTGCCGGAGTGCAAATTAAAGACCTAGACATATCTTTAGAAAAAGACATGATGGTTATAAAAGGAAACAGGTGCGATCCGCACGATCATTCTGATAAAAAATATTTTTACCAAGAATGTTATTGGGGTCCTTTTGCCAGAAAAATTATTTTGCCAGAAAACATAAACATAGACGAAGCCGACGCACAAATGGACCACGGAGTCTTAACAATAAAAATCCCAAAAAACGAACCAACCGGAAAAGCAAAGCTAGGAGTAAAAGTTTCTTAACCCCCGCATCAAAAAACCGCCCTTACAAAAGAGCGGTTTTTAACTGTGCCGGCGGTGGGACTCGAACCCACAACTCTTGCGAGATTAGTTCCTAAGACTAACGCGTATTCCAATTCCGCCACGCCGGCAGACACTACTTGGTTAAGTTATTTGAATTATAGTCGTAGATTGAAGAAGAGTCAATTCCCATTTTGTTTTGCCTAGGCAAAACAAAAGCTCTATCTTCGCTAAACAGAGCTTTCTTACTAGAAAAACCTAGAAAAATTTTGGTTACAAATATTTATTTAATACCAAAAGCACTCTTGATAACAGCAATTATCGTTCCAGATGCGTCAGCTAATACAATTAATATTGTCCCCACTACACAAGCTGTAATAGCTGTTTTGGCTATATTTAATTTTTCGGGTTTACCAGCTGCTGTAAGCCATAAAAGACCAGCAATAATCCAACCAATAACGACTATAGTATTTCCGATAGTTATAAGTGTATTTCTCAAATTACAGGTCAAACCATCTAGAGTATTTGCGGCGACAGCGTTAATGTCACAAGCAGCAGCAACGATAAAAGGGGACGATATGGCGACCACTAAAAAGAAGAGCAAAACTTTATTTGATATTTTTTTGTTCACCATAAGTTAGTAGTTTATATTTTAATATTTTTATCAGAAATTTCACTTGCTATTTTACTTCTATACTCAGGTCAAAAGAATTTGCGATCAATCTTGTGGCTCCATTCGCTATGATAACCAATATGGTTCCCGCCACTGAAGACAATAACGCGGTTTTTCCAGCATTTAATTTTCCTGGATCACCCTGAGCAGTTAGAAATAAAACTCCAGTAACAACCCACATAATAACAATTATCCATGTGGCAATCAACACAACCTGTCCAGCAAAATACATTGTCATACCGACTAATGTTGTTTCAGCTGCGACAAACGCTGTTGGTATTAGAATTGCCACCAATAGATTTATAAGTAACGCTTTTTTATTCACTGTAAATTGGTAAATTTATATTTCAAAGTTTTTATCTGAAATTTTCACTTACCAGTTTTAAATTTAAACCTCAATCATGTTGCTTAATAAAATTTCTATTGTAATTTCAGATACAGACTTTATTAAGTAACAAAATTAAAGCATTCTCTCTATAATACTCTCTATTGAGTAGGCCAAAATGCCTACTACCACTCCTGCTATCCCCCAAAAAAATGATGCTCTTGCTAATGTTAGCTTTGCCGGATTTCCCTGGGCTGTTAAAAATGTAATTCCTGCAACAACAAAACAAACTACCACAATTACTGTAAAAATAATCCAGACCACGTTACCAACTGCCACTCCTAGTCCCTGAATGCTATAATCACCAACCATACCTCCCATTTGGTCTTGAGATTGGGCTACTGTAATAAGCGGCAAAGACAGTATTACAGCCAGAATAATTAAAAATGATAAATACTTTTTCATTGTTTATAATCTAATTACCAGCTCTCTATGCCATTGTTTATCCGGCATAGAGAGCTGAATAAATTCACTGACTATTGTACCAAGCTGGTCACAACGGATATGATTGTGTAAGCTAAAATTCCTACAACAATACCAACCACTCCCCACAAAAAAGCTGACCTTGCTGATGCGACTTTTTCTGGAGCTCCATTCGCTGTTAGAAACAAAATACCAGCAAAGACGAACATAATAATAGCTAAAACTGTAAAAACAATCCAAACCTTGCTAACAATAACATTTCCAAGTTCTGTGATATCATACGATATAGCCGGTGGACTACCTCCAACCTGAGCCATTGTCAATGCAGGCAAAGCTACGATGCTAAGAATAGCTAAACTTAATATAATTTTTTGTATTTTCATTTTTTGTATTTTCATTTTAAATCATTAGTTCGACCTTTTTTGATTATACTCCTATAATGTTCTTTACAATAGCAACTATTGTTGAGGCCAATATTCCGATAACTAAACCAATTATAGCATAAGTAATGGCTTTTTTTGCTGTTCCCATTTTTTCTGGACTGCCAGCTGAAGTCAAGAAAAGAATTGCTGAAAATATAATCATTATTGTTGCCAGAGTTGTCACAATCACGCCCACTCCCTCTGCAATTTTTACTAGAAGACCCGCAAAACTAACTGTGCAAGTTTTGCTATCTGCTGTTCCGCCGCCGGGACACAAAGGATTAGGAATGATAACAGCAGCTAGGGCCGTTGACGCCAGTCCCAAAAATCCTATAAATATTAACGCAGAAATAATTTTCTTATTCATATTTATATTATATTCATTATACCAGAAAAATGGAATACAAGCTGTGGATAACTATTTATTTGTAATTTAGTAGTTTAGTCCTTTAAGCAAGCTCCTGACGCAACTTTATCTTTTTCTTCCAGGCGCATTATTCTTACTCCCTGAGTTGCTCTGCCCAGCAAAGAAATTGATTTTACGCTGGTTCTAATAACCTGGCCTTGCTGCGAAATAACAATTAGGTCTTCTTCATCTGCAACGTCTTCTAAAATAGAGGACATCACAATTGGCCCAGTTTTGCTTGTGATTTTTGCTGCTTTAATTCCAGATCCGCCACGTCCCTGTGTTTTGTATTGCGAAATTTCGGTTCTCTTGCCATATCCGTTTTCCATAACTACTAAAAGGTATTGCTTTGGTTTTTTTCCCTTGTCCGCCGAAGCTTCAGCAGAAGCGAAGGTGGATATAACATCCATTCCAACAACCTCGTCTCCTTTTTTAAGCCTTATTCCTTTAACTCCGGCAGCCGACCTTCCCATTGGTCTGATGTCTTTTTCTTTAAATCTAATTGCAATTCCGTTTTTTGTTGCTAAAATTATGTCATCTTCGCCGGTTGTTTTAACAACTTTTTTCAGCGCATCGCCCTTTTCCAGCTTAATGGCAATAATTCCAGACTTTCTAACATTTTCAAATTCATCTAAAGAAGTTTTCTTTATTCTCCCATTTTTAGTCACCATAACCAAAAATTTATCTTTCTTGTCCACACCGGGTGTGGACGGACTATTTTTGCCAGGAGCTGGCTTTTCCATTGGCACCAAAGACAAGACTTTTTCTTCGGTTGATAATTCTAAGAAGTTCATTACTCCTCGGCCGCGGGCAACCCTTGTGCCTTCTGGAATTTCGTAAACCTGAGTTTGAAAAACTTTTCCAGAGTCTGTAAAAAACATCAAATTGTCGTGTGTTGAAGCGGTCAAAAAGTGCTCTACAATGTCGTCTTGCATTGTTTTCATTCCCATAATTCCTTTTCCGCCGCGTTTTTGTATTTTATAAGTTGCAGGATTAATTCTCTTGATATATCCGCCAGTTGTTAAAGTAACAATTGTTTCTTCCAAAGGAACCAAATCAACTTCTGTGATTTCTCCCAATTTTCCTTTTACAACTTTTGTTCTTCTTTTGTCGCCAAATTTTTCTTTGGATTCGTTAAGTTCTTTTTTAATAATGGCTCCCAATTTTTCTGGGCTCTTTAAAATTGCCATTAATTCTTTGATTAATTCCAAAAGTTCTTTTAATTCGTCTTCTATCTTTTTTCTCTCTAAACCGGCGAGCGTTTGAAGACGCATTTCCAAAATTGCAACCGCCTGTCTTTCGGTTAGCTTAAACTTTTTCATTAAGTTTTCTCTGGCTTCCTCTCTGTCTTTTGATTTTTTGATGGTTGCAATAACGTCATCAATATTTTTCAAGGCAATCATTAAGCCTTCCAAAATATGAGCTCTGTCTTTTGCTTTGTCTAAATCAAACTGCGTTCTGCGGATAATAACTTCTTTTCTGTGCTCGATAAAATATTTTATGACATCGGCCAGCGAAAGGGTTTCTGGCTGAATTCCGCCAACCAAAGCCAGCATATTCAAGTGAAAAGATCTTTGCAAGCTGGTAAATTTGTAAAGTCTGTTTAAAATTCTTTGCGGTTGAAAACCTCTTTTTACATCAATAACAATTCTCATTCCCTCCCTGTCAGACAAATCTCTAATATCTTTTATTCCTTCAACTTTCTTTTCTGTAACCAATTCTGCCATTTGCTCAACTAAAGTTGATTTTAGAACTTGATAGGGAATCTCTGTAATAACAATTTGTTCGGCTCCGTCTTTTTTCTCCACAACATCTGCCTTTCCGCGCATCAAAATTGAGCCCCTTCCTTGTGAATAGGCAGCAATTACTTCTTTTTGATCATAAATTATTCCGCCAGTTGGAAAATCCGGGCCTTGTATAAACTGGAATAAATCTTCTGTTTCAGCCTTTGGGTGGTCAAGCATATATATAGAAGCGTCCATCACCTCTGTTAAATTGTGCGGAGGAATATTTGTTGCCATTCCAACTGCAATTCCCAAAGTTCCATTCAGCAAAAGTTGCGGAAAGGGCGAAGGCAAAACAATTGGCTCTTTTCTAGTGCCGTCATAGTTATCAATAAAGTTTACTGTATTCTTTTCAATGTCTCTCAGCATTTCCTCTCCAATTTTAGTAAGTTTACATTCTGTGTACCTCATAGCAGCAGCTCCATCGCCATCAATTGAGCCCCAGTTTCCCTGACCGTTTATTAAAGGATATCGCATGTTAAAATCTTGGGCCATTCTAACCATAGACTCGTAAACCGCGCTATCTCCGTGCGGATGATATTTTGCCAGCACATCTCCGGTAACAGCTGCTGATTTTCTAAATCTTCCGCCAGCCGACAATCCCAATTCATTCATCGCAAACAAAATTTTCCTGTGAACAGGCTTAAATCCGTCCCTAACATCGGGCAACGCACGCGAAACAATAACCGACATTGCGTAATCAATGTATGATTCTTTCAGCTCAGTCACAATTTCCCTCTGACTTATGTTTCCAATTTTGCTATCTCCCTGAGCTCCATCTTCCTGAGCCTTGGCTTTTGGTTTTTTTTCTTCTTCGTCTGCCATTTTATTTGTTTTTTACTTTGTAAATTTAAATGTAGAAATTATCTGATTAAAAATATTTTGACTATCACTCGAGTCCACATGTTCTATAAATAAGGAATTTTTCCCATCAGCTAATGGCACAATATTTTCGTCATCTGCCCAATTTCCAACAGAAATCTTAACTCGACACCCATTAATCCCAGCAATTATTGTTTTTTCGGCATCTAAAGTCGAATCATCTTTTTTACAATCTGCCGGACTTTCAGAAACTCGCAAGCGTATAATATTTTGATAAATATTAAAATACTCGCCAATAGAAGAATCTGTAAAATCCTTCCCTACGGTTTTTTCCCCACTCTTGTTTACTGTTGAAAAATCGACTGGCGAAAAATCGACTAAATCATTTTTACCATTAATATTACCAAAAAACCAATCTTTGGGTATTTTTATTTCAAATCCGTATTCTTTATTTGTGTATGTTTTCCAGTCAGCGGTTTGGTTGGCTGCAGACAAGTTTTCATTGCTTGGTGTTGTGGTGCTCAGAAGATCTGTGCCTGAAAGTTCAAGATTTGGCATTTTTATTGATTTTACAGATTCTCCAATTTTTGACAAGCTGTTTATTGTGCTCGTTAGCCAAAAATATCCCATTGCAACTCCCAAAACAGCAACAATTGTCCATAGGATAATCTTTTTTTGATGCTCTGGCAAGTTTTGGAGCTTTGTTAGAAAATTTTTTGCTTTTACTTTGATTTTTGCAAAATCCATAAGGTTTTTCGTCATCCCCGACCTGATCGGGGATCCAGATTAATTTAACGTGGATTCCCGCCTTCGCGGGAATGACAACGAGACTACGGCTGTAAAACTACTATTTCCATTGCTCCTTCTTTTGGCAGTGCTGAATCTTTGACTATTAATTTGTCTTGCGGAGTAACTGAATTTTTCCCCATTGTTTTTAAAAATTTATCAACTCCTTCAAGCTCTTTGTCGGATTTATCTGCTGCATAATGCATTGGAATTACAATTTTCGGCTCAATTTGACCGATTATTTTTTGCGCTGCAGAAGAATCGATTGTAAATGATCCGCCAATTGGAATCATTAAAACATCAACTTGACCAATTTTATCTACCTGATCATCGGTTAGTTCTTTCTGTCCCAAATCTCCCAAATGGCAGAACCTTATGCCCTCAGCTTCAAAAACATAAATTGTGTTTTGTCCTTTTTCTTTTCCATTAACATCATCATGAAAAGAGGGAATTCCTTGCACAAAAACACCCTTGGCCTCGTATTCTCCGGGGCCCTTAACCAAAAAAGGCTCGCCCTTTACGCCTTCTATATTATTATGATCTTTGTGGTCGTGAGTAATTAATAAAATATCAGCCGAAAGATTAGGAAGTTTTATCGCTTCATTTTTATTAAATGGATCAATCACGATGTCGGCCGAATGATCTCTTGAGTTAGAAACTGAAATTTGAAAACAGGATCGCCCTGCGTAATAAATTTTGGCCATTTTATTTATTTTGTTATTCTGTTATTTTATCATAGATATTTTTTCACTTCAAGCCCAGAATATTGCAATGTCCGACGTTGCAATATTATTCTAAAATTATTTCGTCAAAATTTTTAAGCTCTTTTTTATATTTTATCCAACCATCGATTCCATCCTTACAACCCTCTGGTCCACCCATAAATTCTAAGAAAAAATCTCTTTGTGTCACCGAAGCAAAATTTTGTTTGCCGATATAATCCATATAACTATGCCGCTTATTATTTTCTAGAAACGTTATCACTTTATCTGGATTTTTTATTCCTTTTTCCTTCCAGCCAGGCTCTATTAAAGATATTAAATTCGCATGTACATATAAAAACACATTTCTCAGTTGATCATCATCTTTAATATGAACTGCACGGAATTTATTAAAAAGGTGCCCCATGCGTTTATATTTCTCATTAAAATATTTTGCATAACCTCCATTAACCTTTTTCATAAATTCAGTTATACCATTGTCTTTCAGCTGTTTTAAAATCAGATGTAAATGATTTGGCATAAATGAAAAAGCAAGAACATCTACAAATTTATCTCGGCCGTCCAAAGATATTGCAACGTCCGACGTTGCAATATCTTTTTCTTTTTTACGTTGCTGGCGCCTTAACCATATTCTTACAGGTTTTGCATTATTAAATTCGTAAATTGAAAAAATTCCACGATAAAAATCGCTTTCCTCTTCGAAAACAACAGTATCTCCAACCGCTCT
>Ga0172381_10006688_pt1 | contig 11515 bp, 19 predicted proteins | sample Leawel6488metaG_FD_119754 | JGI IMG/M metagenome (GOLD analysis project Ga0172381, IMG submission 119754) | Leachate microbial communities from a municipal landfill in Southern Ontario, Canada - Leachate well 64-88 metaG | ecosystem: Engineered > Solid waste > Landfill > Unclassified | place... | reverse complement strand
GGCGGCCGTCGTAGCACTCTAGTTCATGTTGTCACGAGAGGTAAGCCAGCGTGTGGTACTGTTTTAAGCAAGAAGCAGGAGTTCCAATGGTGTACCCATGGAGCTTACTACAGCTATCTTGAATGTGAGCATTGTAAGAAAATGTGTAGAGAAGGTAAGTTTAAGGAGGAAAAAGATGCAAGGTAATAGATGTCCGTGTGGAACAGAGGGGCAACACAGTTTTCAGTCTTATTTGGTCGCAACGTTGACGCCAGATAGAGACCAATTATGTGCATCTGATGTTGAAAATTTTACAAGTCCGCAAAGCATCAAAGTGATTGTTGAATCATTGACATCCAAACGCTATCTGATTGCTTGTAGCAAATGTGGTGCAACTGTTGGTGGCTATGCTGCCAGCCGGGCGATGGAAGTTCAGGTTGATGAGGGTCAATCGGCGTCGTCAGATTCTTCGGCATCTTCAATTGATGAATAAGGAGTAGTTATGAATCAAAGGAAAGGCTGGCTTGACGAGGTTGAGATTATTAACAAGTCTTTAAAGCCGACCGTTATAGTGAAGACTACGGTTTCCCGAGATGGGGTTGTCAAAAAACAATATATAGGAAAGTGCGGTAGAACCAATATCACCATCAAACGTTCAGATGGTAATCTCATTACTGACAGTTCGGTCGAAGGAGTTGCTAATGGGGGCAAGACGATAACTATCACGAGACCCAGATCAAAACCCCGAGCTAAACCAACAAAGTCATACTCAGTGACTGGACCTGATGTATATAGAGATCCTATTCAAGGAACTGATAGTGAAATGGAACGCCTGATGAATCGTGTTAACGGCCGACACAGCCATGTTTATAATCAGGCGGTGCTAAAGAGCTTCTGGGAAATCTGGCCCTACGCGATGGGAAGTATTGCTCTGTTATGCTTTATCGGGTTTGGTGGAACAACTCCGATAGCTGTCATTTTGGCACTAACTCTGGGCATGTTAGCCTGGAAAGGTAAGGTTGTAGCGGACTACTTCGATGCAGTGGAAGCCAAGGCAAAAGCGAAGAAAGAAGCCAAACTGGCAGCCAAGGTTGCGGCAGAAGCTCAAAAGAAGATTGAGGAAGCCCAGATTGAAGCCAAGAAGCAACATGGGGAAGATTCAAGTTTGTACTGCATCCAAAGCGGGCCTGAAGGCAAGACCGTTGCTTGACTCTCTAGTTAGAATGTGACATAATGGTTGCCAATAGGGAAACAAAGGAATAAAAATGACCAAGAACAATACAGATGGATGCTCGTTATGCGGCACCCCTGAGAAGGACGTCAAGGGTAAGCTTATCGAGGGTGTCAGTGGAAGGGTTTGCCGGCGCTGCGTAGAGAAATGTACGACCATTTACAAGTCCCAGGATGTCCAGCCGAAGGTAGAGGCAAAAGCCATTAAGGTGCCAGCTCCCAAGGAAATCAAAGCGTTTTTGGACAAATATGTGATCGGGCAGGAACATGCTAAGCGGGTGTTGAGTGTGGCGGTTCATAATCATTACAAAAGAATTCAACAGGGCGATCAGTTGGAAAAAGGTCATCCGTTGTTAAATGTCGAAATTGATAAAAGTAATGTCCTGTTAATTGGCAATACTGGGACTGGAAAAACTTTACTCGCTCAGACATTGGCAAAAATGCTTAACGTTCCATTTACTCAATCTGACGCAACTACACTGACCGAGGCCGGCTACGTGGGAATGGATCTCGACTCCATGCTTTTTAGTTTATATCAAAATGCTGGCGGGGATATTGCTCGCACGGAAATAGGTATAATTTTCTTGGACGAGGCAGATAAAGCGGGTCGGAAAAGCGGAGAGAATGCTTCTATAACCCGAGATGTTAGCGGCGAGGGGATCCAGCAAGGATTACTCCGGATGATTGAGTCAACGATCGCTCAAGTACCTACTCATGGAGGTCGTAAAAATCCGCAGTCTGAAATGATTCACATTAATACCCGTAACATATTATTCATACTAGGCGGATCTTTTGTAGGCTTAGATAAGATCATTGAAAGACGGATTAAAAAACGTGGGGTCATTGGGTATACGCAGGGAGAGCAGACAAAAACCAAACTAAACATTGAAACAAATATTTTAAAACGCCTAGAGCCAGATGATTTGGTACAGTTTGGGCTCATTCCCGAACTGGTTGGTCGACTATCTGTAGTTTGCTCGTTAGATGAATTAACCAAAGATGATCTGATCCATATATTAACTCAACCTTGTAATGCTATTTTGAAGCAATACGAAAAGTTAATTGCTATGGGAGGATCGACTCTTAAATTCGAAACAGATGCCATCATCAAAATTGCCGACACCGCCTTGGCTCGCAAGACAGGGGCGAGAGGGCTTCGTTCCGTTGTTGAAGAGGTTATGCTGCCTATTATGTATGAATTGAAGCCGAAGCAGGATATCGTCATTACTAAAACAATGGTTGCCAAAGCGTATGGCGAAGATGATGCGGCCGCTTAATTTTGTAGTCAATCAAAAAGCGTACCGATGAAAAGATCATTTTGATTAGAGACGATTGGTGTTTCTGTTCGTGTTGGATTTTCAATAATTGGAGGTTCCCATTTGTCCCCTTTTGATATGTTCTCTTTAGCCCATAAAGGTTGAAGATTGGTATAATGGAATGCTTCTCTTTGTTGTTCCGGATCGGACAGGTTAGGGAAAGATGCTAAGGGCCGGCAGTGGTCGATGTGCCACCCAGTAACGCCCCAATTGTCCCAAGTCATCCCTGGTTTAAACTTAGCTTCTAGGTAACGAATTAATTCTTCAGCGGTACACCCTACCAAGTTCATAGTTTTGTCGCATTTAGACCCTTTTTCCATAAACCCGCTTCGTATCATATTTTGAAGTCTGCCACGAAGAGCTTTCCTAATCTTGTATGGTAAATTCCCTTGCCGCCATGCTTTCGTTTTTGCTTTTTCTACTTCTGGATTTTCTCTGCGCTTACGGGCCATATATTCACGACCCTCTTTACGAACCTTTTCCCTGTTATTGTCCTTTCTAATTTTGTTTTTCTTTCTGATTTTTTCTCGATTTTTAAGCGCCCATCTCTTTTTAATTTCTTTCACACGTTCTGGATGCAACGTTTGAAAGTCTAGACCTTCTTGTGCTCGACGCTTATTATATTCATAAACATGTTCTTTATTGGCCAAAGACCAAGCCCTTTTCCACTCTTTTTTCTTTTGTTTCTTCTCTTCCGGCGTCATGATCCCGCTCCTTGCCCTTTAGAGAGTCTCTGATGGCATTCCCGCAGGCTATTCTTGAGAAGCTGGGTAATGTTGACGGCGTAGGTTTTCTTGAGATCCTGGACGATCTTGACTTCCGAGTCGTTTAAGTCGATGTAAAAGCCTTTTCTATCTTTTCGTTCTTTCATGACTAGTTATTCCTAGTAGGTGCGACCAATCCCTTTTTTTCATCGATATTTATTTCCATATATCGACACATATCGACTTTGCACTGTCGACACCCAGGGTCACACTGCAGGCACAAACCTGAAGAGGCTGCCATACCACTCCAACTTTAAAAACCTTCAATTCATTAGGAAATTTGATGGTCATACGGAGTGGCATGGGAAAGAAGGGAGTCACACGACGTGTGGGTCTCACTGTCGATCGATTTGTGTCGATCGGTATTTACTGTGCCGTTTACTGTGCTAATATTTTTATAAAATTGCTTGACTTCCTAAATTGAATTTGATAGATTACTTGCATTCAAGGAGGATACTATTATGAAATACGCTATTACAAAAGCCTGCGAAGCTTTAGAAGCCGCTATCGAGGAAGTAAAGCAGGCGTCGGTAAAGGCTGGCTTGGCTGGCGATCGTATGGCGGAACGCAATCTGGGGGTTAATTACCGTTTACGCCAGCTACGGGATGAACTGAAGACCATGCGGGGTCACGAGGAATACATTGTCCAGCCCCGCTTCGAGAAGTATTTTGTAGAAGAACTACCAGCCGCAGGGGACGTTAAGGGCGGGTCTTCTGATTATGGTAAGGTGAAATGCAAAGCGATATGGAGCTAATATGAAAATGATTTGTGACAAGGCTGGGCAATTCAAAGGGTGCATCGGTTGTTCCGGTGCCGTTACTCATGACAAGAATTATGACTGCGTTGACGATGTTTACGTTTGCCGGCGGGTTGAGGATGAACAAAAAGATGTCCTGGTCATGTGTGTAGAAGTTAAGGAGAACATCGATGAGTAATCCCGTAACCCCCTATCAAATGACCATTAATAACTGCGTTGCCTTCTTGAAAAAAGAAAACGGAATCCTCCCTTTCTCTAGGACCGATAAAACAACTTCCTTCCAAATTTCAGAAGTCTTGGCTATTGCTTTCTGCACTACAAAAGAACAAGTCATGAGTGATTTATTGAAGGCTTATCGAGATGCTTGACTTACAGATGAGCTTCTGATATAATGAATGGCAAATAAGGAGAGTTATGAAAAAGATGACGACAAAGTTGACGCCAGTTGAAGTCCCGACCGAAGGTAGCATTATGGGTCGCAATGGGTTTTTCAAACTCAGTGCAGTTCAGTTGTTCCCATTACAACATCCCATCAACCCAACGCATGAGGTTCAAATTTGTGGTATAGGGTCTCGTGGGACGCTGATTAACGGTGGACTTTGGGTGACTGCGGAAGCGATGGATAAGCTGGCCAACGACTGGCTTAAGATGCGGGGCAAACAAGTTGCTTGACATTACTCACTGAATGTGGTGGTGTGCGTAACGATAAGAAAGGGTATAATAAGCCATGAAATTCTCTGATATCAAAATGTTGACCCCTTCTGGTAATTATGAAGTGAATATCCCTCTCGATGATCTTGAAAGGGCTATTGCTCATTATCAAGAGATTCATGACGTACATCCCCCTCTGGATTTACTCCCGGATTTCCAGCGTGGTCATGTCTGGACAGAGGCTCAACAAATCGCTTACATCGAGTTTTTTCTCCGTGGCGGAATGTCTGGTCGGGTTATCTATCTCAACTGCCCGAACTGGGGTCATTTCAACAAGATCAAGAAAGGCGGTTATCGGGATTTCGTAATTGTTGACGGTCTGCAACGTTTGACCGCCCTTATGAAATTCGTCAGGGGGGAGTTGCCGGCTTTTGGACATTATGTTTTCCCCAAAGAGGGTCAGTCTGTTGTAATGGAAGGGCGTTCTTACTTCGGGGATCGTATCCGGATGAGCGACGCCTGCAACAACATCAGGATCAATATCAACAATCTGACGACTCGTGATGCCGTTCTGAAATGGTATCTTGAGATGAATAGCGGCGGTACGCCCCATACCCAAGAGGAGCTTAATAAGGTTAAACGCATGATAGAGGAGGAAAAGAAATGAACAAGTCAACTGTGGTTACTTTGCAGAAGGGCACGCCTGGCGAAACCAAGGCTAAGATCGCCGACATCAAGATTCCTGATCTCTGGAACCTTTATGTTGATCTGAAGGATGAGGCCAAAGCTGACTATGGACAGCGACGTACGCATCTAAATCGTCAAGCAGATGAGGTTCTGGCAGTCTGGAATCTGGCAAAAGACCTTAAACGCAACATCGAAGAGGATTTGTTTCGGGGATAAGAAGGTTCATGAGAATTATAAAATTATCAGAATCCTTGAAAATCGCAGATGACGTTCGGAATTTGACTAAAAAAGCTCAAGGAATGCCGTTATCAGATGCAGTATTCGATCTGGCAAACATTTTAGTTGGCACCAACTTACAGTGGGCTTTATGCGGCGGGTTAGCAGTTGGAGTTCATGCCCGCCCCAGGGGTACAGATGACATCGATATCATGATTGGTTCAGAGTCAACGCTTGATCTTTTATTGTTAAAAGCGATACAGGGCAACTTCAAAAAGACAAGAGATCACGCTATAACTCATAAAAGAACTGGGGTCGAGGTTGAATTGCTAACCCCCGAATTCTTAAAAGTTAGTCCAGAGGTTGTCCGCAAAGCTATTGAAACGGCTATCCCCTCACAGATAGGTAAAACCACCATTCCCGTTATCAGTCGAGAAGGTCTGGTCGCTACAAAGCTATTCAGGGCCAGTGACTACGATCGTGGTGACATTAAAGCTGTCATCCAGAAAGGTGGCGATATTGACTTAACGGGTTGGCCAGTAGACGAGAAGTCCCTTGTTTTATTGGAAAAAATTAAAGAAGAAATAAAAAATGCTTGACTTCCTAGGATCGGTGTGTTAGTCTGATCCAATTGAAGTACAGAAAGGTTGATAATTATGGATAATATTTCTCCAAGTAGTGCCTATCAAAAAGCTATGTATGCCCTTAATGTCATAAGCCCGAACGCCCCAATTCCAAGCTACACCAAATGGCTTGAAGATCAATACGAAATCCTTGCCTACCCCCATCAGCATCCCACTGAGGAAGAAAGAGCCGAGATGACTGGCGAAGAGGCGGCAACAGCCATCGCCCAACGGGTTTACGACGCGGCCTGTCTGGCTGAACGATTTGAAGTGGGAAACAAGCATGGCCGTTTTGTGGGCAATGGACACCATTTCGCCCAAAAGATGTATAAGGCAGCCGAAGAAGAAGCTCTCCTCCGTTGGCATCCCAAAGCTTAATAGAAAGACAAAATGAAGACTAAAACTGTTGGTGGAACTAATGTCGAAATCCTGGGTACCTGTGGTTGCAATTGCGTTATTGTCTCGGTCGAAAAACGGACGAGTAACGCTCAGGTTGATGCCAAGGATTTAATTCAACCTGTTGGCGAAATGCCAGTGGAGTTGTCAGAGTTGAAGTTCCATGTCGAAGTAACTGACTCCAGCTCCAGCTCCGAAGATAAAGAAGAAATCTCTAAAAAAGTTTCACCTATTGCTTGACTTCCTGATTAGTTTATGGTAGTCTCTTATCAGTCAACCACGAAAGGACCAAATGAAATCCAAGTCTAAAGTCTGTAAGCCGGTCGAAAAGCCCATCAAGTTGCGGTTAGTTTTGGACATTGACTACATTCCCAACGGAGTTACCAAGGTCTATTTGGAACATATGCTGAAATGGATGATTGATCATGCAGCAGGCGAGGGATTGATGACCTTGGACACCCCTGCTGAAGTTGAAACTTGGCACGTCTCAGTGGAGGACCGTCAATGAAACTCGGCCAAGGTATCTTTATGTGGGACGCCATCGAACGGCGTAGCAATCGGTATGGTTACATTTACATGTCTGATGTGAATTATGCCCTGGATGTTAAAGTTACAGTTGAAGATTACAAAACTGCCATCAATCTTCTGGTGGGCAAGAAGGTCAAACTGTGGGCAGTGGTTTTGGAATCGCGAGAAAGCGGTCATCTCGGTGATGCTTTCCTGGGGATCGTTCCTACTCGTCCGGAAGTCAAAGAGAAGGTTGAACTCGGCGTTGGGAAGCTCGTTGTTGGGGTGAACTATGATGGGGAAGCAACAATTGGGCTTAAACCTTCCGATCGTCGCAAGGAACTCTGGATTAACCCTCACAAGTTATATCGCCTGCATGACCAGACGGTTGAACTGTTCGTCGAGGAAACCACTGAGGCTGAAACCAACATGGATACCTTTGGCAACTTTGGTGATATCAAAGATGGGGTTATTGATAACGGGGATGGCACGGTTCAAGTCAAAACCGCTGGGGATGACCATCCAGATTTGAAGATCAAGCTTCCTCCCACATTCACCAATATCGGGGACGGATGTTTTATTGTAGAACCCCAGAAGTCTGATAAAGGGGTTAGGATGAAAGCGGAAATCCGTCATGCTTGACTTTCTGATTCGACTGTGATACTCTTTTAACAAATAGGAGAGACCAATGGCCAAGAATACTTACAAGGTTTGGATTGATATCGAGAAGCTGGATGCCAAGGGGAACACCGTCAAGCAGGAGGCTGTACTCCCCGATTCGCTGGGTACTTTTAATGACCTGAAGAAGGCGGTTCGACGGGTAGCTTCGATTGTTCGCCAGTATTGCCCTGACCCTGAGCATTCGGATTGCGTCAAATGGGCTGACCAAATGAATGCGGCGGTGGCGGCCAAGAGCAAGAAAAAAGTTAAGAAATCTCGCAAGATTGCTTGACTTACAAGTTCTACTGTGATACGCTGTAACCATCAAGTCAAGGAGGCTTAAATGCGTTGCAATCAAATCGGTGTTGAAGTCAGTCGGGAAGAGTTTGTTTCCTTCCTCAATTCGGTTCAGCCTGGGCAGTTCTTTCATATCAGAGGATACAAATCTCAAAATGATGATGGGGTTGTAAGCGACGATCCCAAAGATGCGTCTGAAATTGCCGATTTCTTCGTGCGATACGGCATCAAATATGATAACTTTAAAAGCCGTGATATTGCGACTTTAAAGTCCATCCTGTCTGGCGAACGTCGGGAAGTAATCGGGGTTCTACACGGCGTATGGATTCCCGAAGACCAACTCCAAACGATATTCCTGTCTCCTGAACAAATCTCTGGGCTTCCTGACAACAAGAAGGTTGAACTGGTTGAGGTGACCGCCCGTTATGAAGCGATAGTTGGCGGGGCGGCAGTTATGGTTCAACAGGTTGGTACGGTCGACTTGATGAACGTTGAAATTTTTTCGAATCGTAAAGCGAAAAGTAAGGTAGCAACGACAATCGGTTATCGCTTGCCAAGTTCCCATCCCCTTGTTATCGCAGCCATCGGAGGAGAGGATTTACAGGGGACTATGCTTCAAGGTTTGTTTAATCCAGCCCCGCCAAATGCCGAGCATGAAAAACAAGCCCAGTCATTTTATTCACTGGAAAAAGATGGTAAGGCTACTTGGTATCTTCGGGATGTTGCGATTGTCAGTAAAGTTGTGCGAAGAGAAGGCGTCCATCGCTTCAAAGCAAACCTCCCTATCAAGGCTATAAAAGATTCTTTAGCCGATCAATGTCTTCTGAAAAACAAATATCGTCAGTTTATCCTTAACGAAGGCAATTTTTCATCGATTACTATTGACGGACAAGCTATACTCGTTGACGGATCGGATGAAGGAGTGTTTTTCGCATTACCAGAGCATGTTAAGGAGTTGGCGGCGACCGAGGTGGTTGGGTCATAATTATCCCTTTTGGCAAGGTTATCTTTAGCCCAAAGAGGTTGAAGATTAGTATAGTGGAAACATTGTCGTTGCTGTTCAGGATCAGTTAGGTCGAAAGAAGACACTGGACGGATGTGATCGATATGCCAACCTCGATAGTTGTAATTATCCCATGACATTCCAGGTAACCAAAGTTTCTCAATATAATTCCGGAGTTGATCGGATGTACACCCGATGAGTTCTAAAGATTTATTACTTTTTCGTAAGTTTTTAATCTTAATAACTGAAGATATTCGATTGCGTAAATTAATCCTCATTCTATAAGCTGGGTCACTATGATACCGATTTCTTTTTCGAGTAGCAACATTCTTGTTAACAGTGGCATGATAATCTGGATCGTTTTTGTATCTGTTGCGATGAATGGTGTTTCGTTGGGCTCTTATTTTTTCAATATTCTTTTTTCGATATTCATTCACACGACGCCTTTCTCTTTCGGGGTCAGCTTGTCTGCGTCGTTTACTTCGCTCATAAGCTTTTGCTATTGCTTTTTCACGATTCAATTCGTACCATTTGTGAGAATAAGCTGCCATTTTTTCAGGGCGATCTTTTTGATATTTTCTACGCCATTCTTTTTCATGCCCCGGATGATTATGCTTCCATTCCCTAGCATAAGCATTTATCTGTTCTTTATGTGTTTCTCGATATATTTTTTGGTATTCTTTTTTCGTCATTTATTCAACCTCCATAGCATATCTTTCAAAAATATCCTGAAAGCCTGGGCTATATTAACGGCATATTTATCTTTTAGTTCGTCAAGAATTTTACGATCCTCGCTTGTGAGATTCATAAAAAACCCGTCCTGTTTTGGTCTTTTTGTTTTCATAACATATGTATTCTTATGTCATGAGCGAAAACCCTTTAAAAATTATTGCTTGACTTTCACTAAAAGATTTGCTACTGTGGTTTAAGAAACATTAACAAGGATACCATGAAAAACCATAAAACCACCTCCGCCCTTCAAAAGAGTCTCAAAATCGCCGCCAATGAGAAGGATGTCGAAAACGCTTTCCGAGCGGCTATCTCTGACTTCTTTCCCAGCAAAACCTCTTCCCCGTTCAAAGTCGACGGTCTACTGGAATGCGACGACATCCGTTCCTTGTTGGAATTTAAACATAACTGGAACCTGAAACTGAAGGTTGAGCAGTGTAATGTTCTGATCCAAGCCCTTTTCTATATCAAGAAGTTCGAACTGGCTGGCAAGAAACTTCCTTCTACCGTATTTATAGGCGATGAAGATGAATGTTTCTGTATGCGATCCGACGCCTTAACCAAGTACCTGAACCGCCCGATTAACTGGTCAATAGCCCCTTCGGAAGCTCATAAAAACACTGAAGTCTTACAAGCTATGGTTGACGATCAGGATATTCTGCCCTTCGTCTTCGATGTCAATGGGAAGATGTTCGACTTTGGGGATGTCATCGAACAGATCAAGCTTTTGGGTAAAGGAGTGGTATATGCCATTAAGATCACCAAGGACAATGTGGTCGAGATTTTCAACTATTGGAGAATGCACGTTTTAGCTGATTCCCGTTATGACCATACTCAAGACTTGTTTGACGGCAAGAATGTTCGGGCTATCACCGCTCGTCAGTCGGATATTTTCTTTGCTTGTCTGACAGATCGGGACGGCACCTATTTACATCCCAAAAAGCGGAATACGTTGGTCAGCCGTGGGGAAAATATCAAGGTCAATGAGAATCAGCACAAGTCGTTCTTTGCCCATTTTTCGCAAGTTTTGTCGCCTTCAGAAATGGATGTTTTGGTTGGCAACAAAGATCGGATCATTGAAGAGGTTAGTCGGCGGCGTGAAGGTGCGTTCTTTACCCCGACTTTGTGGGTCAACGAATCGCATAAAATGTTGGATGAATCTCTGGGTAAGAATTGGCGGGATGAGTATGTCGTTTGGGATTGCGCCTGTGGGGTGGCCAATCTGACTCGGGATTTCAAATTTAAAGAACTGTATATGTCAACCTTGAATCAGGGGGATGTCGACACGATCAAGGATATGGGTTACAACAAGGGGTCAACCTGCTTTCAATACGACTTCTTGAACGATGATTCAGTGGATGAGTTGGGGGCTAAGGTGCCTGCGGGTCTGCGGAAGGCTTTTTCCGAAGGGAAGAAGGTTCTGTTTTTGATTAACCCGCCGTATGGAACTGCAAGCAACCTTTCTACCGATGAAGACAACCACAAGGCGGGGATTGCTAAAAATCAAACCAATTCTGCGATGCTTAAGAATAAAATGGGAATGGCTTCGCGGCAGATGTATTGCCAATTTCTCTATCGTATTCAACAGCTTCAAAAGAACTTTCGTGGCATTAACCTGTCTATTGGCGTCTTTGCTCCGCCTATGTTTTTAAGCAGCGGTTCAAATGGACAATTCCGCAATCAGTTTTTTGATGGGTTT
>Ga0172381_10006687_pt1 | contig 11515 bp, 7 predicted proteins | sample Leawel6488metaG_FD_119754 | JGI IMG/M metagenome (GOLD analysis project Ga0172381, IMG submission 119754) | Leachate microbial communities from a municipal landfill in Southern Ontario, Canada - Leachate well 64-88 metaG | ecosystem: Engineered > Solid waste > Landfill > Unclassified | place... | reverse complement strand
TTATATTAAAACACAAAGAGGAGAATAAAAGGATAGCCATCTCCTATTAAAAAATGAAAATTTCTAAGAAAGTAGATAAAATGCAGCCCTCCGGGATCCGGGCCTTTTTTGACCTGGTCCTGGGGATGAAGGATGTGATATCCTTAGGGGTTGGGGAGCCGGATTTTACCACTCCTTGGCCTATCCGCGAGGCAGGTATCTCTTCCCTTGAGGAAGGGTTTACTTCCTACACCTCCAATAAGGGTTTGTATAAGTTACGCCTGAGTGTCAGCCGTTACCTGAGAAATAGATACGGGGTTGAATATTGCCCGGATGAGGAGATACTTATAACCGTAGGCGTTAGCGAGGCAATGGATTTAGTCCTGCGTACCATAATAAATCCTAACGATAAGATTTTGATTCCCACCCCAAACTATGTTTCTTACGGCCCGCTTACAGAGCTAGCCGGCGGTTTACCCGTCTATATAGATACCCAAAAAACTGGATTTAAGCTTACGCCCGGGGAACTAGAAAGGCATATTGATGATAAGACTAAGGGGATAATTTTTAATTATCCCTGCAATCCTACCGGCATATCCTATAGCAGGAAAGAGTTAAGCCAGATAAACAAGGTGTTGTTGAAAAATAAAATTATTTGTCTTTCTGATGAGATATATGCGGATCTGACATATGATTTTGAGCATGTATCATTCCCTTCGTTGCCCGGGGCAAAGGAGAATGTGGTTTACTTTAACGGTTTCTCAAAATCCTATGCTATGACCGGCTGGCGCGTGGGATATGCCTGCGGGCCAAAGGAGATTATCGCGGGGATGACAAAAATCCACCAGTATACAATTATGTGCGTTTCTATAACCTCGCAAATGGCAGCCTGCGAAGCTTTGCATGCAGGCAAAGGTTTTGTTGAAAAAATGAAGCGGGAATATGCAAGGCGCAGAGAATTTGTAATCGATGGGCTAAACAGCATGGGGCTAACCTGCCATAAGCCCCAGGGCGCTTTTTATGCCTTTCCCAGCATTAAGAAAACGGGGTTAAGGTCCTTGGATTTTGCGCAGAAGCTGTTGAAGGATGAAAAAGTTGCAGTTGTTCCGGGGACTGCCTTTGGAGTTGAATTCGAAGATTATATAAGAATATCTTATGCCTCCAGCTTTGATAATTTAAAAGAGGCGCTACGCAGGATGGGCGCATTCTTAAAGAAATAATCATAATGCCTAGAAAAAACAAGGATAATTACGAGATTTACGTAAAACAGATTGAAGTCTTGTCTAAGGTAGCAAACCTGATTACTTCAGGAATGTACCTGGAGGAGCTTCTGCGCCTGATTGTCAATGTTACTGCTGAGATAATGAATTCTAAGATATCCTCTTTAATGCTCTTAGACCATGAAAAGAAAGAGTTGGTGGTGCGCGCTACTCAGTCAATCTCCGAATCTTATAATAAGAAGCCTAATATAAAGATGGGAACTGGCATAGCCGGCGAGGTTGCTTTAAATAATAAGGCTATAGTTGTGCCGGACCTTAAAAAAGACCCCCGCTATCTTAATCAGGATATCGCGAGAAAAGAAAAACTTTGTTCCCTAGCGAGCATTCCTATGGCGGTAAAGGGTAAGGTTATCGGCGTGCTTAATTGTTATACTTCTAAGAAGCATGAATTTACCAAGACAGAGTTGAATCTTCTCAACGCCTTGGCAAATCAGGCAGCTATAGCTATTGAGAATGCAGAGCTAAACCTTCGAGCGCGCTCTGCGGAAGAGGCCCTTACTACGCGCAAAGTCGTAGAGAGGGCGAGGGATATTTTATCCCAGGAAGCTAACATTTTGCCTTCGGAAGCATACCGTTTAATTCAAAAACAGAGTATGGATTCCCGTAAGTCAATGCGGGAGGTAGCCGAGGCCATAATCTTGGCCAAGGATATAAAGAGTAAGAAGTATTGACAAATATAGATTTTATGTTAGACTAGTATTAGATTACGCAATGATGCAGTAATACGCAATGACATAGAAGTCTTCTGGGCTTGTTAAAAAAGCCAGAAGGCTTTTTCTTTTTACGGACACTGGAGTCCTCAATCCGGAATTTATTCCGGTTGGGGGCTCTTATTTTTTGAGGGTAAGATGGAGTATGCCCGGTTATTAAAAAAACTTTTACCTAAGATAAAAGGGATAGCCTTTAAGCTAAACAGGTATTATGGGCCTTTTGCTTATGATGATTTATGCCAGGAAGCGATTATCCATCTTTGGGTTAATTTTAAAGCAGGCCGTTTAGCTGAGAAGACGCAGAGTTATATATTGCAGGGGTGCTACTTTCACCTGAGGAATTATATCCGTAAATTTAGCGAAAAAAATACCCTCTTAAGCCTGGATTCATTAATTAATGATGATAACGAGGTAACCCTTGAAGGCCTGATCGTTTTAGATGATGAGAGAGATTTGCGCGATGTTATGAATGATAATTTCCTGGTGGAGGCTATTGAAAATAACGGTTTTACTATAAGGGAAAAGCAGATACTTAGGTTTTATAAAAAGGGACTCACTACTAGAGAAATAGGGGGAAGGCTCAGTCTTTCTCATGTTAGAATAGTTAAGATTATGCAGAATATAAGAATTAAGTGCCGTAAATACCAGGATATTTTTTAGTTACCAGGCTTAAGCCGTTTTTACTTGTATATATAAGACACATTGAAGTGTAATCTAATACAAAGGCGTTCCTTGATAAAGGGGCGCTATTTTTTTTACATTAAGGAGGGGTTTATGGATATGAAGGTTGTTATTGATACAATTTGGGTCCTTATGACTGCAAAACTGGTATTCTTTATGAATCTGGGTTTTGCTATGGTTGAGTCAGGGTTTGCCCGTTCAAAGAACTGCGTAAATATCCTTTCTAAGAACTTCGTGGTTTTCGCCGTTTCATCTTTTGGTTTTCTGCTTTTAGGCTGGGGGCTTATGTTCGGAGACGGAAATGCTTTTATGGGGCTAAAGGGCCTCTTTTTTGCAAGCGGAATAGATAATTCTCCGGCAACCGCTGAGGCGTATAAGGGAGTTTATTCCGCTCTTTCCTGGACCGGAGTACCAATGTGGGCAAAATTCTTTTTTCAGCTGGTATTCTGCGGCACGGCAGCTACTATTGTATCCGGGGCTGTGGCAGAGCGGATTAAATATAATTCTTTTATAATCTTTTCTTTTCTTATGGCCATGTTTATTTATCCAATCGTCGGGCATTGGATATGGGGAGGTGGTTGGTTGCATAGTAAGGGGATGCTTGATTTCGCAGGTTCAACAGTAGTGCATTCAGTCGGAGGGTGGGCAGCTCTGGCAGGCATTTTGGTTTTAGGGCCGAGATTCGGTAAATATGCAAACGGCAGGTTAAATCCGATCCCCGGACATAACCTTTCGCTAGCCACATTAGGTACCTTTGTTCTCTGGTTTGGTTGGTTTGGTTTTAATCCCGGGTCAACAATGTCTGCCGATCCTATTGCAATAAGCCATGTCGCCATAACTACCAATATGGCGGCAGCTATGGCTATTATTAGCGCTACCTTGCTCTCCTGGATATTATTAGGAAAGCCTGATCTAGGGATGACTTTAAATGGCTGCTTGGCCGGGTTAGTGGCCATTACCGCCGCCTGTGCTTTTGTAAGTGTTGTAAGTGCTATTATAATCGGTTTAATTGCAGGCGCACTTGTGGTTTTATCGGTTATATTCTTTGATAAGATTAGAATCGATGATCCGGTAGGCGCCCTTTCAGTTCATCTTGTAAACGGAATCTTTGGTACTCTTTGTGTGGGACTTTTTGCGCAGGATAAGATTGCCGGTATAGATACGGGAAACGGGTTATTTTACGGGGGAGGGACTAAACTGTTAGCCTCTCAGCTAAGCGGTGTTTTAGGGGTTGCGCTATTTACTTTTTTTGTTTCACTTTTTTTCTGGGGCGTGCTTAAATATACCATGGGTATAAGGGTATCCCTTAAGGAAGAGGTAGAGGGTTTGGATATCGGAGAACACGGTAATTCTGCCTATCCTGAATTTTTTGGCAGGAAGCCGGCATATACAGTTTAAGGAGGGTGAATAAATGAAAAAAATAGAAGCCATTATAAGGCCAGAGAGTATTGATGCGGTGCGAAGCGCTTTAAGTGCGGCAGGGGTAACTGGCCTCATGATTTCGGATATTGAAGGGCATGGTAAACAAAAAGGGGTTATCCAGCAGTGGAGGGGGGAGAAGTATAGGGTGGAGCTTCTTGCAAAAATAAAAATTGAGACCGTGGTTAAGGATGATGATGTGGAGCGTATAGCCGGCGTTATTATTGAAAGCGCCAGGACAGGCGAGATAGGAGACGGTAAGATATTTATATACCCGATTACGGAGGCGATAAGGATACGTACGGGAGAAAAGGGGGATTCGGTCATTTAGAATTTAGCGCTTTAAAAGTCTGTTTATTTCTTATAAGCTTGTGGTAGAATAGTGCAAAGGGAGGAAGATATGAGCATAAGGCAAAAAGCTTTATTTAAAGTTAAGAGTGTTGCGTTAGATAAGATAAATACCCCTAAAAAGGTTTCCGGGTATTTCGGTGAGAATACCTTCAGTTTAGATACCATGCGCAAACATATCTCCAAGGATACTTTTGAGGCCTTTAAGAGATGGATGTCGCAAGGCAGTACTATTACCTTAGGCCAGGCAAATGAAATTGCCGAGGCGATGAAAGAGTGGGCTATGGCAAAGGGTGCTACTTATTACACTCATTGGTTTCAGCCTATGACCGGGCTAACCGCAGAAAAGCACGATAGCTTTATTTCTATGGTATCGCCTGGGAAGGTGATCGAGAAATTCTCAGGGAATAAGCTAATTCAGGGAGAGCCTGATGCCTCAAGCTTTCCTTCTGGCGGAATTCGCGCTACTTTTGAGGCCCGCGGTTATACTGCTTGGGATCCTTCAAGCCCGGCCTTTATTATTGAAAGCGCCCTTGGGAAGACTCTTTGTATTCCCAGCATATTTATTTCTTATCACGGAGAGGCCTTAGATAAGAAGCTGCCGCTTTTACGTTCCGATGAAGCATTAAATAAAGCAGCAGTAGGCCTGTTAAAGATCTTTGGGCGCAAGGATGTAAGGAAGGTATTCTCAACCTGCGGTCCGGAACAGGAGTATTTCTTAATTGATAAGCATTTTTATAATTTGCGGCAGGATTTATTAATGGCAGGGAGGACCTTGATCGGGGCCCCTTCTCCGAAAGGGCAGCAGCTTGAAGACCAGTATTTTGGCACGATTAAGGAGCGGGTAGTTAATTTTATGTTTGAATTGGCTCAGGAGGCTTATAAATTAGGAATTCCTATAATGACCCGGCATAATGAAGTTGCTCCTCATCAGTATGAGTTCGCTCCTATTTTTGAAGAGTCTAATATAGCTGCGGACCATAACCAGCTTTTAATGGAATTAATGAAGAAGGTTGCTTTAAGGCACGATATGGTATGCCTTTTGCATGAAAAGCCTTTTGCCGGCATAAACGGAAGCGGCAAGCACCTTAACTGGTCTTTGTCCGATGACAACGGCAATAATCTTCTTAACCCGGGAGAGACGCCTGAAGACAACCTGCAGTTTTTAACTATCTTAGCTGCGGTTTTGCGTGCGGTGTATCTTCATGCCGATCTTTTGCGCGCCTCCATTGCTATGGCAGGCAATGAACATCGTTTGGGGGCAAATGAAGCTCCTCCGGCTATTATCAGCGTATTCTTAGGAGAGCAGCTTACTGAAGTATTGGATATGCTGGAAAATGGGGTTAAGGCGAAGTTCTCCAAGCGCGATATCATTGACCTGGGGATTGCGCGCCTTCCTAAATTCAATAAGGATAGTACGGATAGAAACCGCACCTCTCCCTTTGCCTTTACCGGAGCAAAATTTGAGTTTCGCGCAGTAGGTTCATCCCAGAACATTTCAACCCCGATTACTATTATAAACACTATTATTGCCGAAAGCCTTGATTTTGTTGCTAGCGAGCTTAAAAGAGCTGTCAATTCGGGAAAGGATTTTAACTCTGCGGTACTTAAGGTCGTTAGTTCAGTCATAAAGGAGACAAAGAAGATCCGTTTTGAAGGTAATAATTATTCTAAGGAATGGCTGAATGAGGCGAAGAAGAGAGGGCTTCCTAATATAGCCTCTACCTATGAATCGCTTAAGGCGTTAAAGAAGGAGGGTAATGTCGGTCTTTTTGAGAAGTATAAGGTTTTTTCCAAGGAGGAGCTTATTGCCCGTTATCACATATGGATCCATATGTATAATTTGACCCTTGAAATTGAGGCAAATACTTTAGGCGAAATGGTTAATGCCTCGGTTGTCCCCGCAGGGTATGAATACGAGAAGCTTCTTGCCAGGACCCTTGATGAGATAGTAAGGCTTAAGAAATCAGCCGGGTTAAAGATCGATGCTAACGCATTGAAAGATAAGAAGGAGCATCTGAGTGAAATAGTGAACAAGATTTATTATGTAAGGCATAATACAGCCACAATGGGTTGCTTGCTTGAGAAGGCATGCGCCCTGAGCAGTGAAAAAAGGGCTGAGGTTTATTTTAAGAACTTAAAGCCTTTAATGGAACATATCAGAAAGCACGTAGACCAGCTGGAGTCTGTCGTCTCTGATGATGCCTGGGATCTGCCCAAGTACCGCGAGATGCTTTTTATTAAATAATCTTGTTACCAAGCCTAGGGCTTGTTTACTTGTATATGTAGAAGGCACATAGTAGTGTAATAGTACCAGAAAGAACGAAGGCGTTCATGATAGCTGATAAATAAGCTAAAGTGAACGTCTTTTTTTTGGTTAAGCGGTGATTAAAATTTAGGCAGACATGATAACTATCCTAATATCTGAAGATGAAATAAGGGCCAAAGAGGCCCTCGCTAGGATGTTCGCCCAGGAGGGATATGAACTTTCAGAATCCTGCCTTACGGGCAATGTCATAAGGGTAGTGAAGAAGGGCTGCATCCGCGACCTTGCCTTTATAGGCGATAGTGCAATTGAGATACAGGATTCATTTCTTAGCGGCAGGGGGGCATTGTATAAATCGGTAGTTGAAGAAATAGAAAAGCCTTTAATCGAACATACCCTTGAGAGTACCCAGGGCAACCAGATAAAGGCGGCAAAGGTTTTAGGGCTAAACCGTAATACCTTACGTACCAAGATAAGAAAGCTAGGAATTAATGTTAGAAAATGGAAAATTATATGAAAAACGATAATGGTTTTCCTCTTGCCCAGGGATTATATGACCCTCGCCTCGAGCATGATTCCTGCGGCGTAGGTTTTGTTTGCGATATCCTTGGCAGGAAATCTAACGGTATCCTCAGGCAGGGAATCAGCGTATTAAACAGGCTTGCTCATCGCGGGGCGGTAGGGGCAGATCCTAAGACCGGGGATGGTGCAGGTATTTTAATCCAGATCCCTCATGAGTTTTTCGCTAAGGTTGCCCAAGATAAAGGTATTGCCTTGCCTGATCCGGGGTTTTATGCAAGCGGATTGGTATTCTTGCCTCAGAATAAGGAAGAGCGTCAATTCTGCAAAGATTATTTTGAAGAAGCCATAAATGAGCACGGGCAGTCTTTGCTTGGTTGGCGGGTTGTGCCTACCGATAGTTCTGATATCGGAGAGGGCGCAAAATCCACCCAGCCGGTTTTTGAACAGGTTTTTATCGCCAGGAATAAGGAGATTAAAAGCCAATTAGATTTTGAAAGAAGGCTGTATATAATCCGCAGGAGAATAGAAAATATTGTCCGCTCCTCCAAATTAAAACAAAAGAGCTCATTTTATATCACCAATATCTCAAGCCGGACTTTTTCTTATAAGGGTCTGCTTATGCCGGGGCAGCTGGATAGTTTCTTTATTGATTTGAAGGACAACAGCTTAAAAAGTGCATTGTGCCTTGTGCATTCCAGGTATTCGACAAACACCTTTCCTACCTGGGATTTAGCGCAGCCATTTAGGTTTCTGGCGCATAACGGAGAAATCAATACCATCCGCGGTAATATTAACGGGGTTAGCGCTAGGGAGCGCCTTTTAGCAAGCGAATTTTTCGGCCTGGATATAGAGAAGTTAAAGCCGATAATTGTGGAGGGCGGCAGCGATTCCGCAGCGATAGATAATTTTTTTGAATTGCTCGTTTTATCCGGAAGGCCCATTGATCATGTAATGATGATGCTTATCCCCTCTGCCTGGGAACACGATAAACTCATGAAGAAAGAGTTAAGGGACTTTTATAAATACCACGCCTGTTTTATGGAGCCTTGGGATGGCCCGGCAGCGGTTGCTTTTACCGATGGGGATAATATAGCGGCAGCCTTGGATAGAAACGGCTTGAGGCCGGCACGTTATATTATTACAAACGATAATCTATGCGTAATGGCCTCTGAGGTCGGGGTCCTGGATATCGCGCCTAAGGATATCAAGGTTTCCGGCAGGCTTGAACCGGGGAAGATTTTCTTTATAGATACAAAAGCCGGGCGTGTAATTAACGACGCAAAGATTAAAGAGGAAATATCTCAGCATAATCCTTATGGTTATTGGCTTTCAAAGAACCTGGTGGATTTAGATAGGTTATCCGGCTCAGGTTTGCCGCTGAAACACAAGTCCGAGGATTTAATCGCAGCCTTAAAAAGCTTTGGTTATTCGCGCGAAGACCTGAAATTAATTATCCGGCCTATGGCCGAGGAAGGCAAGGAGCCTGTGGGGTCTATGGGGAATGATACCCCTCATGCCTTCTTGTCCGATAAGCCTCAACTTTTGTATAATTATTTTAAACAGCTTTTTGCGCAGGTCACTAACCCGGCAATTGATTCCATAAGGGAAAAGCTGGTTATGAGCCTGGAAAGCTTTATCGGACCGGAGAAGAATTTGTTGGAAGAAACCCCAAAACACAGCCATAAATTAAGGGTTAATAACCCTATTCTTTCGGATGAGGAATTATCCAGGATCAGGGATATAGGCGTAAATAACTTTAAGACCAAGACAATATATACTTTCTTTGATGCCGGGAATAAGGAAGATGGTTTCAGGATGGCCCTGGAAAGGATATGTTTTGAAGCAGAATACGCTATAGAGCAGGGGTATTCCTTTATCATATTAAGCGACAGGGGGGCGGATAGGGATGGCATTGCCCTGCCGGCACTTTTAGCCACAAGTGCGATACATCACTATTTAGTCAAGAAAACTATACGTTCGCAGGTTGCTTTAATAGTGGAGAGTGCGGAGCCCAGGGAGGTGCATCATTTTGCGCTTCTTTTTGGTTATGGCGCTGATTGTATCAATCCCTATCTTGCCTATAGGGCAGTTGAATATCTTATCGAACAAAAAGAATTAAAAACAGATATCAAGACTGCGCTTAAAAATTATAATAAGGCGGTAACCGATGGGATACTAAAAATACTATCCAAAATGGGTATTTCTACCCTTAGAAGTTACCGCGGAGCACAAATTTTTGAGGCCTTAGGCTTAAGCCAGGATTTAGTTGACCGGTATTTTACAGGTACTGTTTCAAGGATCGGCGGAGTCAATTTAAGCGGGATTGCCCTGGAAACTATTCTACGCCACAGGCAGGCTTATTCTGCGCGCAACCCCCAGAACGTTTGTTTACCAAGCGGAGGGGTATACCAATGGAAGGCAGACGGAGAATTTCATCTGTGGAATCCTATGAGTATTGCAGCCTTGCAGGCTGCTGCGAGGGAAAATAACCCGGTTAAATACGCTGAGTTTGCAAAACTGATTAATGATCAATCGGATAACCCGACTACCTTAAGAAGTTTATTCAGATTTAAGGCGGCAGAAAAAGTTCCGCTTGATGAAGTGGAGCCGGTAAGCGCTATAATGAAACGTTTTGTAACCGGCGCAATGAGTTTTGGCTCCATAAGTGCTCCGGCCCATGAAACTATAGCTATCGCCATGAACAGGATCGGCGGAAAGTCTAATACCGGAGAGGGAGGAGAGGACCCCAATAGGTTTATAGCCTTGCCTAACGGTGACTCGCGAAGGTCGGCTATTAAGCAGGTGGCATCAGGAAGATTCGGGGTAACTATAAATTACCTTATTAATGCCGATGAGATACAGATTAAGATTGCCCAGGGCGCTAAACCGGGAGAGGGAGGGCAGTTGCCCGGGCATAAGGTAAGCGGGGTAATCGCCAGGATACGTTATACTACTGCCGGGGTAACCTTAATATCCCCTCCTCCTCATCATGACATCTATTCGATTGAAGACTTAGCGCAGCTTATTTTTGACTTAAAGAATGCAAATCCTAAGGCGCGCATCAGCGTAAAGCTTGTCTCGGAAATGGGTGTGGGTACTGTGGCTGCTGGTGTGGCCAAGGGGCATGCAGATATGATTTTAATCTCCGCAGGAGACGGTGGCACAGGGGCCTCGCCTTTAAGTTCTATTAAATATGCGGGCCTTCCCTGGGAGCTGGGTTTATCCGAGACGCATCAGACATTGCTTCTGAATAATCTGCGCTCAAGGGTTCGTATACAGGCTGATGGCCAGATGCGTACCGGGCGGGATGTGGTTATCGCGACTTTATTGGGAGCGGAGGAATTCGGTTTTTGTTCTGCCGTATTGGTAGTAGTCGGGTGTGTAATGCTTAGGCATTGCCACTTGAATAATTGTTCCCTGGGGGTGGCTACGCAGGATGATATTCTGCAAAAAAGATTTAAGGGCAGGCCGGAGTATATAGTTAATTATTTCAATTTTGTTGCCCAGGAGATAAGAGAGATTATGAGCAGCCTTGGGATAAGGAATATGGATGAAATGGTCGGACGCTCCGATCTTCTTGAAGTAGACAAAGATAGAGTCCCCTTAAAGGCTAAAAATTTGGATTATTCCCGTATACTCTACCGTCCTTTGCTAGCTGACGGGACAGCAAGGCATTTTCAGCCTAAAAAGAATAACAGCTTAGGGCCGGTGTTAGATAACAAGCTGATTAAAGAATGTTCTGTTTCTATTAGAGAGAACAAGCCGATAGTAGTAACTAGCGGGATAAATAATGCAGATCGTTCTGTAGGCGCGATGTTAAGCGGGGAAGTATGCCGCGTCTGCGGGGATGGGGTACTTCTTGAGGATACTCTAAGATGCCGATTTCGCGGGATAGCCGGACAGAGTTTCGGGGCTTTCTTGGCTAAGGGGATAACATTTGAGCTCGAGGGGATGAGTAACGATTATGTAGGTAAGAGTATATCCGGAGGAAAAATAATAATCTATCCTGATCGCAGTTCTTCTTTTAATCCCCATGAGAATATTATTATTGGTAATACCAGTTTCTACGGGGCAATATCAGGGGAGGCTTATATAAGCGGTTTGGCAGGGGAGCGGTTCTGCATCAGGAATTCCGGCTTATATGCGGTTGTGGAAGGAGTGGGAGATCATGGCTGTGAATATATGACCGGGGGAAGGGTTATAATACTGGGAAGAACCGGAAGAAACTTTGCCGCAGGTATGTCCGGGGGCATAGCCTATGTTTACGATCAGGATGGCAGCTTTAAAGATAGATGCAATATGGATATGGT
>Ga0172381_10006686_pt1 | contig 11516 bp, 9 predicted proteins | sample Leawel6488metaG_FD_119754 | JGI IMG/M metagenome (GOLD analysis project Ga0172381, IMG submission 119754) | Leachate microbial communities from a municipal landfill in Southern Ontario, Canada - Leachate well 64-88 metaG | ecosystem: Engineered > Solid waste > Landfill > Unclassified | place... | reverse complement strand
ATAAAATTAATGGTCTCCGGCCTGGCAAATGAAGCGGCAACCACCAAATCGCCTTCATTCTCACGGTCTTCATCGTCAACCACAACCACCATCCGGCCTTTTTTTAAGTCTTCTAATATTTCCGTAATAGAATTAAACACTTAATCCCCCTATAAAAAAATAACCCGAAGACAAAATCTTCGGGCATAGAAACTACTTAATCTTCTTTCATCTAGACTATACTATCGGCCCTGGAATTTCACCAGATCTGCTTCATTCTTGCTGAAGCTCGCGGGCTATATCCCCACACCAATTGCACTTTAACGAAGTAATTTAGCAATTGGTGTGGGGATGTACCGCCGGTCAGGAATTTCACCCTGCCCTGAAGATTAGTTATTATGATACCAAAATTGAATCAGTTGTCAATCTAAATTGTCATTCTGAGGAGCGCACTCTTTTGTCATTCTGAGGCATGTACCATACGGTACATGCCGAAGAATCTAGTCATCCTTAGATCCTTCACTCGCCTGACGAAAAACAAGGGCTCGTTCAGGATGACACATGTTGAGGTTACTTACAGCTTAGCAATTTCAATTACGGACAAGAACGCTTTAAATTCCGGAGCCGTATCAATGCAATTCTCTTCCTGCATCTTAAAGTAGCCTATCAGGCAATCCACTGCATCGCTGATCTGCTTGGGTGCCTCCTGGCGCACACAGGCAGCTGCGATATACTGGATCATCCTGTCATCAGAAGGAACAATGCCAGCTTTGAGCATTTTCTGCAAAGCCTCGCCCTCTTGAGAAAGATTTATCTTCTTTAAGGTATTCAGATCCGGCATCTTAAAATTCGCCTTCATCGGCTGGCTGATAATATTGATATAGCGGAAATCTATACCTCCCACTGTACTTTTTTGTCCGGGTATTAATGGCGAGCTTGTCGAACCATTAATACGATCTGTAGCCGCCGGAGCAGCAGAAACAGAAACAACTCTTTCAATAGGCGGCAGCCGATTTTCACCCTGATCCTCAAATTTTGTTTCATCTTCTTTATAAGAAACATCGTACACACTAGGATCACGCTCACTCGGCACAATATTAGTAATATCCTCTAACGGAATACCGGCAAAATCATCAGGAAAATCCCGACGCAAACGATTCACAGTGTTAACTCTTAATTTTCCTTTAACTCCTTGCCTAGCAGACTCAGAATGATATCCGGCCAAAGCCTCGCGATCATATATCGATAGACCTGCCTTTTCAGCTTCATAGAAATCTTGATAAGCTTTATGTTTTTCGGGATAACGCGCATAATTCAAACCCAGCGTAGTGTCATTCTTCATTACGAGCCCTAAACCGGCAAATTCCTTCCTGTAATACTGGATCAAATTTAACCAAGCCATAGCCTTAACCTTATTTCTAACGCGCAGCTCTTGTTCCTTGGTAACACCCGAAGCAATATAACCACCTGCTATTTCCGACTCTACCAGATCTGTGAGTGACTTCCTCGCCTCATCCAGCATGGCTCTATATCTAGGATGGCCATCTAAAGTATCGTAAGGCACACCGGTGTCAGATTTCCTAACCGGGTTCTCACCTTGATCTTCAAAGCGTATAGGTTCCGAATCCCCGCCTCGCGGCTGCTGGCCTGCGGCTGCGGGCTGCTGGGGCGGCTCTAAAAGCTGCTCCAATTCAGAAAGAAACCCGTAATAAAACGATTTGATTATTTCATCCACTCCCAGATCAAACCGGCTGAATTCAAAAAGTACAGTCGGAGAAACCTCAGCCATACGCACCACATTGGGCATGGTCATCGCGTCATTGGTCTCATCAACAGTTGCCCCCTTAATAGGGCTGTATTTCTTATCCAAATCCGGGTTTTCTTCGCCGAACCCAGGGTCATAATCAAATCTTTGCCCATAAAACTCATCAACGGGGAGTTGACGGGCATTCAGGAATATATTGATCGTGACCGCAGCCAAAAGATGCCTCTCTGGATCACTGGCCAAATTAGCTTCCAATCCTTTATGTGACCAAAGAGGAAATAACGCGGTCTGAGGAATAATGCCGTATTTACTGACGATCCCGGTATCCATATAAGTGCCTTCGCGTAATTGCTCCACAACCGCGCGAAGATTATCCTGGCCGACAAAAAGATTCAAACGGGTTCTATCGGAAAGCATCCCATCGCGCTTCATCTCTTGCGCCATTTTCCTCCCCTCATCCTCGGCATTGCTTTTGGTCAATGACACCTGCTCACCATCAGAGCCGATCCTTTTGCCCGACGGATTACCGTAGCTTACCAATACCTTGGCCTTTCCGCGGCCAAGCGCGTCCGCAAGATACGCCGCAGCTGCCTTAACCCATCCGGCAACCCTTTGCGCCGTAAGCTCTCGCACCGCTTTAACATTGGGATTGGAATTCGCATCCACTCTCAACTCAGTGGTAAATACAGTTACCAGATCAGTCCAAAGAATATCAAATGCGGCCTGCTGGACAAGGCCTATTCCTCCGCGCATGAACGCGGCGCCTTTTTGCGAACTGCTATCTATAATAAAGGTCATCATAGGCATCGTTTTAGCCAATGCCTGCACCCGCCTTAGATCAGCCTGATAGGTTGGCGCGGCTTTATCAAGTATAGACATGCCAACGCTTTTCTTAGCTGCCGGGCTTTTGCCGAAAATATCCAGGATAGTGCTTTCCTGTGGCTGGGATAGATCATGGATACCCATAGAAATAATATGCGCTTTATTCGAGCCTTCCATAATATACTGTTCCCATTCCGTGCCCAATAAACGCGTTGCTTCGGTATTGACTACAAACGCGATATGCTCAGCGCCGAGGATCATAGAATCCTGCAAAAACTGCCCTGCGCCAACAGGAAGGCTGGTCTCTGAAGCAAAATCATTAGCCTGGTCAAAATCATCATGTAAGCCAGCAAAAACCGGCGAGTCCATCGCAGGCAAGAACATTCCGGCAACAGTCTGCGCGGTATAATAAATAGTGGTTTTACGATGCATATTCCTGCCGCCGATATCCGGGCTCATAGAAATAGTCAAAGGGGTATATCCAGCTGTCCGCGCGGCAAACTCCACGATCTTCTTTACTGCGCCGCCATTAGCAAGCCCTATCCGCTTGAACCCCTTCATAAGAAGCGAACGGAACATCACTTCTACGCCTTCCCAGGTTCCGCCTGAACGGGATATATCAATAAACAATACATTCTTAAAATCCTTGATCCCTTTATCCGCTAAATTATCTTTTAATCGTTTCAGGTCCCTGGCAGTGGCAATATGGAACCATTCCGGAGCATCAGCCGGCCTGTTTTCATTATACATCCTTACCAAAGACCACATAAACTGGTCATTAGCACCAATACCGCCTGTGACTAGCGCGTCAGGCCTGCCATTCGTAAAATTGGCCCTTACAAACTCTCTGATCTTATTATACCAATTCTTCTCCGGATTAGAAGCATCCATAAAGTTTTGTTCGAAAAATTGTTTTACAGTCGTCGGGGTGCCTGTGCCGCGATAATTGTACCCTCCGCGGGCCATATCCGCCGCCATAACCTGCTGGTATTCTTTAAGCGCGGCTAATACTCCGGCATCCATAGTAGTGCCTTCGGGAAAACTAAATTCCACGCCAATACCCTTACCAATATAAAAAGCAGCGGCTTTCAAAGAAATAAGGTCTTCAACGCTCAAGGTGACCCTTTGCCCGGAATCAGTTTGCAATGCCCTTTCTAATTGCCAGGCGACTATCAAAGTAGGGAAGAGATTACTTTCCTTCATTTTATGCGCCAATTCCTGCGCAGAACAACCCCAAGATTTTGATAGCGCTTCAATAAGCGTTTTAGCGTTAACGGCATTGAGAATGATCCTCTGTATGCGTAGCGGCGATAGATCCACCTCTTTTGGATTAGCCGAAGAGGCAATCTGCCTGTCCATAAAATCTTTAAGTTTTGACTCTCTAAAAAAATACTCCGTCAGTTCATATCCTTCGCTTGTCCTGCTCGCCATTCCGGCAGCAACCATATTATCCAATGCCGCATCCCTCTTGATACCCACGGATTCGGCAAAATCGTTCAAAAGCATCTCCTTATTAATGCTATCTCTAAGCTCCAACGCAGGTTCAACATCCGCAGCAACAGCATTATCAGCCGCCAGTAATTTGAGCCCGTCAACATCTTCACCTATCGTTTCTATCCTTCGGCCAAAATTAACAGAAACATGATCATACACCGGATTCTCGCCTTGGCCGTCAAATCTTACCGGAACCAGAGGCCCTGGATTACTTGGAACCACATTACCCGCGTCATCAACTCCCATCCTGGCTTCCTCTGCTCGTCGCCTAAATAACTGTGCGATCGGCCCATTATCATCTGCAGCCACTCCTACTGCCGCAGGGGCTGCGCCTGCCAGATTCATTCCGCCGCTAAAATAACTTCTGATCACCTGTCCGGACATACTCTTTACCGGCTCTTTAATATTATATTCACCATCTTTAAAAGATTTGACGTATTGATTAAAATAAGTCGACTTCGACCAGTTTTCTTTGGAAGTAAGCCCGGTGAGGTTGCCTTTATCGATGATCTTAAAATATTGACCGTTACCATTACTGAATTTCTGCTTAAACCACTGCGCTAAAACCAGCGAATAAAATACCTGGCGTAATTTCGCGTAGCGCTGGCTGGTATTTACCTGCCGGGTCAATTCAGGAATGATCAATTCACGGATAAGCTGCGAAGAATATTCATTAAGGGCCTTCATGCGGGGATCGGAAAAATTGTAAACCGCGGAATCTTTTAAATAATCCTGCTCCAACATTACCTTTAAAGTCGCTTTATAGATATAAGCGCTGTTATCGGTATAACGCACAAGCACGTCTCCCGGAACAATCCAGGGACGGGTTAAAGTAGGTATAGTAATATTATCGCTGCCGAATAATTCACCTGCTTTTTTATAAAGTTTATTCCAATATTGCCTTCCCAGAGGATTCTGAGGAGAAGTAAAACTGGCAGTATCTTTCTTAAGTTGAAGATCGCTCTCCAAAAACACCTTACCTATATCTGTCCGTTCAAGGCGCGGATCAATTATCTGATCCGCTGAATCCGGGCGCAGATTCACCCAAAAAGCCGCATTAGGCAGGCTCAAGCCGGTCTTAAAATATTTAAAAAGCTCGCCGCTCTGAAGGGTAAGGTCTTGCTCCTTTATCCTTTGATTGTCGCCTTTATCAATTAAAAGATTAAACCGGTTAGTAAGGCCGTCATAAGAGAATGAACGCAGCTGTATCGGGCGATACTTATCAATCGCCGCTTTCTGCCCAAAAACGCCGAAATAACTGCCGATATTCACCTGGCTGGACATTTGAGCAAATCCGGCCTGTTGAATGATCAGACATATGCTAACGGCTAAAGACAGCGTTTTGGCGATTTTAGGCCTCATCCTCTTCCTCCTCAGTTAAAATACTTTAATAAATTGTTTTTATTGTAGGCAAATAAAAAGCCGGATTGACCATTTTCAATCCGGCTTAAAAGTACCTTTACCCTCTAATACCTCCATACTAGCGGGCTAAAACTAATGCTAAATTATGCCACAAGTTTAGCACATAAATAAGCGTTGTCAAGCCTACATAGAAAAAAATATACAGATACTACATCTGATTATTGGCGATATTATCATCCGTAACCCTCACGGCAACATAATCTCCGGAAGAATTGATATAATACTCAATCACCACGCTATCACCGATGTCAATATCATCAATGAATATGTCCTCTGTGCCCTGGGTCATCTTTGTGCTTTCGCTAACAGCGAACCTAACCGCCTCAAAAGCACCTCCCCCTGTCATGGCGTTTAAAACTATCACTGAACCAACCGGATCAACTTCACTAACCGTACCGCTGGCTTGCATTAATCTGGCCTGCGCCGGCACATCTTCACAATATAAATACGCCGGCATAATAAGCGCGGATATGAAAAAGAAAAACAAAACAGCTGATTTTATCATGTTCGTCAACCTCCCCTGGATCAGAATGTTAATTAACTTAACCTACCAATTCACCACATCATCCGCAGAGCCTTCTGAGGCATCCTTACCCTTAGAAGACAGGTCATAATCTACGCGGTGGGTCCCCGGGCTCTTATAAACGTACGCATTTCCCCACGGATCAACAGGCATTTTCTCTACATACGGGCCTTTCCAGTTTTTAGCCGAAGCCGGAGCAGTCATCAAGGCATTTATACCCTCATCCGTAGTGGGAAATGCGCCGTTATCAATCTCATAAAGCTTTAGGGCAGTGGCAATATTCAGGTCGATATCCGCCTTTGCCACTCCTTTTCTCGCGTCCTCTGACCTGCCGGTCAACCTCGGGACAACCATAGCACCCAAAACGCCGATAATGATCACAACAACCATAAGCTCAACTAAAGTAAAACCTTTACGTTTCATAGCACTCCTCCTTGATTACCATTCTCTCCACTGTCGAATAGCATTATTATCCATAATCACCGCGTATTTCATTGCGCTTTTCCCGATTATCTGAGCGTCAATATTTAAAGTTAATACCCTGGAATTTGTTACTAAGAATCCCTGGATAATAAATTGGTTAAGCAAGGATACCTGAGATGCAGACAAACCGGTAAATTCATTGAGGTCTTTTACTATCTGTACCGGATCCTTAAATGGCTTATCATCCTGAGTGCCTTCTAATCCGTCATCTCCATTACGGTAATCCTCGATAGAACTAACCAGAGCGTCATCCTGAAGAAACGTTTTTAATACTTCTTTGGGCGCGGTATTTATATTTATTCTACCCGGAGCAAACACAGTTACATAATCTTTTATTTTCTCAAATATCTCCTCATCCATCCCTTCGACTTCCATAACCTGCTCTATCGCCCGGAACGGTTTATCCGGATAGCCATAAATATTATCGGCTAATTCAAGGTTCATCCCCGGTAATGCCGCGATCTGCTGGGAAGTAGCGCGATTCAGATCTAATTTAGCCTCTTCATCGCTCAGAATATAAATAAAACTACCCAATCCGAGCTCCATTTTCTTTTCCTGTTTAAGGTTGAAAGTCGTGATGTAAGAATCAGTCTTCCTGTCGAGTTCGTATCCGTAATATAAAACAGCGGCCTTTGCCAATTGGTTGCAGATTATCCGTGACTCTATATTCTTGGCTAACTTTGCTTGGGCGTTTACTATGCCGAATACCGCAAGGCTAAGAGCCGTAAAAAACACCAGAACCCAGACGGCGAAGACCAGTATACTGCCGGAGCTATGATATAGGGCTGACGATCGTTTTCGCAAAAGTATTTCCTTTTAGTTTAGCCTGGATTTTAACCGCTATAAATCTGCCGTCTTCCTTTTTCCAAGAATCCGCCCAGATATAAGCACCCTTATCCATGTCATAATAAAGATAGGCGAATGAAAGCTCATCCGCCTTAAACAAAGTCTTTTTGATGGAATTTTCATCGGTTTTTAACGAATCGATATCTTTCAATGCGATGTAATAAGCCTTCAGAATAGCTCCATCAGGGTCAAAACTATATGTCATTTTCACTATTTTTCCTGATGCCAGGGCAGGGAACGACAAGCTCCGGGCATCCCCTTCAAACCCGATCTTGGCAATATCCATGGACTGGCGCAGATCGCGTGATACTGTCTCAAAACCAAGAAGTAATTCACACTTGGGCATATCCGCCTGTTTCGCCCTATTCCACAGTTTCATCCCGGAAGAAAAACTTGTCAGAATGCCGAGGCCTACCACAGAAAACAAAGTAGCCGCGATCATCACTTCCACAAGAGTGAAACCAGCTGAACCTGTCTTATTCTTTTTTCGGTAAATACGTAACCAGTTTCTCATCTTTAGGCCTGCTATCCTCATACCACGATAAACTCAATTTCACTTCATTTAATCCTGTAGCTAATTCATCAATATTTAACTCTTTTATCTGAGTCGCCAATACGGCCTTGCGTACGCCAAAATCCAGTTCTTCCTGCTTTTCCGTCTTCTTGGTGCCGTTTTTCTCTTTTGAATTTATTTCAATATCGCTGATGGTATTTTCCAGCATTGTTATTGCGGCGATCTTATTGGAAAGCGTAGCAAGCGCCGACGAGGAATTAAGAAAGGACCTTAGAATAAATACTATCCCTATGGCAAGCACAGAGACAGCGACCATCAATTCAATCAGCAAAAACCCCTTTTTTTTAAACATAATGTTTAAGGCGTAACCAGGCTGATCGTTGCGTCGGCCTTCAGGGTACTCGCCTCGTCATCCTTGGGAGAAATAGTTATCTTATCGATCAGGATCAGTAAAGAGTCTGCCTGAATCTTATTAATCAGATTGTAGATCTGGTCTGAGCGCGCCTCGAGCCGCAGGTCAGCTTTATGCTTTGTCGCTTCAGCACCTGCCTCCGGCTTCTCCTGCGGGCTTAGATTAAGAACAGACACACCGGTTTCTCTGGCGACGCGTTCTACTTCTTTCAATAATACCTCTATCTTATCCTGGTCATCAAGTTTATTTCCCAGCAAATAAGGCTGGTATTTTTTTATATCCGAAGCAATGGCGTCTTTTCTTTTCTGCAGCTCTATGATCTTGGCGAGGTTCGCTTCGGCTACCTTGATCTCGCGCCCAAGCTGATTCGAACGGCTTACCAGCTCAACAAAAACAAACCTCCCCACCAGGATAAATACCACTACTGCGCAGGCCGCGACGATCACGATATTCTTTTTTCCTTTAAGATCAAATTTCATCTTTTATATTCCCACCTTAAAAACAAGTTCAAACTCAGTCAAATCCTTATCCTTGACCCTTTTTTTACGTGTGGATTTCTCTTGGATATCCTTAAAATGTTCCACTTTTTCCAGAACACCGGAGAATTTATAGACATCTGCCAGTTGTACAGCGTTGCCTCTCAGGACAACTTTCCCCTCTTCATCTATACTGATGGAATTAAGCGATATTTCCTGCGGCAGGTTCTTTTGCAGGTTGGCAACAACAAACATAGCAGTGTCCCTGTCGCCAAGGAACTTTTTTACAGACTGGATCTTGCTCAAATAATCAAGCTTATCGCCGAATTCGGCCTCTATGGCAGAGCATCTGCTTTTAACCTTGCTCAAATAATGCAATTGATTCTGGATTTTGCCGAGGAAAGAAATACAAACGACCGTAAACACATAAATACAAAGGCTCCCGATTATTATAATATCCCTCGTCTTTTCTCTCAGAGATTTGCGGATCTGCATTTCCGGTAAAACAAAATTTATGTGTTTATCGCTTTCACGGCAGCTGAATTCCGCCACAGCCGTAAGGGATACTTCCTTTCCCAGCCCCGGCGCCATATCTTTCAGGCATTCTTTAGGACAAGACTGCGCAAGCATCCTTACCGGAAATCCCAATTCAGACTCAAAAACTCTCGCGATCTCAGGATTGATATCAGCTCCGGATATAAATACAGCGGCGGGTTTTTTGTTTAATTCCTCGTTATAGAACATGATCAAAGACTGCTTCACCTCACCGAGTATCTTTATTGTCCCGTTTTCCTTATCCGAAGAAATACTTTCAGCTCCGACATTGATACTGCGGCTGAATAACAGGTTATTATAAGAAAAAATAATAAAATCGCTGAAAGAAGAATCAATATCCAGAAGAAGATATATTTCATTCTGGCTCATATCCGAGCGGCAGCTATCATAACACCAATCAGCCACCCCGTACGTACTTAAACTTATCTGATCGACCGGATACCCGGCATCTTCGACGATCTTGATCTGCCTCCTGATCAGATCCCTCTTTACTATAGCCAAAATCACCTTCGAATAACCCATTTCATCAGTGCCTAAGAGCCTGTAATTAAATAGTATCTCTTCCCTCTTATAGGGCACCATGCGCGCCACATTCAGGTCGATCATCTGGGTTATCTCTTGCTTGTTCTGAGAAGGAAGATGGAGGTTCCTGACTGTTACGGCATTCCTGGAAACAGAAAGTGTCAGCGAACGGGGCTTTATTTTGAACTTTGTGAATATAGAAACCAGTAGAGCGGTAATTTGCTCCCCGGAAAGCGCGGATATCCTCTCAACGACGCAATTAGACACCTTCATACGCGTACCCGCCAGGTGGGCCGCGTTAATTTTCAGGTATTTTTCGCTGATCTCTATGGCTATCGGTAGTTTCATTTTTATTATTTGACAAATTGCGTGATCTGAAAAGTTGGAAGAAGAATAGCTAATACAATTACCCCCAATATCACTCCCAGCATAAGGATCAGGATCGGCTCAATGAGCGAAGTCACCAACGCTATATCCGATTCCACCTGCTGAGTATAGGACGATGACGCTTCATCCAATACTTCCGACAACCTGCCAGACTCCTCTCCCACAGCTACCATTTTGGTAAAAAAACCGGGTAATCCGGTCAAGGTAGACATGCTCTTAGCCAGGCTCTGCCCTGCCGCTACGCTCTTACTCACATTTTCAAGCTGCATCCTCAATTTCTGATCTTCTATACTGGGTATGGATATCTCCAAAGATCTTAACGCCGGGACCCCGCTTTTTAATAACAACGACAGCGCGCGGGAAAAATGCGAAAGCTCTTGATTTTGGGTCAACCTTTTTAAAACCGGCAAAGTCGTCATTATTTTGCGCGATAAATTCTTAAAAAACGCTCCGCTGCTGCGTTGATTCAACACAAAAACAGTTACCGCGGCCACAATCAATAAACCCCACCAATACCTGGAAGATAAAGAGCTTACCAACAAGACTATCTTAGTGATCAAAGGCAAGCTGTCTCCCATACTGTCGAGTATCGGCCGCAACTTAGGAACAACAAAAGTTATCAGGATAAAAACGCTTACCAACCCGACGACAATGAGCAAAGCCGGATACGCAAGCGCCACCTTCACCTTATTCTTCAAGCCCTCTTCCCGGGCCAAGAATTCGCATATCTGCCCAAGAGCGGCATCAAGTAACCCCGTAGCCTCTCCTGCCTTGATAATATTGACATAAAGAAGAGGGAATATTTTGGGATATCGCGCCAAGGATTCCGAAAATGGCTTGCCCTCTTTAGTAGAATTATAAACCTGCAGTATCACTTCCTTAAAAGCGGGATTCTCTGCCTGCTCGTAAAGGATCCGCAGCCCGGAAAGCAATTCCACCCTGGCCCGGATAAGCGTGGCTAATTTCTGCGTAAAAGAATAAACATCCGTTGAAGTTACCTTTTTATTTTTACCAACCGGCTTTACCGCCTTCACGACATTGCTATTCACATCAGCCTGCCTGGAGATATTCACCGGAAACAACCCCTGGGCAACTAATTTATTCAAGGCGTCTTCTTCATTATTGGCTTCAATAGAACCCTGGAAAGTATCATCTAGGCCCTTTTTTGCCTTATAAATAAAACTCGCCATTTTACCCTACTCCTCCAATTCTGTCACCCGTAATACTTCTTCTGGAGTTGTTATTCCGGCAATGATCTTCTCCATCCCGGAATCTCTCAAGGTCTTAAAGCCAAATTCCTGTGCTTTCTTTTTTAT
>Ga0172381_10006685_pt1 | contig 11516 bp, 5 predicted proteins | sample Leawel6488metaG_FD_119754 | JGI IMG/M metagenome (GOLD analysis project Ga0172381, IMG submission 119754) | Leachate microbial communities from a municipal landfill in Southern Ontario, Canada - Leachate well 64-88 metaG | ecosystem: Engineered > Solid waste > Landfill > Unclassified | place... | reverse complement strand
TAAACGGAACCATGAAGCGCTACGTTGAGGTTTTAGAGAGTCGGGTTTTTGAAGAGCAAGAAGACTGGTTCTTCGTAGACAGCGGACTTTCTCTTGACAATCCTAAAGTAATAACAGGAGCAACCGCCGCAAATCCAGTCGTAATCACAGCAATCGCACATGGATTCTCAAACGGAAACATCGTAAAAATCCGCGGCGTAGAGGGAATGGTTGAACTTAATTATAAGAAATTTAAAGTAGCCAATAAAACCAATAATACTTTTGAGTTGCAAACACCCGATGGCGTAAACGTCAACGGAATAGCATTCACCGCCTATGAATCAGCAGGCGAGGTTCGCAAATGCTTTACAACCATAAGCGGCCTTGGGCACTTAGAAGGAAAGGAAGTCGCTATTTTAGTCGACGGAGCAACACACCCCAAGAGAACAGTAGTCAGTGCGTCAATAGTTTTAGCGGATGAATATTCTCAGGCTAACGTAGGCCTTTCTTATAAAAGCAAGATTTTAACTAATGATTTGGAAGGTGGCGGGAGCCAAGGGACATCGCAAAGTAAAAAGCGCAGGATTGCAAAAATCGCAATAAGATTTCTTGAGAGTGTTGGCTGTAAATTTGGAAATACAATAACGCAAGATACACTCGTATTCAGAAGCAGCGCAATGAAAACCGATAAATCGATAGCGGCCTATACCGGAGATAAGGGTCCGATTGGATTCCCCGATGGCTGGTCGCGTAAAAAGCAAATCGAAATAACCCAGGAAGAGCCGCTTCCGATGCACGTATTGGCAATCATTCCTGATATGGAAACAAACGACTAAAGGAGAGAACATGGCGAATCAAGCCTATATCCAAGGAATGGGTAAAGTAAATGTAGCCCCAAACGATTACTATAAAACCGGAGGATCTCAAAGTAACGGAGCAGGAGCTGTTGTCACGGCCGGAGTTTTAAGCGGATTGACTGATATTATAACCGGCTTTGTCAACGCTGGGCGTATTAAGCAAACCGCAAAATTTAATGCGGCCATGGGGGAAATTCAAACCCGAATGTCCAAGACGGTCGCTAAATATGAAATTGCGCGTATCCGTCAGCGGTCAGATAGTTTATTTTCAAGACAACGGGCAATTTACGCAAAATCAGGAGTTACATTTGACGGAAGTCCTGCCGCGGTTATGCAGAATAGTTTGAAGGAAGCAGAACTTGATGTTTTCGCAACGGATCTTAATGCAGAGATGGCCGGATGGGCTACAGAAGCCCAAGGAAAAATTGGCATGATGGAAACCAGCGGAGCATACGGCGCCGCAATGAGCAACGCCGGAAAAACTATCTTAAATACTGGTGAAAAAATCTTACCGTATTTAATGAAGAAAAATTAATAAATAGGAGTCTAAATGGGTCAAATACCTGTAAACCAAAGTCAAACACAATTACGGTCTCCATTGATGCCGCGGGCAACTGGAGAAGGCCAACAGAGAGACGAGGTCGCAACAAAAGGTTTAGTTGGGGCATTAGATAACGCTACAGATGTCTTGGCAAAGGTTCAGGATACCCAAGAGCATAACGCCGCTCAAGTTTATGCAACTGAGCAATTAAGCGCACTAAAAGATAAAGCAGATCAGGATCCGAACTTTAAGAATGGAAATGAATATGCTACTGAGATGGATAGGATCGGCCAAGACGCAGCAAAGAATATCACTAATACCTTGGTGCGGAATGATTTTATGTCTCGTTACAAAATAGCGGCCAACTCGACACTTTCCGGAATAAATAATACATTTCGTGATCGTCAACTGAAAGCCGCCCAGGCAGACCTTTTAACCGGAATTGATGCTCAGCAAGAGTCATACTTTAACGCAACTTATCCGCAGGAGAAAATGACCGCAGCCGCATTGATTAAGCAGTCAATAGAAGACAACGTCAAGGGGATGGTGATAAGTCCAGAAGAGGGCGTAAAGCTATGGGATAAAATTTCAGCTGATCTTCCAGCTAAGGATGCTATGCGAGATATCGGTAAGGATCCTACCGTAGCCTTACAACGTCTGCAGACTAACTCTTACGGGATAAAAGACGAGGGTAAACGTGCTGAACTCATAGCAGACGCAGAACGCGCAGCAATCCGTGAGCAGAAGATGCAGCAACTCGGATTTGAACAAGCTCAGGAGCAGACGGCAGTAGATCTAACCTCAAAATTATGGGATGGCTCACTGACTCTTTCACAGATTCAGGATGAGATGAATGCGGGCACCTTAGAACGTAAAGATGCCGAATATCTACGCAAGGCTATTCTTTCAGACCGAACCAGTGATATACAAAGTGCAACCAAAGAGCAGAAAGCGCAAACCGAAACGAAGCAGGCAGAAACATATATGAATATGTGGGATATGATTCTTAAGAAAGGCAAGGCCACAGATAAGCGCCAAACTATTCTTAAAGAGTTTTCCGACGGAAATCTACGCAAAGAAGATGCTATAAAATTATATACTGGATATTTAATACCAAACCAAGGCGGAGGCAAGGTAAGCCTTGCTGAGGCGGTCGCCGCCGAACAGGCAGCTGCAAAAAAGAATCAATTTATTGCTGGAGCCATTAGATTATTCCGCCATTTCTGGAACCAAGCGAATCCAATAGATGAAGGAGACACAGAATGAAGGACCCCAACATCCATATAGCAGAAATGACGCGCGAACTCGTAGATAGATTATCCGCTGGCAATGTAAAAGAATCAGATATCCCGAACATTGCCCAAGAGATCATTCGCAAAAAGCGTACGCAGTTAAAACCAGAAATTGCTGGTCATCCAAAAGAAGGCCAGATAATGCTTGATTCATTTGGACGTAAAGCCATGGTTTATCCAGACGGCAGCTTAAAGGAGTTAGGTTAATGGCATTTGATATTTCGACAGCAATCCCAGTTGAAGAAAAACCGGCACAAGACGGCCAACAGCCAAGTCTTGTCAGAAAGCCAGGTTTTGATATAGAGAATTCAGACTCGGTGACGGTCGACGAAAAAGGCATGACTGGTTATGATCACTTTGTAGCTGGTCAACTCGACGCACAGGTCAAAGCAGCTATTCATCAGCCTATCGATGAGAACCAAGTAAAATACATTCAAGACACAGAGAAGCAGGATCCGGGAGCCTTTCAGTCTTTTGCCGTTCCTTATACAGAAGGGATAGTCGGATTTTTTACTAAGCCATTCGGATATCGTCCGGACTTATCAAAACCATTTGGTTTAACTAAAGGTCCAAAAGGCCAAGAAGAACAGACTCAGGATCAACTTATGGCCGAGCAACATCCTATAGCCACAACTCTGGGTCAGATCGTAGCCGGTACAGCTCCTTTTATAGCCACTGCCCCACTTTTTCCGCAGAGTCTTCTCGGGACCTTAGCGACATTTGAAACCGTTGGTCTTACCCAGAAGGCAGGAGAAATCGCCACAGACGAAAGCCTAATGACTCCTCTTGGCCAGAAAGGCGCAGAGCTTGGTATAGAAGCAGTCAAGAGTGGCATCATGGCTCCAATATGGCATTATTCCGGAGCACTTAAATTTATCGGCCGACCATTTCTCTCGGCCGTCACCAGGGCAGGTGTCAGAGGCGCAGGTCAAGCCACGCTATCCACAGTATTTGGTACGGATCTTGCGCAGGCATTAAAAGAGGGCGGAACCATAACTGCTCTTTCGCTTATTTTTGAAGCTCCAGCTTTAGCCAAGACTGCCCTTGGAAGAGGCATTATAAATAGGGCAAATGAAATTGCCGCAGCAAAAGGACTACCAGAAGGAAAGTTCACCATTAATGTAGACAAATTAGATGAGGCGTCCACGCGACAAAGCCTATTTAATATGGTCCGTGGATTTTACAATCTTATGCGCTACCCAATAGAGAAGGCACAAGCAGAGGCTGCTCCAGGACCCGGAGCTGACCCATATGCCCGATTTTTAGCTGGTCCTTCAGCGCCAGAGACACCAGGTCAAGCGATCGCACCTATAGTAACCCTGGTACCACCCGGAGGCGGACAGCCTATGGCTGGAGGCATGGTACACCAGCCGGAGAAGCAACCTATATTTTATAGCAAGATGATGGCCACCTTGGCTGAAAAGATGCCGGAAAAGGCTACTCCCGAGCAAGTGCAAGGTATTATTAAGGGCGCAGGGATATCTCCGGATGAAGTAGATATGAGTAACCTGGGAGATTTCTTAAAAGGCAAGGATAAGATTGCAAAGTCTGATCTTCTGGATTATTTGAAACAGAATCAAATGCAGGTAGAGGAGGTTTGGAAAGGATTAAAAGAAGGTATTTTACCCGGAGACTGGAATATTGTTAAGGGTGAGAATGGTATTTGGGTAGCTTACGATGCAAATGATGAACCACAAATAACCGGAAAATCTAAAGAGGAAGTTACGCAAAAAGCAATAGAGTTTGCAAATCAGTTGGGAATTGAAACAACAGATGCAAAGTATAGACAATACATTCTTCCCGAGGGAGATAATTATAGAGAAGTACTGCTTAAAGCACCAAGGGAAGGTCAAGCCAATATAATACAGAGCGCAATAAATCAAGCAGAAATAGATGGTGATGTAGAATCTGTAAAACTATTAAAACGTCTCCAATTACTCGAGAAAAACAGATCACAAAGCATCTATCAGCAAAACGGTTATGATTTAATAAATGGACTTAATCACGCACGCCAGATTTCCCCAGGAGAACAACCCGAAGGAGATAAGGGGGAATTCTTAACTGATGCCGGAGTGGATAGAGCCAGAGCATATCTGGGCGGGTTAAATACAATGAAAAATTATGAGGGTTTTAAATCCTCTCATTGGGATGAACCGAATATTCTTGCGCATGCACGTCTGACAGACCGAAAAACTACCGATGGAAAAAAAGTTTTATTTGTTGAGGAAATACAGAGCGATTGGGCAAGAGAAGCAAAGGCTGATAAAAGCGTGCTTCCAACAGTACCTTCCCATTCTCTCCTTAAACACTGGCAACCACTTGTCCTTAAGCGCTTGCTTCGTATGGCCGCAGAAGAGGGCTACGATTACATATCTTGGACTACTGGAGAACAACAGGCAGAGCGGTATGATTTAAGTAAAAAAGTTTCTTTAATCAAGGTATCCCATTCTGCTAAAGACACAGTGTATTTACAGATATGGGATGAGAACAGCAATAAGATTAACCTGCCTAATCCTCATATTTCAAAAAACGATTTATCAAACGTCATAGGTAAGGATTTGGCAGATAAAATAAAAGCTGATGTAGGTCTTGGCAAGAACCAGCATCAGATAAGAGAATATACCGGATCTGATCTTAAAGTCGGAGGTGGTTGGGCTAAGAACCTCTATGATCAGCAAATACCTAACTGGCTTAATGACTACCTTAAGAAGTTTGGCTCAAATGTAGAAGCAATAAAAATAAAAGGAGCAAATCCGGAATTAACAGTTAAAGAAGTAGGTAACGACTTTAACGTAATGAATCAGGGAAAACTTGTCTTCCAAGGATCTGAGGAAGAAGCGCAAACATATATTGATAATTATAACGCTGGATACAACGCCGGAGAGTCAGAACTTATTCAGCAAGCCGTTCCTATTACCCCAGAATTAAAGAACGCCATCCTTTATCAAGGTCAGCCAGTCTTCGGCAAGATGCCGGCAGACATAGGCCAGCCCGCAGCAGAATCAAAGGCTTGGAAATTTATCTTTAGAATGACCGATAGCGTGGAGATAACAAACACCAAGGGGGAAAAAGTAACTCTGCCGAAGGGAGAGGAATATCATACCTTAGATGTCCTCGATAAAGATGGTAACGTTGTAACCGGAAAGATCCGCCTGCAGGACGGAAAGCAAGTTACGGTTTACGAAGGCGAACTTAATAAACTAAAAGGCCACCTACTGCCTATTGGTGAGCAACCCATGGCCGGCGGTTTAACTCATCCCCCAGCACCTGAAGAAAACCAGCCACCGGAGGGAGAGCAACCAAACGAAGACGAACTACGCGCCGCATGGGAATCTGAGATGGACCGGGAAACCCAAGCGAGAAAAGAAGAACTCAAGGATTATCTATCCGGGAAACTAAAATATGAACTTAAAAATAAAGGGGAATACGAGGATCTTAAACATTTATCTTGGCTATGGGCCAAACAAGGAGAACGTGGTTATGGTCCGGATGAATTAACAGAACTTTCAGGGATGGGTTTTGATGTAGGAGATCCTGCCGATTCCGGTTTTGATGGCCGTGTTATCGAACTCATAAAAAGCTACTTTAACGAAGATATCCAAGCGAAAGCGGCCGATGCCGTAGCAAGAGCGGATAAGTCAGCCCGGCAGGACAAAATAAGAATCAATGAATCTTTAATGAAGAAATACCATCGGGATATCGCTAAAGCATTACACATTCGTGCTATAGAAGCGGCCAAGATGGTAGTCAGAATAGAAAAGATTTTATCAAAGCCACTCGCTCGAAATAAAGTTAAACAAATAATACGCGAGAATACCGGAATTATAAAAATATCCGACGTCATCGGAGAAGATGAAGCCCTGCGGCGTCTTATGCAGCGAGAACAGGCGGTATCAAAAGAGGCTTTTCGCACAGGTAAAGAAACCGGCAGGGAAGAATTAAAAACTCACCAGGCGGAGATAAAAGCCAGAAAAGAAGCTAAGGAGTTCGCCTCGGAAGAAGTTAAGGGAATGATAAACGATATCCGCGAGATTGGCGATCATCTGGGAGTTTTGCCCGTTGATTATCAGGATTCGGTAAAAGAGATCCTAAGTCAGTATGACATTCCGGATCAAGGTTTTAAACGCTCAACAAAAACGTTGGCAGTAAGAGACGCTCGGAGAAGATATATTCAGGAAATGGAGGAAGCCGGAGAAGAAGTTAATATTCCCGAAGATGAACTTGATCTACTTGAGAAAATAACCCCCAATGAAATGACCGTTGATGATCTGCGGAGAGTACATCTTACTTTACAGCGACTTTATTATCAGGGAAAGATAAAGAATAAGCTCATAGCAGCTATGGAAGCCAGAGACTTTGAGGAGACGAAGGAAGAAGGTATAAAGACTATAACCGAAGGAGAAGGATTAGCTGAAGAAAACAATATAGTAAAAATGCTTAAGGAGCAGAATAAGGGGATGGCCAAGAAAGGTTGGGATTTCGTTAAAAATTTTATATATGAGCATTTGAGACCAGAAATTATGATTCACGGACTCGACGGTTGGGAAAAGGGGATAAATACAAAGGTAATGTGGGAACCTTTATTCAATGCTTTTGTAAAAGAAGAACTCGATTCTGCAGAAGCTTTTAATAAGATACAAGAAATTCTCGAACCCCTTGACCTGAAAAACGCCTATGACAAACAATATCAGATTGGGCGATTCCAGGGTATGACTAAATCAAACGCTTACTTTGTCTATGCCAATTCGTTTAATGAACACAGTTACCAGGCACTTATAAATAGCGGATTCACAGAGGAAGACATTACAGTTATAGAGAACTCTTTAAGGGCAGAAGAAAAATCAGCTATTCAGAATCTTATAAAATATTATTCTGACGTACAATACAGCGCTCTTGATAAAGTACACGTTTTGTTAAATGGAATCCATATGGGCAAAGAAGAATTCTACTTTCCGATGCTTAACCTGGAAAGCAAAGATGGGTTATTAAAAGACTTAGAAAATCAAATATTAAAACGGTTTAAATTTAAGGTTGCTGGAGTTTCTTCTGGATTTACAAAAGGAAGAGTAACTCATAAGAGCGGATTTCAACATCTTGACTTTTTCGGAGTAGTCTTAAAGAATTGGGAGCAGGTTGAGCATTATAAGGCATTTGCTCCTATTATAAGAGACATTAGAAAATACCTTGGTAATTTGGAGATTAAAAAATCTATTGAGAATAAGTTTGGTAAAGAATATTACGACATATTGCAGAAATTTCTTAGAGATGTGGCTTACGGAGGAGATCAGACGCTTCTAACATCCAGGGATAAATTTGTCCAACGATTACGCACAAATTATATGAAAGCCGTCTTAAGTATTAATCTTTTATCTCCCTTGCGGCAATTCTTAGGAATTTTACCTGCAATGCATTTTGTAGGGAAGGTTCCAGTTATGAAGGCAATGCTTAAATATTCATCTAATCCCGTAAAGTGGTGGAAATTTACTGATGACAAATCTCCTCTTTTGAAATTTCGGGCATTCAGTTCAGAACGAGAAATGCGCGAGATGATAGCAAGACGTGATCCAGAACACCGTTTGCAGAAATTTACAGGAGCAACAAACCTGACAGAAGCCGGAATGTTGCCTTTAATTTACACAGACAAATTAATATGCCAAATTATATGGTTAGGTGCATATGATTCAACTATTGAAAAAGGTGGTTCGGAAGATAGTGCTGTAGCTTTCGGAGATGAGACTGTGCGCCGGACGCAAAATATGGGTGATATTATCTTTTTAGCGGATGCTTTCCGCGGAGGAGTATGGGATAAGGTGTTCACTACATTTAAAAACGAAAACAACCAAAACTTTAATCTTAACTATGAAAATATAATGAAAAGTAAAGAGGGACAGCAGGGGTGGGGACACTTTGTTGACGGAGTAATCCTTATGTTTATTTTACCAGCCCTTTTATACGGTTGGTCACAGAGGAAAAGAATTCAAGAGAGCGCAAGAGAAGTATTAAACGACATGGCTGGACAGGCTCTCGGAGGGTTAATGTATGTTGGAGACTTTACTAATTTTATATCCGGAAAAACTCAAGGGCAGATTAACCCAGTGACTACGGTAGCAGAATCAGCAATCAGGGTGTTTACCGCAAAGAAGCTCGAGACAAAATTAGATAATGCATTAAAGACAATCGCATTTACTTATGGATTGCCATATATAGGTCTTAAGCGATTAATAACAGGTCAACCTTTAGGAAAACCAGCAAAGAGTAAAAAGGGAGGCTATGGTGGAATTAGGCCAATTTATCAATGAATGCGTTCTTTTTGGGGAATGAAAATGAAGATTATTAATACAATCCCCAAGACTAAATCAATAAATTGCCAAGAATCTTTAGCCATGTGGATAGGGAAAAACGGATTAAATAAAAAAGCAGAAAAAGCTAAAACGGAGCCCCACCATGGACGGTCTTGACACCAGAGAATATAAGCATAATAACCGCACGTTAGGCAAACAAGAAGTCTTAGAATTTGAAAAAATCCATACGGAAGGTGATTTTGAAAAGCAACAAAAATAAGGACAAAGGCGCAAACAATGAGAGATGATTTACTTTTTAACCAAGCTTTTATTTTATTCATGATTAAAACTTAGCATATTTTTAACCCAAAGTCAAGGAGGATAACATGGCAATAAGCAGCGAGAACTATAAAGACATTTACGCAGGTGATGATACATCGACGGTATTTCCGTATACATTCAAGATCTTTGCGCAGACGGAGATCGAAGTAATAAAATATACCATTGCCGATGGAACGCAAACCGTTCTGACGCTTGGCGCAGATTATAGCGTTAGCGGGGAAGGCGTAGACGCCGGTGGCAACGTTACCCTGACCAGCCCGCTTCTTGATGAGTTTGACCTGATCCTTCGGAGGAAATTGCCATATAAACAGGAAACTGACTGGGAGCAAAATGGAGACTTTTCGACCGACGTTCTTGAAGAGGTAGAGGACCGCGCGGTTATGCTCATCCTCCAGGTAAAAGAACAAATCGACAGGATGGTCCTGCAGGATCCAAGTAAGACTACGCAGCTGACTCTTCCAATTCCTTCAGCTGGTAAAGGCCTAAAATGGAATGCAACCGCCGACGGACTTGAGAATACAACCGTAGACGCAGACGCCGCAGCAGTATCCGCAGCAGCCAGTGTGGCAGCAGCTTTAATTTCCAAGAACGCAGCCGATGCTGATGCCGTTCAAACTGCCGCTGACAGGGTTCAGACTGGATTAGATAAAATCGCTACCGCAGCCGACCGCGTGCAGACCGGTCTTGACAAAGTAGCCACTGCCGCTGACAGGGTTCAGACTGGATTAGATAAAATCGCTACCGCAGCCGACCGCGTGCAGACCGGCTTAGACAAAACAGCAGCAGACGGAGATGCCGTCGCCACAGCTGCCGACAGAGTACAAACTGGTCTTGATAGAACGGCCACAGGTGGAGATAAAATCGCTACCGCAGCCGACCGCGTGCAGACCGGTCTTGACGTTATCGCCGCGGCTAACTACGCTGCAGCCCTCAAAGCAACCTCAACCTCGAGCATAGCCATCGGAACCGGAAGTAAGACTTTTGTTACTCAAGCCGGTAAACAATTTGCAACCGGACAGTTTATTTTAATTACCAGCGACGCAGACCCAACGAATTATATGCACGGACAGGTAACGAGCTATTCTACCACATCGCTCGTTGTAAACGTCTTGGATATCGGAGGAAGCGGAACGCACACAGACTGGACCATAGACGTATCCGGAAGCCGTGGAGCCACAGGACCAGCAGGAGACAATGATAAGGTCAAGAACGTCTCAGCTGATGCATCAGCCGGTTATCTCGCTGAAAAACTTGCAGCGCTTTACCCAAGTCTCTATCAGCGTGATCAGAAGTGGGTGCTTAAAACAGCCTACAGCACAGCGGCAAATAGGTACACTCTCTTAACGCCGAATAAACTCTCAGTAGACATTAATGGAACGGTTTATTTCTTAACCGCTCAAGCAGAGATAGCTTTATCTCTTGAAGCTAATTGGGATACTATTGCCGGGACAGATTACAGAACAGCCGCAAACCGTGCAGGGAAAGACTTTTATATTTACGCCTGCGTGCCTGTAAGCGGTTCAGCTCCTAAGATCGTACTCTCAGCCAACTCAACCACACCATCAGGCTACAGCGCCTCGACATCGCGCAAGATTGGCGGTTTCCACGGACTATGCGTTGCCGTAGGAACAATAAGCGGCCATACTCTGACCGACTTTGTCGCTGGCGACGTTCTACCGGCTTCAATCTGGGATCTGAATTTCAAACCTAAATTTGCTAACCCTGAAGGCATGGTATACAGCGATGGCATAAACAAGTGGGTAGATATCTACTTGGCCTCAGGGACCGGCGCGTCTACAGTTTCAGTTTACGGCGGCACAATAAGCGACACCAGAAACTGGATGGACTTTGTAGATGACGGAGGAGCAGTTAAAAAGAAAATGCTTGCCGATGAGGAATTCCAAGTCATTGCTGCCGGATCAAACGAAGAAACTAACATAAACGGATCAGGAGACCCCGGGACTACTGGTGGCCATATAGATACTGGTTCAAGACGTATGATTTCAAACATAGGCGTTGAAGATTGCGTCGGTGCTATGTGGCAGTGGTTATTAACTCAAAGCTATTTTTACACAGGCACAACCGGATATTATGGGAATCTACCCGGCGCAAAAGGTTCTTACTATACAAACTTTGCGTCTGACCCAGGAGCAGGAGATCCATCTTCCGCAGGCAGTGATGTTAAGCTGATTGCTGGCGGTTTCTGGGTTAGCGCCGCGGGTGC
>Ga0172381_10006684_pt1 | contig 11516 bp, 26 predicted proteins | sample Leawel6488metaG_FD_119754 | JGI IMG/M metagenome (GOLD analysis project Ga0172381, IMG submission 119754) | Leachate microbial communities from a municipal landfill in Southern Ontario, Canada - Leachate well 64-88 metaG | ecosystem: Engineered > Solid waste > Landfill > Unclassified | place... | reverse complement strand
TTACCTTTATTGTGCTTGTGGTGCAAAAATAATATAACGGGAGTTAAAAATGAAGCCTCAGATCGTGGAAAAAATCAAGCAGAATTGTCAGTCTTATTTCCGTTCTCTCAAATCTAAGAAATTGTTTCCTCTTTTTGTTGACGGCGGTAAACTGGAATATGAGTCTTTTGAGAACACAATTGTCCCCACAAAGTACGATTATAAAAGCATGTTCGCCGGTTACATAGATGATGATTTTAATAAGACAATTTCTACTTCTATCATAGCTGAAAATTTTGGAAATCCTTATATTATTTTCCCTATGGGAAATATTAAGACTTTCTTTAATGAAGACATTGAAGACCTTCGCAACTCTCTTTATCTAGCTCAACTAAGCTCTGTTAACCAAAATCCGGTCATAATGAACCCAAATATTAGTTTTTATAAAAACATAATTAATTTATTCTGGGCGATTGGGGAAAAGCACAACTTCCTTAAAAATGATAAGAATAAAATTACCAGAGTTAAGACCAATTCTTACACGATAAATCGGGCGATTCAGACTCTTAAGGGCAAAATTTCTATCGCCAAAAAGAATATAAAAGACCCCGAAAAACAGCAAGCTAAGATAGAAGCGCTTAAGAAAGCGATCTCAGACCTTCGGGCGCAGAAATATATAGAACTTAGTGAACCGGAGCAGATTATAACTCAGGTTTCCAGAGAACTTATAAGAAATACAGGCCATGTTGGGGTGCATTATTTTATAGCTGGCCACGATATGTCTAAATATCTTGACGAAAAGCTCAAGAATGAATTCATGAAGAAAATGTCTGGGACAGTTGGGAGCCTTGCAACAGTTTCTCGTCAGGCTAAAGATGATATTTTTAATACGATTGATAAGATTGCTGGCGGTTATAGCACTAACAAAACCATTTCTCCCACGGCCGAATATGAAATTCTTCTTTCCTGTAGTTCTAACCATTATTTTATGGTTAAGTACACCCCCGAAAATGTAGAACTTGTTAATAAAGTTTTTAAGATGGAGATTGGGAAGTGAAGCCAGTTATTTCTAAGTTTGGTTTTCCTATTTGGAAGATTTTTAATTTGTTCATCGTAATTGTTATTGTTTCTCCTCTTTCTGATTTTTTCAGGTTTTTAGGAAAGGAGCTTATTGACATCGGGCAAACCTGTTATTTCGTTTTTACTGGGACGATTTACGAAGGTACAGGCAATTTTTTCCTCTTTATAGATAGACAGCTTAACAAACTTATAGACTATTTGGTATACTAAGGAGCTTAAAATGGCTAAGTTTATCGCTTTTGATCTTGATGGTGTTTTTGTTCCTGATTTGGAGTATCCTGTTTATTCCGACGGTGCTTTTCTTGATACTTGGGGCAGAATAAGGCCTCTTTTTGTTCCCCAAATTCCTATTTATATTATTTCCATGCGCAAGGAAACTATTCGTGATTTCACAATGAAATGGCTTAAAGATTATAATTTTAATGTTATTAGAGCTTATTTTATGGCTGGAAACCATGAAGATTTTAGCCCAATGAATTGTGCCGTACAAAAACTTAAAGCAATTGCTGATCTTATTGAAAAAGAAGAAATTTCTTGTTATGTTGAATCAAGTAAAGAACAAGTTGATATTATGAAACAAGAAGTTGCATATAATAAAGAACTCTATAAAGGAATTCCTGTTATCCATTTCGAGCAGTTTCTCAGGGAGAAAATTAATTTGTTGTCTATGCTTTAAGGAGAACTTAAAATGCGAGATCGATGTATTATTGAAGATTTTATTAAGGATGAAGTTAAGGCTGGAACAATCTCTTTGGAAGAATATGAGAAAGACTTTTTAAACGGAAGAAAACTTGAGGATGTAAAAGAATCTGAGCTTGAGGAAATGTTTAATTATGTTTCTTATAAGAGTTATGAAAAAAGAACTACAAATAAGCACGAATCTATTGAAGCTAATAGCCTAGAAAAACACCATCTTCGGGTTCTTAAAATGGCGGTTAAGCGTTTTACTCAAGTTCTCATTAAAATTCATGAAGATACTAAACTGAACGATATTTACAAGGAAAGCAATGCTTTCGGTAAAATTCGTTCTGTTAATGAGCTTTCCGGTGATGTTTTGGAAGAGCTAGAATCTAACATTAAAATAGCCAACCTTCCTTAATCTAACTATTTTCGTTACAGGCATTTTAAGGAATTAAAAATGGATAAATTTAGCCAAATTCTTAATGAGTCGGTTTTAATAAGCCTAGATACAGAACCGGCTGATTCTGTTTATGCTTGGTATCTATATCAGAAGTTTGCTACTTATTTTAATCAGAATTTTACTGAATGGGCGGCTTATAAGAAAGGTCTAATTGATAAGAATGGTAAAGTTATAAAGAAACCTGAAACTCAGGAAGAAAAGAATTCTCTAAATGCGGTAGCTAATCTTTCCCGTAAGCTTAAAATTTATCTTAAAAAGCATGCTTCTGAATCGGTTATTAAGATTATTTCTTTCTATCTTCGTAATCAGCTTAGAACTCAGTCTCAGGCTTTAGCTGAACACTATAAGGAAGCTGGGGAGTTTTTCGATAATAGAGAAATGAATTTTCTTCTTAATTTTAACAGAAAAGTTGGTCTTCGTAAGCTTAACCTTAGAGAAGCTAACCAATTAACTGATACGGCAACTATAGATTTAAGTGGTTCTGTTAATCTTAAGGAAGCTATAACTGCTGAGTCTATCCAATCTTTTCTCAAGAGTGCTTCAGTTTCGGTTAATAATGAAGTTATTCCTTCTTTAATAGTTAATGATTTTTATGGCGATAGCAGTGATGCAACCGGAATAACTGTTGAAACAACCGAATACAACCGTTTTGTTGTTCTTGATAAGGCTCAAGACAACATTAAACAGTATAATTCTTTTAACTTTCCATCAGAAATCTATGTTAAGGAAAATGGGCAGATTATCGATCGAGTTCAGATTAAAATAATGTCCTATGATAAGATAGAAATTTCCCATAACAATAAAGACAATGTTGAAGTAGAAGCTTTTGTAGAATTCTTAAGAGATGTTAATAATTTTAAAACCGTTGTTTATGATGTTAGTGATATAATTAATATTGATGTTGAAGAAGATAAAATCCATGTTTATTACGCTGGGGCGCAGAAAATTAATCTTCTTCAAGCTAAAGTTGAAGGCGAACAATTGATTATAAATGCTCTAGACGAAGGAATGACTTCTGCTTTTGTTGATTCGATGTATGACACTCTTCATTTTAAGGAAAGCACAGAAACTCCGGCTTTAACTGGTTATGTTCCTCCTCTAGGCAAAAAGCCTAAGAAACGGAAAGTTTTAAAACCAATTTCTGAACAGGGAGAAGAATCAGAGCTTTTAAAGAAGACCAAAGGAACTATTCCTGATCTATTAAAAGCTTTCCACGAGCTTTATGATACTTGGCAAGAACACGACGGAGAGGGAGCTGACGCGGAAGTTCAAAGAAAAGGCCTTTGTTCTGATATAGCCGATGCTTTTTCTGATATTTTGATGGATGCTGGAATAACTGTAATGTTCCCAGACAAGGAAGAATCTAAAGAACATGTTTATGCAATCGCTTATAGCGAAGACTCTGGGGAAGCCTATAAAGTTGATATAGATTGGCATAAATATGAAAAAGAAATTTTCGTTGGGCCTAGAAGCGGAGAAAAGAAAAAGGAATATGAAAAGATTAAGGGTTTTAACCCAGCTGAAGAAGATATAGATATAACCAAGACTGAAGAAATTTTTGAAAGTATTCAGATGATTAGGTCTGCTAAGCTCTATGAAAATATGTCTCTGAGATAATAATTCCCGTCAACAAATAACCCAATAATTCTTAAGTTTATAATTAAAGAGTTTTTAGTGTATGGGGTGCTTCTTGTGAGTATGGCAAACTCCAACAGACTCGAAAAGGATTCTGGGCTTTTCACAACAAGACCCCTTCAGTTTTAATGGAAAATAAAATGAATGTGAAACAAGAAATAAAGAAAATTTTAACAAAAAGAAGAAAATATAAATTATTGTTTATTGATAATGATTTTGTTTGTACCACGCCTGGTTGTAAATGCGATGAGTTTTTTAAAAATGATGTTGGTGATTATAATTGTGCAAAGTGCAATTGTAGGTATATCGGACCAAAGCTATTAATTGAAAAATTGGAGAATAAAAATAAAAACTTGTGATTTTAATAAATACATAATTCTCGATGATGATAGTGATATGCTCTACTGGCAGAGAAATAATTTTATCTGTATTGACGGAGGCCCAGGATTGACCGAAAATGTTGCTTACAAAGCTATTAGAATGTTAAATTCAATGAAAAATTTGGAGGGGTAAAAATGGATAATAACGGAATTTGTATTATAGCTGGTTGTGGTAAAAAGGTTGAAAATCCTATGCATGTCTTTTGTGAGAAGCATAGGTTAGAAGCTATGGGAATAAAAATAAAATTACCCAAAGTATTAAAGGAAATAACCTTTAATTATGAAATTTTTAGTAGCCAGGATATGACTAAACCGACCGGATTAAAATTTAAAACCCGTAATATTTATAAATGGCCGTGGATAATTCAAAAAATTTATTATTTTTGGTGTTGGATTAAAGGTTATAAAGAGAGGCCAACAATTTAATTATGTTTAAAAATAAAACAAAAATTGCTGTACTAAAGATTGAATCTAAGAAGCTTTGTGATTCTACTATTTATATTTTAAGAACAATTAGAGAACTTGAAGGTGTTCCTCTAGAAAATAAAAATTGGGCTATAAAATTTGCTAAGGAAACAGATTATCTTTTGAGGAGCTAAAAATGAACAAAAAACAAGTACACATATTAGGAATAATTTTAGGATTTGGTAGCTTAATTGGTTTGTGTATAATAGATTGGAAAATAGGAATTTTAATATTTTTAGCGATAACTGGAAATAATTTAACAAAATTAATTACTTGGGAATAAAATAATGGACGAAAAACCTACAAATGCTGAATGTGTTGTTTGTAAAACTTTAATAGTTGAGAGAAGTTTTATTCCCTACATTCCTAGAGTTTCCGAGCATATGTTTGGTTCTGGTTCTGAAAATGTAGCAACTGAAAAGGACAGAGAAATAACAGGCTACCATTGTCCTAAGTGCGGTCTACAATATTATCAGCTTCCTAAATAATTCCTATCCATTGTTAATTTTAATTTTAATCTGGTAATAATTTAATTGGTTTTTTAAAAGGAGAATGAAAATGTTTGAAAGTTCTGCTTATTGGGCTGATGTTCTTCCGTTTATGATAGCTATTATTTCTGTTTTTCTGCTCATATTTGCTTTGTGTTCTTGTTTTGCTGGTTTTATGTTGGTGCTTACAGATTTTAATAAAAAGAGATATTATGTTTGGGGAAGTATTTTAATAGCGGCTAGTGTTCTTTCTATCGTTGTTTATGCTTTTGTACCTAGCAAAGATTTCATTTTGGAATATTACAACTTCGTTAAGCCGACTGAACTTGAATACCAGATGAAATACCAAGATTGTGATAAAGACCTCCGTTATGTTAGAGATAATGTAGATATGATGGACAGGGAGAACGAACTCCTTAAAAATATATGCGAAAGAGCGATCGAAAATTTTAGCTATGATGATTATTACAAAGTTAACTGTGAAGATGATGATACGGGCTGTATTTTTAGATTGGAAAGAAGTTTGTGCGATTACTCCGGAAAATGGTGCAGAGATTAAAGGAGGTTAAGATGTCTACTTATGATTACAAATGCGAAGGATGCGGAAAAGAGTTTGCTGTTTATTTCTCTAAAATCAGCGACCGAGAAAAGGCAACTCGTTTTAACGAAATTAAATGCCCTGAATGCGGAAACAAAGATAAGGTTAGCCCTGTTCCGGTTTTAGTTGCTGTTCATGGAGCTGGTTAAATGGCTAATGAAAAAATTAACGGTGGGCCAGCATTTCCTCGTCCCATGGGAAGTGCTTTAGATGAGTCAGGAGTTGTAAAATATAATGAATCACAAAGAGGTATGTCTCTTCTTGATTATTATGCTGGAAAAGCTTTATCAGCTATAAGATCGAGAAATCCGAGAGTCTTTGACCACACTAAACAACCTAAAAGTATTCGTTATTTAACCTCTAAAGAAGTTGCTGAAATGGCTTGGGAAGATGCTATTGCTATGATTGAAGAGAAAAATAAAAGAAACATTTAAGGAGAATTAAAATGCATAAAGACACAGGGAAAATTCGTTTTGTAGAAGATGAATTAATGCCTGACGAAGTTGCTATGAAGATTCCACCAACATCAAAACAACTTGAGCGCATGCAAGTTCGCATGAAAGACCTCTGTCCTTGTGGAAGCGGGAAAAGATTTAAATATTGTTGTTTTTCTGGCCGTAGAAAACTAGGAGGATTTAAAAAGTAAAATGAAGAAAATTTTTATGATTCTGGTTCTTTCTGTTATTTTTAGTTCATGTAATTATTATCTTCCTCTGGGAGAAGGAACTATAAAAATAATCCCTTTGGAAGATGAAGACTCACTTCTTAATGACGAGGAGAATTTAAAATGATTATTAACAAATTTCGTGTTTGGGATGAAAACCAAAAATGTTATTTGGGCGAAGATTATCCCATAATTATAGAAGCTGTCACTGGCAAAATCTATAGGTCTGGAGAAGACTATATAAATGATATTGAAGCTGAAGGTCTAATCTTAGAACAGTTTATTAACACAACAGATATAAACAAAGCAGAACTTTATGTTGGTGATATTCTTAAAATATTCGATAAGTTTTATGAAATTAGAATGATTTCTACTGGTTCGCATTTTAATGCTTATTACGGTTATCCTTATAAGCATAATGGACCAGCTCCTGATTGGGTTGAAAAGGTTGGCAATATCCACGAAAATCCGGAGCTAGTGAAATGTCTAAGCCTTTAATTTTCCAGTTTTCGGCTAAGTATGAGTTTCTTTCTAATTTTTATAAATGCCGAGTTGCTTTTGAAGGGTTAGTTTATCAGTCTTCTGAAGCGGCTTACCAAGCGGCTAAAACACAAGACCAAGAAACCAAGAAGAAGTTTACAACTCTCTCTGCCGCTGAAGCTAAAAAACTTGGAAGACAGGTTGAACTTCGGCCGGATTGGGAACAGATCAAAATTGAAGTGATGACTAAAGTTGTTGAGGCTAAGTTTAGACAAAATCTTCCTCTTGCTAAAAGACTTCTAGAAACAGGAGAGGCTATACTTGTTGAAGGAAACTACTGGGGTTGTACCTTTTGGGGCATGAATTCCAATGACGGTTGTATGTTAACTGGCGAAAATCATCTTGGTAAAATTTTGATGCAATTTAGAGCAATTTTAAAGGAGGAAAACCAACAATGAGAATTGAAATTAAAGTAGCTCTTAATGTTGATGTACTCAATAAGCTAATAAAAGAAGAAAAACCTGATCAAGTTAAAGATGTTCAGGGTTATAGTATGAGGGATTTGCAATATGGCACTGATGGAATACCGTATATATTAAACCAATGGTATGAATATTCTGCTATATTTTATTGGCTGGAAGAAGCAGATAAGATAAAAACAGATATTAAACCTATAGTAACATCTAGACCGTATAACTCTATTGAAGAAGCTATTAAAGACAGAAAAGGAAAATCTCAAATAATAGTTAAAAAGAAAGAAGTTTCTTTAGAACTTTTAAAGAATAGATTTTCTAGTATTTTTAGCCCCACGATGAGTTTAAGCGATGATGAAGCTGTTGGTTTCTGGAGAAATCTTATGAAAAATCCTGAAATTTGTAAGGTGCTTTTTGATTTTTATTTGTTTAATGATGGTGATATTGTTGGGATGGTAAATAAATAGGGGTTAATTAACAATGAAGGCTAAAATCGATAAAAGTGGAGTTCTCTATCTCCAGAAGATCCCCAATGTTGGTTTGATTAAACAGATTTGCCCATTTAGAATGCCAGCTGACCGAGAATGCGGAATCTTCTGCCCCAAATTTGAAATTAATCTTAACGAAATTTATGCAACAGGAACCAGAAAACCTATTTCTAGCTCTTATGTTATTAGGTTTCTTTGTGGTTTTATTGATAATAACCAGATAGCTTTTAATAAAACAGATGTAGATATTGAATGGAAATAATTCCTTTTCGTTTTAAAATTATGATTTTTAGGAATAATAATTTTTAAGTTTTAATAATGGAGAGAGAAACATGAGCGATTTAGTTAAAGGTTATTGGGAAGAAATTCAGGAAAAACTTCAGGGTCTTAAGCTTTTTCAGGCTTTTTATACTGATGAAATCCGAATTCGCCGAGTTCATGGTGGTTATATTTTGACCGAAAAGATGGTTAATGAATTTTATCCCAACGGAGAGCCTAAAAATTTTATAATGTCTTCTGTTTTTGTCCCCCATATGTTCGCTGATGAAGTTGAAGTAGTAGCTCAGAAACGGAGTAAACGATGAAAATTGATAAGCTTTCTTGGGGTGCTAAAGCCTTATTTCTTGTTTTTTCTGCTTTAATTTCTATCGTTCATGCTGGAATTTTGTGCAAAGCTTGGGGATGGTTTATTGCCCCGATCTTTAGCCTTCCTCTCATTCCGCTAATCCCTATGATTGTTATTATTATTTGTGTTAATTCTATTATAGAAGAAAAATTTCTTGGATATAAAACAGAAGTTGCGCCTAATGAACAAATCGCTTGTTATCTAGCTCATGTTGTTATATTTGGCGTTTTTATTTTAATGCTTAAAATTATAGTGTCTATTTAAGGGAGAGAGAAATGGAAACTTTGTTTATTATTAGTATCGTTGTTCTTGTAGCTTTTGTTGGTTTTGTTGGTTTTATAATTTTTAAAATGTACAAAAAGCCTAAAAATAAAATTCGTCTTCCTAATTACAACCGGCCGTGTTTTAAATGCAAAAATAGAAAATCTGAAGCCGTAACCAACCATATATGTATTAAACATGTTCGTAAATTTAATGACCTAGTTTCTGGCTTGGAAAAAGAAGATGGGTTTATTAGATGTTCTCATGAAAGGACTAACCAAAACGAACAACATTGTGGTCCTGACGGAAAGTTTTTTGAGCGTAATGATGTTGCTTATACTGAAATTTGTCCTAACGGCGATAAATATGAAATTTGTCCTAACGGCGATATTTACCTTGACGGTGATAAGTATGAGCTTTGTTTTAATGGTGATATTTACCTTAATGATGTTAAAATTGCTTATGTTTGCGCTGGCGGAACTAAATTTGTTAAAGATGAAGTATCCCCAAAAGAAGCCAAAGTAGTTAGTGGAGAACTTAGCGTAACTTGGGGGCTTCACAGAGATGAAATGATTAAAGAAGCGAAAGATTTGCGCGACAGAATATATAAAGAAAATCCTAATAAAGAAGCTGATGGCACAGAGAAAGAAGAAAAGCCGCCTAAAAAACCTTATGAAAATAGAAAGAAAGTAGTTAATTTAAGGAAAGATATTAAGACAGTTGGTAAATACGGCAAAGGAAAAAAGTAAATGCCTAAGAAATCTTATTATATTGCTTATAATCGAAAATATACAGCAGAGATTCTTTTTTCTCCTGGTCCTTATTGTATTAAACCAGCTAATTACAGGAATAAAGGAAAATTTAGCATAAACAAAATTAGTTTAACCCCTAAATTTAAAAGCGAAACAAAAATACAAACTAATACCTATGTTAAAGTTAGTTTGTACACGAAAGAACGAAAAGAATTAAAATTGATTGCTGAAGTTATTTTGGTTGTTAATATATTTACCGGTTATGAAGATAATTCAACTTATATAGAATATGATATTCCCATAACAGCTCCTTATATTTCTGGAAAACAAAAGATTTATATAGAATTTAAACCATCTAACAAAAATTTGAGAGCAACTGGTTTTATTAAAATTCATTGTAACTATCTTGCAGAAATAGGAGCTAAAAATGGCTGATAGTTGTCCTGGTTGCCCTTTCAGAGCTACTAAAGACTTCGGAACGGTTTCTAAACCGTATTGTAGCTATTACAAAATGTTTATAGAAGCGATTAAAAGTTGTAATGTTCCTTCTTCTCAAAAGAGAGCAGAAACGGAAGGATGAAAATGGTTAGTACTAATTTTAATACAAAAGAAACACAAGAAAATATGCGTTTATTTAAAAATTTTTGCAAAAGCCTGGATGAAAAATATAAAGATATTGCTAATGCGACATGTAAAGAAATAGAGCTTATATATTATCTTTATTTTAGCGAAAGAAAAGGTTGTCATAAAGGTTTTATGCATAGACGAAAATATATGAGAGCACAATTAAAATTAAACGAACTACTTAAAAATCCTAAAACTCATATGTTGGATTTAGTTAAAGCATTTCCTCCACATTTAGGTTTTAGACTAACAGTAACCTGTAAAGAAAATTAACTAAAAAAGTCTTTTATTATAAGGAGAGTTTTAGATGGCCCTTTCAATTTTGGTCCCAGATACTGGCAGAGCCGCCTTGCGCTCTATTTTAACGACCGGAACCTATGACAAAATGGTTATAGGTGTCTTTCGGGCTTCTTCTGATTTCCTAGGTGCTGGCGCAACAGACGCAGACAAAAGAGCTAATTTCCAAGCTTCAACTTTAACAGCTCAGAAATATGTTAACAAGATACAGGATGATGGCGCGTCTGTTTCATTTTTCTGTGAACTTTATCCTCCCCTAGAAACTTTATCCCCAATGGTTGCGGTTGGCCTTTATTTTCATTTAATGGATACGGCCGAAGTTGCTTATTATGATTCTCACCCAACAGAAAACCCATTCGACGCGATCGATTCAACTGATGCCGCTAATATTTTTGCTCTTTGTTGGTTTGATACGCTTCCGGAAGCAATTCCGGCTGGAATAATGCAACAGATTATAGCTAAAACAGAATTTAGTAATGGGGATGTTGCTGGAGTTATTTATAACTTCGCTCCTAATTGGGAAGCTGATACTAATCAAGATGACGCAATTTTAGCAGTTTCTGCAACTGCTGGTTATGCTCAGAATGAAGCTTTAGCCGCTATTGCTAAGAATACACAAGACATCGATACGATTAATACTCGGTTCGGCGTAATCTCTTAAAGTTTTAATTTTCCTAAAATTAACTAATTTGTACTTTTAATGGAGAAGAAACATGGCCTTTAGTTTAACGAAACAATGTGACCCAGATTTAAGAATAACTTTAGACCCTCAAGCGACTTATATTGATGTCAGCTATACTATGGGCAATCGTAATATAAACACGATTGTTCTTAATCTTAAGTTTGTTAAAGATGTTGCTGACTTTACTATTCAAGCTCGTTTCAGTAGTGCTAAGGCTCATCCGACTACTGGGGTTGTTTATAACACCAATAAATATAAAGAATGCTATGCTGATGCGTCTGGTGTTGTTAAAGCTAATGTTCTTCAGATTATAGACGGAACCGACAATTATCGTATTCTCTACAACCCCATTAAAGATGAAGACACTATTGTGTTCCGGATTACTCCTACTAATATGGTTGGCA
>Ga0172381_10006680_pt1 | contig 11520 bp, 11 predicted proteins | sample Leawel6488metaG_FD_119754 | JGI IMG/M metagenome (GOLD analysis project Ga0172381, IMG submission 119754) | Leachate microbial communities from a municipal landfill in Southern Ontario, Canada - Leachate well 64-88 metaG | ecosystem: Engineered > Solid waste > Landfill > Unclassified | place... | reverse complement strand
GTTCCCGCCAAACGGGAATATTCCTCTCCTTTGACCACGGGCATGTGTCCGGGCATTCTGCAAGCTGTCCGGCACGCGGGAGTACGCAGGGATCATTGGGATCGCATACGGAGCACTGGTAGATGGTCATCAGTACATCCCCGGCTTGCAACTATCTTTTACAAACGTATTCAGATCGGAAAGAGTTCCTCCCTCACATTCGGGTGTGCAGAACATATCTCCATCGTAACATGGATTCCCGCAATTCATGCAGCGGTTCGTTGGTCTTGGGATCTTTCCATTATCCAGCGCCACGAGCCCGATTGCGCACGGTCTGCCGTCTTCTGCTCCCATGCGTTCCTGTTTACACTCTTTCGGGCGCGTCGGATATATTTTGCATGAGCAAAGGCCGTCAGCCCTCGTCTCAAGATTGGGACACGGTTCTGACGGTCCGATCCCGTCATTATGATTACCCGGCCAGATTTCGCGGCAACAATATCCGCACCTGAGGCAACCCATCTTACGCCCCTCCTTTCCGGACAATCCAATCACCCACGATCTCTGCCTGATCCATCACGGCTTTGATCCGCAGATAGTAGGGCATATCTGGGAAATCGGTATCACGGACCAGTTCAACACAGCTCTTAAAAGCACTCTGGTACGCAATCGGCTTCTCATTGCGTTGCGGTCTCCCGCCTCCCGGCGGCTGGTGTGTCGGCCAGTCTTCGGGGCGCTTGAAGTACGTTTGATCGATGACCTTCCAGAGATCCCCGGACTTCTCCGCGCTGATAGACACAAAGAACCACTGCTTTAGCCGGGCCATGCTGTCATTCAGCGGGCCGGCCCACATCATCGGGTGCCGCACACCGGCCTTGTCTTTGACCTCAACCGTGTGCGTTCCCTGATCAATGGCGACGATCTGCCCTTGCACGATCTTTGTGGTTGCCTCTACAGGGTCTTTCGGTGCACCTGCCAGCTCTTTCACATACGCATCGTTTACGGCTTTCCGTGCATCCCCCGCCGCGTTCTCCGCATCGATCACCTTCTGCGCTTCTGATGGTGCCACCGGCTCAGGCCAGATCTTTGAGATTTTGCCGTCTTTCGTCGTGAAGCACACCCGCGCCTTCTTTTCGATGTTGTCCAAATATTTCTGCACGAAATCCAAGATCGTGAATCCTTTGTCTGTCTTCTCTCCATCAACAAGGATCCGGCACCCCCGGAACCCGGTGCCCTCTTTGTCCGTCAATACTCCGTGATTTGTTGGCGCTTCCGTCATGATTCACCGTCCACTGTGATGATCGTTACCGGACCGTGATACTTTTCAAGGATTACCGTTCCGCTTTCATCTGACTTCTGGATGAGATACGATTCTCCCCCAAGCACAGGATACCCGGTTACCCCTTCGCGTGACAGCAACTCGCCGATCAGGTCATCAGTAGAGATCGCTGCAAGTATTGCCTGCAATGCCTCTGCTGCATGGTCTGCTGATTTGCTCATTGCTTTTTCACCACCATATACTGATCCGGCGCTTGAGTTGTCGCAACCACTCCTTGAGCAGCGTTTAGGATCACCGGCTTGATCAGCTTGTCAGCCACACTCACGGATACCTTTTCACCGGCGTGCGTGATTTTTAGATTAAGATCGTCGATTTCCAACTGTTTTATGATTGCATATTGGTCCGGGAACACTTCGCGGAACTTATCGGGGTTGATCGTTCTGACGATCCGGCCCGCTTTGACATCCAGCCGGCAATTCTCGTCCTCTGCGATCTGTTCCTTGATTGCGTAGTCCAGGGCCTCTGTGCGCTTCTGCATGAGATCCTTGATCTGATCCTGCAATAGTGCGATCTGCCCGTCAATATCCCATACGCGGGTGAGCGGGTTGATGATCACGGTTTGCGGCAGCGGGCAATCGTTCAGGCTGCGCTGCTCCTCGCGGGCATCCATCACTGCACCCCCGCAATCGCTTCCCGGGCCGCAATCGCTTCTGTCAGCGCATCCCGGAGTCCCTTCGCGTCGTCAACTGATATGTGGTACGTGCATTGGCCCCCGTCGAACCGGGTGCACAACAGGATCGGCGTTCTGTCGGATGCACTCCCGGAAAATGCAGAGATCCCGATGGTATTCCCTGTGATGGACGTTGGGAGATTCCGATCGTAGACCATCTTGATGTCGGACTCTTTCCGCTGTGCCTGTACCGCGTCAGCGTCGATGATCGCTGCTATCATGGTGCTCCCTCATATCCGCAAAGCCTGCATCGCACTGTACCATCCTTCCGGACGTTCATCCCGTATCCCTTTCCACATCTGGGACACCCCTTTTTCACGGCCTTCTTTTTTGTTGCCATGATTACTAATTAACCGTTAACCTAATAAATGTTTTTATTTATTTTTTTATCACGGAATACGACGGTAAAAAGAGGGGAAATTACAGCACAAATACCCGGCGCTTGGTTTCTTCCCGGCACCCCGCCCCCATATCGCACTTCCCCGTCATTGCGCACTCGTAGAACTGGGCGAACGCAAACCCATGACAGGGTATCGTCAATATCTCCACGGGCCGGGGCAGGCCGTAATTGATTTTCACAATACCGATATTTTGCATGGGATATAATAATGGTTGCGGTTCGATTGGGATTACCGCCCACTGTACCATTTCCGGATGAACGTGCCAGTCGGGGTGAACTGCTGAACACGGAAATTTTCCGTATCCCCAACATAAACATTATTGGTGTTTTTATCGACGGTGACATGCACTGCCATATTGAATTGCCCATCTCCATCCCCGGGGGTACCCCACAATACACCGAGATAAGTACCATGCTCGGTGAATTTTTGGATGCGGTAATTTAGTTTATCGGCGACATAAATATTATTTTCAGAGTCAAATGCAATTGTATAGGGGTAATATAGCAGCCCCGACGACCACGAACTTACTAATGTACCGGTAGGGGTGAACTCATCCATACGGGAGTGCCCGATAACGACAACCCAGATATTCCCGGTTGTCGGAGATACCGTGCATCCGAAAGAACTTGGATCAAGACTCCATTTTGTTATGAAATGCCCGGTAGAGTCGAATTTCTGGAGGCGTTGAGAGTCCCGGTCAACAACGTACACATATCCGTCCGAGTCAACTGCAATCCCGGCAACATCCAAACTAAATTGTCCATCCCCTGTACCATTCGATCCCCACTGGAGGAGGTATTGCCCGGCGGATGTGAATTTTTGAATACGATAGTTATACAGGTCTGAAACGTAGATATTTCCCGACAAATCAACAGCCACGCATTGCGGCACGTTAAACTGACCGTTTCCCGTACCGTAACTCCCAAATTTCCGCTTAAATCGTCCCGAACTGCTGTATATTTTTACATACGCTGTCGGGGGGGTTACTATTTGGCCGGCCCAGACCTGGATTATATCACCGGATGGCGTAGCAACAATTCCCTCAGCGTACATGTCAGTGCGGATATCTATGTCAGTGAGGATATCTGACTCGCCGCCCCCTGCAACCCCTACCAACTTTCCGTTCACACGTTTCACCAGCACAGTATCCCCGACGGCGGCGGAGGATATCGGGTACCCGTACCGTGATTTCTTCACCAATACGGTATCCCCTACAGCGGCGGATGTGATAGGGATTCCTGCCCGTTTCCCCCCGGGATTCGCCAGATCAACAGTATCCCCGACGCCTGCGCTCATGTTGGATTCCTGATGGTCCGCACTTCTCCCGATTCGGTTTTCACGGTCATCGTGCCGTTCGTCGGGTCCACCGCTGTCACTTCTGCCAGTTCGTCAGTGCCAAGTTTGTCCATTTCATTCTTCACAATATTCTGGATCTCGGTGATCGAATCAGTGAACACCCGGTTTAGGTTCAGATAGAATTTGAACTGTGTGTCCGGGATGATCGTGCATGTCTGGTCGTTGGTGCACCCTGCGTCGCGGTAATCGAACTTGATAGCCACTATCCGGTACGTTCCCGCCGCAATCTTCCCGCCGGCACTGAACACGAGTTTCTGGAGGATCCGGAGGTCCGACCGCATGGTAAACGTTACCTCGTAGGATTCAATCTGCACCGAATAATAATTGTAAATATCCGCACACCGGGCGTCGGCTTCCGCTTGGGAATTGAGCGAGGGATTAATCTCGTAATATTCGATGATCGGATCGCCGCCACGATAGCCGCCGGTTGGCAGGACACATTCAAACCATTTCCCGACGTGCGGGCCAAACGCACATTGGCATCTGACTCTGACTTGGTTGTATTTCTCGTCGCCTTTGCGTTCGTGCGTAGCCGGAGAAAGCAGGTATGCATCCGTTGCCCCGATTGTGACGGCGGCGGGGAGATCCAGCCCCATGGGTGCCGGGAGGTCGATATTGGCCTCCGGAATGAAGTACGCGGCGGTATACGCGGTGCTGCCGATCGTAATAGGCCGGACGGCGAAAATATAGTGAAGGTACTTGCAAATCCTCTCGATGATCTGCATTTTGGTCTCTTTTTCCGCGCAGTCAAACTCTATTGCTACGGGGTTACTGGTCGATGACCACGCGGTGAGGGGAGTGATACGATACGGATAGACGCCGGTGATCCGGTCGTAATCATCGCCCCCGAGCAGCCGGGTGATGTACGTGTCCGGGTTGATCACCGTGACAATGCCCGTCACATCGACTGCATACCCATCAGCAGTCCCGGTCGCAACCCCGTTCACGAGCAGGGTTTCCCCATCGGCGAAGAAGTGCCCGCCGTATTCCACCAGGGGGTTCAGGATCAGGAGGTGCCGGTGCCCGTCTGCAAACGCATCCTCTGTGACAATCCCATAACTCCCGGACGTCTGACCGTACACGGAATCCCCGACATTGAAAAAGTTTGGCCAGATATTGTTGTACCAGATCATGTATGTCTTGTTGGCAGATTGAGCGTCCGGGGTGAGCAGTACCTTATCATCCGCCGATGGCGTATTCACGGTCAAATACCAGCTGGGATCGTATGCCGTCAGGACCTCGTGATCGCCTTCTGCTGCCAGAGTCGCTTTACCGCTCGGGAAAAATCCCCGGAATACCAATTGCTGAACGCCTGCATAATCCGGAATCCATAGTTCAACCCATTTGAAATAGGTGTTCGGAATGTCTCCCGTCGTGGAATTGACATAATCGAACTGCGCCATCATCATCTTGTCCGACATGTTCATCGACGCGGTGCAACCCGTGAGGAGCGAGTTTGTCGCCGTGGGTGGGGGGGTAAAGATGTTGACCGTGGGGATGCCCGGCCGGGCATATGCCGTTACGGCAGCGGGATTAATCCCCCACGCGAGGGATTGGGAGGGGGTTGCGATCGCAGTTGCAGCGGGAACCTCAATATGCCAGTCGATGTCCTGCCAGTACATCACGGCCGGGAGGGTGACGGTATTCGAGGAAACCGCCCCAAACGTGCCTATCCATGTGTCGAAATTGTCGTTTGCACAGAGGGCATGACCCCCGCCGGTGCCGTTCAAAACCTCACGATGTTCAGGAGTACCGGATGCACCGGTAACAACAAGCGACCCTTGAGCATCCCCGGTGCCCCACGCCCCCGCTAATACGTTCACGGTAAGGACGGTCGCGGAACAGCCGGAATCGGCACCCGTAACGACATCACCGACAACAAACGCAACGTCTCCGTTGTTAAACCACAGCAGGGTTTTTCCCGTAATTCCCACGGATTCGTTGTCATCGAATGCCCCCGTGACCCCGCCGGTGTAAATCAGGCATTTGGCATCTCCTTGGATGAAAGCACCTTCCAGCAGGACATATGATACAACCGTGGCGGTCGCTCCGGAATCCAGCCCGTACAGCACATCCCCGGCAACAGGCTCCACAAAACAAGTGAGGTAGAGCCGGGTTGCGTCCGGGAATGCCTCCATATCCCAAGCGATCGTCTCCTCCGGCGTTCCGACCGCTGCACAAACACCCCCATCAACAACCAACGCAGTGAGTGACGGCCCCCACCAGAGATACGGATCATTGTCATACTTCGCCAATGCGTGACCACCAAGAGGATCGGTGAGGGCATCACCTAACGTTGTTACCTCGTAAATGGTATCAACAATCAGGCTCCCGGCAGCATCCCCCCCGGCCCATGAACCAGACGCAACAAACACCGCGAGAATGCGGGCTGTCATGCCCGAATCGGCGTCGGTGACTGTCTGCCCAACGGTGAAGGCAACCGAGCCATGATCGAAGTCGATCTCCCCTTTCCCCTCGACCCGCAGACAGTCAGATCCTGTTACCGAAAACACTCCCGAAACATCCTGAAGGACGATCGTACCCGCAGCATCACCAGCAGCCCATGAACCGGACGTGACCGCGACAGATACGACAATTCCGGTCACCCCCTCCTTACTGATCACCCGCTCTCCTGCGAGGGGTTCGATCATCCCGAACCCGAACGTAAATTCAGATGCTACCGGGAGCGTGATCGTCCAGTGCAGGGGATCGACAGCCGGGGTAGCGATCGCGGTTGCCGGGTCAACGGTGACCTCGTGGAATACCCCCGTCCGGTTGTAGGTTCCGCCGTTGTACCGCTCGCGGTTGTATCGCATGGGGATCACCGGTAAAATGTCGTATCGGTTGCCATCGCCCATTCGAGGATTTCACCCTGCACGGATTCGAGGTATGCAAGAACCCCCTCAAGCGTGGCGTAGGGTTTCGGCAGGGTCCACCAGATCGCCCGCTCGGAATAATTCCAGCTGGTATTCGGTTTCCCGGTCATGAGATCATCGGTCGTTACTTCTGTGATATTCCAGCGTACGAGGAGCCGGGCCTGCCCGTTCCGCACGTAGTCGAGGAATATTACTTCCGGTTCAGTGTTTGCGTTTGGCATTTTACTAATCTCCTAACGGTACTGCCAGGGCCGGCACTACTTCGAACGATTCATCCAAGAGAACAAGGATTGAAACTATAGGCCTTGAGCGTTCGAGATTTCCGGAAATCCTACCAGCACAGGGTTTTTCGTTGTTATGTTTTGCCAAGGGGCAAGGTTTCACGAGGTTTTTGATTGATAATACAAAGTTCGCTAGCTGACTCCCAATATTACGATTGACATTCGACGCTGCATTATTCAGATTCCAATTGAAGGTACTAGCATTGCTGAGATTATTCCAATTGCCCCTGAGTAGTGCTGAGTGTCCTCGCTGATAACCTTTTTTCACGTTATTAGTCCTCCCTTAAAAATTTTTTTATTTGAACGCCAGCCGACCCCCAATACTACGACCGACAGACGACGCAGCACCATGCAGACCCCAATTGAAAGCGCCCGCAAGCGCCGCATTATCCCAATAGCCGCCGAGCCGCGCCACATGATTGTCGGTTGCCTGGTAGTAGTAATCACAGAGGTACTGGTTGTCCGCTCCCCCAACTGTCAGCGGTAGAAAAGCGTAGTCAATGGTGGATGAGTACGCGATTGATACGGCATAGTTGTTGGACGCTGCCAGCGCGAATCCTGTATCCACGTAGGGATGAGCAAACGTATCACTTGCAAAGTCGTGATCGGCAATCCACGGGTTCCTATCGGCTTTGATATTCACCCCATCGACCCATTTCCAGAGGCTCCCCCAGAAATTCTCGATCCCGAAAAGGCTGAGCGCCTTGGCCGCTTGCGCCGTCTTGTAGTGCGTTACGAGCGGGCATTCTCCAGAAGCATTCCCGAGATCTACGCCGTTCGTACCGATACCGGCAGTATACCCAGTGTTGATCGCCATATTTGTCAGGCCATCGTCAGTGATATCCACCACGCCACGATAGATTGCCTGCGAGTTCAACGTCTGGTTCCGGATGATGAAAAGCATCTGAATAGCACTGACAGTATTGAAATCCAGCAATTCCCACCCTGCACCCCGGTTGTGGGCGAGTTGCCGGAATGCCGCCATTGTTGCACCGGTGTTGTTCCATCCCGAAGCCGGTTTGACTCCGGCAACCGAACAGAGGAGATCCCCGGTTGTCGCGGTGAAATCATACCCGGCGGCATCGTTCAGGACGTAACCGCCCGCGCCCGGCGTGGTCTTGACAATCGTTGAGGTCACACCAACGGCGGTTGGCATCAGGACAGTGGTCTTGAGTCCGGCGGCGGATGCGGTATACCTGACGTGGGAGGCATCAACCTTTGACACAGTCCACACAATCCCCTGATAATCGGTTTTGTTTCCCGCCGCAACCACCTTATCGACCACTCCCTCAATGCTGTCCGTGCTCAGTACTGCGACAGTAAATGCGTAGTTACCGTCAAGGGTGATCGTGAGGTTCCCATTGCTGGTCGGGACGTGCGTAACTTCAATCGTGTTAACCTCGATAGCGGAGGCCGTAACGTCGTAAACCGACCCCTCAAATGCGCTGACGTAGATGAAATCCTTTTCTACGCCGTCAACTATCCACGCAGGATGGGTTTTGAATCCGGGCAAGGGCACATATGAGAGCGGCCACCGGTATTTGTTTGTGAGGGAATACGCCGCATAATACATTTTCGGGAACTGCACCATCACCTGCCCATTGCTGCCAGTATACGAGAATCCAGCATCCCCGTAGTAGGCGGTGACCGTTCCGTCGTTGGCGAGATTACAGCGCCGGATCCTGCCGAATATCGGGTGCCTTGCCCAATCGGCTGACGAGAGCGTGATCGCCGTGCCCATCATATTGACAAGCGCGAGCGTCGGAGAGGTGGCGTTGGTGGTCCATTCAACCCCAATCGGCACATCGAACCCGGCGGCGGCTGCACGATCAGCGTAGGCAGTGGTGGAAAGTTTAGTGCTATTATCACCGATTGCCTGCGTGACCCCCGTGGTGCCCGTTGGCAGTGATGGCGTGCCGGTGAACGTCGGGGAGGCGAGAGGCGCTTTGTTGGTCTCGTGGTCCTCAATGTTCGCCTTGAACGCCGCACCGTCGTATTCCGTGAACTGACAGGATATTTGCGTACCTGCATCCCACGCCTTTTTAGCACCATACGTCCCGGTTTTATTCCATTCCCGGGTTACACTCGTCAGGTTCCCGGCTCCCGATGCTGCGGATTTCGCGCCGTAATAGATCGTCTCAGCAGTAGCACCGTATCCAATCGTGGCTTTTCCTGGGGCTGCCGGGAACACTCCAAGTTCGGCAACCGGGATCGTCGTGGCGGAATCTGTGATACCTGACGTTAGTGTCGTGTTGGGGCTGTTGACAAACCCGGCATACATGGGGAGTTGCGCCATGAGATCACCGGCTGAACGTCAGTTTCATCGTGAGTTGAACCGTTTCGCCCGCTTCAAAGTTCTTGTCGGAGGCGAACGCGTGGACCATCAGGAACTTTCCCCCAACGGCCAACTGGTTCGCACACCCGCAACCTTTTGCCGTCTTATTGGCGGTGATCGCGAATGTCTTTTGCCAGACGGCTTTGTACGATGCTTCATAGGAGACGGTTGCGAGTGCCCGCTCAAGCCCGCTGTCGGTGATCTCACTGGTAAGCGCCGTGGTGCCGGCGGCTTCGACCGTTACCCCCGCGTCCCAGGCCAGCCACGAGAAATACCCCGGGGTGCTCTGCGTGCAGTACCGGGCGAGATATTCGAGCCCGTCGTTGACCACGTAGACGCCCCAGATCAGCGGGGATGCCAGACAAAACGGGGGTCTTGCCGTGATATCCTCAACTCTGACAACCTGATCGCCGTGAGTCATAATGTTGACCGGTCGGACGGCGGTTTCTTTGTTCTTGATTGTTCCGTCGGCTCTGTACGTGATGCACTCAACTTCAAGTTCCCCGTGATGCATCTCGGTTTCGACCACGATCCCGGATCGAATCCTGTTTAAAAGTCTCTTAATTGTGTTCATGATGTCGTGTCCTTTACAAATGCGATCGTATACGGCCATACCCCGAACTGCGACCCGTACGCCTCGTTTACCGTCAGGGTGTCGATGGAGCAGTTGGTATAGGTCGTGCCATTCACCACGAGGGACGCCGATGTCCCAAGCGGGTTCAGTACCTTCGTTCTTCCGCACAGGAGCCGGGCCTTCCGGATCGGACCCTTCAAGGCTTCGAGGGCGGTAATCTCGCTATAATCCGTGGTGACGCATTCAAACTCAATCTCAAAACTGGTGACGTTCGAGGCGCCTTCCGCCGTTTGCCGGGTCACCCTCCTGGTGCTGACTGTCTTTCCGTCGAATGTGACAAGGGCGGTCATGTTGCGGTTGGCACCCCCGCCTGTATCCGCTTCTCTTTGCTGATCCCTCCGGCTGCTACACCGGGAACCCGCACGATATCCTTACCGTTGACCTGCACGATCACGTCGCCGTACTTGACGTTGGTGGCGGCTTCGCTGACCGATGCCTGGGCTTTTGCGATGTTCCGGTCCTGTGCCCGGATATCCTGTTTATGGGAGAGAGAGAGTTGCCGGATCTTGCTCATATCGCCGCCGGCGTTCTGGATGTTTTCGAGGTAGTCCTGGGTGGAGTACTCTTTAGCGTCCAGGGCGTCGCGGTACGTTTCAACGGCGCTGGTGAGATCGCCCTGTGCATCAATTTCTTTTGTGGTGAGATCAATAAGATCCAGTTTAGCCCTTCTCAGGTCGAACGAGGCGCTTGCAATCTCAGTATATGTAGCAGTGCCGCTGGATTGCAGACTTTTTAATTTTTTCTCAAGTTCTGGGATGGAGACTTCGGACATGTATTTGATCTCAGCGTCCTGCTCAGAAAGTCCGGCAAACGGATCACCAGATATTCCCGTCCATTTCTTCTGATTCTTGTCGAGTGAGGCAAGAGGGTTAATTGCCATCTTACCCCCGGTTCCCCGTGATTCAGTGACAGCCCCCATGACGCCCCCGGAAGTCGATGTCTCGGGCATTGCCATGTCGATCACCACGAGGCCGACTTTCGCCTTGACGACATCGAGTTGATACGCAACTTCTGCCCATTTGGTTTTGAACCGGTCGATCTTATCGAGGTCAGCCTGTGAGATCCCGGGTGAGGCTTTATCGTATGCTTCCAGAGCATCGCCGGACTCGTTGATCATTTCGGCAAGGTTCGTCCACGACCGGCCTAGGATTTCCTTGGCCGCAGCATCCTTTTCCTGCGCCGAGGGCATCTTATCAAATGACTCCAAAAGGGATTTCATCAGCGTGTCAGCGTCGACGTAATCTCCATTGACATCTTTTACAGTCACCCCCATATCAGTGAGGGTTTTGCGCAGGGCCTCGCCGTCGGTTGTGTTTGAGGTGATCCGGGCATTGAGATTCGCCATCGTGTATGTGAACGATCCGAAGTCAGTATCCGTTGCAATAGTGGCGGCCCGCCATCTCTGCGCCTGATCGGTGTTCATGCCGGTGACATACGAGAACTGCTGAATCTCGTCCTGATATTTTTCGGCGGTGTCAATAGTACTCTTGATGGCGAGTCCTACTGCGACAAAAGGGGCAACAGTACGCCCGATTGCAAGACCCCATTGTGCCATGTCAGAAGTGCTTCTGTTAGTCTCATCCCGCCATCCGATCAATCCCCCCTTCGCCTTGGCAAGACCCTGCTCGAACTGCGACGATTCCAGCGAGAGC
>Ga0172381_10006679_pt1 | contig 11521 bp, 12 predicted proteins | sample Leawel6488metaG_FD_119754 | JGI IMG/M metagenome (GOLD analysis project Ga0172381, IMG submission 119754) | Leachate microbial communities from a municipal landfill in Southern Ontario, Canada - Leachate well 64-88 metaG | ecosystem: Engineered > Solid waste > Landfill > Unclassified | place... | reverse complement strand
GGAGGCGAACTACCCATGTTCTAATGCGGTCTTTTATTATTCTTCCCACTAAACGTCGGTGTCTGGGAATGACAGTTCGGACACATAAAACGCAAATTCTCTTTTGTATTATTGTCCCTATCTCCATCGATATGATCGATTTGAAGGGATAAAACCTTGCCATTCCACTTAGCCTCAAGTCCACACCCAGAACAGCAATAAGGTATCCCGAGTAGTATTAACCTTTTTCTAAGACATGAGTTATGTCTTCTTACGCCCTTCACAAGAAACTCTTTATCCGAGATTCTGTTAGCCAATCGAAGACATCTACCTCGGAGTAGATTAGTTCTCTTAATCAAAGAATCATAAAGGCCAAGAAGTTGAATTCTATCTCTTACCTTCGTGTGTCCAGAACCAGTAACAGCATAACCGAGCTTTGAAACCACCTCGGCAATTGAGTTACACTTGCTTACAAGACCCACAAATTGCACATCAGTTAACTTGTTCAACTTTGAGATCATGCTATTCTCCTTTTATGGATTATAGCACATATAGAATATTATGTCAACAGCGCGGTGTCCTTACCGATAGACGAACGCGACAACTATACCAATACTCTTTCGTATGTCTGTTCAAAGATATCTCTTCGACAGATATACTTCTCGCCTTTTACCCCAGTGATTAGCCAATCGCCAGCATTACCCGTCATAACTCCTTCAAGAGTTACAACGCCGAAGTTACGTTCCGAATTACGAAAGACACCCCCTGGAAGTGACTCGATTCCGTCAAGCATCGCAGAGGTAAGCTGAACTGCTTCGACTACAACTGGCTTCTTTCTAAATTGCATTTTAGCTCCTTAAAATGGTCTCCCGCGGAAGAGTTGAACTTCCTAATTGGTCAGCATGGCAGGCTCCGCCCCTGCGGCCTCTCGGTCCCGAACCGAGCGTTCTACTTGCTGAACTACATGCTGAGTCCTTCTCGTTACTACTCCGTGACACCAGCCACTAACACTTGCAGGAGTATTGGTCGGAAATGCAGGAGTTGAACCTGCGCTACATGCTCCCAAAGCACGTGTGCTACCGTAACACTTATCTCCGATTATTTCTTTGACACTTTCTTCTTAACTGGCTCAGCAATTAAATCAAAGTCGATTACGTCAATTCCTTCCTTCTCCCTTTTAGACTTAGGAGAGGCTGTCTTACCTTTTGCCTTTTTACCCACTTCCTCCGCAGTTCCTATATCCCAGATATCTGTATGGATAGAACAAGTACAATTCGATTCGTGTCTTGTAGATTGTTGAGAAACCTCTCGATACCCCTTCGTCTCCTTCTCATAAATCTTATCAGTAATAAAGTCTTCTGCAGCATTTAAGGATTCGAAAATCTTCTCTTGGGTTCCACCTACGGTTCCAATTTTACCCCAAGTAACTCTAACGCCCCATGAAGACCCATGCCGGATTGGTTCCTCATATTCCCAGTACTTATTATGATTTCCTTCTGTACACTCGTATCTCATGTTCACCTTCTTAATGGTTCTAGGACAGGGATTCGAACCCATCCTTAAATGGTTGCGCGTCTACGGTTCGAACGTAGCCTCTCTCGGTTCAGAGCCGAGCGTTTTGCCAGCTAAACTAACGCGCAATCTTATCTGTACTGTTCTCCGCATTATCTTAATGGCTCCAGGACTAGGACTCGAACCTAGAAGGGCCTTACGGCCCAGCGACTTAACAGGCCGCCGACTTGCCATTAGCCTACCCTGGAACGTATGGTGCGCCTAGAAGGATTTGCACCTTCACGGGGGACTTTACCCCCACAGGATCCTTAGTCCTGCGTGTCTGCATTTCACCATAAGCGCATTGCGCATTCTATTGCGCATTAACTCGTTAAACTCTTCTTAAAGCGCACTGTAATGCGCTTAGTACCCGTTCGCTCTAGGCGGGAATCCATTCCTACCCGCACCGCTTACATCCTACCGTTTCCTGCCGTATCGATCTCCGGCTAACGAGAAGCAACGCCACATGGGCCGTAGGAACTCTATCCACCCTCTCGGGTCTAGAGCTTGGGTTTACCTAGTCCTCTCTAAATCTTATTCCTCTGGGAAATCGAGGCACTTTATTCTTGGTAGTAAGACCCTGATACTGAACCGTTAGGGACTTACCTTCCCAGAGTTTATAATTGTCAAAGTATTCCTTGAGCTTAGATGTCTCGCCGATCATCTTAGCATTGAACCGAGTCCCATTAGAAGTCTCGCAGATGAAGGCACCGACATGCCCCATCAATCTGCCTCGGCCCTCCTCAATCCCCACAATCTTGAACTCAGCATCGTCGAACTCCTTTATCTTCAACAGATTATAGGAGCGCTTCATTTCATAGGGTGCTGCCGCATTCCTTACCATCGCCCCTTCATATCCCTTCGAGCGATAATACTCGAAAGCTTCCATCAACTCGTCTTCGTCGTTAACCTTCTTGGTTTCCACCAAAACGAAAGGCAATCCTTTCGGAAGGTTAGCTCTTAACCATGTATGCCTCTCTTCAAAAGAGCCGGGCATATTCACATCATACACGTGGTACTGAACTACCTCATGCCCATCAGCTGCCTCTAACTTCTGATTTACCAGATGTGAGATACGTTCGAAGTTATCCTTGTACTTGTGGTTATAAAGCTCACCATCAAGCCGAACTCCCTCTGGTAATGCCGCCGCAATATGGGGAACACCCAAATGAGGCTTACGAGTACGTGTCCACAATGTCTGATCCGGATCACTAACACATCGGTACCCATCAAGCTTGGGCTGAACATACGCCGGATAAACTATCTTATGTCCATGGTCCCGAAACTTATGAGCCAACATTGGAAACCAACCGCCCGTATGATTGGTCTCTCCGCCCTGAGCTCTATCTATCTCAAGAACGTAGCCCTTCTTTACTTTGGCTTTAAACTGTGACTCAGCTTCAGACACAGCTTGCTTCTCAATCGTATCCTGAGATTTAGCTTCACGAACTACATCGTGAGTCTCCATCTCGGTTCCACCCACTTTACCATAGTAGGTGATTATTTCTGCGCCCTTAACCTCAATCTGCCAGTATTGTAAGTCTCCAACAGACGTCTTCTTGTATAATTTCTTTGACTTCATCGTAGCTTCCTAGTTCTAAATTGGTGGGCCTACCCGGTACTGCCCCGAGCTCTGTCGGTTAAGAGCCGACTGCATCGCTACAATGCTTTAGACCCACTTGCCTCAATTTGAGGGATGGTTTTAGTGATTGCCCACTAAAGGCAATAGTTAGGTGGGACTCGAACCCACATCAACCCGCTTTTTGGGCGGGCGCTCTGCCAACTGAGCCACTAACCTTTTCACTAAACGGCCTCAATTTGGTGCTCTCTGCAGGATTCGAACCTGCGACATCTTGCATGTAAAGCAAGCGTTCTGGACCACTGAACTAAGAGAGCGTATAACCTTAATCCTTTACATTCCATGGTGCTAGGTAGCCGGCGCTGCTCCCGGTCAGCTTCCCCGACTTACACCTAGCACCCTCGCTCATGTGAAAATCATGGTGGGTCTGGAGGGTACTGCCCCCTCTTATTGCGGTTAAAAGCCGCAGGCTTCACTTTAAAGCTTCAGACCCAGTTACTTTCTCATATACTTCGCATAGATTTTCGGATACTTTTCCTTCATGTATGCGAAATAATGCTTTCCATCTTTGTCACCTGCCCATGGTTCAACAACATCTCTTAATCTTCGTGGCAATTTAATATCCATTTCAGACTCTAGCTCTTCGTGTAAAAGACGCAAGAGCCGACGCTGCTTTGCCCGAAAGACTTTATTACAAAGATGCTTGAACTTCTTTTCAGAACGAGCCGTTGTCACCGCACAGATAGGTGTTTTCCGCCTCGAGCGTGACATCTACTTCCTCCTAAATTGGTGGGCAAGGGTGGACTCGAACCACCAACCTCTACCTTATCAAGGTAGCGCTCTGACCAATTGAGCTACATGCCCGCGTAAACTTGCAATAATGCCTAAAGATTCTACTTATTCTGCTGTTTAAGTTGTTTGACGTTTTGTTGGTTATATTACTGTTTACTTCTAATTCGTTGGCCCACAGTAAATTGTGGTCGCCAATTTCGTTCGGGGGACAGGACATAGCCGGACCTCCCGAGTCGGGGGTGACTCGGACAATCTCGCAAGGTATGTTGTAGATACGATACCTGTATCACGGCTTTCTCCTGTATATTGGAGGGACTACTCTAAGAACTCTCGCGGATCAATCTTATCACTCTGCCCTATTTCTTTCAAGTAATTTCTTAGCTTTACTACTATCTTCTTATGTTGCTGGTGGATACGCTGCTTAGAGCACTTAATCTTTTCCGCCAGCTTCTCATAGGTATGAGGTTCGTTTCCACTCAACCCATAATACATTATAACAATATTCTGCTCCTCTTTGTCAAGTCTATTTAACATTCTTTCTATCAGTGATTTTAGGCTTAAATCACGCTCTGTTTCAGGTTGCTGAAGGGTAGCTTTATTAACAAGATTAGCTAACGGGCCATTATCTGAAAGAAATGTCATTTCTCCTGATGAACCTGAAAATGTTACAGGCATATCGATGGGCACATGATTATGCCTCTCCGGTGATTTGGCCAATAGGATACTTATATACCGGATATAGTTTCTATATGTTAGATCTCCCGTAGCATAATCGGCCTGGACATTCTTTATCATGTCCATCGTCGTTCCATCCCTGCCACTTCTATACTTCTTTACTAAAGTATTGTAAATGGCAGATGCCGAATACGTAACATGCATCGTACTCGTATGTCTATCTAGGAAACGCCGTATCTTAGCTTCAATCCAATAATTAGCGTAAGTACTAAACCTGACGTTTCTCTTTGGATTAAATCTGGAATGAGCTATTATAAGACCAATGACCCCCTCTTGAACGAGGTCCAGGTAGGAAATAGATGTGTTGTTACAACGATTCTTAAATCGTTGAGCTACCCGATGAACCAGCCCGACATTGGCACATATTTCAAAATCCCGGATCTTCTTCGGATTAAGTTTCACCGAGATTTTGTTGGGTGGGAACTGGTTCCCGCTTTTTGGCTTTTTCCGCTTTAGTGGCTTGAGCTTCGGCTTTCTTTTTTGCATTGAGGTCGGTATCCCTACGAAGGAATGTGACATCCGATGCAATTAATGCATCGTCGTCTTTCCGACCGTCCACTACAATTCCCTTGCCAGCTTTCCATGTACTCTCCTGAAAATGAGAGTAAACATGGAAAAAGACAGCAACCCTAATGTCGGTCCTGCCATCCGACATAGTCAAGAAGCAATAGGGATTTCCATGCCTATCAATTCTTTTTCGTAAGTGGGTAATAACACCTGCAACGTGGCAGTTCTGTTCTCCATTTACTACCTCTGTAGCAAAGTGAGAGGTGACCATATTGGCCCGACTGCGAACATGTGTTTCGTATGGATCAAGCAATGAACCTGTCAAAGCGAACCCGATATACTCGAGCTCGTTCTTGATATGACTAATAGCATCTAACTTTGACGGTACTTTTAGCTTTTCTCCATCACCCATGTCTAATACTAGTTCTTTCGGAGAGAACGCCATGTCGAACAGAGAAGGCTCGTTAGAAGTATCTACAGCTTTCTTCTCACGCCTCTTCTCTCTTGCCATAACCTTCTTTGCTGCAGCAATCCGAGCCTCCATAGACTCGACTACATATTCTTGATTAGGAGCAAGATCCGAGAATGCTCCTACTGCAGCTAATACCTTAATATCATCTGACCCAACCTTACTCTGAAGAGCTTTAAGAACAGCATCGTCAAGATTCTTAAAGGGTCGCATCTCTAACCATGTATCCATACCGGTGGGGGATATACTCTTTATAGCACCCAAGGCATAGTATACAATAGGATTATTGTTTTTGTCAAGGGTATTAGATATGCTAAATAAGCCGGAGGAATTGACCGCAGATGGAGGAGCAAGACTAAAGCCATGCTTTTCAATGTCCATGACCATCATGGCTACATCTTCAATTTTGGGCTTAGTCCTTTTGGTTAACATTGTATTTAAGCAGGCAACGATAAACTCAAGAGGGTAATAAGCTTTTAACCACGCAGTAAGATAAACCAAAATGCCATAACCATAAGCGTGGCTTTTGTTAAAACCATATCCACCAAAGAGCTTAATATTTTCGAAGATGGAGCTAACAATATTTGAAGGATAGCCTTTCTTCTCCGCTCCCGACATAAATCGTTCGCGCTGGATTTCGATTTTCTTCTCATCCTTATCCGACATTGCCTTACGGATTTGGTCTCGCTCGATAACATTGTAATCAGCAAGAACACGGGCAATTTCCATAACCTGTTCCTGATAAATCATAAGACCATATGTTTGTCCTAGAATAGTTTCGAGAACGGGGAGAGCATAAGAAACGGGGTCGTATCCTCGCTTCCTCCTTGCATACATCCGATCAATACCAGCATCTAATGGCCCGGGTCGAGCTATAGCATTAATCGCAGCTATATCATGGATGGTAGAAGCTTGGACTTGCTTTAATACTCCACGAACAGCATTTCCTTCAAACTGAAATATTCCCATACAGTCTAACGCCTGAAGAGTCTTATAGGCTGCGGGGTCGGAAGGTTCATCAATAAGAGCCTGAAGGTCTATATCTATTCCGTGTCTTTCCTTAATAAGACGAACTGTTTCCGAAACAGCTCGCAAAGTATCAAGCCCGAGAATATCGAGTTTAACTAGTTTCACATAGTCTAACTGAGCTTTATCATAAGCAATATAGACCGTCTTCTTAGATTGATGAAGAGGAGCGACGTCTGTAATAGGAAGACTAGAAACGACAACCCCAGAAGCATGACCAGCCAAGTGGGTAATAGTTCCTTCTAGACCTTCTGCTAATTCAAATAAAAGAGGATTGTCCTTCTTATGAATAGCTAAAGCGGGGATATTCTTATGGGCATCTTCAAAAGACGGAGTATCCCCACGCTTTGTAATAATTAGCTTGCTAAGATTTTCCCCGAGTTTGAAATCACCGAGTATAGAAGCAACCTTAATAAGGGCTGCCTTAGCCGTAACAGCAGTTCTATTAATAATGGGAGCAACTTTGTCCCGACCATATCGCTCATAAAGATACTGGATTACTGCGTCTCTATCTTCAACGTCAACATCAATATCCGGGAGAGATGGTCGTCCTTCAACTAGAAATCTTTCAAAGAGTAGATTATATTTAACAGGATCTAGAGCAGTAATACCTGTAACATACGCGACGAGACAACCAACGGCACTCCCACGACCAGGACCAACCTTAATCCCATGATCTTTTGCCCAACGAATAAAATCAAGCACGATAAGAAAATAATCACTAAACCCAGCAGCGCCTATAACCCTTAGCTCGTACTCGATTCTTTCTTTATAAAGGTTCGTAAGTTCTTTGCTCCCCTTGACCTTGGGCCCAATAAGTTCTTTCCACCCCTTGCGACAAATTGTCCGGAGAGTGTCCTTCGACTTCTGAGCATCGCCGAATAGACTAGGAAGCAAGTAGTCTTGTGGGGTAATAACATAGTCTTCCACCTTAGATAAAATATCCAACGTGGTGTCGAATGAGTCTTTAGGAACACGAAGCCCGGACATCATAGCTTCCATTTGCTTTCGCGTCTTTATATACATCTCACGACAAGCAGTTCGTCTATCGCCATCCTCATATCTCTTTTTGGTTCCAATACAAAAAAGAGCATCTTGAAATTTCCAGTCGTTAGGACGAGCATAGTGCACATCTTGGCTAACAACGGTTTGTACTCCTACTTCCCGAGCAATACGAAGAGCGTGAGGAACAATCCGTCCCTGGGCCTCAAATCCATGGTTCTGAAGCTCAATATAAAAGTCATCTCCAAAAACCTCTTTCATCTTGCCTGCAAACTTCTGAGCCCTAGTATAGTCCCCCGAGTTGACCATCTTAGAGAAATCACCAAACATGCAGGCCGAGGAGACAATTAGACCTTCTTTATGCTTCTCGAGAACCTCATAATCTATTCGGGGCTGATAATAATATCCATCTGTATGGGCTATTGCACTAAGTCTACACAAGTTCTGGTAGCCCTTATAGTTTTTAGCCAGCAAAACAAGATGACTTATGCCTAGATTGCCCGACTCAATAGCTAACGCGGAATCGGCTTTAGCTGCTTTAACAGATTCTTTGTCAGCTATTCCGGTATAAGAAACATAAGCTTCGACACCAAGAATAGGCTTTAAATCACGAGCCTTACATCCACGGTGCCAGTCAACAATATTAACCATAGAACCATGGTCGGTTAGGGCTGCTCCAGGCTGGCCCTTTTCCTTAATGGTATCCAACACTTCATCTATGGTAGCCGGACTATCCATAACGCTGCCATCAGTATGAAGATGGATATTACAAAAATCATCACTCATAAGATTGGATCTTTCTCATATTCTTTTCGTCCTACTTCTAGGGCGTTCTTGCTTACACTCTCTACTACCTTCTTGATATCACAAGCATATAGTCCGGCGCAAGAAAAAGCAGAGATTTCTACTACTTTTTTTAGGCCATCAATAACTCCAATATCCATGAACGCAACCCCATCTCTTATTACGAACGGACAATTCTTTTGGGCCTCTTCCCCAACCACTTCGGCAAAGTTATATATTTCCTGAGGAACATCTGGAGATATATTAAGCTCATTGCGAATGTGATATCTGCTACCGGTAATGGCCCTGCCATCGACGTAAAGAATTCGATACTCCGCATCAACCATCTTGGGTCTACTAAACATAACCATTTGGTTATCTTGGCAAGAGTGCGTTACCTCCTGGGCAAATAAAGCAAACTCATCAGGGAAAACAACTCGTGCATTAAAATACTTCTTACCAGAATCAGAGCGGAAGAAGAGTCCATCTTGGGGAATTCCCCTCGTGGAGAAGTAAGGTAGAAGAAGACCTGCAGGAACCCACAAGGAATCACGATTTAAAATAAAAGACTTGATTCCTGGATAATAATTAGAACAGAAATAAGCAGAACTATCAAAATAGGCTCCTGGCACCGAAGCAATATTCCTATGGAATCTATCCGCTGTCTCAATAGAACCGTGAAAAACAGTACAGCTATCGTTATACTTCAGTGCGATATCTTCTAATTGATTAAATGGACTCCAGGAGATTACCTCTACGTCGTGACCCTGAGCAAGAACTTCTCTCTTAAGATTATCTAATTCTATATCTACCGGGAATAGAGACTTCTCTAGAATCCAAGTTAGTTTCATAGTCAGTTTCATTTCTTATCCGGGCATAAACCCCATCGGCTTCTTCTTTGACTCGCCGAACTGGCCTTGATTCGTATCATTATGCACCATAGCATAAAGCTCGGCGATAGTGTGAAATTTATCATCGAATTTCTCTTCTGCCTTATGAACAGAAAGCCAAGCTTTACACTCTTTTGGACTTAGTTTGCCAAACTCATGATGATATGCACATCGGCCTGGGCGACAAATTGCAGGGTGCAAATCACCCAACTTCTCATTTGTTGTCATTAATAATAGAATTTTAAGACCCTGTCCCAATAACCCATCAGTTACGTTAAGCAACTGGGATAGTCCTTGACCCACTTCTTCTTTTGCTGAAGAAGAAATAAGCTCACCGACATCCTCCATTAAGAGGACGCGCCACTTTTCTTCCTTGTTGTCATCATCATCGTCGTCGTCATCAACCCACGGAGAATAGCGTTTCCCGCCTGTTGCAGCTCCAAGAATAATCTTCATTAGATATTCAGGAGATCCTCCAAACAAAGTAAGAGGATCAACAATATAATGGAAGTTGGCCCACGATCTCCATGACTGAAAAAGACTGCGTAGAGCATAGGTTTTACCTGTGCCGGGAATACCAGAGAATAGTAACATCTGGCCGCCACGAGTTGGAACAAAAGAATTTAACTTATCAAGAAAGTTGATAGTCTTAGACTCATAGTTCATTCTAATTTGTTCGTACTTCCCGGCATCGATATCTCTGGAGGTAGAATAGGGGCCGTCACTTCCCAGAACCCAAAAAGCGACAGGGATAGAATCTGGTTCTCCCTCTACATCAATAGGGAAAATCTCTAGAAGCTTATCTTCGATTTCTTTCTTTAATCCGAGGTCTACTTCTTTATATGCCATCATAAATGCAATAGAGGAAGATTTAATCTGAAGGTGAATAGGAATCGCAACTTCATTTATAGTTTTATAGAGCAGAAATATCCACTCACATTGTTTTTCTGATGTCCTGGCATCACGCGGGAAATCTTCTTGAGTAGACCGAATAACAAGTTCGAAGGGAGCCCGAGTAAGAGATTTAAAGTCAACAGACTTTTTACAAAACCAAGTCTTTCGAAAGACATTAGAGAATCCATGCTGTACTATATGGGCAATAAATGGAAAACCAACATACTCGTCAATTTCACGAGAGTAGAAAGAAGATCCTGCACCGAGACCGGAATCTTGGATATATTTCTTTATTGAAAATCCATCGGGCATATAGCTATCCGTTAAGGGCTTTGAAGGTTTAAAACTTGGACTAGTTCTGGCTCTAGTTAAGAACTTTTCAAAAGATTCCACCGAGAAATTATCCTCGATGCAACTCATTGTAAGCGGGCTTCTCCGCCTTCTTATGAGCTTCAGCTGTCGGAGTTACGCCCGTAATAATACCTATGCGAGCCATAACTTCTTGAACTTCATTGCAGGATTTACCCGTAAAGCCCTTACTCTCTTCAGAAATATTGCCCTCTGCATCGATTTTGATTTCGATCATCTTCATTGCAAATCTCCTTAGATTTTCTGCATAACAAAGACTTTAGAACCATCTTTGTTTACTTTGAGAGAGCCGGGCTTCATTGCAAAACCACGAGCCTTGGTTTCCTTCACGACTTTCTTGAAGGCATACTCGCGATTAACATGGCTGGCAAGCTGGTCTTCTTTTCCATACCAGTTGGTTCTCCAGAACTCTCCGGCCAAAGAATAGTTCGTCGAACCATCCTTTTCTTTATTGGCCTTGACCCCAAAGCTATGATTCTTAACCTTGGCAATCGTTGATGTCTCTTTGCCGTCCATAGCTCGGACAACGCCACCGGTCTTCTCGACATCAAAGCCCATCTCCTTCAGAACCTCTTTCAAGAGGTCAAGGTCAGTGCACTTTGTTTTAATATTCGCCATGTGACTCAATGTATTCTCCTTTAAGCTGACACTATACCTTAACTGTAGGTACTTTACTAGGGATATGTATCCCGTTTGCCCTAGCCCACTTCTCTATTTTTCCCTTAACTATCTCTGCTAACTTCTCATCTTCTATAGAATCAACATCTATCTCAACAATATTACATCTTGGCCAATCATTTATATCATCACAAGCCATTACCACTTCCTCGAAAACGAGAGAAGCGTCATGTTCTTCAATCTCTCCGTTATCCCTATCTAAGACCCGGATAGTAAATGATTGAGTATTAACGTAGCGAGTAGATGTATTCTCCGCCTCACCCTCTT
>Ga0172381_10006678_pt1 | contig 11521 bp, 6 predicted proteins | sample Leawel6488metaG_FD_119754 | JGI IMG/M metagenome (GOLD analysis project Ga0172381, IMG submission 119754) | Leachate microbial communities from a municipal landfill in Southern Ontario, Canada - Leachate well 64-88 metaG | ecosystem: Engineered > Solid waste > Landfill > Unclassified | place... | reverse complement strand
CCTGCTTTTAGTGTTCCGCCTTGGTCGATGGAGACTAGCAGACCATCAACTAATTTGTTATGTGCATAACTGGATAGCCTAATTGCCACTTGAGTCGTTGAACCAGCGGCGTAGATTTGATCTGAACCGTAAACTGGTGCGGCTTCGATTGCTAGGCTTGTGCCCGATGTAACCGTTGCTGACCATTCTGTATGTGTACCAGCGACCAATTCACCAGCCGTGTCGACAGTTCGTATGCTGATTATAATACCTGTGTCGCTAGGATAGTTGGTTGTTGAACCAACATTTATAGAGGTAGCACCGAGTGCTTTTCCAGGTGCAGATAGAGTAGTGACTGTTGATGTGCCTACTTTTTTGAAGTAATCCGATGTTGCTGCTGGCATTATATTATCTCCTTATTTGGTGATAATTCATGGCAGAGCATATCGTCTTTAATTTGCATTTTATCATATTTTATCATATTTTTATACCACATATCAGTCACCGAAGAATGAACGATTTATCTCCACCCCACTCGTGAGAACTGAACTCAAATAATAGTCGCATCCAACTTTATCGGTTTTGATCTCCCACCCCAATTGATTTAGTGTCTCATCAATTTCAAGATTTATCACTTTAACCTGTGTTGAGGTGAAGTTGATAGCTCCGCTATCACCAGAATATGCAGAATCCCAATCGGAGTATAAAAACTCTCCCCGGTCAGTAAACGATGGCATTTGCGTAAAAGCTTCGGTCGCTAGAGTGTTTGTTGCTCCATCTTCGTCAAGCCCGAATGATTGGACATTTATTGTTCCACTCGGCTGCAATAGTTTAAAGCGTTGGTTTTGGATAGCACCCATCGTCATGCCGCTATCGCCCCAGACAAGCCCCTCGTGGGATACCCGAGTGTTAAATGCTACTCCGTTGTCTTGTGTATAAACTGAACGTGAGAACTCTAATATATTAGTCCCGTCATAAATACAGAATGATATTTTACCAGTCGTGTTGTTTTCAGATAGCCACATGAACTTAGCCGATATAATCCAAGGCATAATCCATATACCACCCCTAGACATATCCTTGACCCATATTTGGTTATTCGTTTGAGATGATACTGGTAATGACCAGAATATCTTATTTTCAAAGACTAATGCACAAGAGTTTTTCATTGCCGATAATGTAAGTTTTTGAACATCAGGTAGAATGTCTGTTGCTATTGACTTTGTCGTTAGAATATTATTTATGTTGGCGGCTGAACCTGTACTGCTAAAATCTTGACCAGTAGGGTAGTAGAGTGAGTTGTTTATCTCTGCTACAGCCATTGCTGATACTGTGCCAGCTTGTCCATTGGCTTCTTGGACGTTAGGAATTGTAAAAGCATATCCATCAAAGCTAGAAGCCGTAAAGACTACGTGGTGCATCTTGCCTGTACCCGCTATTCCACGAGATAGAACTGTGATAGCAGGATCGCCCTTACCTGTTCTAAAGGCTTTAACAGCTTGTGGGGTAGTATCACCACCATAATTGATAGCTACATAACCACCACCAGCAAAAGGTGAGAAGTTTCCAACAGCCGTATCACCACCGTCATACCAAAGGTTCTCTGGATTATCAGTATCGCCAACTCCGTAAAGGGTACCGTCTTTACTAATCATGTGGGTTAGTTTAGGGCCAGCAGTTGAGTTTCCGTTAGGGGCTATTTTAAATACATTTGTATTGAATTGTCCATCGTCCTTAAATATAACTGTAGGTGCAGAGACAGTTGTTAAATATTCTTCTTGTCCAGCTGTAGAACCAACGTATATATTGTACGAGGTAGCACCAGCTACTGCACTCCACGCTAAATCTATATTCTTTGTTGCGGTTGACCAAGTGCTTGAACCTCGTACTGTATTTGTTTGCTTAGTAAGTGCAGCAGAGGCAGTCGATTCGCCAACTTGGCTATTTGCAGAGACTCGATAATAGTAAGTATAATCTGTACCAGTCATGCCATTTACAGTTCCAGTTGGGGCAGATGGAGTGGCTAGTGCGGTATATTTTTCAATTGTACCAGCATCTATGTCGTAATAACTCATCGCATTATAGCCGTTAGAAATATAGACTCGTTTACCAGATTGGCAGAAATTAGTTACCGCTGTAGTTGAATAAGAGTTGTCTGCATCAACAATTGCTACCCAAGTGCCACCGTCTTTACGAATACAGACTTTACCAACTCCACCTATAACTTGCATAGATATGTCCCATTTTTCAGGTACGCCAGATACAATTTTTACAAAAGTCCCAAAACCTAAACAAGCGCCTAGTGGCTGACCACCAAACAGTACAAGTGACTCTCGTGGTCGTGGTAGGTTATCTTGGTCGAGGGTTGCGTTAGTGAGGTCTGCGAGCGCATCCACTGGCATTCGACTATCTGTAACAAATGATTGATACCCACGTTTAAAACCACGCTGACTGGGGCTACCCTGAATCAGATTTATCTGTTTATTTCTACTCGGTACAGATCGTGGTACAAACATATTAAATTGTCCAATCTTCGTTTAAGTCGTTACTTATTTGAGGCATATTATTGTAAACCGTGCCACCGTTGAGAAAGCCTATATTCGAGTTGGCAGAAACCATCTTGACGTATAAATCATTCGCCATTCCGACAAGCGTTGCAAACATACTCTCCTTCGCAGGGTCGTTACGAGCTAGTTCACTCGCTACGATGTACACAAGCCACTCTGGGTTATCTACAGGCACTAAGTCGGTTGCAAGTACCATATCAGCAGGTAAGTAGTAGGCAGGGACGCTCAACGTGCCACCAACTTTCTGATCGGTTGATGTTATATCGTTTACGAATGTAAGTACTTTAGGGTTACGGCTAGATATGTAACAGTCTGATTCACGTTCTTGTGGAGTTGCAAGCCCTAGTTTAAGCGTGTTGCTTGACGTGGTGGTTACTAATACTTTGTCTGATGGGGTTAGGAAACTACGGTTTAGATTGTATGATTGAACGCCAGACTGAATTATAATCGTTCGTTTATGCGTTAGGCTTGAGGCTGTATTTGTGAAGGCTACCGATACCGTTAAAACTGTATCACTTGTAATTGTATCAATCGTTCGGACTGTTTCGCCATAAACTGTGATTTTGTCGCCAACTTGGTAGTCTGTGAAATAGGTGTTTGTTCCAGTTAAAGTCGTAGTTCCAGCTGTTGATACCAGCCCGACTTCGTTTGGTGCAACATAATTGAAATTACTTACCCAAGTCTGGTCGCTGTCGTTAGCCCACTCGTTCTTTTTGCGGTTCATTATCGCTAGGCAGGTGTTAGCCTTTTCACTACCGAAGATAGGCGTTTTAGACGCTCCTTTACCGCGGTAGGCATAATAGATTGATTGTATGGCTTCGGTTGTGTTCATGATCTAGCTCCTTTTACTGTTATTTGCTTTAATTGTGCCTTACGAATAGTCGGTTTAGATGTGGTTGTGCCTAGCAGCAGCGAGTTAAGCTTCTTCATCGTGTCGTTGGTTGTTGATGACATAGCTTTAGAACTTGCCAGTATCTTAGCTATAGATGCTTTTTTAGCAGCGCCGCCCTTACCGTATTTAGTAAATCCGCCATAACCTGTGTATTTATCTATATTATCCATCAGAGTGTCGGCTTTATTCTGTATATCAATCTTATCTAGTTCGTCGGCATTAGGGTCTTTGTACTGTTTATCCAGTAAGTCTAGTTGGACGTTGGCTTGTTTAATCCAACCCTCTACATCATCACTACGCTTTAGATTGTTAAGTTTTGACGTACCTATATCGTAGTCGTAGGCATCTTTGGTGGTTACTTGGACGTCGCCGTTGGAGTTTTTGCGAAGTACGTTATCACCGACAATCTCTAGGTTTTTGTCAGATTTTTTAAACTCACTCTTGGAGACCGCTAGATCGGCAAGTGCTTGGGTTTTTTCAGTTTGTAGTGAGCCATTATCATCAAGATAACTAAACCCACCGTTAGGGTTAGAAAACACTTTACCGCTAGATTGCACTTTATTTGTGGTCGCACCAGTCTTGCTGTTTAGACCGTTAATTCGTGATTGTGCAGTCTTAGCATCTATCTTACCTTCGGCTTGGTCTTTCAACACGGCATTGATTTGTTTAGCGGCATCTTTCTTATCGTAGTCGGCATAGACAGCATCTTTAGCACGTTGGTCGGCTGCTTCCTTAGCGCCAAACTGTTCAATCTTAAATCCTGTTAGCTTAGACCCAGCCTGTAATGGGGTCTTGGTTTTTCCGTATTGGTCTTTCAGCCCTAAGACTGATCGTCCTACATTCTCAACATCATTAACAAATGGTATCTGATAATTACGATAAAGTGCACCAGCGCGATTGGCTATCTTCTCGGTATCTGTTAAGGTGGACGGTTGGTATTTATTTGAATTAGGGTCGGATATACTCTTACCTCTAAAGTCAGTATCAGTAGCTTGGTTAGCAATTCCACCTAGTAATACGTCATTCCCAAGTGATTTTATAACGTCTTCTTTACTTGTAGGTACATCAAACGGTAGATATTTAGAAGCTCTTTGAACTATATTTTTATTAGTCGTGTCTGCGCCAGCAGTTTCGTACATACCAAACATACGAGCCACATTTACTTCACCGATTGGAGTTTGGAATACTAGAGGTATTTGAGTGAATGGAATAACTGGAGTACCGAATCGTCCCTCTCGTGTCGCTTTATCTTCTGGTGTTTCGCCTGATAATCTTGACGATATTTCACCTGTTGCTGCAATTGCTCCAACAACTAAAGCCAGTGATAGCGGATTTTCAGTGGCAGAGTTCTTTATGATCCTAGCAAGTTCTGACTGGAATCGGATGAATGGCTTACCTATTAGCGGAGTTTTAGCGGCTACGTCATATAATAAACCAACTTTTGAGTAGTCTTGGAATCCGTTACGTACTTTTATTATAGCCTCATCTGTAGTCTTGCCTTTATCTAGCCAGTATTTAAATGCGGATAGTTTTGCCTTATCATCGGCTGCACCATAGCTAGACTTAGCCTTATCGAGTACCTTTGACATTTTGCTTTGTTCTACACCATCTTTAACTAAGGTTTTAGCAAGTTCGTACTTAGTCATATCTGTACCTAAAATACCCTCTTTGCGGAGTAGCCGTGCGTATTTACCATTATTAGCTAGTTCCTGTGGTGCGAACTTGTGCATATTCCACTCGAACTTAGCTAGATTAACACCGTTCATTGCAGCAAACACTCGGTTAGATGTCTGGTTTCCTAATCTAGTAGCAGGGTTTAACACAGTCTTAGATGATTTTAATATCTGTCGTGGTGCAAACTTATCATAGGCATTTAGCCCGTCATAGACACCTTGTAGTGCTTTGCTATCGGAGTAAAAGCCTTTCATATCTGTTAATACGTCATGGCGAACATTCTTGCCAGATAGTTCGCCCCACATAGCACTTTCAGATAATTGAGTGTAGCCCTTTTTAGGCGTATCACTGACCATGTCGGCATTTTTGTTTATCCAAGTAGCGTAATCTGTGATTGATTTGTTTCGCATAGTCGATTGAATGCGCTTAGAAGCTAGATAGAATGGGTCTTTGATAGCATTTTCTTGTTTCCACGTGTCAACTTCTTTGCGTTTCATATATCCACCAGTTTCGAGTTTGCCTTTACCAGCAGTAAATGGTGAATCTTTTAGCTCACTAGGTATATCAAACTCCTCATAAGCTCGTGTTAGGTATTTTCCGTCTTTGCCCTTAAGCCAAGTTTCGTGGGATATTTTACCCATTGAGAAGTTGGTATCGTTTATTAGGTCTGAGGCTTGTCTAACGGTCTGTAATGCTTTTAATTCAGCAGGATTGAGTGATGCTTCTGATATTTTAGTACCAGCTAACTCAGGGTCTAACACAGCCCACACACGTTCTTGCGAGGCTTTGTCTGGTAACATGTCATCACCCATCTTCTTGAAGTCATTGGCTAGGTTGACAGATTCATCAATTCCGCCCCTGAATGCACCTTTTTTAGATATGCGTTCAGCAGTATCACCAGCGCTACCAAATAATGTTCTAATACCCCGTGTTACTCGTCTAGCTATATCGTTTTCACTGCTCATCCCTTTTGCAATTGCTTTATTATATCCCTCTTTAGCGTATCTGGTGGCATCTTGTATAACAGTTGCGCCTTTCGTGCCACCTTTGATATCGGATGTTGTATCGCCATAGATTGATCGTTCAAAATTATCATACTTGGCATTTAGGTTTTCGGTTACAGTTTTAAGGTCTGAATCTACTCGTGCTTTATCATTTAATTTAGCTTGTTTTTTTGATATAATAGGCGTAGATGATTGAACTTTTTTATTCAATTCTTGTGGGATTTCTAGTTGTGCTGCCTTTGGTGCTACTTTGGTACTCGGTACGATACTTGGCTCGACGACTTTTTGATTGGCGGTAGTTTTAGTAACCTGCTTTGCTATCGCTGGTAATTCTGGAGTTACTGGAGTGCCTAGTGGTGTCTTAGTCACTATAGGGGTAGATAATTCTGCGTTGGCTTTTTTGGTAAGGTTCAAGCCTTTGTCCATCTGGTCTATATATACGTTGAGTTCTTTCTTTTGAGCGTCTGTGAACGGCTTACCATTATTCGTAGCACGAAACTCATCCATCTTCTTTGATACTGCGTGTTGTGCGTCAGTGAATTCCCGATTACCCTCGTCTACTTGGTTACTCAGTTTCCATGCACGATTTGGTTCTGTCTTAGTTACTTGTGGGGCTGGTTTAGCGACTTTGTATTGTGGGTACTTATTATTTATACCGTCTTCTACAGATGGTTTGATGTATTGGTCAAATATTTCCTTGTTCCAGTTGCCAGGTTTTGTATATGCCGTTGGACTACCTTCAGCAACTTGAACGTACTGAGCAACGGCTCTAGCAGTTATTTCTGCGTCACTGTTCCAGTACTTAGAACTTCGGTAACTTCCATCGGTGCTATTATATTTACCCTTAAGTTGCCATAATGACTCTCTATTAAGAAGACGTTTATCATCCATAAGGTCTAAGGCGTGTCCTAGTTCGTGCGCCATTGTTGTATTGACACGTTTAGTGACCTGTTTACCATTTACCATATCTTTGAATGTTTCTGTGCCACCGACTGATATACTGGCGTGGTCTCCACCAGCCCTATACAATCCAGACGCATGTTGTGTTAAGAATGGGTTTTTGCCGTTTAGATGTGCATAAACTAAACGCTTGTCTTGGGCTAGTTGATCTAAGTTTATACCTAGAGCGTTTTGTACTTGCTGAACACCATTAACTATTTCTTCTTTTTGTAGAGGCGATAACTCTTTGCCGTCTTGACGCTTCATACCACCAGCTACTCGTTTCTGGTCGTCGAATACTATCCTGCTGTCATCAGAACTGAACGATGTATGTACACCTTTTTCATATCTAGCACGATTATCAATAGCAGTTCTAAACGATTTGTCATAATTTAGCACTTCGTCTGGGTAACGATAGCCCTTACTAATATCTTTCTTGACTAATTCTCTGTACTGTTTATCAACTCCAGCCCTAGTTGCTGTTTCTTTCGTATCATTCCAACCAACACGACCTGCGTTGCTAGTAAACTGTTCTTTCATTGCTGATAGCGTTTTGACATTACCGTACGTGTTCTTTTTTAGGTAATCATAGGTTGCGAAGTCCTTTTGTAGTTCTGGGTATTTCTCTAGGTTGGCTTTTGTTCTGGCCGGTATAGTATCACCATACTTCTTTATTAGTGTATCGGTATCTGATGCTACTTTTAGCCAACCATCGGCACGTTTAGTGGCAGTATTTTTTGCGTCTTCAACTAATCTTTCTATGCCGTCTTTAACAGTTAATTGTTGATGCGCTACCCTATCTGGTGCAATTCTCTTAGCACCTACTGCTTTCGCTTCTAATGATGGGTGAATGTCTGATGGCAATACGTCAAATGGTGTTTCTTTCCCTAACTTACCTGTAGGGTCAAACATACCAGCTTTGACTGAACCACGTTGGTCTGGTCGTTGAATAAATGTTCGTATGTTAGTTTCAGGTGTCGGTATTGCAGCATCACGTTTAGCCAAGAAATCGTTAATCCTTGCTCGTATCTCGACTGGTGAGCCGTTGACAATATCTACTCCAGCAGTTTTAGCGGCATTGCGGGCTTGGACATTGATTTGATTGATATCGCCTATAACTTGTGGGTTGGTAATATCTTTCAGATAGTTGCTAGTAGGGTCTTTATAATCTCTAAAGTCCTTTAATGTAAAGGCTTCGTTGTCATTCACCTTGCCATATTTAGGCTGTGCAAGCTCAGGGCTGTTTGCAAGGGCTTTGGCTCGCTGAGTGGCAATCATGTCTTGCACGATACTGCGCTTCGCTACGGGGTCTGTAGTGTTATCTAGGGCAGTAGCCATATTGATGTGGGCTTCGTTGGCTTGCTTCAAAATAGTTACTTTTGTGGTATTTTTAGCTGAGTTAGTAGCCATACCACCTACAGTGTCTATGGCTTTGTTGAAACTTTGTTTCACTGCTGGTATCTTAGATATCAATTTACCTGCTAATGGGATAGCCAAGTCGGCTGCTGTGCCTATTCCAACCGAAGCAACTGGGTCAATTTGCTCGTTGCGACCAGCCATTTGTGCCATATTAACACCAGTACCATATAGTGAACCTGGTAATATTCTGGTTGCGTAACTAGCCGATTTACCTATTTTGCCAGCATTGTTCAATAGCCCTACTAATTTAGTGCCTTTGACTGCTTTGTCTATTGCTGCTCCTGGCAACATCATAGATGCTATATCGGCGACAGTAGCCTCGGTAGTGCCCACTGCTTGACCCCATTTAAATGCCTCAGAATTGCGATTAGAACCTTGTGAAAGTGGTGCGTTGCCTTGTTTGTTGATTTGACCAGTTGATCGTAAGAAATCGTTTGTTCGTTTTTCTGTCTCTTTATTATTGAACCCACTGCCTATGTAATTTGCTATATTAACTGGGGCTTTTATTAGTCCACCTAGAAATTGCTCGTTAGCACCAGCTGTAAAGTTACCTATGTTTTTAGCAGTATCAGTAAAAAAATTAGTTGTAGGCGCTTTAAATTGAGGAGGTAATTGAGGAGTTTTGAATGACGGCTGTTGCATTATCTGCTGGGACTGTTGATCGCCTCGCTGTGCCATCATTGTTCTTAGGGTATTTTGGTTAGCACCAGTATTCTTGGTGTAATCTTCAATGGTGGTCTTTTGACCTTTATCGTTAAAAAAATCAAAACCCTTGTCAGATCTTTGAACAAATCGGTATGCCATTTGGCAACCCTCCTAGTTTCCTAATTCTTTACGCTTTTTTAATTGGTTTAGATAGAAATCTGATGCACCTGGGGTATTTTGTCCAGCTTTGATTTGAGCAGGGTCTACCTGATATGTACTTAGTTCTGGGGCTTTAGCGACTGAGTAGTCTGGTTTGTACTTATTAAATAGATCAGCAAGTGCATTCCTACGAGAATCCATACTATTAGTCAATCCCTGTGTGTTAGCAATCGTCTGAGCATAGGTTTGACCGTTAGCCATGTCTCTAGCTCGTATAGCATCAATCTTCTGTTGTTCTAGTTCTTGCTGTGTATTGCCTATGCTGTTTTCGTAATCGCTTAGGTTTTTTTTGCGTTGGTTCTGTAGATCTTGGAAAGTAGTTGTAGCGGTTGTGTCGATATTGGCAGCGTTCTCACCAGCCGTGTTAGTAACAGCCTGTCTGCGAGTATCAGCAGCTCGTCCAACCATGTAAGGGGCTAGAACTTGTCCTACGCTTGAGCGACCAGCATTTGCACCTTGTAATAGCCTTTGGAGGTTGTTGTTTGAGGTATTAGCAAAGTTACCGACTTCGTTATAGCCTTTTTCTTGGTTCTGAGTATTTTGCGTACGTTGGTTATTAAATATTTGTTCTTGTTGACCTCTAGTTTGATTGTATTGGTCTTCAATACCCTGCATACCTTGCTGTCTTTTAGTAGCGGCAAATCCTAGTAATTTATCTAGGTTAGAGATCTGATCGTCATAAGCAGCTCTTTCACCAGCTGTATTGTAGGCGGTCTGAGCTGCTTGTTGGTTGTTATAGGCGGTCTGGTCGAGTTGTTCTTGGGTAGCACCTGTTGGAGATGCACCACCACCAGCGCTAGGTACGTCACTGACATACGATACATTTTGACCACTGAAATCATATATTTTATTACCAATTTGTTGTCGACCGCTTAATGCTCCTGATGGACTGGTATATACTTTGCCAGTATCAGGTAATTTATAAGTCGCACTGACATTAGAACCACCGGCACTTTCAGTCCAGCCCAGTTCTGGGGTATTTATACCTACATTATGTGCTGTGTTTGCTACGTTCTGTAATAAGTCTGCTATGAATGCCATTTTATTCTCCTAAAAAGTTAAAGTTAAATCTATAGCTCTTTAGGTAAAGTGGCTGGTGTTAGTTCCTATGTTTAGGCTGACTAACTTGTTAGTTGTATTATATCACGTTTCCTACAATTTATTTTAATGCTCCATTTGAACCATTACTAAACATTATTTATTCCTTTGTTCTTGTAGATTAAATATTGGTTCATTAGTCTATGCTGCCTCGTAAGTAAAGTTATAAGTACAAACGTGAGTATTCACCCATAAAGTGCTGTTATTAGCTAACTGCATTAGCACGCTACCAGTAGTTCTCCCCACGATATATAACTGTAACCCAGTTAGAGCAGACTCCCCACCGCAACCACTAAATAAGAAAAAATAACAGACTTTATATTGAGTGATTATGTCTACTTCTCTTTCTTAACTTCCTCTTTGCCTAACTCGGCTATCCGTTGCTGCAAAATTCGTAAATTGTTCTGTTCCATTTCAATACGACCGATAGTGTCGAATGCTAAAGCTTTTAATTTCTCAATTGAGGTTTCTTTTGATATGTCCATTATTTTATCTCCTAAAATATTTTTTTAATAATCTTATTGTTTCCCACCGTGTGTAATCGAATAACGAAAACAGCCATAAGACAAGAGCAATATAACAAATTATAAATATGATTATTATAATTGCACCTGTCTGTAACATTTATTCCAATCCTTCTACTGGTGCTTCTTTGACTGTCCCGATTTTACTTGCTTCCATCTTAGCTGTCATAGCTGTTGCGATTGACTCTTTTAGGGCTGTCTGAGATAAGTCGCTTGTAACGTCTGCTATTGGGGTCACACCAGCTAGAGCTTGTCGATTAGCGTATTCGGTTACGTCGTTTTGTATTCGTTCTAAGATTTTACTAGTTACGAAATCCTGCAAGGTAACTGTGCCATCATCCACGAAACCATAATAGGTAGCGTAGTTGGTGGCTGATTCTGTGCTTAGTTTGATATTTATGTCCATGATTGTTTCTCCTTTATTATTATGCTGCTGCTACTGCTATCGTACCGCCATTTGCGACAGTAACTTTGTATCTTGTACCGTCTGGTGATTTCATTATCACACCTGTACTAATTGTATATAATTCTAAATTACCAGCGGCATCCAAATGCACACGG
>Ga0172381_10006677_pt1 | contig 11522 bp, 10 predicted proteins | sample Leawel6488metaG_FD_119754 | JGI IMG/M metagenome (GOLD analysis project Ga0172381, IMG submission 119754) | Leachate microbial communities from a municipal landfill in Southern Ontario, Canada - Leachate well 64-88 metaG | ecosystem: Engineered > Solid waste > Landfill > Unclassified | place... | reverse complement strand
CTAATCACCGGAGGACTTACCTACGCACGGCAACTGGACACGGCCAACAAACAGGAATACAACGGTTATTTCCCGCTGGACACGCTCCCTTCCCTGGAAAACCACCCGAATTATGCAGATCTTCTGAACAGGGCAATCGGAAAGACAGACCAGTTGTCCAACCAGGTAGATGCATTTGTGGTTGAGGAATTCCAGATACACCTGCCTCTTAGAAGGACAAGGGTGGAATGGTACAGGAAATTTACCGTGGCGTTCGCCTGTTTTATTTTCTTTTTCATAGGCGCTCCTCTGGGCGCCATTATTCGAAAAGGCGGATTAGGCACACCCGTGATAGTGTCCATGTTGTTTTTTGTGGTGTATTATGTTATTGATATTTCGGGGAAAAAACTGGCCACGGACGGCTCTGTCTCGGCGGCCATGGGGACCATGATCTCTGCGCTGGTTTTGTTGCCCATTGGCGTTTTTCTCACCTACAAGGCGACTACCGACTCGGCATTATTCAATAAAGATGCGTATCTTGTTTTTTTGAAAAAGATCAAAAAACACCTACCCTTTGGCCATGACAAACAAAAAGAAGCAAGCTGAGATCGTGTTTATGGGAACCCCCGGGTTTGCAGCGGGGATCCTTTCCATGCTTGCCGGGAAGGGGTATCCCGTTAAAGGGGTAGTAACGGTTCCCGACAAACCTGCCGGAAGGGGCATGACAGCCCGTACTTCGGCCGTGAAAACCACAGCCCTAGAGCTTGGTCTCCCGGTCCTGCAACCGGAATCTTTAAAAGACAGCACTTTTTTGGAAGCGCTCAGGCAATGGAACGCCCCGGTTTTCGTGGTAGTGGCCTTCCGCATGTTACCCCGCTGTGTCTGGGAAATACCTTCCCGCGGCTGTTTTAACCTGCATGCATCGCTGCTGCCGCAATACAGGGGAGCCGCCCCCATTAATCATGTTCTGATGAACGGGGAACAGGAAACAGGTGTGACTACTTTTCTTATTGACGATCGTATGGATACCGGGGCCATTCTTTTGCAGGAACCTGTTTCCATTGATCCTGAAGACGATGCAGGCTCGCTGCACGACAAACTGATGCATGCCGGGGGACCTTTGATCGCAAAAACAATCGACGGGTTGTGTACAGGGTCTCTAAAAGCAACGCCTCAACCGTTGGTTTCAAAAGAAGACCTGAAAACGGCTCCGAAAATTACACGGGACACCTGCCGGATCGACTGGACGCTGGATCCTGTCAGTATATCAAATCTTGTCCGCGGACTAAGTCCCGTTCCGGCTGCTTACGCTACCCTTAAAAACGGGAATGTAATCCAGGACGTAAAAATATTCAGGACCGGGGCAGAATGGGCTACCCATCAGGAAAAGCCCGGAAGTATTGTCACGGACGGGAAAAAAACGTTGAAAGTGGCATGCGGGAATGGCTTTGTACATATACTGGAATTACAGACTCCGGGAAAGAAACGACTGAAAACACCTGCTTTTCTGGCCGGATTCAGAAATCCCGATAATGCAGTTTTTCAATAACATGACAGACCGGGCAGTCATACTTGCACAGGGAGCCTATCCTTCCCATCCGTATCCCCTGCGAATATTGGATGAGGCAAAGATGCTCGTTTGTACCGATGGCGCCGTAAATAATCTCAGGGGAAGGGACCCTGACGTTGTTGTGGGAGATCTGGATTCATTATCCGGGTCCATGAAAGAGAGGTATGCCTCACGTCTGATAAGGAATACGGACCAAAACACGAACGACCTTACCAAAGCCGTACTGTACTGTTATGAAAAAGGGATTCGTAACGTCTCCATTCTGGGGGCCACCGGATTGAGGGAAGACCATATGCTCGGAAACATTTCACTGCTGGGAGATTATGCCCGAATAATGGATAAGGTGCAAATGGTGACTGATTACGGCACTTTTTGGGCCTATGCAGAGAACAAACAACATGATAAGGAATTTGTGAGTTTTTCCATTCCCTGTATCAAAGGAGGTCCCGTTTCATTTTTTGGACTGGACCCTGCCTTGAAATTGCAGGTTACAGGGGTGCAATATCCTGTAGAAAACGTGGTTTTTGACGCCTTTTGGAAAGCGACCCTGAATACATGTACCGGCAACCGGCTGAAAGTGCGTTTCCGGAACGGCCCCCTGCTGATCTACATGACACATCCTACCTTTCCGGAAGCCCGGGGCATTGTGGAAGAATGACCGATTTGCGACTTACCGCGTAAGAGCCGAATATTCCCAGAGCGCCACCGGATATGTTTCCGGTAACATTTCCGCGGGGACCGGAAAAAAGCGGAAAATGCTGGTTCTTTTCAATTTTGGCTTCATACAAAAACCGGTAGTACTCCTGACTGAGCGTTTGCAACTCCACCGTAAGCACATCCCCCGAATACAAGTCATACGTTTCTCCGTTGTCCCATACCAATGATTCGGTAATGATCCATTCCGGTATAGGATAACGCAGGTACGATCCGTCCTGGGAGTAATCGTTCAGTGAATGGATGTAATACCTTAATATCCTGTTGCTGTAAAGGTCGTCATTGATCCACAGCGCGGCCCCGTAATAATCTTCTCCGGGAGTGTCCTGGAATCCGGCCAGCAGAATAAAAGGAATATTTACCCCGCCCGGAATTAAAGACCTCACGGATAACGATTCCAACACATGAACATAAGGTACAGTCGTAGTGGCCGAGTAATATTCCAGCTGTCCGTCACTGTCGAAATCTATCCAAACTTCCAGCATGTAAGTTTCTCCCTCAACGGCTGCAAAATTTTCTCCCGTTGTATAGATCCCGGGGGCATCCCTGGTCAGTTCCTGATTGTTGAGCATCACCTTTGCAGCATCAATGTTTTCGGGCAAGCCCGTGCCAAAATACGGTACTGTGGAAGAAATTTCTATGACCTGGTACCCTGGTTGGGTGGACAGCGTCCCTGTAATCACCAGGCGGGATTCCATGTCGTCTCCTTTCAGCTCAATGGGCTCGGTACAACCTGTTGCACTACCCAGGATGATCAGAAGCAGAAGAGCTGTATGTATGATCTTAAAGTACTTCATTTTCTAAAAACTGAAATTCCAGGTTATTGATGGCACTACACTAAAGAGGTATGTCATTTCCAGGTATTGTTCACCAGTGGGTTTCATCCGGAAATTGATCGCCCACGGGTTTTTTCTTCCGTAAAGGTTGTACACGGAAATGTTCAGGGAATGCTTCCACCGCCTGTTCATGTTTCCCAGCCTGATGGTCAGCGAAGCGTCCATGCGGTGATAATCTGCCATCCGGTAAGAATTTCTTTCCGTATATACCGGGATCAGTTCGTTATAGAACCAGTAACGTCCTTCAGGCAAAGTAACGGGCTGACCAGTGGCATAGATCCAGTTAAGTGAAGCTTCCATGCGGGGCGAAATGTCATAAAACAGGACTATATTGATGTTATGCGGGCGGTCAGAAGGAGAACGGTATTTCTGCCCGTTGTTTACCCCGGGAATGGTCCGGAAAGAACGGGACCAGGTATAACTGATCCAACCCGTCAGAGCCCCTTTGTTCCTTCTGAGAAGAAACTCGGCACCATAACTCTTCCCTGTCCCAAAACGCAATTCCGTTTCAATTTTATCGTACAATAAAAGGTTGGGATGGTCTTTAAAGTCCAGCACATTATCCAGGTCTTTGTAAAACAGTTCTACCGAAGCTTCATAATCCTTCCTGAACAGGGTGGCAAAAACCCCTGCCGAAACCTGGTGAGATGATTGAGGCTTAATACAGGGACTGGACGGGATCCATATTTCCATGGGAGACCCTGCCGAGGAAAACGAAAGTAAATGAACGTACTGGAGTGTTCGTGCGTAAGAGGCCTTGACCGAAATATTGGGAGACACCAGGTAAGAAATTCCCAAACGCGGCTCAAGCCCGTATTCATGATGAAAAAAATCTCCCGAAGGGATGTCCACCCCTTCTTCCTCTATCAGGTTATAATTCTCATCCACACTGTATAAAGTCGTAGGACCTGCATTATCAAAACGATTCAGCCTTAAGCCGTAACGCAATTCCATCCTTTCGCTGAACAGCTTGTGTTCATTGGAAAAATACAACACATTGACAAATCCCTGGCGTCGGGACATGGTAATATCCTGTTCTATCAGTACCCCGCTTTCCAGCTCCCCGGTACCGAGCGCTTTACCCGGCTGGTACCATTGAAAATTAGACGTATATCCAAATTCAGAAATATGCCCGGGAGCAAACATGTAGGTAAAATCAAGGCGCATTCCGGCATCCTGTATCCGGGATACCCACTCCATTTGCATTTCGTTAGTGCTGCCTTTAAAGTCATAATCATAATTGGTATAGGCCGTATGCAGTTTCATGAAGAAACGATCGGAAAACGTATGGTTCCAGTTGATTGCCGCAACCGAATTCCCGAATTTGACGCCCATGTCAGAGATCGCGAACTTATCCCGTCCGTTGTATAATGTCAGGTAAACGTAATTGTTGTCATTTACCCGCCATCGGACCCTGCCGTTTAGATCGTAAAAATGGATGGTGGCATTTTTGATCAATTCATTTTTTGCCAGGGGAAGAAAAATATCCGCATAAGTCCGTCTTCCCGCTGCCAGGTATGTCAGCTGGTCTCCCGCCACGCTGCCCTGGACGGCAAGCTTGCTGGAGATCAAACCAATACCCCCGTTCACGGAAAAACGCCCGGCTCCGTCGGCCGGTATTACATCCAGCAATGATGACAGGCGTCCGCCAAAACGGGCCGGTATGTCTCCTTTGTACAATGTCATATCGCTGACGGCATCGGAATTGAAAATGGAGAAAAACCCCAGCATATGGGACACATTGAACAAGGTGGCATTATCAAACAGGATCATGTTCTGGTCGGGGCTCCCTCCCCGAACATGAAACCCGCTGCTTCCTTCAGATGCCGCTTGTACTCCGGGTAACATCTGGACCACTTTCAAGAGGTCTACTTCCCCAAATAGTGTTGGAACCCTCCGGATCACTTCTGCGTCTATTCGTTCTATGCTCATTTCTGCCCTTCGGAGTCTTGTTCCGGCATTTTCGGCAAAAACGGTAACACTTTCCAGATAATAGGACAATGGCACAAGGAAGAACAAGGTATCCTTATTCCTGTCAAGTACCATTTCGTGTACCTGCGTTTCGTACCCAATGTAGGAAACTTCGAATTTTACGGGGCCTTCCGGAAGATTCAAAACAAACCGCCCCCGGGTATCTGTCAACGTCCAGGCCCCATTTCCTTCCATGACCTTGATGACGGCTCCCGTAAGCATTTCTCCTTCTTTCGAATCCATGACCTTCCCGGACAGGGTGTGCTTTGCCTGTGCATGCAACGCAGTCACCGGCAATATCAGTCCCAGAAAGATCCCTAAAGCTATTCCTATAACGGTAAAATTTCGCTTCATTTATCCTGAATATGTACATAAAAAGGAGAACATACGCGTCCTCCTTTTTCATACCCGACTGGCGTCAGGCTAATGTTGTAACCTTGGCTACAGTTCAATACTGGGGCGGAACTTAACTACTTTTTTAGCTTTGATTTTAATGGTAGCCCCGGTACGAGGATTACGTCCTGTCCTTTCGCCCCTGTGTCCTACAACAAATGAGCCAAACCCGACAAGTGTAACTCTTTCACCTTTTTTCATTGCTTTGGTAGTGGTAGCAAGAAAAGCGTCCAGCGCTTTTTTTGAATCAACTTTTGAAAGTCCGGATTCTGCAGCCATTGCGGCAATAAGATCTGCTTTGTTCATAATAGTAAATATTAGGTTAAATGAATGTTTTCATCATGTAGTTGCCACAAATCTAATACTTTTTTATTTTGTTTCCAATAGTTTGCAGCAATTCAGCCCTTTGTTTATCCAGATTATAAAGAAATTTTTCATAAGATCCGGTCCGGGGAAAAAGAGGTTTGTGCGCAAAAGAGGTATTAAGCTTATCCATTTCTCTTACAATTGCCATGGTTTCCTTATCTGTTGCAGCTTCCAGAAAACGTTTCCGGATGTAGGCAGTGGCCTCCTGCGAAAGGTGGCACCGATCGGTGGCATAAAACCTGTAATCACGTAATTCATCCATTATCAGTTCATAAGAAGGAAAATACCATATATCGGAAAATTTTTCCTGCAATCGCTTTATGGCCAGATGAAGGGAAGCCTTACTTAATTGGTTGCCGTGTGCCCCGTCTGCAAGGTGACGAATGGGACTAACGGTCATGATCCATCTTTTATCCCCGTTCCGTTCAATAACAGGAGCCAGGACTTCAAAAATATCGGATGGTTCCAGGAATATACGGTCAAAAAGACGAGCCGGCATTTTGTGACAATTTGCCACTACCGCACCGTTGTATTTATAAATCCATGCCGTCCCCAAAGTAAGTACAACAATATCAGCAGTTTTGAAAAAATCCGCAGCATTTTCAAGACGGGCATTTGCATGTTCCAGAAACGCCCCGGGCGTTTCCCTGGAAAATGAAGTATGATGGTACAAGGAACCGAAAGCTTCGTATGGGAATTGGATTACATCTTCCGAAGTAAAGAATCCGGGATTTTCCAGACGTTCCAGCGCAGAAGCAATGGAAGCCGGGTTGAATAACGGCCCAAAAGCATCTTCAGCCACCTGAAAATGCAGATCCCTCATCTGCTGTGCCATTTCCTGTGCAAAACAGGAGCCTGTGAACAGGAACCGTGTAGCGTAAGAAAACGGGGGGACAAGAGAGCCTGTTGTGATTTTTGTTTGCCATTCCATATACGCAAAGTTAGCATTTTGTTTATCTTTGCGCAGTTACTCCAAAAACCATCCTTGTGAAAAAATTTCTATTCCTTCTGCTCTGTATGGTGTTGTCGGTAAATGTCATGCAGGCACAAAACGATTCCACTATTGTGGTTCAGTCCGGCACAGAGATCCTTGAAGCTGAAAATCCCTACCAGGGCATCCTGGAAAGCCGGCAATTCGTCTTCAATATTAAATCCATACTCAGGGGTTTGCTGGGTATTTTTTCCTTATTGCTTATTGCCTGGCTTTTCAGCACTGACAAGCGTCATGTCAGCTGGCGCACCGTGGGAATTGCCCTTGCCCTGCAATTGCTCATAGCCATAGGGATCCTTTCAGTCCCGGCCGTACAGATGGTTTTTGATATCTTCGGGAGGGCTTTTGTAAAAGTTCTGGATTGGACAAGAGCAGGATCTGAATTCCTGTTCGGCTCATTGATGGATCAAAGCAGGTTCGGATTTGTTTTTGCTTTTCAGATCCTGCCAACTATAATATTCTTCTCGGCCCTTACCTCCCTGCTGTTTTACTGGGGAATCATTCAGAAAGTAGTATGGGTGATGGCCTGGGTCTTCACAAAACTCATGCGTATATCCGGTGCCGAGAGCCTTTCCACCGCCGGAAACATCTTCCTGGGACAGACAGAAGCTCCGCTGCTGGTTAAGGCATATATCCCAAAAATGACAAAATCCGAGGTCATGCTTGTCATGACAGCCGGCATGAGTACCATGGCCGGTGGTGTTCTTGCCGCTTACATTGGGATGTTGGGAGGTGGAGACGTTCAAATGAGCGTGGCCTTTGCAAAACACCTTCTTTCTGCCTCCGTAATGGCGGCACCCGGAGCCATAGCCATGGCCAAGATCCTGGTCCCCCAGACAGAAACCATTGATAATTCGGTGACCGTTTCCAAAGAGAAAATGGGAAAAAGCGCGCTGGATTCCATAGCCAATGGATCTATTGACGGGTTGAAGCTGGCGGCTAACGTAGCGGCTATGTTACTGGTGTTTTATGCATTGATTGCCGGAGCCAATTACATATTCGGGAAAGTGGGCCAATGGACTCATCTGAACAATCTGATCGCCAACTGGACGAACGGGATGTACGACAGCCTGTCCCTGGAATGCATTCTTTCGTATCTTTTTGCTCCCGTGATCTGGCTCACCGGTGTTACCGGACAGGATCTGGCCCTGGTAGGCCGTTTGCTGGGAGAGAAGCTTATTATGACAGAATTTGTAGGTTATAGCAGCCTGGCAGAAATGATCCAGACCGGTGCCTTTGTCAGTCCAAAATCCCTGATCATTTCCACGTATGTGTTATGCGGTTTTGCCAATTTTGCCTCCGTCGGGATCCAGATAGGAGGTATAGGGGGTATTGCCCCAAACCAAAGGCATTTACTGGCCAAATACGGGTTCAGGGCCCTGTTGGGTGCAACACTGGCCGGATTGCTGTCGGCTTCCATGATCGGGATGTTCCTGTAGCATTTACACCGTAACAATAATCCATGCCAGGTAAGCGGCATAGACTGCCAGCAGGATGATGCCGTGCGTTCTGTTTAGTACGTGTTTTTTGCCGGTACCCACAAAAACCAGTAACAACAGACTCCCTGTTGCGGCGACCACTGCATCTGCCACCAGGTTCGGGTACATGGGAAGCGGCCGGATCACGGCACTCACCCCCAACACCAGGAAAATATTGAATATGTTGGATCCAATGATATTGCCCACGGCAATATCAGCGCTCTTTTTGTAAGCGGCTGCCACGGAAGTGGCCAACTCGGGAAGGGATGTTCCCAGGGCGATGATCGTTACCCCCACCACGGCCTGGCTTACGCCCCACGAAACAGCCAGGTTTACAGCGGAACGGACGATCATCTCGGCCCCGAAAGCCAGGCCGGCCAGGCCTCCAACCACGAAAAACAAAGCTTTAGCTATGCCTATTGGCTTATAATTTTCATCTGCCACGGGAGCTTCCCCCTTTTTGGCAAGGTAAAAAACATAAAGCATAAATGCGGAAAAGCATAGCAGGAGAAAAAGCCCGTCCAGACGGGACAACCCTTGCACCGGAGACACGAACATTCCGCTACCCAGTACAAGTACTGCCACTGCGGCAAATAAACTCAGGGGAATCTCCACACGAATGGTCGAACGTTGTGCTAAAAGGGGAAACAATATGGCCGAAAGGCCCAGTATGACGAAAGTATTGATGGAATTGCTCCCCAACACATTGGTCAGTGCAATTTCATTATTGCCTTCAACGGCTGCCACCACGTTAACCACCAGTTCAGGAGCGGAAGTGCCAAAAGCAACGACCGTCAATCCTATCACCAGGTTTGAAATGTTGAATTTTGCGGCCAGTCCGGTCGCCCCGCTTATAAGGATATTGGCGCCTGATGTTAATAAAATAAACCCCGCTACAATCAACAGATAATCCATCTCACTTCAACAATTTTAATTTCAGGTTTCTCAACATATCGTCTGCCATGGCATCCATGTCCCATTTTGGTTTCCAGCCCCATTCTTCACGAGCACAGGAATCGTCCATATAATTGGGCCAGGAATCAGCTATGGCCTGCTTCACCGGATCTACCCGGTATTCCATCCGGAAATCCGGAACCCGTCTGCGGATCACTTCAAATAGTTCCCTGGGGCAAAAACTCATGGCCGTAATATTAAAACTATTCCGGTGCAGCAGGAGAGCCGGGTCTGCCTCTATCAGGCCGCTGCATGCCTGCAGGGCATCCGGCATGTACATCATATCCATATAAGAGTTATGAGGGATGGGGCACGTGTAGGATTCACCCTTTACGGCCGCGTAAAATACCTCAACGGCATAATCTGTAGTACCTCCTCCGGGAAGCGTTCCGTGAGAGATAATGCCAGGGAAACGAACACTGCGTGTATCTACGCCAAACCTTGAAAAATAATAATCGGACAGGAGTTCGCCGGATACTTTACATACTCCGTAGATGGTATTCGGTCTCATTACCGTATCCTGCGGGGTTCCGTTTGAAGGAGTAGTGTGTCCAAAAGCCCCTATGGAACTGGGTGTAAAAACACCACATCCGTATTCCCTGGCCAGTTCCAGGCTATTGAGCAGGGCTCCCATATTGACGTGCCATGCCGTTTGCGGGTTCTTCTCTCCCGTTGCCGACAGTACGGCCACCAGGTTGAAGATCCAGTCCGGCCTGTATCTTTTTATCACTTCAGTATATGCGGCCGTATCCAGTGCGTTCAGACATTCTACGCGAACGCTTTCAGATAATTTACTGCATACTTCGGGCCGCAATTCGGCAGCAATTACCCGGTCTTCCCCGTAAAGTGCCTGCATATGCGGGATCAGTTCCGTTCCTATCTGCCCTCCGGCTCCTACGATTAAAATAGTTTTACTCATATAATAGATATCAGGTTTTATATCCTTATTTAGGTGCCAGGCTATACAATACCAATGCGATCATGGCATACAGCACGTTGGGGATCCATAAAGCTATGGCCGGCGGCAATACATCGGCATGTACAAACATTTCCGAAAATCTCAGGAAAAGAATGTATGAAAAACTTAAGGCGATCCCGATCCCGATATTCAAGCCTATCCCACCCCTTCTTTTGCGTGAGGACAAGGCCACTCCCATAATAGTAAGAATGAACGAGGAAAAAGGGATAGCAATTCTTGAGTTTTTCTGGATCAGGGCAAATTTGATATTCGTATCACCCCTCATTTTAAGCGTTTCTATAAAACGATTCAGCTGGCTGAGGTTGAACTGTTCCACGGATTCTTTACGGCGTACAAGATCTGCTCCGGTAATATCTATAAGGGTATCCAGCTGCCTCCCCCAGGTCACTTTGTGGGATGAGTCCGAAAAACGACGGATGTTGTAATCATTCAGCCGCCATTTCCCGGAAGTGGAATCCCAGCGCGCAGTTTCCGCCGAAAGTTTTGAGATCAGCTCGTTGCCTCTGAAGGTTTCCAATGTAAAGCGAATGGCCGTAGAATTCCATGTATTATAGGATTCAATATAAACGTACGAACCGGGCTCCACCTGGTAATGAATATTGCGGTTGTATTCTGTTCTTGTTTTCAGGTAACGTTCTTCAAATGCCAGGCGGTTCTTGTTGGCAGGCGGTATGACAAACCAGTTCAAAGCCAGTGAGAGAAGGGCGATGAACAAAGCAGATAGAATATAAGGATACATGATCCTGTTAAAGCTGATACCTCCGCTGAGCATGGCAATGATCTCGCTGTGCCCTGCCAGTTTAGATGTAAAGAAGATCACGGAAATAAACACGAACAACGGGGAAAACATATTCATGAAATACGGGATGAAATTCATGTAATAATCTACCACAACGGCACGAAGGGGCGCTTCTTTGTCTACAAAATCGTCAATTTTCTCGCTGATGTCAAATATGATAACGATGCCTATAATAATAAGAATGGCAAAAAAATAAGTACCAATAAATTTCCTGATAATATACCAGTCGAGTGTGGTAATATGGAAATTGTAAGGTCGTCTGTTGTTTTTATTTTTTTGCATTACAGCCTCGTTTCCAAACGTTTAACCATTTGATCTTTCCAGGAAGTAAAATCCCCGTTTTCAATATGTTCCGCAGCTTCCTTAACCAGTTGCAAATAAAACGCCAGGTTATGAAGACTGGCTATCTGCGGCCCCAACATTTCACCTGCTACAAACAGATGCCTTAAATAGGCACGTGAATAGGTGTTGTCTACAAATGAGGTTCCCTTT
>Ga0172381_10006675_pt1 | contig 11525 bp, 9 predicted proteins | sample Leawel6488metaG_FD_119754 | JGI IMG/M metagenome (GOLD analysis project Ga0172381, IMG submission 119754) | Leachate microbial communities from a municipal landfill in Southern Ontario, Canada - Leachate well 64-88 metaG | ecosystem: Engineered > Solid waste > Landfill > Unclassified | place... | reverse complement strand
GCTATCTTAATGACTGAAAAAGGTTTTAATTCACAATGGGGTGATTTCATTGCTGAAGGAATTGTTGCAAGACCTATGGTAGAATTTTTTACTAAAAAAGGTGATAGAATAATTACTAAAGTAAAATATAAAGATTTTAATTATTAATAATATAAAAGTATGTCCGAAGAAAAAGTTACTCTAAGAGTTCACAAAGTGAAATGCTCACGATGTGGCGAAGCTAAGTTTGTTAATCCACAGGCGCTAGAGAAGCGTCTCGCTAAGTATGGTTCAGTAGAAGAAATTGAAAAAAAATGGGTTTGCCGCAAATGTTTAGATGCTGCTGAAAAAATAGAAAATGAAGCGTTAGAAGGAGATAAACCTAAGAAAGAAAAAAAGGTTAAAGAAGAAGTAAAAGTAGAAGAACCTAAAACACCAGAAGAAACTGCGAAAGCTACTATTGATGCGGTAGCTGGTGAAGAACCAAAATATATAGATGAAGAAGAAGGTAAATTTTATGCAAAATAATAATTAAAAATAAATATGAAAGTAAATTTCGAAGACTTAGTTAAAGACTCTATAACACTTTCAAAGATGATACCTAAGGATAAATATAAATTTGTCTATGGTATTCCATCTGGCGGAATTTTAACAGCTCATATTATCGCTCAAGAAATTGGCGCTAGCCAACTAACTGCCGAAGAATTTAATAATGCTATTATTGAAGGCGAAATTCTCTTAGTCGATGATTTAATTGATAGCGGTAATACTATTAAAAAATGCCAAGATAAATGTAAGCAAGATTTAGACACGGCCGTTCTTTATAGTAAACCTCATAGTCCGACAGTTACTTATCTCTTAAAACAGATTCCGCATGAATGGGTTTATTTACCTCACGAAAAAGAAGGCACTGGAGCCGAAGAACATATAGTTAGGATACTCGAACATATCGGTGAAAATCCTTTAAGAGAAGGATTAATTGATACACCGAAAAGAGTTCTTAAAATGTATGAGGAAATCTTCAGAGGCTATAAAAAAGAAAAAGAACCTAAAGTAACAGTATTTGAAAACGGCAAAGACGGTATCGTATATGATGAAATGATTTTAGATACAGGAAATTTTTATAGTAATTGTGAACATCATATGCTACCATTTTTTGGTCAATATTGGTTCGCCTATATTCCAAATCCTCAGGGCAATATTTTAGGATTAAGTAAAGTAGCGCGTGTTATAGACTATTACGCAGCTAAATTACAAATACAAGAAAGATTAACTAAAGAAATTGTAGATGCTTTATGGACGGCTTTAACGGTAGAAAAAGCTAATAAAGATTATATACAAGTAATAGAACCGATTGGCATGGCTTTAGTTATGAAAGGTGAACATCTTTGTAAAACTATGCGCGGTTGTAAAAAGAAAGGTGAAATGACTACCTCTGTTATGAGAGGCGCCTTTAAAGATAAACCAGCAACGCGTTCAGAATTCTTATCATTCATTAATAGCTAAAATGAAAAATTATATCGCTTCGCCAATTAACGGTCCGTTAAAAAAAGAATTGTCAAATCTTAGAATATTAGAAAGCTATTTCTATATTAAAGGTAGAAAAAATATAAAGAAAGAACCACCTAAAATAGATTGGTTCTTAGACTCAGGAGCTTTCTCAGCTTGGAGTCAAAAAAAGAAAATTAATATAGAAGAATACGCAGATTTTATTTTAAAAAATAAATCTGAATTCGATGTCTATGCTAACTTAGATTCGATAGGTGACCCACTTCAGACGCAAACGAACCAGGAGTATTTAGAATCAAGAGGTTTAAATCCTTTACCAGTCTATCATTATAATGAGCCTCTTCCTATTTTACATAATCTAATAGCTAAATACGAATATATCGCTCTTGGTGGTATGGTGCCAATTTCAACTAAAGATTTAGAAGAATGGTTAAAAGAAGTGTTTAAGTATATTTGTAACGAAGAAGGACATCCAAAAATTAAGGTTCATGGTTTTGGTATGACAACTCTTAGTTTAATAGAAAGATATCCTTGGTATAGTATAGATAGTACTTCACCAATTATGGGCGCGGCTATGGGTAGAGTTTATACTAATCGTGGAGAATTAAATTTATCTCGCAATGCTGGTGTTCTTTCATTTTCTATCACTGAATATTGTCGAAAATTTATACCACAATATACTCTTGATCAATTAAGAGATGATTATAAAGTTAGAACTATTCTTAATATCCAATATATGCAAGAATTAGAGAAACGTCTAACTGAAAATCCACCAGTATATATTTGCCGGCAATTACAATTACTATGATAAAAGCTAAAAAAACTAAAAGAAAACGTATGGCTTATTCAAGACCAAATTCAGCAGGACTTATTCATGATCTACAAGCTTATAGCTGGGATGATCCTGGGCAAACTTTAACTGCAGCAGATTTAGATCAAGCTTATAGAGAAGTAACTGGAATTTCGCCTGTAACAACTGGTTATGTTGATATTGGTACGAGTGATGCTAATTATACTAATGCTACTTTTTCTACTACAGCATCAATAGCTTATGATCCTGGAGTTGCCGCGAGAATACCGCAAATGACAGCACAACAACACGAAAGAGAACATATGATGCGAATGAGAGAAGAAGAATCTCGAAGACAATATGAAAGTGCGCGACGACATCCTAATATTAGAGAAGATGGCCCGCAAACTTGGAGTTTTCAATCATTTGCTGATGAATATTTCAAATCTGGTGTAGCTAAATCTAAACCTAAAAAAGTTGATGTAGCTCAATTAAATAAAGAGTATCAAGATTTTGATAATAAGAAAAAATAATATGGGCGGTACAAATTTAGGACGATGTGCTAATTGTGAATGTGATATTGATTACGATCCTTTATTAAGCGGTAAGCAATATTGTGATGATTGTCATAATCAAGAACAGGAATTCCCTGATATACCATTAGGTATTAGTAAATGGATTGAATATGGCAAAAAATGGGGTTATTATGATTATATTGAAAGCGTAATAAAATTAAAATATGAAAAATCAAAAGATTAAGATTCATTTAAAGCTTGGAAAAGTTTCTATTGGTAAACGGATACCGCAATTTAGGTCTGTACCCTGTTCGCCTAATTATTTAAAAGGTAAACATTGGGCAATAGGCGCAGCTTGGCGTGATGCCTGGAAAGAAGAAGTTTGGTATCGCTGGTTAGAAATAAGAAAAAACTATGATGCTACTAAATTACCTTTCAAGATGGCAAAGATTACCCCGTACGTATTTTCTATTAAGGCTCAAGATCATGATAATTTTCTCGCGTCATTAAAACCATTAATAGATAGTTTAAAAGATTGTAAAATTATAACTGATGATAACTATGAACATTTAAAGTATAATCCTGAAATTCATGTTCCAGTGGCAAAAAGAGAAGTCGAGCATATAGAGTTTATAATAGAAGAAGCGTAATGAGTATTCCGTATATATAAGTTACGGATAGCCGGTTCCGACGGGCTATCAAAAAAGGAGCCTTTTTTAAGGGCTCTTTTTTTATCGATTAAATAATTTAGAAGCTTCATCTGTTTTTCCAGTATTTTGGATAAGGCTAGCTTGATTAGTTAATTCTTCTATATTACCTAATAACCTTTTAACTTCTTTTGCTCTAGCGTCTTCATTTAACCCCTTATTATTCAGGGTACTCCTAATTTTACCAGCTACATAATCATATTTAGTCTTTAATTCGATTAATCTAAATTTTTGTTCTTTAGGTATATCAATCGCTCTTAATTTAAGACCAAATACAGAGGTAGAGATTTGCGAGATTAAATCAGTTGTCTTACCTTCATAATCTTGTTTTTGAGCAATAGCATTATAAATATTATCAAAGTTATAACCGCCAGGCGCTAATGGCGGAGCTATAGTTTGATAAGCATAACCTAAATAACCCATTAACTGACGGCTTAATTCAGGGTTTAAATTTTTATCAATTATATCTCGACCAGTAAAAGCTGAGCGATTTAACATGATTTCTGCTGGAATTCTAAACATCGGATTTCCAAAAGCATAATTATAAGCATTCCAACCTTGCAAGTCTTCTACATAAGGAATAATATAAGTTAAATCAAGAAATTGTGGATTACCGGATTTATCTTTTTCTGGCATCAAAATATAAATACCATCTTTCATCCAATCTGGAAATATATTATTCTTTAAATTATCCAATTGCGGTTTAGTCATATCTAACGCGCGCCGAGAAATTTCTTCTATACCAGCAAATATACCTAACCACTTAAGAATAGTAAATGGTCTAAAGATAGCACCTTCAACTATGCGAGGAGCGGCTAACATTCTGAATCTTACAAAAGGTGTACCATACCATTTTTGACTAAATTTATTCATCCACGGAGTTACTGCTTGATAATTTAAACCCCATTTCTTAGCAAATTCTATTGCATCATTATTAGACATTTTTAAATCTTGTTTTGCATATTTAAACAAAGCCATTTTATTCCATTCTTCTTCTGCTTGATATAAATTACCTAATTTAGCTTGAGCTTTATTATAATAACCTAATAATTTACCGCCAAAATCTAAAATATTATCACCTAATTTTTCGTTCCAACTATACTCGTAAACGCCTTTAGAATTTTTATCCATTTTAATAACTTTATTCTTAAGTAATAAATCTTTTAATTCAGCGCCAACGTAAGAAGTGCCAAACAAACCGCCGTCATTAGCAGTTTTATAATCGCCAGTTTTATTCCAAACATCTAATAAAGCTGAGCCATAAATATCGGCTCGTTGTGGATGTAAACCAGCGATATCAGAAAGAATAAAGTTAAAATACATATTTCTAAAATGAGTAGCCGGATTATCTACTATTTTAAATTTCTTCCATTCAGATAACATTTTATCGCCTAATTGATTTGCAAAAGTTCGAGCTTCAATGATACCTTTAATATCATTGTAGATATAAGGATCTACATATTTACTAGAAAGATAACCATAAGACCTTGATTGAGGTAATTGTATAAAATCAGCTACCGGCGTTCGAGAAATAATTTCCGGATGTAAAATCGCTACCTGTTTAAACATCTCTAAGATAGCTGAATCATGACTTAGTTGAGAAACGCCTCTTGCTACTAGATAACCTGGTTCATTAGTAATTTCACCCATCGCCTTTCTTTCTTCTGCCGTATAATCACGTCTAATTTTGATATAACCTTTATAACTACTATCAGCTATTTTCTTCCAACCTTTAGCTTGATAATTTGGTAATTTTTCTTGAGCTATAACTTTTATAACGCCACGATGCTTAGCTCTTTGTAAACTAGCTTTCATGCCGCCAGACTTAGCCCACTGCATTAACGGATTAGCTAATTCTTTACTATAATACATTCTCGGTAAATATTGACCTTTATTAGCTTCAAAGGTAGACATTTTAATACCACCAGCTTCAGCAAATTGTTTACCAAATCTATCTAAAATATCTCTTGCTACCATAGCACGAGCCGCAATATCAGGATCAGAGCTAATACCATGGTTTATAATTGCACCATGTAAATTAATTTTTTGTTCTTCAGTTAAACCTTCTGATAAATAATCCATTAATTCTTTAGAAGTATTTTGGCCAGCAATTTGTTTACTTTCGGCTAAAGTTTTTAACTTCTTATACCAATCAGGTAATTTATATTGATAGATTACGCGCTTACCAATAGCATTTACTAGACTACTTTTTTGTAAAGCTTCTTTAAGCGCCTGCATTATTTTATCGCCACTCGATTCTTTATAAGCCCATTTAATCATCGTGCTCCAGGCCTTATTTAAACCATCTTCAATTTCTGATATCGGTAATAATTTGCTTTGTAAACTAATTGATTTATCGTATTTTTCTGGCTCAGCAAAATGTTTATCAATGAAGTCGGAGATAATTTCTGATTTATCCCATTTACTTTTACCATCGATATATTCTTGATATAATTTAAAATCAAGTTCTTGAAAGAATTGTTTATCACGACCAGCTTTTTTATAATCAGCTAAATCTTGTTTTAATTTGGCTATTTCCATTTCTACACTGTGTTCGCTCATACGACCAGTTTTTTCTTCTTGAATTTCCATACTAGCCTGTACTCGTTCGGCGTAGCTCTTTTTTTCTTCATCTAATCTTTCTTTAACCTGTTTTAAGCGAGCTTCCATATTCTTTTGAATTTCAACTTGCCGTTCTTTAATCATATCAGAATACTTACGATCCATTTTCTTTTGTTCTTTTTTAATTTCTCGGCGTTTTTCTAGAGCAACATCAATAGCTCGTTTTTTAGATTCAACTTTCTTCAGTTGAACTTTAGGACGATTAGCTCTTTCAGCTTGAAGTTCTTCTAAGTTTTTATTAAATTTTGAAGTTTTAAAATCGGGATGATTTAAAATAGCTTGAACATCCATTTCATGTTGAATTTCTCTCATTTTACCTATTACTTCCGGGGTTAATTTTGTCTCTTTTATTTTTTTATCTATTTCTTTTTCCGCTTTTAATGTATCTTTTTTTAATTCGTTAGGAATTTTTAATCCAATTTTTTCTCTGGCCTCTATCGAATATTTAGCTCTTTGTTCAGGAGTCATTGATTTATTATTCCTATTTATCATTTCTTGTCTATGTATTTGATCAAGAGAATCGACTTTATTAGTAGTAAGAGTAGTTCTCTCTATTTGCGGAGCTATCGCCTCAGGACGCGCCTGTCTTTTCGCAGGAATCGCGGCATTAACCATAGGCTGAACTGGTATATTACGTGTTATAGCAGGTTCTTTAGGAGCGACCGCTAAAGGTGTAGATACCTGAGGCCTGGGTGTAGTTTGAGGGGTTACTACTGGACCAGATTTAACTATCTGTGCTTGAGTAGCAGTTTGTAATTTCTTTTGTAATAAATCAATAGTAGTTTGTAATTTTTTAGCTTGATCTAAGGCTTGAGGAGTAGCACGGCCAGCTTTAATAACCGCTTGCCGTTCGGCTAACGTCTTTTGTAATTTAGTAATAAGAGTTTGAGTTTGTTTAGCTTTAGCGCTATCAATCATTTGAAAACCTACTCCAGATGCAACAGGATTAATTACCGGTGTAGTACTTTGACCAACTGGTAATTGCGCATTAACTCTAGCTGATACTGCTTCTGGAGCCGCTGAAGCCATAGGAGCAGTCGCACTAGGAGTAGCCGTTCTAGCTGTTGGTGCTTCAGTAGGTGTAAATTGTTTGACTTTACCTTTAAGAAACCCCCGAGCTTCGTTTGCACCATTATAAATCCCTTTTGCAATAGCTGCTTCTTCTGCAGTCGGTGTTCTGCCTAAAACAGTTCTTAATCTATCAGGGTGTGTATTCATTACTATTTTTTTATATGCAGTTTCTATATCTTGAGTAGTCGCGCCTTGTTTTAATCCTAAAGCTTTTAAAGCTTCTGCTTCTTTAGGATTAGCCATACCTTGTAAAATTAAAGTTCTAGTAGGTTTATCTAATTCAAAACTACCTTTATAAAGACCTTTAATAGAAGTTAAATAAAAAGGGTTGGCAAAAAAATCTACAACACCTAAACCAATCAAACCACCTAAACTCATAGCTTTATCAACAATCGAAGCATTTTTATCCATTACTGTTTGTGCTGACGGCTTAGCTACTTCTTGTAATTTTTCTGTATAAACTCTCATTCCTTTTCCTGGTGTAGTTGGTTTAAATAAATCTTCTAAAGGATAACCGATTTCCGAAGCTCTATTACCCCAATTATCAGCTGCTCGATTCCAAACATCTCTCATACTTTGTAATTCTGGATCGCCGGCTAATTTTGAAGTAACTGCTTCAATCGGCGAAGCAATAGTATTTAAAACTTGAGCGCCGCCTTTATCAACAAATTCAAATAGTTTTTTAACTGGTGCTGAAATAACATCTAAAGCGGCTTGAGGTAATTCACGAACAACATCAATACCTCTAACCTGATCGGGTTGAGGTGAAACATAATTACCTACTCTTTGTATTAAAGAAGGTTCTTGAGGCGTGGCTTGGATAGGAGTAGTTCTAGTAGGTGCTGTAGGTAAACTGTTATAAGGAACTGCGCCTTGTCGATAATTAACTGTAGGAGCAGCTGGAGTTATTTTCCCAGTCTTTTTTTCTAATAATTTACGTTGGATAATCTGTTGTAATGTTTCCATAAGATTATATTAAGAACTTGAGGGTGCTGACCATTTAGAGCCTAATAAGCCTTGAGATAAAGTATAGCCTGCTTGTTGCATAACAGCATCAAGTTCAGAACTACTTAATGTCGGATAATTTAAAGTAAGTTGACTACGCACTAAGTCTGGTGAAGGATTATCAACTACTGAACCTCTAACTGTTATTTGTTTTTTCCAACTATCTAAAGCAGTTGCGGCGTGTTCTAAAGTTGCTTCATGAATAGTATTCTTTAAATTAATCCAATCATCAGGCGTATAACTTTTTACATCAGCATTACTTAATCCAGATTCTTGCATTAAATTAGCTTTTTCTGCTTGTGTTAATTTTACAACTTTACCAGTTGGCGAACCACTCATTAAATTTGCTGTTACTTTTTTTACATATCCTGGTACATCATATTTAACACCCTGACTATTAGTTCCTGTTTTACCAGCATAATCAGGCGAACCAGAATTCCAAATAGAAGCTATCTGATCAGGTGTATAACCTTGTTTTTGTAATTGTTCTATTTTCCAAGTAGCTACTGCGTCTTGATTTGCCGGCGTTGGTACTAAAGTTTGAGCTTGACCTTTAGTTGCTTGTGTAAATTCACCAGACCAAGCATCCCAAGTTCTCGGCATAAATTGATAAGCACCAAATTCTCCAGATTTACCTTTTGCATTATAATCACCACCTGATTCTACATTCTTAATTGAATCAACAATTTGTTGTGTAGTTACGCCTGACCAATCGTATTTGATATCCCCAGTAACCGGATCAAATTGATAAGGTAAGCCCGCATCAGCTAAATCTTTAGCGCTTAATATTCTATTGCGTTGTTCTTCCATCGCGATTCTACGAGCATCGAGAGCATTCTTAGTAGTATCATCAGCTTTCTTTTGTTCAAATTCTAATTGTTTTATTTTTTCATCATAAATATCAGAAACATATTTTAAAGTATCTTCTGTCCGAGTAGCGCGATATTTTTCTTCATCGGATAAACCTGAAAGATGCGCTTCAGCAGTAGCATATTGTTTAGCGCGAATAGCGGCTTGGTTTTGTGGCGACATACCAGAAAAAATAGTTTGATCGCCTTCCCAAGGTCCAGTGCTTCTAGCTTTCTCTGTCCAAACTTGTTTTGCAGTTTGAATATCTTTATTATAACCTTGTTTCATTTGAATAATAGAACGAGCTGCCTCAACAAGATTAGCACCAGATTTCCATTGGTCTAAACCAGTAGTATTACCTGAGGCAGTAGTCGTTAAAATATCAGCTCCGCTACGTGCAATAGCGGGTGCTGCTATTTCTTTACCTCCAGCAACAGCATATTGCCGAAGTTCATTTGGGTTTAAAATTTTCTTGTTTGAACCAGCTTCATAATAACTACCGCCGGCTTTGTAAAAATCAGTTGCCATATATTTGAATTATAAAGTTAATCTATATTGATTCAATTTACTCTGCTTAGCTAATTCTATATTTGCTGCTCGTTCTTGTTCTATAGTACTTGCCATACTACCGGTAGTTCCATATTGTCCGGTTGGTGTATATAAAGATGTTCTTAGATTAGATAAATCAGCCGGCGCAGCTAAAGTACCAACTTCTGATAAAGTATTACTTACTGGAGTTGAACCTAATCTTTGTTCTGCAGCGATAGATAATTTATTTGCTTCAGAAGTTAATTCCTGATTTTTAGCTTGATAATCTAATCGTCTACCAGTTTGCAAACTACCTTCAACGCCTGTAGGATTTTCTACTGCTGCTTCAGAACCAATATTTTTAATAGCCGTTCCTGAAAAAGTTAATCCTTTAGCTCTTAATTTTTGTTTTGTATCAGCTAATTTTTGCTGGTAAGTATTTTCTTCATTAGCTTGAAAAGTTTCTGATTTAGCTCTTATATCAGCCATCTCTTGTTTATACTTAGCTAATTCTTCTGCGGAAATTCTTGTATAATAAGGATTAATATCAGTCGCCGCATTAGTTGCTGCATCAGCTATCCATTGACTAATTTGCGCTGTTGTTGGTACCGTTCTGCCGGAAGTATAAGTATCTTTATTTAAAAAAGTACCTTTAAGAAAATCTTTTTCGGTTTGAGTTAAATTAAGACCATTAATATAATTATTAATTTTATCGTATGACGCTTGGTCTAATCCAGTAACTGGTTCGGTCAAAGATGGTGTAGATGTAGTAAGTGCGGTAGAAACATTAGAATTATTAGATTGTTCTATAGGAACATTAGAATTACTAGATTGTTGTGTAGTAGTTTTAGGAATACCCATTAAAGTTTTTCCGTCGGCCGAAGTTCCAGTAACAGTATAATCTTTAATAACTGAAGGATTTGGAATTGCTACAGGAGTTTGTCTGATAGATATAGATTTTTGATAATCTACCCATAATTTACCACCGGTAACTGGTGAATTTTTGGCAAGCAAAGACTCAACTTCTGCAGGAGCTTTAGTTGTTAAATATTCAATAGTTTTTAAATCTTGTTCTGATGTTGGTTGTCTACCGTGGTAGCGAACAAATGTTGCTATTACGTCAGATTTATTTGTTTTGATTGCCATATTTTTAAATTATTTATTATCCAAATTGAGCATATTTAACTGAACCATTATTATTAAAATATAATCTATTATTTGTATAATCATAACCAAGTCCATAAGTACCTAATTCAGCTGCAGACGGTGCGCCATCTTTTATTAATAAATTAGTTAATCTTTGATTTCCTAAATCAACGTCACCGTCAACGATTTGTAAAGCCGAACCTGTACCATAATGTTCTATTGATAAAGCGGCAGGACTACCAACAGTACCAACATTATTTTCTATATATATTCCAGTGCCAGTTCCTTCATTTCTAAAATAAGCAAGACGTCCAGCTCCTGTACCCGTTTTTTTAAAATATAAATGTGCTTCTTGTCCGCTTGTTTCATTTAAGTTTGCACTACCATCATATTGAATTCCTGGGGCAACACCATCATGATCTATTATTACAGCTTGGCCCGCAGCCGAATTATTATTATGTATATCTAATGCGATACCGTCTTGATTATAAATAACTAATGCATCTTTCGAACTAGATACTGGATTACTAATATATATATGGCTAGTAGTAGAAGAATCTGTTCCTATATATACCCTTGGTGATGCTTCAGCTCCTGAATAAAATTTTAAATTATTATTTGCTCCAGCAATTATAATTCTCGTTCCTGAAGACGCAGTTTGTAATGTACCGCCGGTAATAGTTGAACTAGTAATAGTACCTGTAAAAGTAGCAGATCCAGTTGTTAATATTTTAACATTAGCATCGGCAAGTAATTGGCTTGCTTGACAAGCATATATACCAGTATTATTTATTAATACGCCAG
>Ga0172381_10006670_pt1 | contig 11527 bp, 22 predicted proteins | sample Leawel6488metaG_FD_119754 | JGI IMG/M metagenome (GOLD analysis project Ga0172381, IMG submission 119754) | Leachate microbial communities from a municipal landfill in Southern Ontario, Canada - Leachate well 64-88 metaG | ecosystem: Engineered > Solid waste > Landfill > Unclassified | place... | reverse complement strand
GAACTGCTATAATCATGACTTTTTTCTTCTATATATTTAAAAAAGAAGGTTTAAATAAACTTTTACATATTTTTGATATATAATTCATAATATGAAATATTTTAAAGATTACATAAAAGATGTTAAATGTCAGTTAACATGTAATGCAACTGAAGAATATAAGAATAATTATATCACTTATATTTATACTAATGAGCAAGTGGATGATAATTTAAAATATTTCGAGAAATGTATGAATGATAATTTATCCGCATATAAAGCACTTTTATTTTTTAATGATTATTTAGAAGATAAAATATGAAATTCTTAATTCAAACAATAGATGGTAGAGTAAGACATGATTTTAGTTTTACATTACTCGAAAGTATAGAATATCAAAAATGGTTAAATAAAGATAATTCTATTGAGGTTCAATTTACAGATGAGAAAACAATATCAGATTGTGTTCCTATTGGAAGTGTAGAATTTGTGAGTAAATATCTTTATGACTATTACGAATTAATACCTAAACCAATAAACATACCATTTGAATTGATGGATAATAAATGGACAGGAAGAAATGTTATAAATGGAATTGAGAAAGATATAATTGGAGAAAAGTTTGTTAAATCAAATGATAAAATAAAGTCATTCACAGAAATATGTAATTCTGCACCAAAAGGAAATTATCAAATTTCTGATGTGATAAATATTGATAGTGAATGGAGAGCATTTGTCTATAATGGTAAGTTGGTTGGTATACAAAATTACTCTGGTGAATTTGATATATTTCCTGATGTGAATAAAATAAGGAAAATGATAAATACATATAAGAATCAACCGATTGCTTATACATTAGATGTTGCAATTAGTAAAGGTAATACAGTGATTATTGAAATTCATGATTTTTTTAGCGTAGGATTGTATGGATTCACTAATCATAAGATATTACCATTCATGTTTTCAAATTGGTTTTATTCTTTTATAAAAAATAATAAATAAAATTATGGATCAGATATATAAAAACGTAAAGTATAATTTTTTCTGGAATGGAATTTTCAGTAATTGGTATGAATCTTACTTTGATATTGATGGTATCACTTTTAATTGTGGTGAGCAATATATGATGTATGAAAAAGCAATTACATTCGATGATGCGGAAACTGCAAGAAAAATATTAGAATCAGATTCACCTAAAGAACAAAAACAATTAGGTAGGAAAGTTAAAAACTTTAATCCAGAATATTGGGATAATGTTAAATATGAAATAGTAAAACGTGGATTAAAAGAAAAATTTAATCAAAACCCTAAACTTAAAAAATATTTATTAAGTTATAAAGGATATCAAATGGTAGAAGCATCACCATTTGATAGAATATGGGGAATTGGTTTCACAGATAAAGAAGCTATTGAAAATATTGATAAATGGGGAGATAATCTTTTAGGTCAAATAATTACTGAATTATCTAACGAATTATAATATTATGGAAATAAAAGCAATTGTAAAATTAAATGTAGAAAAAGTAAATTCTATATCTGATGTTAAACCTGGTGATAGGTTATTTTATGAATTAGGATATAATAAAGTTATTGAAAGATATACAGATAGAAACGGTAAGTTACATGTTAAAAAAGAATGGATCAAAGAAGGTATATTTCAAGAAATTGAAAATATCAATGACTATATTAAAAATGATGAATTCTTAAATAATGAAGAATATATTAATCACCATAATTTTGTTGTACTAAGATGAAAACTAATAACCAAAAAGAAACTTTACTATTTACCACTTGTGGATATAGTAAGGATTATTACTGTTTAAATCACAAAAAATGTGAACATAAAACAAGATTATATACTGCTCCTGATGATAATGGGAAGTCTGTTAAGACTAAATATAATGTTTGTATGCAATTTATTACATTAAATGGTGTATAAAAATTTGTTAATTTAAAAATATTTTGTATATTTGTATTTTAAAACATATAACATGGAAATAAGATTTAAATCAGCTAATGGAATTATTGAAGATTTGATAGATTCTGATGAAAATATGATTGAATTAATTGGTTGGAGTTCTAATGAACCTGTAACTATTAAAAATTGGAAATTTATAAATTTTAAAAGACCACCATCAACAATAACAATTCAATGCTATAAATGGATTTATTTTAATCAAATAACATTTATCAATTGTACGTTTAAAGATATAAATTTTATGGGTGGTGTTCCTATGGATCGTTGTGATTTTAAAAACTGTACATTTGAAAATTGTATGTTAACTGATCATATTCGTTGGAATACATTTACAAGTTGTAAATTTAATTTTTGTCTTTTTGCTGGATATTTTCATGAAAATAAATTTAGTGCAAGTTGTAAATATGATAAAGTATTGTTGAGTTGTTATGGTAACATATACAAGTCATTAAAAAATGGAGCAACATGCACTAAATCTGAAAGATTAGAAATTCTAAAATATTTTTATTCACAAGAAGCAACCGTTTATGATGAATTTAAAAAAGGTGATTCATATTTTGCTAAAAAATTTAAATTTGAAGGGTTTAAGAAAGAAATGGATAAGCTCACTACACATGAAATAAATGGTGAAAAATATTACAAAGATATTGTTAAAGAAATAGATTTTAATCTTAATTCTTATAAACCAGAAGTTCGAATAGTTGGAAAAAAATATTGTCCTCTTTATAATGAATGTTTACCAATTAAATAAATAATAATGGATAGATTTAATGAATTACTCGAAAAAAGAAAGAACTTAACCGCTACCGCATTTGAAGAGGAAGAGTTAATCGAAATGTCGAAAAAAATGACTGATGAACAATTAAAAGATGTTGATAAAGAATTGTTAATATATTCTAATCATAAAAGAATGGATCATATGTTGGAATTGCTTGATAAAATGAATGATATATTAAACTCTAAATAAAATGGTAGAATTTAAAGAAGATAAAGTACGAGTAAGATGTTTGGAATGTGATGATTGGTTTGATATTACACTGAAACATTTTAAAACATATAAGGAACAACGTTCGGTTAGTTTTGAATATGAACATATATTCAGGGGTGAATTGAAATGTCCCGTATGTGAAGAAATTATGAAGATTAATATTACAGTTTTTGAATATCCAAAAGGAATTATTAATTGTGTTAATTGTGAGGGAGTATCTTGTCTAATATTAGATGACATTAATGAAAATTCTTTTAAAATTGTATAATTTATGAAAGAAATAAAAAATACAGATAGTCATGAAGTACAAGATGGTGTTTGTGCTCTATGTGGTGGATATTTAGATGAACATTCTGAAAATGGATATTGTTTTGAGTGTTTAATGATGTCTTTTACACCGGGAAATCAAAATTAATATTATAAAAATAATATATAATAGAAAATAATTAAATATCATGGATAATCAACCAAATAGAGTGAAAAAATTTAATACATTTTTAAATGAAAATAATCAAGAAAATAGTATTGAAATAGATGGTTTAATTTATCCATGTAAAGGTGGTAAGAGAAATTTTTCTATATTTGATGGAAGTAGATTTTTATATACTAATAATTCAGAGAATTTTCATGATAAGAGACATAAGGGTATATAATCATCATACAAAAGAACATTACTATTTAGAGCAAGCATTTCCAAAAGTAGGGGAAAGTAATTTAGTATTTGTTGATTTTCCAAGAACTGATGCACCTGTTGATTCATGGTCACAACATGCAACACAATACGCAATTATTAGAGCATGGGGACATATTAATGATGAAAGACAGACTGGTGATTTTGTTAGATATAAAATCACCGGAATGAATAATGATAATTATTGCACAGTTTCAGATGATTACAACAAAGAAAATTCTGGAACATATGCAAGTGATGCTTTTTACAAAATAAATAAAATATTTAAAGCGTAATATGGAACGTATAAGAAAATTTAATGAAGCACTTGATAATGTCATAGAACATTATTTTGTCAGACAGCACATGGAAATTAAAGATTTAATCAGAAAACAAGATGATGGAAAAGAAACCATTATTAATAGTGTCGGTGTTATTAAATCTATTAAAGATTTTGGTGATGATATAGCATATGAAGTTGAATTTGATATATCATTAGATCATCACAGTCCATATGGTCAAAAATGGACAACAGATAAAAATTCATTTTATGTTTTTCATAATAAAAACAAAGAAAATATAGTTAGAGTATTCTAAAAAATAATTAAAATATTATGGGCTTATTTTCAACACCAAGATGTCCGATACATGGAATTGAATACAAAATCGATAAAGACTACATGTGTCAGCAATATTATTTTTGTCCTGAATGTAGGAGAAAAGCAATGATTGATAAACAGAAAGATAAAGAAATACAAGAACTGAAACAACGACTTGCAGAACTTGAACGTAAACTTCCTTAATTCACTTAAAAATAATAGTTATGAAATTTGAAACACTTATTACAAGATATAATAATTTGGGTTATACTCCAAAAAATGTCGATGAAGAAATAGAGTTAGAATTATTAATAAATTGGATATATAAAACATATAATATTTTTATATTTCTAACTTATCATGATTACATATTTCAAGAAACTATTAAAAAACATATACCCAAAGTAAATTCATTTTCAGCGCATAGAATATGGAATTGTAATACCGAAAATTCACATGTAATTTATTCTGGTAGATATTTTAGAGAACCATATGATGCTAAATTCGATACAGTAAGAGATTTGTATAGAGCTATAAAAGTTCAATTTCACTTAATCAAAAAATAAATATATCTATGTTATATATGAATGTCATGACAAATCATAATGATTGTCCAAAACAGATACCATTTGCAATGTTAAGTGAACGACAAGCTCAGTATAATCATTCACAAACACTTCAAAAACTTAATGAACGTGGTGGTATGATACCTATGGAAATAGTAGCAAACATTGAACATTTATCTTTTCCTAATTTAAATTTACAACATGATATTAGTGATGAACCTTATTTTATAACTAAACTTATAAAGTATTTTCAACTATATAAGAACGGAGAATTTTAATTATTATGAAAAACGAAAAGAAATTAACAAATGAATTGATTGAATCATATAGATATCATACTCTATGTGCAAGATCAACATTATATTCAGATAAATCAATTGAAGAAGTTAAACAAATAATTGATGGAATTATCAATAAATGGAATGAAAAATAAAATGAATATAGATGACCTTTTTCAAATAGATGATGATTTTGATAAAGTACCTCAGATGACTACTGATGAATTTGTCTCTAAAACAAGAGATATATTATCAAAAATTGATACAGAGTATTCCCATAATTATCATAGCAGAAGGATTACATCAGAAGAATATAAACTATGTGATTGTAAAAATTGCAAAGGTGAATGTTTTATAAAGATAGATAACAAAGAACTTCATTGTGTACCAGATCATATGGATGGTGATTGCTTCATAAAGTATTTTAATTATGAAGGATTCACCGAAGAGATAGAAGATATTATATTCGTTGATCCAAAATACTCTTTTTATGAATTATTAAATTGCGAAGTTAAAGAGATACCAAAGTCTGATGAATCCAAATGGAATATGATTCCTGATAAATGTGAATTCGATGGTAAGATTTATTCAATACTTGATATTGACTTGCAAGGTGGATTCTTTACATTATATAATCCAGAAGCAGAAGTAGGAGAAATCCAAGTTTTAAATGATGTGGATATGGATTTATGTAATGTAATTAGTTCAGAAGATATAATCAGAAAAACTCTTGAAGCAGAATATGGTGAAAACCCAACAACAAAACAAAAATTAGATTTTGTTAATAATTTTTCAAAAAATACTAATTATTCAAAAGATTTTATAATGAATGTATTATTAGGTAAAAATAATATTTAATAAATAATTATAAATGAATTAAAATATATTATTAATTAAATATTGTATTTTTTCCTCTACATTATCATTATATTTAATTCGTATTAATTTTATATTATTGTTATTGCAAAATTGTGTTTTTATATTATCCCTTATACATTGCATTTTAAATGTTTCTTCACCTCCAAAATGCTTTTTTGGTTTATAATGTTGCTCTCCATCATATTCAATACATATATTATAATCAAATAAATAAAAATCAAAAGGTAAAAGTTTTTTGTACTTACAATTATTAAATTTTTTTTGTTCAGTATAATTAATATTATTATCTAATAAATATTTCTCTATTATAATTTCACCTTTTGAATTATTACACTTTGGACATCCAGCACCATATAAATGATGTTTAGGTGCTTGATTAAAAACACCGTGTTTTTCACATATTATTTTTACCTTAGTATTACCATTTTTATATTCTACTAAAGAGTAATCATATTTATATCCATGTATATTTATAGAATCACTAATAAATTTTTCCTTGGTTTTTCTACAACGATTACCAGTATCTATATTATGACATATTGGACAACCTTGTTTTTTACTTATATGATTATCAGGGGTCTTTTCGAAAACACCATGCTTATTACATATAATTTTTACTTTAGTTTTAGCATTCTTATATTTTACTAACGAATAATCATATTTATTATTGTGAATTATATTAGATTTTAATATAAATTTCTCTTTTGTTAGCTTTTTATTACCATAACATTCCGGACATTCTTGACCTCTTAAATGATTATTTGGAGTTTGCTCAAAAACACCGTGTTTTTTACATATTATTTTAACTTTTGTTCTTGAATTAATATAGTTAACTAATGAATAATCATATTTATTATTGTGAATTATATTAGATTCAGTTATAAAATCTTCCTCATTTTGAACCATTTATTTTGATAAAAATTTCTTTTTTAATATTTTTCTATATTCTTCTCTTGAAAGAGTTTGATCAATTGAATATAATTTTCCCGTATTTTTTCCATCATAAGGTGCTCTCCATCCCTCATCACCTATTGTGTTCTCTACCATTTTTTGATTATGTTCTTCTGCTTCTTTTTCTTCACTTTCTGATTCATCAATTTTTCTTAATGTATCAAGAATATAATTTTTCATATCAGCTATTTGATCTTGATCAAAAGTGATTTCATAAATATCATCTCCCTTAAAGATTGCATATTCATTATTCTCCATTGCTAAATCTTCATAAAATTTTATCTTATCTCCGATCTTTCCAAATTTAACAATTTGTCTGTTATATAATGATCTGTATCTAACAATAAATTCATCTAACTTTTTAAACTCATGTGTTTGTGGGTCTTTTCTCGCTTTACCGAAATCTAATGTAAAAAAATCTAAATTTCTAAGATTTCTTAGAAAATAACTACTACCTACAATATTCATATATGTATTTTTATTTTTTGGTTCTAAAAAGAATTAAACCATTTCTAATATTAAACTAATGATGTATCTTCTAAATCAGAATCTTCATCAGATATAGATACTTCACCATTCTGTAATTCTAATGATGTAGATTCTTCATCCAACTTAGATACCATTCCGAGTATCTTATCTTCATTTAAGTCACTAATGTTAACATCCTCACCGTAATATCTAATGAGTTTCATTGTGCTGTTATCATACTTTTTAACTTTGATATAACACTCATCTAATTTATTATCCTCACCTACATCTTTAATAGACATGATGATATAAACTTGATAATAAAATTCATCATCATTAAAGTCAAAAATCATATTCTTTTCCATTGAACTAGTCATAGAACGTTTTATTTCACCAAGTTCAGCACCATTAGCACCGAATGTTCCATCATCGAACCAATCTTTTATATTCTTCTCTAACTCTTCAAAGAATGATTTGATTCTATACTCCGGATTTTCCTCGTATTTTTCGTTTATAAACTCTTGAAACTTGAATATTTTTTGCATCTAAATGATTGATTTAATTTGATACTATATATAATTTAATGAAATTCATTTTTATATATAATGAAACAATAGGTCAAAATACAATATAATGAATATGGTAAAGAAATTTGATGAATATATAAATGAATCAGTTAAAGATTTAATGAAGGGAAAATCTGATGAAGATATTTTAAAAGAGATTAGCAGATTAACACCCTATCAATTATTAATTAAATCATGTGATAATGGTTATTTAAATGGTGTTAAGATATCACTTGAAAGAGGTGCTGATCCATCATATAAAAATAATTATGTGATAGGATATGCATCATATAAAGGACATACAAATATAGTTAAATTATTATTAAATGATAGAAGAGTTGATCCATCAGCAGGTGATAATTCAGCAATTAGAAATGCATCAGAAAATGGACATACTGATATAGTTAAAATACTTTTAAATGATAAAAGAGTTGATCCATCTGAAAGAGATAATTCTGCAATTAGATATGCTTCACAAAATGGATATTTAGAAATAGTTGAGTTACTTTTAAATGATAATAGAGTTAGAAATAAATTAAGTGATAGAGAAATAGAAAAATATGAAAATCAAAAACGTGGTTTAAATGAATCAATTAAAGATTTAATGAAACCTAAATCAGAGGATGAAATTAAAGAAATTGTTAAAACTTTTCCATCCAATAAAAAAATATCATATGCTATTGATAATGATTTGTTATGGTTAGCAGAAGAAGCAATAAAAGAAGGATTATCCGATTATTATCTTTGGTTTTTCATGAATTCTGCTATTGCAAATGATAATTTAGATATGGTAAAATTATTTGTTGATAATGGTGCAGAAATCGGAAATTCAAATCTTGTAACAGCAATAAAAAATAATAAAAAAGAAATTGTTAAATACTTACTTGAACAAGGTGAATCGTTAGATGTTGAAGTTGATGATGAAGATGATTCTAATTTATTTATGAATATCATTGATAAAAATGATATAGAAATGGTTAAAATGATAGTAGATGCAAAATGTGGTTTTTATTTAGATGAAAATTGGTTAGATGATTTTATTGAAAATTCAGATAAACATTCAGAAATGTTAAAAATACTTATGAATGTATATAACGTTAAAGAACGAGTAAAACATTTGCATGATCATTATCAAAAAATAGCAAAACAATTAGACAAATACGTATAATGAAAAGATTTAATGATTTTATAAATGAATCAGTTAGAGATTTAATGAAAGGTAAATCTGATGATGAGATTAAAGAAATTAGTAAAATTCTTTCACCTCATAAAAAAATGTTATATGCTATTAATAATGATATATTGTGGTTAGCAGAAGAAGCAATAAAAGATGGATCATTGATAGAATATTTATCATCTTATATGGAACGAACTATTGTTTTTGATAATATAGATATATTAAAAATCTTAGTTAATAATGGAGTTGAAATTAATAGTAATCATCTATATACAGCAGTATTTAATAATAATATTGAAATGGTTAAATATTTAGTAGAAAACGGTAGAGATTTAGATTTAAATGATGAACATAGTTATGAACATATTTTTATGAATTTGATTGATAATAATAATATTGAAATGGTTAAAATTATATTGGATTCTAAATGTGGTGTTTATATAGAAGATAAATGGTTAGATAAATTTATTGAAAATCCATATGAACGAATAGAAATATTTAATATGTTGCTTAAAAGTTTTCCTGAAATTAAAGAACGTATAAAAATATTATATCATAAACATAAAAAGATAATCAATCAATTAAATAAATATATATAATTTATGATAAAGAAGTTTGATAGATATATAAATGAAGGATATAGAGAGGTTGATCAAATCAATCTGTTAGCTAATGATATCATAGAGTATTTCAGTAGAATGAACGGTGATATGTTAGAGAATATAAATAAGAGAGGTAAAATGGTAGCAAAAGATTTTGTATTTGAACTACCAAGTGATAAACTTTATAATATAATACTTGATATAAATGATGCTTATAAAATTAAATATATTAATAAATATACAAATAAAATAAAAAATTTTATAGAAAATTCAAAATTATATATTATATTTACAAATAAAAGTGGTAGAGCAGGGGGATATGATGATGAAAATAAAGAAATTATTATAAATTTAACCATAATGACATTTGTAGAAAGTTTAAGAAGTAATGGAGTATTACTTAATACATTAAAACCAAGCATGTATATAGATATACTTAAAAAATCAATGAAGCAAGGTCTTAAAAGATCGCTTACACACGAGTTACAACATGCTTATGATGATTATATATCTAATGGTAAATATGATACAGATAAATTATCTAATAAATTTTATTCTGATACACCTGATATTGGTGTAAAATATGATCCTAATTTTACAGAAAGAGATTATTATAAAACATATTTAAATTTACCACATGAATATTGGGCTAGATTTTCTGAAACATTATCAATGATAGATAAATATATAAATTTTAATGATTTATTTAATCAATTTACTAATTTATTTATTGGATATGATAATTTACCAGAAAAAGGAAAGAAAAGAATATTAAATTCTCTTTATAAATATTATGATTCAAAAAAAGACAATAAACAATTAATCGAAAGTGTTAGAGATTTAATGAAACCAAAATCAGATGATGAGATTTTAAAATCTATTGGTGATTTATCCCCAGAAAAGTTGTTAAAAAAATCATACGAAATTGGATATTTAAATGGTATTAAGCTTGCACTTAAAAAAGGTGCTAAATTAGATAATAATTATGCTATAATATTAGCATCAAAAAAAGGATATACTGAAATAGTTGAATTTCTTTTAAAAGAAAGAAGAGTTGATCCATCTATAGATAACAATGATGCAATTATTGATGCATCATGTAATGGATATACAGATATAGTTAAATTACTTTTACAAGACCCAAGAGTTGACCCATCTGAAAGTGATAATTATGCAATTAGATATACTTCTGAAAATGGATTTACAGAGATAGTCAGATTACTTTTACAAGACCCAAGAGTTGATCCATCAGATATTAATAATTCTGCAATTAGACATGCTTCACAAAATGGACATATTGAGATAGTTAAATTACTTTTACAAGACAAAAAGGTTGATCCATCAGATGATGATAATTATGCAATTAAATATGCTTCAGATAGTGGACATTTAGAAGTAGTTAAATTATTATTAAATGATAAAAGGGTTGATCCATCAGATAATAATAATTATGCAATTAAATATTCATCAGAACATGGTTATACTGAAATAGTTGAATTACTTTTACAAGACAAAAAGGTTGATCCATCAGATGATAATAATTATGCAATTGAAGTTGCTTCACAAAATGGACATTTAGAAGTAGTTAAATTACTTTTACAAGATGAAAGAGTTGATCCATCAGCATATGATAATTATGCAATTAGATATGCTTCAGATAGTGGATATTTAGAAGTTATTAAAGTACTTTTACAAGACCCAAGAGTTGATCCATCAGATGGAGATAATTTTGCAATTGAAGTTGCATCATATAAAGGACATACAGAAGTAGTTAAGTTACTTTTACAAGATAAAAGAGTTAAAGAAAAACTAACTAATGAAAAAAT
>Ga0172381_10006669_pt1 | contig 11527 bp, 6 predicted proteins | sample Leawel6488metaG_FD_119754 | JGI IMG/M metagenome (GOLD analysis project Ga0172381, IMG submission 119754) | Leachate microbial communities from a municipal landfill in Southern Ontario, Canada - Leachate well 64-88 metaG | ecosystem: Engineered > Solid waste > Landfill > Unclassified | place... | reverse complement strand
TGCAAATGTTATTAAACACGCGCAAGAGTTATGCGACGAAATGCACGGGCCCGGCACGCATCGCGTCAGAAGTGCGAATTCATCGCTTATCTTATTTGACCGATTGCGGCCGTCATATTGCGCGATATGCGAGCGAATACATGAACACGATAATACGGTTATGATAAGTATTACATCGCAACGTAATCATCGTGCAATAGAATATATAGAGCGATGCCGCAAAAATGATACAATAACGCGCGTTCTTGATACTATTGATACCGATATTACAGATGAATTACAAATTGTTGATTCTTCGCCGCCGGCAATCCTTGCAAGTAATGTTCAATCAATTAATCAATATGTAAATATTATTGATGAATACAATGAGCCGCAAATGCGACCGTATCCGAGTGAACCGCGCACAGTGTATGTGCATGCGCCTATGAAGATTGGCAAAACAAAAGAGTTACGGCGATACGTGCGCAACATACTTGATGATGACGGCGGCGTCGTTCATAATCGCGCGTTATTTGTATCATTTCGGCGCGCGTTTACAAACGCGATCGCAACACAATTTGATGATTTTACTTCATATATGACAATTCGCGGCGAATTATGTTGCGATCGCATGATTGTGCAAGTTGAATCGCTAAATCGCATTGTGCCCGATCGATGGGGCGCGCCCGCGTTGTTAATACTTGATGAAGTTGAATCAATAATTGAACAACTTAATTCAGGTCTTAACGCAAATCAAATGTTAAATTTTGCAGTGTTTCAATGGTTATTGCGAATGAGTGATCGCGTTATTATTCTTGACGCGCATATTAGCGATCGCACGTTTGCACTTGTTACACGAATGCGCGGAACCGATGGGTCATATTTGGCGCATAATACATATCAAAATGCAATCGATTGGAGTTACTATTTTACATCAAATGTATCGCTTTGGTTATGCACGATTGATGAATGCGTATCGCAAAATAAACGCATTGTTATTTGCGCAAATAGTGCGCACGAAGGTCAAGTGTTGCGCGCAATGATTGAAACTAAATTTCGCGGAAGTGCGCGCACAGTGCAAATGTATTGCGCAGAAACTAACGCGCGAATCAAGGCCGATTCGTTTGCGGATGTTAACGCGTCATGGTCAAGATGCGATGTTCTAATTTATACGCCGACGATAACCGCGGGCGTATCGTTTGAGGTCGCGCATTTTGATTATATATTTGGTTATTTTACAGACGAGTCATGCACCGCGCAAACGTGCGTGCAAATGATGGGGCGTATTCGCGGCATCATGCAAAAAAATGCATTCATTTGCATTAATGCGTTGCGCGGTGACTTTCCTGAAACACGTGAAGCGTTAATTCTTGCATTACGATTGCGCAAAGATATGATTCTTGATACACGGTCGCCGTTTATGATAGAATTTGATGATCATGGTTTACCTACTATACCCGACACAGATTATGCCGAATTATGTGTTCAAAATTTAATTGTGCGCAACCGATCGCGAAACAACATATCGCGCGAATTAATACGCTTAATTCGGCCGACCGGTGCAACATGCGAACAGTTAACGCGCGACATATTTACGCAATTATTTGCGCGTACACTAACGCGCGCCGACATGGTAGATATGGATACGATTCATACCGATGTTTCGGATGGTTGCGTTGAATCAAAAGCAATGCGCATTGTTCGCGCGCGCGATATAACCGGCGAAGAATACATGCAAATTCAAGACCGCACATTAGTTGCAATTAATGATGGTAACCTTGATGCCGAATTTGATGAAACATCATCGGCATTGCGCAAATACGAATTGCGCGAATTATATAATTTACATGATTGCGATATTTCGGTAGCATTTGTTAAGATATTTGCGAAAGTTGACATCATGCGCGCGTTTAGTAATGTGCGATTATTATATGCGACCGCAATGAGTGAGGGTAGCGTTGAGCGCGCGCTTGTTGCAATGCGCGATGTAGAGCGCGTGCGAATTACGACTTCTATCAACGGCGGTAGAGCCGAAGAACTTAACTTTCCTTATGCATATAGTGCGCATCGTGTCGCGAATCTATGTGTGCGAATTATTGGATTCAGAGATGTGTTTGACCGCAGTATTGTATTGGGGCGCGATGTTGAATCAAATATCGTACGCGAGTCATCAGCGATTCGCGCGATTATGCCGACTATTAATCATCAGTTTAAAATATCGGGTATGAAAAAAAGCAGTAGTAATGCAGCGGCGAATGATAACTTTATAGTAATTACTACAAAAGTATTAATTGATATGTATGGCATTGTTATTGTGCGCGTCGGTGAAGTATACAAATTAGAAATGACAAGCATCTTTGCAGTGTATCCCGACGGTATTGCTCCCGCGCGCGAATTTATATGACATCTTAATATAAACGCATGAATAAAATTGAAGTGTGGGTGACCCGAGCTACCGCGCAATATGGATGGTCAAGTGATTTCGCGCGCGAAATCACTTTATTTTTATGTAATTGTGCGCGAATATTCGCGCACGAGCTGGCGCGAAATATGGCGCGCAATATTATAGAAAGCGAATGTACGTTTCATGGTGCGCGCGCGCATATAGATACGTTGATATCAACTATTTATGCAATGAATGATGCCGAACTTGCGCGTATTTGTATGCAAATTCGTATTCCGGCGAAACTGCGCCGAATTATATTAAATGTTATTGAGCGTGTATCGCCGCTGACCGTTAGTTCGCGCAAAAATACAATTATTGAATATACAAATAATACATCATATATTATTGATAATGCGACCGTTACGTTACATCATTCAATAACAATTCGTGATGTAATGAACGCCGATATTATTGTGTATAATGCTATTGGTATGCGATCGCTTGTTACATTACTAGTGCGCGAAGTATTCGCGCGTAATGTTACTAGTATTATTGTAATTCTTCATGATGAAGATATTGCAATTGATGATGCGTATTGGGTTTCGCGCGCATATTCTGGCAAAAAAATATCAATTTGGTGTAAAAGTGAGCGCAAGATATGCGCAATACTTGATATTACACAATAAATACTATATTATTTTACCACCGTTTAGATTTTGACGAGACTGCTTGCGATCGCCAAGAAGACGATGCTGATGTGCGCGCGGGCGTCGATTGCGAAATTGATGATGTGCGCGCGGGCGTCGATACGGCCGATGCATATGATCGCGCGGGCGTCGATACGGCCGATGCATATGATCGCGCGGGCGACGGCGCGGGCGTCGATACGGCCGATGCATATGATTGTACGGGCGACGGCGCGGCCGACGGCGCGGGCGACGGCGCATATAATTGCGCTGATTCCTCATCCGTCACTTCATCATCTAATGCCGCCGCCTCATCTTCATCACTTTTTGCATCGCTTATCGGTATAGTAGAAATTGTTTTATTTCGTTTTTTATATGTTATCGTATTTTGCGCTGTGATAAACATATTAAGTGTCTATTCATTAAATTGTTGGCCGTGATGTTCACGAATAAGATAACGATGCAATAGATCCATATGTTCGCGCACAATACTTGTTGCAACTGACGTCGGTTTGTCGTGCAAAACACAATATTGTTCAAGAATAGACATCATTAGCGCGCAATCATGACAACCATCAATACCAAGACTTCGGTTAAGATAATTATGATGATAATAACCATAATCGCGAACTATATTAAAGAATGTAAATATGTCTTCCCATTCTTTCGGGTCAAATGAACTAATTGCATTATAATCGCCATTTTGTCGTAATGCGACGAAACGTGATTCTGTTGATGATCCGCCAACAAACGCTTGAACGTTAATATAAGACGCGCGCATATGCATATATCTATTATTTATGTAGTCGTCATACAAATTTACACCAAATAATGCACGATATTGTTTTATAATATTGACAAATATACGCGATTTACGATGTTTTTGTATCATTTCTTTATCTAGTTTATTCATGTAAGGTGTACGGAATTTAAGCATGCATGCAATCGGATTTATGGATAATGTCCACATATGTTGTTGCGCGTTATTAGTAAGAATATCAAAATCGCTTGGGCTTTTTTCGTCATCAAATTCTGCATTTTGAATGCCGCCCGCAAAACTTGTGCGAATGTCTGACATAAATAATGTATTTTTTGATAGCGCGTATTTGCCAAATGCGTTCGCGATATCATCGGTGAATAAATCTTCAATAATATGAAAAGTGTATTCGGGGTGTTTAAATATCATGCGCACAATATCATCTGCACTAACAATCGGCCCCTCAATCGGCGTACAACGCTTATGATCAACTTCAATTGTATTATTGGGATGTGCGACATGAATAATTGGATTCGGTGATCGGTTCTTATTTAAGCCTTGTTCGAGAACATTGTATCTATAATATAGTCGTTTTGGATCATCGTATATATCGTGCGACATAGGATCAACAAGAATGAATCGCACATTCGGCCAACACTTTGCAAGAATATTATGCACGTTACCCGGCGCGGACCCGGCATAGATAAACCAAATAATGTTATCATGATTAACTGCGCTTATATTTGCAATAATTTCCTTTGTTTCATTAAGAAACTGCATTGCTGCTAGAAATAGTTTTAATTGACCATAATGAAGTGACCGTCTATCAAACTTCGTAGCATGATAAGGCATCGTGCATTCTATTTCATCGACGCGCACATAAGGATCGCGGTGTTGATTCGATTTAATATAATCAAACGCTTCACGGAATGTTTGTATCATTTTTCTATCGATGCCACCTTCAATTATTTTATTTTCACGATAGCGCTGATCATCTATCACTTGTTTAGTGCTTTTATACGGTGTAATGAGGTTTCGCATGCGATGTTCGCGAATGTCTAGCCGCCGAAGTATATCTGCGTATTGTATGTGCGCATGCATGTGCAATATGCGCGACATCATTGCGCAATCATGACAACTATCAAACATACCATCATTCTTCTTTTCAAAGAACGCGCATTCGCGCATTGCATTATAATATGTCATTTTTGATTCCCATTCGGTATAATCATAAGTTTCAATGTTAGTGCTATTAAATTGCGTCGCAACAATTAGTTGCGCGTATTTTGATGTCGCGTCAACAAACGCTTGCAAGTTTATGTGATCCGCGCGCAAATAATGATATTTATCATCTTGTAGAATATCAATATTAAACAATGTTTTGTATTGCGAGAACGTTTGCGCGTATTCATCATCGCGTTCTGCATCCTGATCAAATGAGCTCGGCACACTAAATTTAAGCATGCATGCGCGCGGCTTAATATAATGCGCCCATATGTGTTGCCGCGCGTTATTGTACACTAGTTCATTATCTGTGCTTGAATCTAGATTAACAATTAGCAATACATTATCGCGCGAATATGTGCCAATCGCGCGCGCAATATCATCGGTAAACGGTTCATCAATAACATGCACTGCTGATGATGATTCATTATCGGAAAAGATAGCGTTCGCAATTTCTTGCGCGCCATCATATTTTGCAAGACTATAATGTTTATGTGAATTATCATCATCATCTGATTTTGTTACAATGAAACGCGCGCGCGGGTATAATGACCGCAAAATACTATTATCAATACCGCTTATACATACGATATATTGATCGGGCGTCGGTTCGCATTCGGACAAGAATTGAAGCTCGGACAAGAATTGACTAACATGCGCGATAGGTTTCGGCGCAAATACACAATCGCCCGCGGGAATATAAACGAGTTGCGCGGGTATATCTGAATAGCGCATGCATAATGATTGATGATCGTTGTTTATAATTGCGTCATACGCATCGTGACGCGTTAAAAATCGGCGATGACGATGCAATCTTGTATCACGACTTACATCACTTGCATTACCATATCGCGCATTTCTATCAACTGTACTTGATGTTCCGGTCGCAAATAGTGATATGAAAAATAATACAATAATTACAATAATACGCGCGATTAGTTCAAACATTACCCTTGTATATGAATTACGATAAAATTGAATTGCATTATTATTTTATATAGTTACCTATCTACATATCTATCTATCATGCCAAAACGTATTATGCCTGCAACTACAAAGAGATTTGCGCCTGAACGGTGTATGACCGATTATATGAATATGTTGCTTGTTCGCGTGTTTAATGAATATGCGCGTATTTACGGCAATGAATTTGTATATCGCGCGCGAAGCAAAACGATTGCTTTACCGCTTATTACTGATGAAATGTTACTATCGAATAATGCTTTGATAAAAAGTACTTATTGGATACCGACAATGCCGCGACAATTGATTAGTTCAATGCTGCAATTTAACACGGTTCTTATTCGTCACATGGATACGCGCGGTTCATCTGATGATGATGACGATTTGCAAGGTGTGCCCGAACCGCATAATGAACGACTTACGCGCGATGATTGCGCGTATCCTATTCAATTAATTATTCATGTTAACAAGAATTGTACGCGCGATATGATTGGAGAAATATCCGATATTATAGAGCGCGTTATCAAATCTATCGTAGAATATGTTGCAATCATTATGATTACGGTAAAACATTATCCTAAAATCACATCTGCAATGTGTTGCATGTTAATACATATGCCTGATATGATCATTGATTGCGCGCAATCTGTTGAAGATGAAGCGAAGCGCAAAACCGAAGCGCGCGCAAAATCGCGCAAGATCGCGCACGAAAAAACACTACAAGCTGCGGCGGCAAACGATGATGAAGAAGAATCTACCGACATCGAAGGCGGCATTGATGCAATTGCTATCGACGACGATGACGGCGGCGCTATCGACGACGATGACGGCGGCGCTATCGACGACGATGACGGCGGCGCTATCGACGATGGCACCGATGAAGAAGAAGACGATGATGATTCGTCGCTTCAACAATAAAAGACACGCAATCTATCTTGCGCGCATATACAATAAATTAATTTTTTGTATTAAATATTGTATATATAACATACCGGCATTGATATTAAACTAAGTCGCAAATATCATTTAGCACGTTCCGCGAGTGCAAATGCTGGCATAGATCTTACGCTACGACGTTCTTTTCATGCGACAAACGTTTAGGCGATATAATACGTGTAATTATTAGTAATCGCGCGTATTATTTGGAGTAATCCATTTTTTTGATACAAAAAAATGGATTAATAATTACTATTTATTTATCGATAGCGTTGCGCAAGAATGAATGATTCAAGATTACACTAATGCGTGCGCGATCCGATTCCATATATTTGATACCCAATGTTAGGAAACGTTCAATTTCTTGCATTTGCGTTACATTCAAATTAATATAGTTTTCTTGCAAGAATTGCGAAATTGTACCTTGCGGCAAATCGTGCGCATAGCGCGGTGTGCCATTATTATAATAATCTTTTGCCATATTACAAAATGATTCAGGCGGCGCGCCAATAAGGCGATATAGAATCAATACGTGCGCATACATCAAATCAAATGTTATATCATGCGTAACATTTTCATCATCAGACGACGAATCTTCATCGTACGATGATTCGTCATGATCGTGATCATGTGAAGAAGAATCTTCATCATCAGACAATGAATCATCAGAAGAATCTTCATCTTCAGATGAAGAATCTTCTTCATCATCGCGCGCACATACTGATTCAATATCAATACCGTACGAAAGATTACATGTATTATACACATCAATTAGCGAATCATTCGTAATCGCATTAAAAATAGTTAGCATCGCAGACCAAATATCGGCGCTATATGTAAAATGTTTACCCAATAGTATTTCGGGCGCGACATACGGCACGGTGCCGACCGACGCGGGTTTGCAATAATCGCGCGAACTATCGCCAATGAATCGCGCCGAACCAAAATCGCAAAGAACCGTTTCAAATGATGTAATTGATGTTGCGGTGTATACCGGCGGCGCGCGAATCATAATATTGCTAGGTTTAATATCGCAATGAACAATATTCGAGTCCGCAAGAACTTGTAGCGCCTTAAATAGCCGGCGCGCGAGATGAATTACGCATACCGCGGGTAGACCTTCATTTGTTGCGCGCACACATTGTTCAAGATGATCAGATAGACGAATTTCAAAGCGCGGTATTATCGCATAAACCGTGATGCGCGGCATAAATGAATCGGCGCTAATATGAACATGCGCGCCATAGCTAATAATATGTTCAATATATTTGTGCGATGATTCCGTAATGTTTGACGACGCGCGATACGCGCGTGCGAATTGCCTATACACTTTGTACGTTTTCAAAATTTGCGGCGATTCTTGCGAAATATCGGTATCATACACATGACAAAATGTACCGCGCGCGATTTGCGCGCCGACCAAAAACGGCGCCGAACGAACACAATCATATTGATGCAAGCCTTCCATTGTATGTATGTTTGTATAGTATTATACTTTTTGATTTCAAATGAAATCAAAAAATATGAATAAATGAATGAATAAATGAATGAATTCATTTATTCATTTAAATTTGCGGAAAGTACAATTTAGAAATTGCGCACATTGTCGCGTTTTGCGAAAGAATGCGCGTGAATTTGCTAAATGTGCCGCTTTTAATACCATCGGTTGATTGTTCAAGAAGTTGCGCCGAGTATTGATAACCGATTGTGCGAATGATATACCAAATTGCACCGACTATACGACTTTGTATTTGACTGCGATTACCGATACCATATTTGACCGATACCGTAATTACTTTGCGAATAAATCGCAAATGATGCGCGGTTAACATAGATTCAAGAGCGGTATGATTTTCGTGAATATATACGCCGATTGATTTATTATATATCGCGCTAATACGAGTTTTATATAATTCACGATCGGTATCAATAATAATATTACCAATTTCGGCTTGACTTAGTAATTGTTCTTTACCGCGCGCAAACCCATCGGTGCGCAAACCGAGCATGCGCGTAATATCATATTTGCGAATGCGAATAGCGGGCGATAACGAACCATTAATTCGCGCGCGATGACATTCGGATAGCAAGATTAGCGCCAATATTTCATCGCGCACATCACCGCGCCGCGCGATCGGGCGGCCGCTGATCATCGTGTTGCGTTGAATTTCAACAAATATTTGCGCAACATTCGTCGCCATAGATATCGGAGGCGCGGGTGTATCTTTTTTGTTATAAGCTTCGAATCGCGTAACAAGCATTGACATAATATTGTCAAATAATTCGCGCAAAGGATCACTTGCGCAACTATTATAATGACAATAATTGCCGCCATCGCGCGATGTATCATGCCCAAATGAACCATCAAGATACGGTGTAATTCGACCACAAGACGGGCAAATGTATTCGTCACTTCTTATTTCAAGTGATACATTACAATCTTGACATACATTTATTATATCACGAACATTAGAATAATTAGAGGCGATCATGTAATTGCTACTTTTATATAGAATTAAGAGATGCCTTCAATTTTCTTAGTTCTACTTATATTGTGTTCTTTAAATAAGAACGTTCGTTCGCGCGAATTACGTAAACAAATTACCAACCGATATCTTTGCCCATGCGAATAACCGGTTCGTCAATATCATTATCTTCAATATCAAACGCTTCTGTTGAAAACGGGTCGCGTTCACTTTTGTCAATATTATCGCCCGATTCAATAAATTCTTGCATCACATCAAATTCTTGCATTGAATCGGTCAACTTTGTACCATCTGTAATAATCGCATTATAATGTTCGTATTTTAGCGAAATGTTATCAATTTCAATAAATTTAAGCCATACCGTGCGCGCAAATATATTATAAATTGATTCCGATTCCGATTCCGATTTTGTTGATGCGATTGCTAATAGAAGTTTGCATAATATTTCGGTGTAAAAATCAACGATTTCTTGCGGTTTATGATTGCGTGCGAATTGTGTAATTATAGTATTGAATATTGCAATTGTTTCACCGCGCGTCGGTTGATCGTGCGCGCATATAAGTGCGCCGAGATCATCATCATCTGCAATAATATCGCCGAGCGGTCGTAAAATAAGTTTTGTTTTATCAATATTTGTTGCTTTATGTATTGCTTCAATGATATTTATAATTGATTTAATGCGAATTCGGTCATATGAATGCATATTACTTAATGCGCCGTAATAGATTATTACATCAAGTATGCGCGCGCGAATGTATCGAATGCGCATATCGTCGCGCGATCGCGGCACAAGCGGTACGTATGATTCATCTTGCATTTGCGCGCGCGATACATCTTCTTTTGCGCCAAGCATAATGATATCGCGTCTATCTATTTTGAAAGTTTGCGCGGTTTTTATGATGATATCGTAATCAAATATCCAAGGTTTTTGTTTATCTATGCATTCGTGCGCGAATGTATCGCGCACAATTGGCGCGAAATCGTCGACCGTTGATTTATTATCGATTGATGTCATCTTTGCAAATTGTGTTGCAAACTTTTCATAAAAGTCAATATTAAGCGATTGCACATCGTCGCGCGTCATGCCGCACTTTTTGCATTTTTCTAATTTCCATTCATGCATAGTTCCATCGATCGGGCAACGATCTTCATAAAATTGATAAAAGTTTGCAAGTTTGTCGCGCGATTCGATTGCATGCGCGATCGTCATCAATTGTTCATCGGACGCATTTTTGTCGCGCGTTGTTGCGCCGCATCGCTCGCATTTATATGCTAATATAGTAATTTTATTATCAACGAATAGACCGGGCGTGCGAATAGATACTTCTTTGTCTGAATTATTTTCATTAATAATCGCAATACTCCATATGTGAAGTTGACCTTGATTATCATAAACTATGTTAAGCGGTGCAAGGATATTATAATTAAATCGCGTGCTAGGATCACGAAGTATCATAAGCGTCGGGATATGTAGTTTGCTTATTTTTGTATCATATTTTGCGCGCATCTTTGCGCGGCGCGCATCAATTCGCGCGCGCAATTTTACAATCGTTTGCGGAATGCCTTCATATGCGATTGGGTATGCGTATTCGCGCAACTCATAGCATTCGCGCAACTCGCCGACAAGATCGTCTTTCTTTTTTGGTAGTAGCGCAAATAGTTGTGTGTAAATATTGTCTGCGTTAAAATCGGGTTTCATTAATGTAAAAATCGCGCGTTGATATGTAGATGGATTTATATGTTTTGAACTCTTCTTCTTTGCCGCCGACGATGATGATTGCGCTAAATATTTGAAATAAATAAGCGCGAATATGGGATCGTATTGAAGTGTTGCGCGATAATCGCGCGGTTCTTCGGTAGTTACAATATCTGCAACTTGGCGCAATTGTGTTATTGCGGTAATCATGTTTGTATTGATTACTTCGCGCGTAAAACCTGGAACTGTAGACAATGGTACGCTTGATATTGACATAATTTTATCAACTGCGTATTTTATCATGTATGCTATTTTTGTATTAGTTGGGCTGCCGTCAAACACTATGTTTAATTTGTTCATATTAATTATGCAATCGGCAAAGATATAAATTGTTGAAAATATGCGCGTTTTCGC
>Ga0172381_10006667_pt1 | contig 11529 bp, 11 predicted proteins | sample Leawel6488metaG_FD_119754 | JGI IMG/M metagenome (GOLD analysis project Ga0172381, IMG submission 119754) | Leachate microbial communities from a municipal landfill in Southern Ontario, Canada - Leachate well 64-88 metaG | ecosystem: Engineered > Solid waste > Landfill > Unclassified | place... | reverse complement strand
TCGCGCTTTAGCCAATCTTCTTGTCCAAGGTCAAGATTGTTGTTGTTCGGTTAAACAAATTTCTCAAAATGAGCATATTTCCTCAGATTATCTAGAAAAAATTTTTGCCAAACTTAAAAAAGCTGGAATTTTAAAAGTTGAAAGAGGTTCTAATGGTGGTTATTCCATTAATGGCGACCCAAAAAAAATTACTCTAAATAAAGTTGTCAATTCCCTAGAAAAAGCCGAGTTCACTTGTCCTGATTTTTGCAGTTGTCAAAGCAAATCAGTTTGGCAAAAAATTCAATCTGGTTTTAGTCATGTTTTAAATTCCATTACTCTTGATCAATTGGTTTTTAAAAACAAATCAGTTTATCTCGATTATGCTGCTTCTACTCCAGTTGATCCAGAAGTTTTAAATACTATGCTTCCTTATTTTGATTTTTCCTTTACTGGCAACACCATGTCTCTTCATCAAATGGGTTCTATTGCTTCTCAGGTGGTTGAATCTTGTCGTCAAACTTTTGCCACCATTTTAAATGTTTTACCAAAAGAAATTATTTTTACCGCCTCTGCCACCGAATCTAACAATACTGTTTTAAAAGGCATTGCTTTTGCCAATAAAAATAAAGGTAAACACATAATTATTTCTTCAATCGAACATGATTGTGTTCTAGAAAGTGCCATTTGGCTCAAAACCCAAGGTTTTGAAATCAGCCAAATTTCTGTTGACAAATACGGTCTTTTAAATCTCGACGAACTCAAAAAAACCATTAGAAAAGACACTATTTTAGTTTCTGTAATTCATGGTAATAACGAAATCGGGACTATTCAAAATATCGAAAGTATCGGTCAAATTTGTCATGATCGGGGAGTTTATTTCCATACTGATGCCTCTCAAAGTTTTACTAAAGTTCCACTCGACCTATCCAAATTAAATATTGACCTTTTAACTGCCTCTTCCCATAAAATTTATGGTCCCAAAGGCAGTGCTCTTCTTTATATTAAAGCCGGTACCAATATTATTCCTCTTCTTCATGGTGGTGGTCACGAAAATGGGTTTCGTTCCTCAACTTTAAATTTACCCTCCATTGTTGGTTTTACCAAAGCTGCCGAAATTGCCATGTCTAGTTTTAATCAAGAAAATAATCGCTTAATTAAACTTCGAGATTATTTAATTAAAAACATTTTAAAAACTATTCCCGATTCTCATTTAAATGGCCATCCCACCAATCGTCTTTCTAATAATATTAATATTTCTTTTGATCGAGTCGAAGGGGAGTCTCTTCTTCTTGATCTAGATTACTATGGTATTGCCGTGTCTACTGGCTCTGCTTGCTCTTCTATGTCTCTAGAGACCAGTCATGTTCTTTTGGCCACCGGCCTCCGTCCAGAGCAATCTCATGGCTCTCTTCGTTTTAGTCTTGGTCGTTTTACAACTAAAGCTGAAGTCAATTATCTGTTAAAAGTTTTACCTCAAGTTATTAATAAATTTAGGCAACTATCGCCTTTTAAATCATAATTATGTACTCAAAAAAAGTCTTTGAACACTTCCGTAATCCTCATAATTTTGGCTCCATGGACAATCCCGACGCCCTTGGTCAAGTTGGTAACTTGGCCTGTGGTGATGTTATGAAACTTTATTTAAAAATCAATAAAAACAAAAATGGTGAAGATTTTATTGCCGATATTAAGTTTGAAACCCTAGGTTGTGCCGCTGCCATCGCTACCAGTAGTGTTGTTACTGATCTTGCCCTTGGAAAAACCCTAAAAGAAGCTCTAGAAATTAAAAATGATGATGTTGTCAAAGCTCTTGATGATCTTCCCACTATTAAAATTCATTGTTCTCTTTTGGCAGTCGATGCTCTGGCCGAAGCTATTTATGACTACTATCAAAAAACCAATCAGTTAATTTCTCCAGATTTTGAACAAAAGCACAATCGCATTATTAATTGTCAGACTCGTTTAAAACATTAATATTTTGTTAAAATAAATAACTATGTTTTTAGTCAAAGCCGCTTACGCTCAATGTCCAGTTTGTATTGTTACTGTTGGTGGGGGAATGTTTCTTGCTAAAAAATTAGGAATTGATGATTTTTTAGTTTCACTTTGGATTTCTGGTTTAAACACTACTATTTCTTTTTGGTTAGCTCCCAAAATTAAAAATAAAATTTTAGGTAGTCCTATTATTTTTTCCTTTTTGATGCTCGGTTTAACTCTTTCTTATTTCATTTTCACCAATCAAACCGGTAGTTTAGATAATCAAATATTAGGTCTAGATAAACTTATTTTTGGCCAAAGTTTAGGTCTTTTAATTATGTTTTTGGGTATAGCTATAGATCGTTATTCAAGAAAATTAAATGGTGATAAAATTCTTTTCCCATATCAAAAAGTAGTTTTTCCTGTTGGTTTTTTAATTATTTTTACAATATTTTTTAAATTAATATTCAAATTATAATTTAAGCCTCCCTGTCAAGGGAGGTAGCCCGCAAAGCGGGACGAAGGGTTTTTATGAACGCAAACGATCTTCAACAATTTATTGATAAAGCCAAAAAGATTGAAAAAGGTCACAAATTAGACTTATCTCTTGGTGAAGATCTTTCGGTCGCCATTATGAATCTAATTGGTATCGAAGAACATATGTTTTTCACCTCTCAAAAACTAGGCGACACCAAATACATTGATGTTTTAAATACTGCTCGAGAAATGAGAAAAGAGCTCATGAAAAAAATTGTTAAAGAAAACGAAGGTGAAATTTGGTGTACCAGTAAACATCTTTTATCTGCATCTATGCGTCTTATGGAAGTTGGCACTAAATGTTTAACTAAAGGTGATAAAAACGAGGCTAATAATTACTTTAAACAATCTTTTGATTTATATAATCTTTTTTGGGGATTAAATTTAGGCCTAGTCAAATCAGAAGACTCTATGGGGATAAAGCATGCCTCTTCCATTTCAATCACTGAAAAAAAACCATTGCCAAAAAAAAATCTTCTTAGTGGTTTTAGTCAAATCGTCAATAAAATTCTCGATTGTTGTCGTGAATAATTACTTTTTAAAAAGTATTAAAATTCCTACTAATATCAATAATCCTGGCCAAAACAAATTCCATTCAATTCTTATTGGAAATATTTGATTCCAGATTGCTACTAATCCTACTAAGATTAAAACAATTCCCAAAATATTAATATTTTTCCCCATTTTTTTTATTTTTGTATCTATTTTAATTTCTTTTGCCATCGATTTAGCTTTTCCTTTAACATCTTCAATAAATTCATCAAGTTTTTCCTCTTTATTGATTTCTTTTTCAACTCCTTTTTCTTTTGGTACTACTAACCATAAAATTAAATAAACCAAAATTCCACTACCGCCACTTAAGGTCAATAAAACAAAAATTATTCTAATTAAAGAACTATCAATTTTAAAATAATCAGCTAACCCACTACAAACACCAGCAATCATATAATCATCAATGGATCTAAATATTTTTCTACCGTTCATAATTATATTTTAGCAATTTCCTTAATCTTTTCAATATTTTTAATCACCATTTTTCTACTTTTATTATAAAGATAACCTTGTTTTTGTAGTTTTAAAATTTGTAAAGTTACTGTTTCTCGAGTAAGTCCAGCCATGCTAGCCAAAACTCGATGTGGAGTATTAGAATTAACTAAAATTTCACTGCCTTTTTCTTCTCCCACTCTTTTTGCAATCATACAAATTAATCCAGCCACTTTACTGGTTGCGTCTCCAACTACAATTTGTTGCCAATTAGCTGATAAATCAACCAAATCGTCAATTAATTGTTTATTAACTTCACTTAAGATATTTGCATCTTTTTCAATAAATTTTACAAATTCATCCATAGGAACAGCCCAAAGTTCAATTGAAGTAATAGCTTCTACAAAATATTTATTAGTCTTTTTATGTAAACCATTTATTCCAGCACAAAAAAACAACGGTCTTAAACTTGGCAAACTTACTTCTTTCCCATCCATTACTACATAAGCTCTTAAAAAACCCGATTTTTCAATATAAGCTGTGTTTAGATTTTCTCCTGGTCTAAACAAAACTTGCCCTTTTTTATATTTAATTAAATCAAACTGACTAAAAAATGAGTCTAACTGTTTTTTAATTTTTTCATTCATAAAGACACAAAAATACTAATATTAAAATTTGGTAAGGATAATTATATCATCTAAATATTCCCATAATCCTATTTAAACTTAATAAGTTATAATTATTTCTATGAGTCAAGATTCAAGGGAAATCCCTCAAAACCCTAAACACATCAAAAAAAATAGCATCATTGACAATCCAAATTCTGATTATAACCTTTCAAAAAAAGGTTCTTCTGATCCAGGCATAACTGATATTATTCTCGCCGCCGCCGATAATTTAAAAGAAAAAATAGAGACATTAAAGCAAATAGCCGAAAAAGCGAAACAAGACAGTATCACTGATTCTTTAACAGGTTGTTTTAGTCGAAAGTGTTGGGAAGATTTTGTTAATAAAGAGTTTAATCCTGGACTAGGTGAAGAAGTTACTATTATACTATTTGATATTAATAATCTTGGAGAAACTAATAATAAAAATGGGCATCAAGCGGGTGATCTACTGGTACAAAAAACAGCTAATTATATTAAAGACACTTTTACCCGAAATGGTGATATGACTATTCGTTATGGTGGTGATGAATTTATTCAAATTTGTCGTTATGTTGGGGATAAAGAAAAATTTATTACAAGATTAGAGTCTAAATTTAGCAAAAGTAATCAAGAAAAAGAAGGAATTAGTGTTGCCTTTGGTTATGCCCATTTTGATAAAAATTTAGACGAAGATGGTTTATTTATTTCCAGTGGAAATAAATATGATAATAAAAAAAGGAAAACAACTTTTGAAAGAGCTGATTTTTCGATGTATAAAAACAAAATAGATTACAAAAAATAATTTCTAATTCTAGTTTGTCTTTTCTAAATGATAAAAAATAATATCCGATCCTAGATCAATTTTTTGATTTATTTTAAATTTTCCAAAAGAGATTACTTCCCAAACAGTTTCCATTTCTGGTGGTCTGTTAACTGGCGCAATTAAAAACAATTTTTCCGCCTTTGGATAATTCTCAACTTCCATTGGCTCACACTTCCTTAAATTTAACAAAAATCTTAAATCATAAGCTCTAGTATCTCCTTGAACCGTTGCTGCCACTTCAAAATTTTCTGGACAACCATTTTTAATAATTAAATCAGCTACTAGATTTTGTTCAGAATAATTCCAGCCATCAATAATATCCAAAGGAACATAAGCTGAAAAAAGTTTTATTTGTATTAATGATAGTGTTGAAAATAAAATTATTAAAAAAATATTACTTTTTGTTTTATTTTTAAAATTTGAAATCAAAAACAAAACAGCTGTAATTACAAAAATTAAAAGAGGAAAAATAAAATAATGTGAGGTTACTTCACCACTCGTAGAAGAATGAGTAAAGACATAAATTAATGTTTTTATATTATAAAAACTATGACGAATTTCAAAAATAAAAAATGGTAAATTTCCCAATATAAATCCTAGAATAACAGTTAAATAAAATTTTATTTTTAAATATTGTTCTGACTTTACAAGAATGAAAACAAAAAATAATCCCCAAAATATGGCACTATAGTGGCAAGCAAAAGCAAATCCCCAAATAAAAGACATTAAAAATAAATATCTTATTTGTTTTTTAAAAAAATATTTTTCCGAAAATAATAAAACTAAAATCGATAAGGGTACTAGCAAGGGGGGATTCCAAAAAAATCGACTGTGATTTATTAAATATGGAGAAACGGCAATAAAGATAAAAATTAATAAAGCCCAAAACGAATCAAATTTACGTTTTAAAAAAAATATAAAAAAAATATAAAAAATAAATTCTAAAAATATAAAAATAGTCGTAATTGTCAATGGATTCCATTGGCTAATTAATCCAACAATACCCAAAACATAATAATAATTGGCTCCAATGAAAAAATTTCTCCCTTCAAACGATTTTGAAGTCACCATTGGTCCGATCAATCTTATTTTTTTATTATCGACCATGTTTTTGGTTTCCAATAAGTGAATTCCCTGATCCAATCTAAAACCAATCAAATCATTTAATCGATATAATCGAACAAAAAGATATAAAGTTGAAATTAAAATCAATCCAATTACAAATATTTTTTTATTACTTTTCATTTCTTTTAAAGTTTATAATAGTAATCATGTTTAATCTTAAACAATTATATGCGAAAAAAAATAATTAATTGTTTGGTACTAATTGTATTAATATTAATAGTCAGTTATTTTAATCGATGGATTTTTGCTTTTAAATTTGAACCAGAATATTGGGAAAATTATTATTACACCTCACAATGGAACATTCCCAACAGTGAGCGAGTAATTTCCGATGATGGTTTATATAAATATATTGGCTACAGATTAGTTACGGGAGAAAATACTTTTAATGTTAATTATTGGATTCCACCAATGGGTAAGTATTGGTATGGTATTGGTGCTAAATATCTTCAAAATCCTTATTTTATAAGTTTTGCCTTTTATCTTTTATCAATATTTATTTTTTCTTTATTAGCTAAATTAATTTTTAAAAAAAATAACATTCGTTGGTTAGCCATCTATTTATGGGTACTTAATCCACTTTTAGTTGAACAAGTTTGGCAAACCATGTTGGATTTACCAATGGTTTTATTTTTCTTAGTTCATGTATATTTTTTATTTAGGTTCGAAAAAGAAAAATCAATAAAAACTTTAATTTTAGCTGCTATCTTTTTAGGATTAACAGCTGGCACTAAACCAGCTTATTTTGTTCCTATGATTGGATTAATAGATTGGTGGTGGATTATAACCGTTCAAAAAGTAGATAGATTTAAAAATCTATTGTTTTATCTTTTATTTGTAATTGGTGGCTATGTCTTGTCTTATACTTGTTATTTTATTGCTCATCCAAATCCCATACCTTGGATCAGACTTCATGAAAAAGTAATTGATTTTCAAATAATAAATAGTGAAGGGGGTAATCATGACATTTTAAATATATTTAGAACTATTTTCTTATGTAAATTCAAGGGTTTTTGGGTCGGTGGACAAGAAATGATTGTTAAAAATTGGTCTCTTATCTTACCTATTGGAACTATTTTATTGGCAAAAAATATTTTATTTTTTAAAAAAACAATAAAGGAAAATCCAAAAATTATTTATTTAACCTTAATCGGAATTGGTTATATTTTAATGTGTTTGAAGATTGAATTTTGGCCCAGATACCTTCTTTTAATACTTCCAATATTAGTCCTTTTAGTTGTCAAATTTTTCGAAAATAAACCATTAGTTTTGTTTTTACTTTTAATTTCTTACTTACCATGGCTTAGATATAATTTTTTTCCAAAATCAAGCGATCTTGTTCAAGAATGGACTCAAACAATAGAAAATCAGCATTATCGTGAGGCTTACAGATTATTGGATAACGAAAGTCGTCAAAAAATCAACGAAAGCGATTGGCTTAAATATTGGGAAAACAACAAAAACGACATTTTATCCAAAGAATCAGTCTTAGAAAATAATCAATGGAGAATAAAAATCAATAAAGTTTTTTAAAATACTGGTTGACTAACCCAGGTCTTACAAAAAGTTTCTCTATTCATATTCTCTATCTTAAACTCTTCAATTTTTCTTGGATATGGATATTGTGGTAATTTAATATCTTTACATAAAATTTCATTGGGTATTGTCCACCTTGTTCCCGCATCTCTAAGTTCAGAAATTCTTGCTAAATTATTTGGCTCCTTAATACAAGCTTTGTTTTGGGCCATTAAATAAACTATATTTTTTTCTATTTTTTTTGGGCAAATTTTGCCCACCTTAATTCCATCAATAAAATATTCTTTACTAGCTATTGTTTTGTTCATCTCTTCTATAAAATTCTTTTCGTTAATTTTTCCAGAAAATAGGCCATAAGCATAAATTATATCGACTGGATCTTCGGTTATTACTTCAAATTTTATCGAAGAATCTTTTTCTCTTATTAAACTAATGTATTTTACTAATTCTCTTTCATGAAAGAACCAACCTGCTGTTTTTTCAAAAGGGTTTCGATACCAATACATCACTAAAAAATTTACTAATGAAACGAAATAAACAATAAACAAAAATATTCCCATAAAAAACTTCCATTTTTTATTTTTTATTTTGTTAATTAAAAAATAAACTCCAATAGCTGCTACTGCCGCCAATATTGGATAAGTTAAACCACTTCTCAAGGCATATGTAGTGGCATAATTACTCAGAGTTGGTGTGATCGGCAAAATAAAAATTATCATTCCAATTAAAATCACTGCTGGTATTGATATTACCAATAATGCATAAACCCCCAAAACTATTAACGGCAAATCAACCAAATACATAAAAGAATGATTTGCAATCATAAAATGATCATACCCAAGCTCACCTTCGTTAAAAAGATAATTTGGGGCTAATCCAAAGAAAAACTTTTTTAACAAAACTTTACTTAAAACCGTATATTTGTTAATAAAAATATCCCTAAAAATTGGTATTTCTAAAGACATTCTTCTTTCTTCGTTGACCTGGTTAACAATTTCATTGTTTACGAGAGTAGTTTCTTTCAACCTTGTTCCAGCATAAGAATTTTTTAAGATTAATCCATACCCGCCCATCAAACCAACAGTTAATAACCCCAATAAAAAATATTTTTTAAAATTTTTCTTTTCCATCCAAAATCCATAACCCAAACCTACTAACATTAGTGGTACAAAGATTGGTTTGGCTCCAAAATAAGATAAAGAAGCAGCAAAACCAAGAATGATTGCCCATATTTGATTTTTTAACTCAAACTTAGTCTTAGTAAGTAGATACAAACTCCAAACGTAAAACATAAAGGAAAAAACATTTTCATAAGCCGTTCTTCCAAAATTTATTGCCCAAGGGTTTATTGCTATCATTAATCCAACCATTATTCCTATCCATTTATTTTTTGTTAAATTTTCAAATAATTTTATAAACCAAAAAATCATTAATACCGAAACTAAAATTAAAGGTGTCTTAAGCCAAGGGAAAGTAGTTTTAAAAAATGCAAATGGTATTAAAAGGTATGTTGGTAATTCTCCGAAGATACAATTTCCATCACAAAATGGTTCATTTTGAAGAATTCCAGCCCCAGTTCCCGCTGCTCCATTTCCTGCCAGAGCTAGAGATTTAGCGTTAATTAGTTGGTGCATTTCATCATGAACTAAGCCGATTGGGTTTAAGTCGAGTCTCCAAAATCTTATTATTAACGATAATAATAAAACCAAAATTATTGCTAAATTTTCTTTTTTTATCTTCATTATTTATTCAAGTATATCTTTTTTATTTAAAAACTTTTCTTCAAATCTCTCTACTAGCGAATAACAACAACCACAAAAAACTTGTTTATAAAAACCTTTAGTTTCTAATTTTTTACAAATTTTATTAGGAATTAGAAATTGGATATTGTATTTTTTACCTATTTCTTTTCCAATTTTTTCAATCATTTCTGAGTTTTGATATTCACTGGTTATCAATGTTGAAGTAAAACTATCAAATCCATTTTCTTTAGCAAATTCCGCCGTCTTTTCCAATCTTAATTTCCAACATCTCGGACATCTCTCAATCTTTTTAAGCCCTCCCTTGCTTGCCCGCCAAGACTGCGCAGCTGTCGGCGGGTCAAGGGGAGATTTAGAGGGGTTTATTCTTTGAAAATATTCACTCGGTCTCCAATCTGGAATAATCATTTTTAAATCACCAACCATCAACTGCATTGCTTTTAATCTTGATTGATATTCTGATCGGGGATGAATATTGGGGTTGTAATAATAAACCGTAATATCGGTCAAATCATTTTTGTCTTTAATCGACTCCACCATTTTTAATAAGCAATCCGCGCAACATGCATGTATCAATAATTTCATAATTAACTATTATAAACCACAATAACTAGCCCTCCCTTTTCAAGGGAGTGTACCCGCAGGGTGGGTGGGTTTTAAACGGATATAATTTTAAGCTATAATACTTTCATGGACATTCAAGAAAAAATAAAATTAATTCAAGAAGTTGGCGAAGAAATTATTGGTCTTGATGAAATTGAAGCTAAATTAAAATCCGGTGAAGAACTTATCGCTTATGATGGTTTTGAACCTTCTGGTCGAATTCATATTGCTCAAGGTTTAGTTCGAGCTATTAATATTCAAAAATTAATTAAAGCCGGTGTTCATTTTAAAATGCTTGTCGCTGACTGGCATGCTTTTGCTAATAATAAACTTGGTGGAGATATGGCTAAAATTCAAAAAACTGGCAATTATTTTATTGAAATTTGGAAAGCCTGCGGTCTCGACACTAGTCAAGTTGAATTTATTCGTTCTTCTGATTTGGTAAAAAATCCAGATTATTGGCTCTTAGTTTTAAAAATTGCCAAAGCTAGCACTGTTAAACGCCTTATTCGTTGTTCCCAAATCATGGGCCGAAACGAATCAGAATCTCTTTCAGGTGCTCAAATTATTTACCCTTGTATGCAGGCTGCCGATATTTTTTATCTTCACATTAATATGGCTCAATTAGGCATGGATCAACGCAAGGTTAATATGTTAGCCCGACAAATTGCCGACGAATTAAATCTTCCCAAACCAGCCGCTGTTCATCATCACATGTTAGTTAGTCTTCAACCACCCATCGATAAAATTAATTCAACCGATTCTAAGGCTGACCAAACTATTGCCATGAAAATGTCTAAATCCAAACCAGATTCTGCTATTTTTATGACTGACACTAAAGAAGAAATTTATTCCAAAATTAAAAAAGCTTACTGTCCTCCTCAAGATATTAACTTAAATCCAATTATGGAATATTTTAAATATATTGTTTTTGCTAAATTTAACCAAGTCGATATTCTTCGAGAAGAAAAATTTGGCGGTAATCTTCAGTTTAATTCTTATTCAGAACTAGAAAATGTCTATAAAACAGGTGAAATTTATCCTCTAGATTTAAAAGATAATTTATCAAGATATTTAGATGAATTAATTTCACCTATCAGAAGTTATTTCACCAACAACCCTGAAGCTAAAAAACTAAAAGAAGAAGTCGAATCTTTCACTATCACTCGCTAACTATTTATAGTAACTTCTGATTTGGAATAAAATATACCAAGATATTCCTACTCCAACAATCAAACCAGGTAAATCTAACGTCGACAAACTTGAAATAGCACTGATTAATGAAACATAAAACATTAATTTCCAAGCTTTTATCTGTCTTTTAAATAATCCTGGAATTGCTATTGCTTCTAAAACAATCATTAATAATCCAAAAATTAATGGGAAGATATAACTAATTCCACCCTTAATTCCACTCAAAATAGCCAATGGAGCTACCATTGCTCCAACTCCAAACAGTGTTAATAACGATGATAAAGAAAGAATTATTCCTACTACTGCCAAATACGGTCCATATTTTACAATTCCTTCCTTAATATTTTCTGGTAAAGTTGGT
>Ga0172381_10006666_pt1 | contig 11530 bp, 15 predicted proteins | sample Leawel6488metaG_FD_119754 | JGI IMG/M metagenome (GOLD analysis project Ga0172381, IMG submission 119754) | Leachate microbial communities from a municipal landfill in Southern Ontario, Canada - Leachate well 64-88 metaG | ecosystem: Engineered > Solid waste > Landfill > Unclassified | place... | reverse complement strand
TTGCCCTGGTACATGCGCGGATCCTTTCAGGCGTACCACTTGGGGATGTTAGCGAAGGCCTTGGAGATCTCGACGTCGTTGATCAGCTCCAACAGGAGCTGATCGGCCTCGGTGTGCCCCGCCTCCTCGCCTGCCTCCGGCTTCAACTCCCCCAACTCCTTGAGCCGCGCCAGGACGCGGTCTCGGCGCTTCCCGGGGGGCTCCCGCACCGCCGGGCCCCCGCTCAGGTTCTGCCCGCAGTCGAAGTGCGCGGGCTCCCCCTTCTCGCCGTCCCCCAGCGTCGTCCCGATCATCACCCAGGGGGCCCCGTAGCCGATGGGCTTCTTGCAGTAGTGGCAGAGCGCCTCGGCGCTCGCCCTGAGCCCCGCGCAGTCGAGGTGCTTGCACGCACCTATGCAAGGCCCCGCGGCGGTCCCGGGCTTCGGGTTGGTGGTCCATCCCATGGCATTGCCTCCGTTGAAGCTCACGGGTCCATCCCGTGTTGGGGCCCCCGGGCTTCCCCAGGGGCTCCGGCTCGGGGTGGATCCTAGTGGGTGTGCTGGTGGTGGTCGTGCCCGGCGCTGTGGCTGTGGTGGCCGGCGCCGCCGCGGATCAGGTGCTGCTCTTCCTTCCAGTCGGCGCCCAGTTCCTGCGCCAGCGCCTGGAGGGCATCCTTGATCTCGGCCGCGCCGCCGTCGGCGGTGCAGTGGGAAGCGTCCAGGCTGATTCCGCCGTCATCCCGGTAGGTCATCTTGATTTCGCCGTAGAGAGCCATCGTGGACTCCAGAAGGAAGAGGTTGAGCTAGCTGCGGGTGGACACCAGGAGCATCCCGGTCTCGTCGGCGCGGCGCACGTTGAGCTGGTTCTTCTTGGCCCAGGTGCGAGCGGTGATCTCGGCGTACTTGCGGCCGATGGCCGCCAGGGTCTTGGTGGGGCTCCCCTGGTAGTCGAAGGCCGACGTGGTGGTGTTGCTGCCGCGGGTGAAGGTCAGCCCGTCCTCAGTGCTCACCATGGTGGCGTTCTTGGTGGCGACCTTGTGGCCCTGGGCTTCCAGGGCGGCGGCGAGGCGCTCGGCGTCCTTCATCTGGGTGGCGGTGGTTCGAGAGTAGCAGGGCATGGGGGGCTCCTTCGGGCTAGCCGATGACGCGGCGGCCGGTGCTGGTCAGGGTGTCGAGCGCCTTGGCCGTGGCGGCCTCGACGTCGGCCGTCAGGGCGACCTTGGCGGCCTCCAGGGCGGGGATCAGCTTCTCGGCCGCCTCGACGTCCTCGGAGTCGAGGAGGGCGCCCAGGACGTCGATCTGGGTGGCGAGGGCGGTGTCCTGGATGAGGCGATTCAGGTCAGCGGCGCGGCTCAGGGCGGCCTTGGTCGAGTTGATCGTCTTCCCGTGCAGCTTGCCACCCTTCTTGGCCTGCTCGACGACGGCCGCGATCTTCTCGATGAGGTCGTCGCGCAGGCTCTTGACCATTCCGCCGACGGTGCTGGTGATCTCCTTGACGCCCGCGGCGGCGGCGGCCTTGGCCTGCTCGGCCGTCGGGGAGTTGATCGTCAGGGTGTCGAAGTCCATCGTGAAGCTCTCGCGGACCTTCTCGACGCTCGGGTACTCGGCGCGCATCCGGGCGATGGCGCGCTCGGCGATCTCGGCGTCCTTGGCGACGGCCCGCAGGCTCGTCTCGACGACGGGGAGCGCCGCGTCGCGCATCGCAGCGTAGCCGGCGCAGAAGCGCTCGACAGCTTCGGCGCGCTCCACCTGAGCCGTGGCCAGGGCGGCCAGGACGGGCTCCAGGCGGTCGTTGGCGATGAAAAAGCAGGAGTCGAAGCGTTTGAAGGGGATCCCGGCGCCGCGCAGGGTGGACTCGGCCTTGTACTGCGCCGCGTTGATCTCGGCGAAGGCCTTGGCAGGGGCGAGGCGGGCGGCGCCCAGGTAGATCGCCTTGTCGGCGGCCTTGGCCTCGACGGCGGAGAGCCCCAGGTCGCGGGAGGAGAGGGCGGCGCGAGCGCGCCACGCGCCGACGTGGAGGACCACCAGGACGCCCAGGGTGAAGAGGTCTTCCCAGCGCAGCGGCTTGCGGATCTCGGGGGCGGCGACGACGGCGGCGGTGTTCGTGGTGTCAGTCATTTTGGGCTCCGTTGTGGGTGCTTCGTTTGGCCGCCATCCCTGGCGGCAGCTACAGAACACCATGACCAGCCAAAGGGTTATGTGATCCCCATCACAGTCTGTCGCTTTTTTGGATCCCCCAATCAGATCAAGGGGTTGCGGGTGCCTGTAGCAGGAGCTTGAGCTGGACGGGGCTGGGCTTGGTGGGGGCCCGGCGGCGGCGGCCCGTGGCGACGGCGCGCAGGCTGTAGCCGCACAGCCGGCGCCGGGGGCAGTAGATCCAGCGGATCACCAGCCGGCCCCGGGTGCGGGTTCCCAGAGCCTCCAGGGGGCCCCGCAGCGGGGGCACACCCTGTCGATCGTGTAGGCCGTGGCGCTGCTCAAGCCTTCTCCTGCTTCGAGTAGCACTGGGTGCAGAGCCCTCTCGCGTTGTGCTTGCGCTCCGTCGTCCCGCACACCCGGCAAGCATCAAAGTGCCGCGCCCACCGGCCCGTGACCCCATGGTGACGGGCGTGGCAAGCCCGGCAGATCGTTTCCAGGTTGTCCAAGACGTTGTTGGGCTTGGAACTTCCGCGTCCGTTGCCATCCTTGTGATGCACGACCAACTGGCGGCGACTTCCACAACGCACGCATCGGCGACCATCCCGCTTCAAGACAGGCTGGCGAAGCCCGCCAAAGTGGCGCTCTTCCCGAAGCATCCTGGCTCGCGTCTTCGACTGCCGGCCATACCACCGTTCTTTTGCAGCCACGATCCGCCTCGCGTTCTTAGGCTCGGCGGCATAAGCAGTCAGGTAGCAGCGAGCGCACTTCCCCTTTGCCATATGAGGCCGCTCCGTCGTCCCGCAAACGGTGCAGGCATCATGCTTCAAGCTCCATGGTTTCATGGGAAAAACCTTATTCCAGAAAAGGCCCGAGGGTCAACTCACCTCGGGCCCGGCTCCCAGCGATGAAACTTAGCTGATCTTGCGCCCGGTCACGGCCTTAGCCTCGGGCGCCCCTGCATTCGTCGCGTTGTTCTGGGCCCAGGTACGGATCGAGTCGATCTGCGCCTTGGCCGTCACGGCGAGCGGCACGGCCTTGCGGATGGCGGAGATCACATCTTCGGTCTTGATCAGGCGCTTGCCATCAGCGAACGCTGCGAAGAGCGCGTCGACCATGACCGACTCGATTTCGGCGCCCGTGAAGTCAGGGCACGCTTCGGCGATCTTGGTGAAATCGAGCGCCTTGCGGGCCACCGCGCTCTTGACGTGCTTCCTCGCCTGGACTTCGGCGATCTGGGTACGCTCAGCCAGCGTCGGGAGATCCACGCTGAAGAGTGCATCCCACCGACCCTTGCGAAGCAGCTCCGGGGGCAGCGCCGTGACGTCGTTCGCCGTCGCAACGAGGAAGACGGGGCGCTTCTTTTCCTGGAGCCACGTCAGGATCGTGCCGAGCACCCGCTTGGTGGTCCCGGAGTCGTTGCTGCCGCTGCCCGTCGCGCCGGCCATGCCCTTGTCCAGCTCCTCCACCCAGAGCACGCAGGGGCTGATGGCCTCTGCCAGCGCCAGCGCCTCCCGCGCTCGCCGCTCGGACTCGCCGACGAGGGAGCCGAAGAGCGCGCCGATGTCGAGGCGCAGCATGGGGACGCCGAGCGCCGTTCCGAAGGCCTTAGCGGCAAGGCTCTTGCCCGTGCCCGGCACGCCCACGATCAGGCAGCCCTTGGGCGAGGGGAGCCCGTAGGCCTGCGCCTCGGCGCCGTAGGCCGCCTTGCGGTCGCCGATCCAGCTCTTGAGCGCGGCGAGGCCACCGATCGCGTCCAGGCCGCGGGGGTCGGGCTCCACGATCTCCAGGAGCCCGGACTTCTTCACGGCGGCGATCTTCTCGCGGAAGATGACGGCCGGGGTGAAGGCGCCGGTCTCGACGAAGCTGAGCGCCAGGGCGTTCTCCGCCTCGGAGACGCTGAGCCCGGAGAGCGCGGAGAGCACCTCGCCGTTCCCGTCGTTGGCGCACTTGCAGCTTTCGGCGATGCCGGCGACGACCTTCTTGAGATCTTCGAGGGTGGGGAGCTGGTAGTCGACGACCGTGACCAGCTTGGCGATCGAGGGGTACATCACCGTGGCCGGGCCGAGCAGGACCACGGTGGAGCCGCGCTCGGGGCCGGAGGTGAGCAGGTCGCGCAGGAGGCGGGCGAGCGCGGGGTCGCGGTCGAAGGGGAGCGCCTGGGCATCGCGGAAGACGATGACGGTGGCGTTGAGGGTGGCGGCGGCCATGAGGGCGGCCTGCGGGTCCTGGGTGTCACCGATCCCCTTGGGCTCGGGGAGGACGATCTTGAGCCCGTCGGTGATGCTCCAGGTGGCCAGCCCCTTCTTGGCGACGCGGGCGGCGGCGACCACCTCGCCCAGGGCGCGGGGCTCCTCGGCGGTCTCGATGGCGACGCAGGGGTAGCCGGCGCGGATGTAGGAGGTGAGGCGGGCGGCGAACGTCGTGGTCATCTGGGGCTCCGTTGGGTTGGTTCTTCGTCCCCCGTCCCCGGGGGCAGCTCAAGAACACCACAGCGGGGGGAAGGGTTATGTGATCCCCATCACACCGCTGCTCTTTTTTGGATCTTCCAATCAGTTCAGGAGCTTAGCCGGGTCCTTTGAGGCTGGATCCTGCGCAGCTTCCAAGGCGGCGACGGCGGCCAGCCCAGCCGCAAGGGTCACGTTGACCCAGTGGAGGTAGTCGGCCAGATCCTCGGTCTGATCGTAGTGAGAGCACGTCGGAAGCCCGTGAAGGCACACCGGAGTCCCCACCCCATCGTCCTCATAGCCGACCACGATCGGCTGCCCGCACGGGCACTGCGCCCTGATGGCGCCCTCTTTGAGCCTCATCTCCCGCTTCCCCGTCGTCACTCGATCACCCTCTTTCCAACTCGAACCAGATCGTTGACCGCTTCGGCAGCTTCCCGCTTCCTGGACTGCTCAAGCTCCCGCGTCAGGGCGCCCAGATCAAGCTTCGGGGATGGCACCGCTCCGGGCTCCTTGAGCATCGCAAGCACATCCTCGGCGAGCATCCACAGCCCCCGCATTTTGAAGCGGGAGCCAAGCTCAAAGGCCCGCTGGGCGAGCTTCGTCGCGGCTTCCCGCGTCGCATCCCCGAGCCGCCCACCGCCTTTGAGCGCCTCGAAGAGGGCCGACATCGCCCGGCGAAGCTCCTCGACTTCCGCCTCTTCAGCTTCACGGGCTTCCCGCGCCGCAGTCCGCGCCAGCTTCGCAGCTTCCCCGCCGGGCCGACCCGAATCAAGCATGTCCAGGTCGACCCGAGTCTCAGGCTCATCCATCGCCCGATCGTAGCCGGTGACGGGTTCGTAGAGGATCCCGAGCGAGGAATTGCAGCCCCCATTCCGGTTGGAAACTACCGGCTGGCCCTGGAGCTTGGAATGCACCGTACAAAGCCCATAGTCCACAAGCTGCCAATCGAGCACACCTGCCTTACGCATGCCGTTCAAGGTCTTCGAGGCTTCGGAATCACCCGAATTCACCCACCGGGTGAAGCCTCCTAGATCGAAGTGGCGGCAGGCGGAACACTGCCCCACGCTGCCGCCACGGTATGACTGGAAAGCAGCCATCGAAAATCCTAGTCGAGCAGCAGAACACCTTGCACGGGTTCCGCGGCAGGCTTGGAGGACTCGACGGGCGTGGTGGGCGCAGGCTCCGACTTGGGCGCCGGCTTGGACTCCACCGCCACCGCCGCAGCCACCTTGGCGTCCGTCCGAATCACCAGCCACCCCTCGGGAACCGTCGAGGGCTCGATGGGCGTGGCGAGGATGACCTGACAGGGCGCCTTCGAGAAGGCCTGGAGAACCGCCGTGAGATTGCCGGGGTCGAAGGCCCGATCTTCGGGAACCACGACCGCGAGCTTGCCGGGTGCCACGATCGCCAGGGCGATTGCCGCCATGACCCGGGCCCACTCGACGCCCGAGAGTGCGGTGTGCAGCGTCCGCGCCTTGCCGACCCCTTCGTAGAGCCCGAAGCGGCAGATGCTGGACTCCCCATCCCGAAGCTCCAGGCCGAAGACGTCCGACGGTGGGAGCAGCGCCTGGACCCGCTGGATGAAGGTGGACACGTTCTGATCGAGCAGTTCCGCGATCACCCGAGCACACTCGACCGCGAGATCTGCCCACTCCGTCCCGCCGCGCTTCGACTCCAGGCCGTTCTCCTGCGCCTTCTTGGCAGAAGCCCAGGCCGCATTGGTCTGCTCGGCGTTGGAGATCCGCTGTTCCAGGTTCGTGATGGCGGCCTTCCGCGTCGCCATCTGCTCGGGGGACGTGACGGCCGGCTGCGACGGCGCGGGCGTGGACCCGAGCGTCTCTTCGAGCGAGCGAAGTCCCGCCTCCATGATGGACAGGTCGGTGGCCTTCCGCCCTGCCTCCGCGGTGAGGGTGTCCATCTCCGCCTTGAGCGCGAAGTAGGCCGCCTTGTCGGCTTCCCGACGAGCCAGGATCTGATCGACGGCCTGGGCCCGCTCCCCCGCCACGCGAGGATCGAGGACCCTGCCGCACGCGAGGCACTCCGCGGTTTCGGCACCGCTGGCCGTCACTTCCGCGGCATGCCGAATCAGGATGATGGCGGCCTTCTTGGTGGTGTCCATCTCAGCCGGCGCGGCCATGGCTGCAAGCTGAGCCGCCTTGGACTCGATGAGCGCCCGCCCGGACTCGATGGTGGCCCGGAGCGCCGCGACGCGCTCGCGGTCGGCCAGCCGCCGCTCCTCGGCGGCGGCACGCTGGGCGACTGCCCTGGCCTGCGCGTCCGCGGTGGCATTGCAGGCGATGGCCTGCTCCTGGGCTGCGCGATGCTGGTCCAGCTCTCCCCGCCACTGGGCGAGCATCTCCACCGGGGTGGGCGCGGCGAGCCCCTGGCCCACCTCGGTCGCGACCGCCGTCGCGGCCTTGGCCTTGGCCTTGGCGTCCCGCGCCCTCTTCTTGGAGACATCCAGCGCCTTGAGCAGCTTGTCGACCGGCGGATCGGCGGCGAGGCACTCGGACATGGCTGAGCGGTAGTTCTCCCCCAGGCTGACGGGGATGCGTGCGCGGATGTCGGCGTCGCTGATCTCCCCGACGTGGGAGAGGAAGAACTTGCGGGCCTTCTCAGCCGAACCCGTCAGGGCCTCCCGAACCAACCGCAGGGGGAAGACGGTCAGCGGGTCAATCGAAGGCGGCACGGCGTGCGTCGCCCGCTTCGCCTTCGACTTGCCCGTCCCTTCGTCCATGTTCCATATCGCAGTGGATCCGTCGCTGAGCTTGGCGGTGGCGAGAAGCGGCGCCTTGCGCCCGGGAGCGAGCGCGAGCAACTCCCCCTCGCTGGACATGACCACGCGACCGATCACGTCCGACACCGAAGCAGAGACGGCCAGCTCGACGGCGTTGACGATGGCCGACTTGCCGGAGGCGTTCGGGCCGACGATGAGAGTCTTGGGGGCCAGGGCGACGTTGACCCCGTCCTTGATGTTGGACTCGATGGAAGCGACGTGCAAGATGGGATCAGCCATTGACCTTGTCCCCTTTCGTGGCCTTCTCGGCCTTGGGCGCGTTGCAGAATTCCGAGACGAAGCCGCTGCCCTCCGCCCCAGTGAGCACCCAGGAGAGCACGTCGGCGATGGCCAGCCGGACCCGGAGGTGCTCCATGGCCTCGTTGCCCTCGGGCTTCGCCTGGACGAATTCCCAGAGCTTGGTGATCTCCTTGCGGTTGGGCGCATCGCTCGCGGTCTTCTTGCCCTTGGCCTTCGCGGTGGCCTTGGTGGCGGCGCGCACGCGCACCCGCTTCCCACCCGACTCGGCGATGAGCTTGTCCAGCTCGACCACCTGCTGCGCCCTCTCCAACGTGGAGAGTTGGGCGGCGGCGGTCGACGAGATCACGCCGGCCTGAACGGCATCCTGGACCTTCTTGTCGCAGTCGAGCAGAGAGAGGATGCGCTTGACCCGCGCCTTGTCGAAGCCGAGCCACTGTCCCGCCTCGGCCTCGTTGAAGCCGAAGCCCATCATGCGCTGGAGGATCTTGGCCCGCTCCAGGTCGGTGGTCTCCTGGCGGTTCTCGTTGGCGGCCGACTGGAGCGCGAAGATGATGCCTTCATCGGCCTTCTTGACGATGACTTCCAAGCGGATCGAGGGGCCCGACTTCTTGGACTCGATGCGCTTGTTCGCCTCCATGGCGGCCTTGACCCGCTGGCGGCCGTCGATCACCACCAGCTTCTCCCCGTCCTTGAAGACGAGCACGGGATCGAAGGCACCGCCGGCCAGCATCGAGAGGACGAGCCCTTCGTTCAGCGGGCGCTCGACGCGGGGATCGTAGAGCTTGTGGGTCTTGTCGGTGATGAGAGTCAGCTTCTCCGGCTCGACGAGGAAGAGGTTGGAACGGGGAGCATCGATCGCGGTCTTTCCCATGGGGCAAGTCCTTGGGTGTTGGGGGTTGAACTTCTAGAAAACAGGATGGAGTGCCACGCCCTGCTGGGTTTTCACGGCCCAGATCAACTCTTCGACGGTGACAAAGACGGGGATGCCGCGTTCACGCGCGAACATCACCTCACGGCCGGTGCCCTTGGACTCTCCCGGCAAGCGCAGGAGCGCATCACACTTCTCGATCCATGCAAAGTCCTGGGCCATCCAGGTCTCATAGGGAGCCGGATGGAGCAACTCCCAGAAGATGCTCAGGTGGGGAACCATCACGATGAGCCCAAGGCCGGCGTCGCGGAGTTGGGTGCCGGCCCTCAGCGCATTCCGGGCCCCAGCCATGGGATCCTTGGTGAGCGGGCCAGCAACATAGACGTACTTGATCAAGGAGTGCCTCCATAGAGATAGCCGGCCCAAATCCCGATAGCGGCGAAGATGGCCGCCCCCCACCAAAAGCCACGCCAGAATTCCTCACGGATCCGGCGCTCGGCAGCGAGCCGCGCAACCTCACCAATCGAGGCACGCTGGATAGCCTCCCCGATGGTGGGATCCGACTTGGGGACCAAACGGATCACGGCTTCTTTCCTTCCCCGAGCAACACCATGAGTTGAGTCTGGAGATCTTCGCGGGCCATCTGAGCCGTCAGCAGGCGCTGCTCAGCCTCGACACCTCGAACCCGCAGCGCCTCCAGGGCGGCTTCGCAGCGCCTGACCTGGGCATGCGCGGCGCCGATCTTCGAGGCGAGCGCCTCGGCCTCGGGGCTCACTTGATCCCCTTCTCCGTTGCGAACTTCTCCAAGGCGGCGAAGTAGAGCGGGGTCGGGGCCCGGCCCTTCTGCCACCGCCAGATCGACTGGATGGCCGCACCGATCTTGAAGGCGATCTCAGTGTCGGGGATGCCAGCAGACTTGAGCGCGGCGAGCAGGCGGGTAGCCCTGTCCTGCCGGTCTTCCTTGGGCGTTGCCACTTCCTTGAACTTGGACTTCTTGGGTCGCATGGGGGCTCCTTGAAAAACGTGTATACCACAGTGTAGATCACAGGTGCAACTACCAAACGCTCCAACCGTCCTTGAACGACGCCGACTCCTGGAGGACCCGAGTCGCCGGCTTGAAGGTGCCGGGGAGCCCGTCGTCGCGCATCCCGTAGAAGAACACCGGGCGCTGGACCCGGAACGCGAGCATGAGCAGCTTCGCAGTGGCGGCGCCGACGTGAACGCCGGGAGAGCCCGGGACCACGATGGCAGCATAGCAAGGCTTGCGGCTCATCGAATCGCAGCGGGCGATCACGTCCTGGATCCAGCCGTCCCAACTTCCGCAGCGGGCGAAGTTGGCTTCGTAGTCGGAGGAACCCGAGACAACCGTGGGCGTTGCCTGGGGCATGTCGCGCACCGCAGCGGCCTGGGCAGAGGCGACCACGTCCGCGAGATTCTCCATGTCCTTGGGATTGGCGAAGAACAGCATGGCGGCAGTCATAGAACCTCCGGGAGTGGCATCCAATGGGTGGGTTCAGAAGCTTTGTCAAACATCGATCCATTCCAGAAGTACCAGCCCCGAGCGATGGGCGGGTGGTCCTCGATGCAGAGCCCTCCAGGCATCCAATGCCCGACAAGGCACTTACCCGAAACGCCAGCCCGCCTCTCAACGAGCAGGAGAAACTCGCCGGGTTTGGGATCACCATGCCCATCCTTGGGGATGGTCTCAATGGGAAGCCAAATGGTGCCCACCTGGACCTTGGGCACCATCGCCGTGAGATCCGGCCGGGAGACGGGACAACCGCAAAATGGGCAAGTCATCGGATCCTCACTTCCAGTAGAGCGTCACGTCTTCAACGGAACGGGTCACAGCCGTGTAGAGCCAGCGCCGGCCTTCGACAGTCTTGGCTCGAACGGATGGTTCAACAATCACCACCACTTTCTTCCACTGACTTCCCTGGCTCTTGTGCGCCGTCAGGGTGTACCCGAGGCAGCAGTCGAGGAAGGGCAACGAGAGGCGATCCTCTTTGTCGATGCTCTTGCCGAAATTGGCCTTGTGGGCGCTCGACGCGATGATCTTCGCCGGGAAGCCTTCCCCATGCCCAAAGAGCCGGGCAACCGAGATCAGCGCGCGAGCCCCACCAAGGTCAGCCACTCCGAATTGAGTGATGAATGGTTCGCGGTCGTGCTCAAAGTAATTGATGATCCGCATTGATTCAGAGACAGCCTTCCAGCCGTAGAACGGGATCACCTCTCCGTTGAAGCGCCCGAGGCGGTAGTTGTTCTTGAGGACCAGGAGCGGCTCCCCAGCCTCGATCTGGGTGCCCTTCCCGAAGCCAGCCCGGATCTGCGCGTTGAGGCTATGGCGATAGGCGTTGGTGTGGCAGATCACGCACCCGTCATTGCCGGGCGTGGAGGCCCAGGCGATAGCGGCCCGGGTCGTGGCGCCGTCGGACGCCGGCAAGGCCTTCTTGAAGGCGTAGAGATCCCCCTGACGCAGCGCGAGGCTCCCCCGGATGATCGGTGAGCCCAATGCCTGCCGCATGATCTCGGTCAAGTCGACTCGGCCAGCGTTGGGGAAGTTGTCGGCCAGGACAGAGAACGGCCCGTGATTCTTCTCAATCTCGGCGCGGCTCTCAACAGGCGGAAGCTGGAAGCCATCGCCGATCAACAAGACGTTGAGTTGCAGGCTTCGAGCCGCGGAGAGGACATCCTCCCACACATCCCGCTGGATCATCGAAGCCTCGTCGATGACGACGAGGCGGTTCGTCCCAATATCCAGGTCTTTGAAGTGCTTGCGCTCGAAGTACACCTCGCCTTTGTCATCCTCGATTGGCGCGTAGAGCCAGGAATGGATCGTCCTGGCTTCCTTGCCCGTGGCTTCCTGAATGCGAAGAGCGGCCTTGCCCGTTGGTGCGAGCAGCACGGGGCAGCCCAACCGCCGGATCAGCTCCCGGAGCACGGTCGTCTTTCCGGTGCCGGCGTAGCCCCGGATGATGCCGACCGCAGTTGAATCGGCCTTGGTGAGCTTGGCCGCGAGATCCAGCGCCTTGGATTGCCCGTCGGTGGGAGTGAAGTCGGG
>Ga0172381_10006665_pt1 | contig 11531 bp, 13 predicted proteins | sample Leawel6488metaG_FD_119754 | JGI IMG/M metagenome (GOLD analysis project Ga0172381, IMG submission 119754) | Leachate microbial communities from a municipal landfill in Southern Ontario, Canada - Leachate well 64-88 metaG | ecosystem: Engineered > Solid waste > Landfill > Unclassified | place... | reverse complement strand
GTTACAGCCTCATAATTCAGGCAATCAAAATATGGATTATGGCATATTTTACGACACAATAGCAAAGTATGTATGCGGAGCAAGCGAAATACCTCATGAAGTTGTGATGATGGTTTTCGGAAATAATTTTTCTGCATCAAGAGCCAGTCTAAAAATGTTTGAGGAAATACTTTCAACGCATAGAGCTTATTTTGCGATGCAGTTTAATCAGCCAGTTTATGAATCGTTTTTAATTTATTATGTTTCGCTTGGGTATATAAACTCAAGAGGGATATTAAACGCCTATTTATCAAAAAGAACAATAGTTTTAGAGTCGTTTTTTGTAGCGAGATTTTTCGGAAAGCCAATACCTCATATTGACCCTAAAAAAGAAGTTGATGCGAGCATATTGAAAATTAAAAACAATCTTTCAACATACGAAAAAGAAACCGAAGTATTAGGGTGTGGCGATTTTGAAGAAAACATGAAACGCCTTAGCAAAGAAGTGGAAATGACGCCTTTTAAAAACGAAACAATAGACGGTGAAGGCGATGAAGAAGAAAACGGAGAAGAAGATTTGCCAAAACAAAAAAACAAAGAAGACGAGGGGGATTAAACTATGGCAAGAAGAACACAGAAGCCAATAGACGATTTAGAAGTAATCAAAGAAGAGATTGAGGCGATTGAAGAATTAGTTTATGAAACTAAGCCTAAAAAATGTCATATATGCCTTTCAAATGTTGAAAAGGTAAAAGAAGATTATAAATGTTTAAATAAAAACTGCGTAGGTTCATTATGAAGCAAATATCATTAAGTGGCGTTGTAGGTTGGGATATTTATTCAGCAGATTTAAACAGAAAACTAAAAGAAGCCAACGGTGAAGATGTAGAAATATTCATTGATTCGGTCGGCGGTTCAGTTTTCGAGGGAATAAAGCTATATAATTTAATCAAAAATTACAAAGGCAAAAAGACAGCAATATTAAGCGGTATTTGTGCAAGTATGGGGTCATATATACCTTTAGCATGCGACAAAGTTTTGATTGAGAAAAACGCCGTTTATATGATTCATAATCCTTGGAGTGTAGGCGTAGGCGATTACAGAGATATGAAAAAGCAAGCTGAAATATTAGAAGGATTAAGAAACCTTTTAAGCGATGTTTATATAACAAAATCAGGTAAAGCCGAAAAAGAAATAAAAAAGATTATGGACGAAGAGGGTTGGTTTTTTGGTCAGCAGATAATCGAAAATAAATTTGCTGATGCGATTTATGAAGGCACAATTGAAGATGTGAAGACTGTAAAAAAAGAAGACGAAGACGATGAAGGATATTCAATGAGAATAAAGGCAATGGCAAAAATAATGATTGAAGAAGCAAAAGACAAATCAAAAGAAATAGACAACGAAGACGATATAAAAAGTATTTTGAATTTAGTTTCAGGGGAAAATGTCACAAAACAACTAAAAACGGAGGGTAAAATGACATTGGAAAAACTCAAAGCGGAACATTCCGAAATCTACAATGCCGTATTTGTAGAAGGAATTAACGCAGAGAAAAAAAGGGTCAATGCACATTTAGCATTAGCTGATGTTGCAAGCAAGGACATAGTCCTTAATTTTATTAAAGAGGGTAAAAGTATTAACGATGAAGATGTTCAAGCTGAATACCTCAAATGCAGATTGCAATCTGATGTTCAAAAAAAGATAGCCGCTGAAAAAGACGAAGAAACTGAATTGAACACAGCTACAAAGCCAGATGTGCAAAAAGCAAAAGAGGAAGAAGAAGTTAAAAACATTTTAGCAATTTACGAAAGACTATAAGGAGAAAAAATGCCAAATCCAGAAATTACAAATGTTAATTCTTCACAAGCGTTCAAAATGAATTGTGTATTTGATGACAGATCCGTTGAGGTCGCAGCAAATACTGATTTAGCAGTAGGAACAGTTTTAGGAATAATCACGAAATCAACAGAAACAAATCAGGGTTCTTATGGGGAGTTTAGTACAGCAAAATCAAACGGTCTTGAAATTCCAGTTGCAGTATTGGCACAGGCAGTTTCAAACGCAACAGGTGCAGCCGTTAAAAAAGTAAATGTAAGAGTATGCTTACAAGGGCAAGTTGACGGCGAGAAACTTGTTTTAGCAAATTCAGCTACATTGAATACGCTTTGTGCATCTGGAAAAACAGTAAAAGACGAGCTAAAAGCCGAAGGCATTATAGCTCTTAATATTCCACAAGGGAATATCTAAAAAAAGGAGTGATTAAATGGTTATAAGTTCACACAGACAGGCAATGTTGCAGATTTTAGAAAGAGAGTCACCAAAGTTTAGCTTTTTGACTTCTTTTTTTCAATCTCCAGAAACAAATGTGAAAAAATCGCCTTATATCTCTATTGATATTAAAGGCAATAAAAGAAATTATGCAGTAGATATTGTTCCAGGTACAGGCTCACGCTTAAAGAAAAGAACAAAATATACTAATAAAATGTTTGCTCCTCCTGCATATAAAATGGCAACTATTTTAGATGCCGAAGAATTGAATTTTAGACCAGCAGGATTAGTTCCAACAGATGCAGAAAAGCAATCATACGCACAACAGGCAACGGCTATAATGGCAAGTGATATGGTTGAGATAGCAGGCGATATAACAAGAGCTATCGAGAAACAAGCAAGAGATGCTTTCTTTAATGGTTCAGTTACATTGGTTGACGGAACAGTAATCAATTTTGGTAAATCTGGAACGCACAACACAGGAGTTTCAACTAAATGGGATAACGCAAGCGGAGACCCAATGGCTGATATTGCTTATCAATGTGATTTGATTCGTAAAGATGCAAATCTTTCTGCGACATCTTTTGATTTAATACTTGATGAAGTTAGCTATAACGCTTTCATCAACAACGCAAAAGTAAAAGCATTAGGTGGATTCCAAAAGAACAATATGAATTTGATTTCTTTGTCAATGCCACAAGGTGTAAATGCCGAAGGTGCAACTCTTCATGGAGTAGTAGCTTGCGGAGTAAATACAGTTTATGTATGGGTTTACACAGGTTTTTACGATATCCCAACAGGATACGGATTAGCCAACGAAGGAACAACAGTAAGCTATATGCCAGCAAAAAGCGGGCTTTTGATTGCAAGAGGTGCAAGATTTGATTTAGTATTCGCAGGAATACCAAGACTTGTAAAATTTGACGGTTCTGGATTGTTGCCAATGGTTCCAAATGTAATTGCTTCAAGGATGGAGCCTTTCGTTGTGGTTGACCAAGAAGGGGAGTCAGTTAAGTATGGTTTAGAGTCAAGACCTTTGACAATACCAACAGAAATTAACGCATTTTCAACATTTACAGGAATTATATCGTAATGAATATTGGAGTAGGCTTCTCAATGTTGGATAGTCATAAAAGAGCTTTTTTGATACATGGCAATCCTTTTTCTGTAAGTTGTCAGCTGATAAATACAGAGAAAGGCAATGTATCTCAAGGTTCTTTGAATGATGATTCTGATACATTGAGAGGCTTACCCTCTCAAATTGGGCTAACAATATCAGCAGATACAGGGCTTGGAACAGTAGGAAAGACAGTCGAGTTTTTGCTTGATATAAATGATGTAAAGATTGGAGAACCTATTAAGGGGTGGAGATTGATTTTTCCAGACCGACAAGGTAATCGCCAGCAGTTTGTTGTAGAAGAGAATATCCAAGATGACACGATAGGCGTTTACAGACTTAGACTATCAAGGGCTACACAAGAAGGAAAAGTAAACAGAATACAAAGAAGGGGTTGTTAAGTGGCACTTAAATATTTAATACAGCCTATGAATTTTATGCTTGTAAAAAACGCTATTGCGAGTTTGATTTTAAACGAAAGAGATAATCAAATATTGTTGGCAGAGCAAGCGGGGAAAACAGATGATGAAATAGCCAATGACTTTGATTTTACTGTTTATAATTCATTGTGGAGACCGCTAGATGTCAAAGGAATGAGTGCTGTGGCAGTTTATTTTGATAATTCAAGTTTTCCAACAAACAGGCAATACGGCGATGAAAACTGGTCGGAAGCTAATTTTAACATTGATTGTTTTGCAGTAGGTCAAAACGGCATAAATGATTTTGGAGAAGTTTCAATCACAGCCGAAGAAGCCGCGGACAATAGATTGAATTATTTGATTTCACAGATTTATAAAATTGTATGTGCTGAAAGATACTGGGATAAAAACAGCAACGGTATTGTAAAAAATCCTTTTATAGTTTCAGTAAACAGAATTATAGAACTGGGAATGGAGAACGAGGAAAGTGTTGTTTTGGGTGCAAGAATAACATTAAGATTAGAGTTTAACGAGCCAACCGAGCAAATAGAAGGCGTAGAATTAAAGAACTTAATATTCAATCTAAAGATTAGAGATGAATTTATAAGTGAGTTCGTATCAATAATAAAAGAAGGGGGATAAATGGCAATAGAGAAAGGCTTAGACCCTAAAGCAAAAGCAAGTGTAACATCTATAATCTTTAAACAAAGAACATTAGAAAAAGCGGCAGTTGCAAGGGATGAAATAATCGCAGTTATCGGACAATTTAAAACTGGGAAGACAGGCGTTGTAGGAAATATTCCAGTATTAGGAACAGGAATACCAGAAGATGACGCAGTTAGATTTGGTTATGGTTCACCGCTTCATTTAGCTTCAAAAAAGCTATATCCAAGAAACGGAAACGGTGCAAAAGTGCTTGTATATTTTGTGCCACTTGCAGATGACAATTCTGCAACCGCTGCAACAGGCTCAATTGTTGTAGTTGGTGCGGTAGAAAAGGCATTTACTTTGGTATTCAAATACAGAGAAACTGAATTTGAAAGTGCGGCAGATGCTTGCGGAAAAATTGCAACAAACGCACAATTAAACCCAGCAAAAGCTCCACGAGGTATAAACCTTGACAATTTCAAAGTAATATCATTTGGTATTCCAATGCCTAAAGGTATTGACGATGAGGCAGTAATTGACAGAATTATAGCCGAGCTTGCCGAACGCCCAGATGTTCCATTTACTTATGTTAAAGGTGTTGACGGAGAAAGTAATCCAAAGATTACCTTTACGGCAAAATGGAAAGGAGTTGACGCTAACAAGATAAAAATTGAGGCAGTTGACCAGAATGGAAACGCTATAACTGATGCAGTTTATGGATTAGATGTAACAGTATTAGGAATGGCAAGCGGTGCAGGCAATTCAGATATTCAAACAGCCTTAGACAATTTAACAGAAGAGTTTTTGGTAACAAGAATTGTTACGCAGAATAATGATGAAACTTCTTTAGACCAAATTCAAGCATGGGGCGAGGCAATGAGAGACGGTTTAATTTCACAAATTGCCGTTGCATATCATGGTTATGAATACCCAGAAAGTGAGACAGTTTCAGGAACAGTCGATGTAGATGCATTAGTTACGCTTGCAGATAGCAGAAGTGAAGATGCTGTAAATATCATGATTGGTGGAAACTATGCAAAAGAATTGAGATCATTAACTTGGCAACAAAGAGATTTGTTGTTAAAGAAAGGAATTTCAAACATTCCAGTTTTATCAAACGGAAAATACAGACTTAAAGATGTATGCACATTCTATCATCAAGCAGGGGTTTTAAACTCAATACTTGCTTTTGATAGAGATTTATGCGTATTGGGTAACATCGCCTATGACTTGAGATTTGTTTTTGATTATGGACCAAGCTGGCAGTCAGTAGTTTTGGTTTCAGACGATGAACAAACTAATAATCCAGCTGCAAGGTCAGAAAGAGACATTAAAGCAGAAGTAAATAAGCGTATAGCTTTTTATGGACTTGCTGCATGGCTTACAAACACAGCCGAAGCACAGGAATTAACAGAAGTTGAAATTGATGATTTAAACCCAAACAGAGTAAATATCAATATTAACGGACAGCTTTCAGGGGTAATGAGAATAACAGACATTGTCAATAAATTAGGCTTTTATTTCGGAAGCTAAGGAGGAATGAATGGCTGGTTCACCAAGAAACATTAAACTAAACGGCAGAGCATTCGGATTAGCAGCCGATTTAGAGCCAAAAATACAAGTTGGCGGTAGATATATTGCTGAAGTTGTAGCTTATGGCGATGGAATCCATGTTCCTGTAGAGTTAGAGCAAACAGGAAAGATTACTGATTTACAAGTAAGACTTAAAGCAGAAAATGGAGACCATGAAGCATTTGATGCTTTAGCAAAACAAAAAGAAATATCAATAGTCTATAACGGTTCTATGTCATCATATCAAGGCGTAGGGGTTATAGTAGCAGGTACAGAAGGGTTGTTTAAGAACGACAATAAAGACAATTCGGAAACATTTTCTTTGGTTGCAACTATTGGTAAATTTACACGCATATAAAAAAAGAGGCAATGAATGGATATAAAATTGGTATTCTCAAAAGAAAGAGCAGAAGAAATGTTACAAGAAGTATTAGATGCCTTTGAGAAAAGAGGTTCTAAAATAGACGAAATAACAGGATTTTCAGCCAACGAAGAAAAAGCCGTACAACTTGAAATAGTTAAGAAACAACTTCTTCAAGGGTTTATGATTGGTGCTTTGACTTTTGATAAACCGAATAAAAAGCTAAGACAGAAACTTTTTTCACCGCTTGAATGTGGCGATGCAAAAGTAGAAGAACTATGCTTTATTAGAGGTCTAAAAATGCATCAGTTATTACATATAACAGGGCAGAAAGGAGAAACGCCTGATATTTTAGACCAAATAGAATCAATGACAAACACATCAAGAAAGTTGCTTTGCGAACTTCAAGATGTGGATATGGAATTTGCAACGGCAATAGGCGGACTTTTTTTATCATAGTTCTCCCTATCTATTTTAATTTGTTTATGCTATTGGTTCTTGAAAAAGCCGATAGCATAAGCAACTTAGAAAACTTAACGATGGAGCAGGTTGAGTTTTACGGTAGGATATGGGAGGCAGAGGGAAAAAATATGAAACGAGAGATTGATAAAATAAAGGCGTAAAAATTATGAATTATTCAGTATTTACAAAGTTTAAAGCGATAGATGCAATGACTCCAGCATTTACAAAAATGCAAGGGTCGGCAACAAAATTTCAAACAAAAATGTCAATGGGATTTGCAAACATAAAGAATAATTGGTCTAAATTTTCTTCATCGATAATGAATATGCAAAACGCCTTTAGATTTTTAGCGATAACATTAGGAATAAAAGCGTTATCAGGTGCGATATATAATTTAGCATCAACAGCCGATAGATTAGTTAAAACTTCAAACTCAATAGGAATAACAGCCCAAAGACTGGCGGAGCTAACTTTTGTCGGAGACAGATTAGGAGTTTCTCAAGATGTAATTACAACAGGACTTCAAAGACTAAATAAAAACATGGGAGATTTGAGAACAGGCACAGGTACAATGTTAGAAGCCATAGGTAGATTAGATTCGTCTTTATATAAACAATTAAAAACGGCAACAAATACATCAGAAGCATTTGAGATGATAATTGAAGCATCAACAAAAATGCAAGACCCATTTAAAAAGACAACGTTGTTAGTTAGTGCATTCGGAAGAACAGGCGTCGAAATGATGAAGCTAACAAAGGCAGGGGCTGGAGCTATTAAATTATACACAGATAAATTTAGAGAATACGCGGGAGTTTTAAATAGTGATGCTTTGGACGGTGCAGAATCATTTATGGACAGTATGGCTAATATGAAGTCGGCAATGTTTGGATTATATTTGAGTATGTCGAAATATGTATTGCCTGAATTAGCTAAACTTATAGATAACTTTGCAAAATGGGTAGCGGAGACCAAAGGGCAGGCAGTAAAAGATTTTGCTGAAAACATAAAATCAATTTCACAAAACTTTGCAACTCTATCGGAGAATATAAGTAAGACAGTAAACGGTATGTTATTTATCGGAAAGGCTTTGGTAGGTTGGACGATATTAAAAACAATCACGGTAAGTCTTGCCCCATTATTACTAGGCATAGCATCGTCATTTGGAATAGTTACAAAGGCGGTAATAGCAACAGGAACAGCGACAGCCGTAGCAAAAACTGGAATGATAGCTTTTGCTGCATCGTTTGGATTCACTCCAATAGGAATGCTTGTCGCAGGAATAGGGGCTTTAGTTGGATTAACAGCCGTATTATGGTTAAACAGTGCGAAGTTCAGAGATTCAATAGGCGGTGTGTTTAAGTTTTTTGGTGGAATGTTTTCAAATCTTTTTGGAATAATAAAGATGATGGGCAGTTTCAATAAAGGCAAGATATACAGCGGAGCAGAACTATCGGCAATAACCATAGAGAAACTACAAAAAAAATCGTTGGATAATTCAACAAAAATGAAAGAAAACTATTTAGCATCGGCAAAGGCTATGAAAGATGCATCAGAAGCCGAAAACTTTAAATCCAACGCTGAAAAAACAAACAGACTAGCCCCAATAAGTAGGACTATAATGGAAATAAGACAACAAGAGCTTTTAAGGTCAGCGGCTGAAAAAATGTATTTAGGAATAGAAGTTTCGCCAAAAGAAGGAACATTCCTAGAACAAATGAATTATAAAGTAAAAGGCATCAAAGGGCTTGACGCATATACAACAGTTACAACATCGGCAGGCAGTCAATGAGTTATCAAGACAGAATACAAAAGCCATACTGGCTATCACCTAATGGAATAAGATTTTATCTAAAAACAAAAGAATATAGCGAGTCATTCGACATACACGCAATAGATATAGACAATTTAGGTGACGGGGCAAGCCGTGAGGTTTGTGGACCACAACCAGAACAATATCCAATAACGACAATATTTTTTGGAGAAAATCACGATACAGAAGCCGAAAAATTTAAAAAAGAACTGAAAGAAAAGGGAACATCTTTTTTACAGTTGCCTTATGGTGAATTAAAGTTTGTAACTGTCTTGAATGTTAAAATGACTTACAATACAACCGAAGACACAAACACAACAAGAGTAAATGTAACATTTATTGAAGATACGCAAATAGTCAATGATACCGACAAGGTAAATTCTTTATTTTCGATATTCGGAAAAATTCAAGATGCATCAGGTTCATTGTCAGGCGATTTTGCAAATGGTGTAAAAGTGGTTTCAGCAGGCGAAAAGAATGGGCTAGTAAATTCATTTTCTAGCGGACTTGCAAAAATGAATCAAAGTTTAAAACCCTTAGTAAGTGGAACAATGGAAGCTGTATCAAAGTTTACAAATACGGTTACAAATATAACGAGCAATGTTCAAGACATTGTAAATACGCCTTTATTGTTGGCTAATCAAGTAATGAGATTAAAAGAAATACCAGCAACAATAATCGGAGCTTACACAGAAACAAAGAACGCTTATAAAAGTTTGTTTGAAAATACATTGCCAGACTTTTTAAGTTTAGGCGGTTTTTTGAATCGAGAAAAAAAGAACGAAGTATATACAAACGCTTTATTTTCGGGTGGGGCATTGTTGGGAATGTCGGAAGCGTTTCTTAATACAAATTTTGAAGTCAAAGGCGATGCGATAAACGCCGTTGAGATACTTCAAGAGTCATTAGAAAGTTATCGAGAATTTTTGGATCATTCGCAAAAGACATTTGAGGAATCTGGACAATTAGACAAACAATACATAGTCAATTTTGAAACACTTCAAAAAATTCAAGATGCAGTCACAGAAGTTTCGGGAAGTTTGGTTCAGATTTCTCAAAATCTAAAGAGAGAGTTTGAATTTGAAGTTTCAAGCGATACAACCATTTTAAACATTGCCAAAGAGTATTACCCAGAAGAATTAAAGAAAGGCAATGGCATATTAGACAAAATAATCAAAGAAAACAGATTAAAGAATGATGAAATATTACTAATACCACAAGGAAGAATGATAAAGGTATATATATGATATTTGGCGAGTATAAATTAAAGCCTAATGAAACACTAGAAAATGCCTCAAAGTCTATTTATGGCTTTCTACAGACCAAAGAATTAGGCGTTTTGAATGGCAATGTTAAATCAGGCGATACAATTAAATACGAGTTAGAAGAAACAAAAACAGTTGGAGAAACCGAGATAATAACAACAGGCGATATAAAAACTTTCAGGTTGGTAATAGGCGATAAGATAGTAGAAAATATAATCGGTTACGAGTTGAAAGAAAGTTTAACCGAAATAAAGACCCTAACAATAAATCTAAAATACGATAACAATGATTTTGTGAACAGCCTTAAATACGGAAAGGCAGTTTATTTTTACGAGAATGGAGAAAAAGTATTTACAGGATTTATAAAAGCAACTCCAAAGACAAGAACAAACGAACTAAAAATGATGACGATAGTATGCAAATCAAAAGCAGGTCTTTTAATCGATAGTCATTTTCCTTTAAGTTCATACCCAATAGAATTTAACAACCTTTCGTTTAGGCAAATAGTAAGCAGAGTTGCAGCAATAAAAGCGGTTAAGGTAAATTTCCAACAAGGCAATGAACTATTGATAGACTCAACATATTCAAATGATTTTGGAAATGGAGTAAGTGCCAAAATAGATGAATCAATAATGGGCTTTATTGTAAGGTTGGCACATAGCAAAGGCTTAATAGTTACAGACGATGAAAACGGCAATTTATATATTTTCAAGAAGAAAGAAACAAAAGAGCCTTTCATGATTGAAGAGGATAAATTTAACGGATTGGCAAATGTAAAAGAAGAGTTAAACCTTGATAGTTTAGCAGAAGAATACACAATATTTAGCCAATATAAAGACAATTCGGGATTTGGTCAAGCGAGGATAAAAGATTTTCCATTGCCTATAAGCAAAACAAAGATATTAGAAAACAACACATCAGACAATTTAAACGATATAGCGAAGTGGTGGCTATGCAGAGAATTAGGCAATGCTATAAAATATAGAATAACCATTCCAAACGCAGTAATAAATGATAGAAAAATAAAGACAGGCGATGACATAACATTGAAAGTCCCAAGTATGAATATAGATAAAAATTTAGTAATAGAGTCAATAAAAAGAACAGTTTTAAAATCGCAAGTAATAAATTTGACTTTAACAATTCCTAACGCTTATAATGGCAATATACCAAGTATAGGAGATATACTATGAAGCGTTTTAAAATATTAGATATAATCACCGAAAAATATAATTTAGGCATGAGAATTATCAAAGGCGAACGCTTCAAAAGTGATAATCATAGAGCTATACAATACCATTCAGGCGGTGATGATTATTGCCCAAGCGACAATGTAGAAACACTTGTAAATGAGATAGGCAACAACGCATCAACAGCAGTATTATCATACAAAGACCAGATAGAAAGAAAATCAGCCAAAGGCGAAAAAAGAATTTACGCAACAGATGAAAATGGTTCAGAAATACAAGTTGAAATTCATTTAAAAAACAATGGTGATATTTACATAAAAGCTAATAAAGATGCTAAAGTTGAAATAGACGGCAATGCGGAAGTTAAAGTAAACGGACACGCGGAAATAGAAGTAACAGAATACACAACATTAACAACGCCACTTTTTACAATAAAT
>Ga0172381_10006664_pt1 | contig 11533 bp, 6 predicted proteins | sample Leawel6488metaG_FD_119754 | JGI IMG/M metagenome (GOLD analysis project Ga0172381, IMG submission 119754) | Leachate microbial communities from a municipal landfill in Southern Ontario, Canada - Leachate well 64-88 metaG | ecosystem: Engineered > Solid waste > Landfill > Unclassified | place... | reverse complement strand
TGCATCGCATTCACGATCCCCCAAACCACCAGGGAAATGAGGAACCCGACAATGAAATACGTCTGCCAGTAGGTCACGATCAGGTCAAAGATCGCCGTATCTCCACCGCCACCGACCCCGATATCGTAGAAGATCATCGTCACAAAATCGTTGAAGATGCCGTAGGTCAGCATCACGACCACGATGGTGATGATCCAGATGAACAAGATATACGCCGGCGAATACCCATCCTGCAGTCGCATCCAATCACCTCCGGTACCGATCGTCTTCACGTCTGAAATTAACCATGAACGCCCAGACCATGATCGCCGTCATGAAGATGACCGGGAAAACGTTCAAGAACATCTTGATGTTATTGGCCACCCCCATGTTCCCGCCGTACTGCTCCACCATGGAATACATGGTGGTGGTGATGAACGGGTGGAAGATGGCGTAGGTAAGCATCAGCACAAAGAGGCAGACCAGGACGACCAGCCACGTCTGGGCCAGCGATCCCTCCGGTCGTCGCACCACCGCCCCGGCCCGATCAAGACAGGTTCGTATTTGGTTTTGTTTGACAGGTTTCTGCATACTTCACCCCTATTATTGATAATGGTTTCGAAATCCTTATAACCATATATGTTCGGATGGGATACATAAGCGTATCTTCTGTCGGACAAAAAAGATGAGGAGTGAGTCAGAAGACCAGACCCCGGATCTTCCGGGACCGTTTCGGCGACGTCACCATGGCCAGGGTATCCCCGATGTGGTCCGCCACCTGCGTCCGCCGTTCGGTTCGCGCCATGGTGACCGTGCGGCGGCCGGCCGATCCGATCCGCCACTGGTTCACCGTGTCCTGATCCATTGCCAGGTGGTTAAACGTGATCGAGAAGACGCCTTTCCCGATCATCTGGTCCGCGGTCGCAATCGGCTGCACCATCTTCCGTATCCCGGTCTTCACCGGTTTTTTCGCTTTCTTCCCGCCGCCCCCCTCGGGGAGAGCAATCCGAGGCAACCGAATCGGGGGCGCCAGAGGAGATGGCGATCGGACCGTGGGGATCACGGGACGGGTCGGGGGGCGCGCTGCCGCAGGCGCTGGCCGAACAATCCCTGGGGAGGCGGTGGCCACCGCCTGCTGCGGCACGACCGCGCTCTGCACCCCGGTGGCCGCCAACGTCGTAGATGTCCGGATATCGGGAAGCAGTTCCGTCGACCGGGCAAGATCGGAGGTGACCCCGAGCATGACCGCCGGTTTGGTCATCTGCGGAACCGCAATATCAATCTGCTGGGTGCCCGGGTGGGTCAACCCGAACGCTCCCCCGGTGCCGAGCATCAGGGCGAACCGGGGAACGATCGACGATGTCGGGTGGACCGGACGGGCGACCGCCTCCTCCCAGAAATACTCCTGAGCAACCCCGGTCCGTTTCGAGACGGGGTGGGACGAGATATCGGTCAGCAACACCTGGCCGCTGGCCGGCGACCCGCCGGACGATGACCCCGCGGCTGCCGTGAGTGCGGGGCGGGGCTCCGGGGCCGGGACGGGGGACACAGGAGCACGGTCCGGCACATCCCGACGCTGTATCGGGTCCACCCGGGCCGGTCCCGGCACCCCGTCAAGATCCTGCACCGGCCCGTCACCGGGTATCTGACGCCGCTTGGTCGCGTCCAGCCATTCCCGGACGGTCGCCAGATACTCCTGCTGCGTCGCTAAGATCTCGTTCTGCACCGGGGGGGTCAGTTTTGCCTGCACGTACTCCCGTTCAGCCTGGATGATCGGAGCCCGATCCTCACCGGTCCGCCGTTCGTATTCACGGACAAGCCGGCCCACCGTGTTACGCGGCGACTGTTCCACCTGCATCCGTTGCTGGTGGAGATCAGTCAGGTAATCTTCAGCCCCTTTCAAATAGGTCCGCAAATTCTGCTGCGTCATGGTCTCGGCAACTTCGGGCACCGCCGTCGTGTGTTTCCGCACATACCGGGTGGGAACGGCACGTAACGTGGTCACCGTGTCCGGCGCAAGCGAGACGATATCGTCGACGAGCGCACCACCCTGCCATACCTGCTGCTTTGCCGGCGATTGTAACATATTGACCGTGGTCGTCAGACCGGTCTCCTCCCGATACAACGCGTCCCGTTGCCGGCTCAGGTGGGGGTCGCGCTGGATCGCGTCCACCCGGGCATCGATCGCGTCGATCGTCTGCACGTCCGACCGCCGGCCGAAGACCCGGTCCCGTATGCTGCGCGGCCGCGCTCGTGCCACGTCGGCCAGCGTCTTCGCGCGCAGTCCCGCCCGCACATCCCGGACCGCGGTCTGCCGGGTCAACGCGCTATCCACCAGATCCCGGGCCGACTGCAACATCGCCCATTCGGGTCCGCCCGATCCACCGCGTTCCGAGATACGCACGTTCTGGGCATACAGGTCCTGGTCGAAATCCGACCAGAGTCGGTCTGGTTCCGCCAACATGCGCTGGTATTCGTGGGCGGCAGAGGTTGCCTTTGCCCGGTAGTAGCCACCGGCTATGTGGTCGGAGATCAGGGAATCGAGATCGTTCTGCATCCGGCCCAGGGTGGCAACATCCCGGTCGAGCGCCGCAAGGTCCAGCACATCGGGATGGGTCGCCGCGCTCTTCCCGAACCCGCCCATCTCAAACTCTTTCGCCCGGGCGGTCGCCTGAGCGCCCGAGAGCAAGTCGTAGAAATCGCTATCGATCCGGTCGGTCAACGTCTGGTGGGTCTGCTGTTCAACCGTCCGGTCGCGTTTCGTGACCGTCGTCAGCGTCGGCCGTTGCTGCTGGCCCCGGTCGGCATACTGCCGCACGTCGTTGACCGGCATGGATTCCGCGATTGTCGGGTGTGCCGAACCCGCGTCCCGCTCGCCGATCCGGCGCATCGCCGCCTGCACCGGTTCCGGCACCACAACCCGTGACGACCCGGACGCATCGTCCAGGGTGTTCACGAACGCAATCACCTGATCCGCGTCCTGCCGGACCGGGCTGCGCCGGAACTGATGGGTGCGGTACACGTTGACCACGTCCGTATACCGGTCTTGTAACGCGCCCCGAACCCCGAACCGGCCGCTAGTATGCAGCGCGTTCTCCTGCTGCATCCTGCCCGACATCCAGATCTCTTCGGGCAGGACCCGGCCAAAGAAATCGGCAGGGTTCTGGAATTTGACTCCATCGATCGTTACCGTCGTCGGGATCTCACCTGGTTTCGCCCCCCGGTTCAGCACCTGCCGGGTGACGTCGATCGGCGCGTCCCGGGCCGGGAACCCGGTTACGGTCGGTTCCAGTCCTTTCGGGCCCAGGATCCGGTCCCCGATCGATACCCGCGGTTTGGCCGCTTCTACCGGATAGAGCCGAAGGATACCGTGCCCCGGATTGATCACCCCGTCAACGACATTCGCCCGATTGATAGTAATCACGGTGGGCGTGGGGCTGGACTCGTCCACCACGCTGACCAGATGACTGACGTCGCCCGACCGTTCCGTCCGGGTGAAGAACCGAATGCCCGGAGTGGCAACATCGATCGCGTTCCCCACACCCTGGATTTCATCTGCACGTCCCGTTCGTCCCGGTCGCCAGGGTTGCCGCTGTCCGGTTTCTTTGCCAAATATGTCATCCAGAGGTATCGTCTGCACCGTATCGTCGACCGAAGTGCCCAGTCTCCGATACACATTCTGGAGTTCCTGGGGAATGACGTCGGTCGGAATCGCCCCAGCCTCACGATACTTCTGGAGATCGACCGGTGAGACCTCCTGGGTGCTCCGTTCGCCCAGTGCCGCTCGCGCTTCCTGTACCTGCCGGGGAATGTCAGACGACGAGTCCATCCAGGGTTTGTGGATGGTCGTCGTCGGTTCGGCCGGACGGTGATACTTTTCCACGTTCCGGAACAGGTTCTCCTGTTCTACGTTCTTGACCACGTTCTGTCGGAACGCTGCGGCAAACGCGTCCGGGTTCTCCGCATAGACGTTGATCGTCGCCACCCCGTCATCCGTGACCCGGCCGCCCATGGCGCGATACGCCTCATCGACCTCCATCCCCCGATTAGTGATGAGCGAGTCAGCGACCGACTTGCCGCCGATCATGTGCGGACCTTCCGCCTCCCGGCTGACCGTGATCATGGCCTTCTGAACCGTCTCCGGCATCCCCCCGAGCACGCCTTCGGCCGAGATGTTCGGCTGTGTATCATCCAGGGTGCGCACCATCTTCCCAACCGAGAACGCATCCCGTACGACGCCGCGTTGGTCCGGGTGGACCTGTCGTATCAACCGTTCCTGTTCGAACGCCTGGAACGGCCGGGATTCAGTGATGCGGCGGGAGGGGTTGAACGTCCGGGTTCCAACCGTAAACCCTTTCGGCGTCACCGCACTCAACGCGCGCGGTCCCGCGATGCCCGCGAGGACGCCGCCCCCCATCTCCGCGATCGCCCCGAACGGGTCGGAGGTGACATAGTGTAATGTGCTCCCGGCGAACCGACCGACCCCACCGGCGGTGATCTTGGTCAGCGTGGACGGCGATTCCATCATGGACACCATCCCCAGAGTGGCGCCCATCGACGGCAGGCTCAATACCCCGGTCCCCACCCCGGCCGCCCCGGCAGCAAACGAGCGGGGACCGTGATGGACGTCGGACGGGTCCCCGACGACCGTATCCCGCACTCCGGCCGCTAATTCACTCGTTTTTTGTCCGGTGAACCATTCTCGGGTCTCCATCCCCACGGTGTCGTCCAGGCCGAGCGCGAACGCTTTGAACTCCGGCATCTCGACGGTGATCCCCTGGTGCTGCGGGTGGGCGAACCCGATATGGGCTTCCCGTGCCAGGGTTGCCGGGGCCTGCATGGCGCCGAGGATCCCGCTGATCGGCGTGGCGTCGACCATGTGCTGGACCAGCCCGTCCTGCTGTTGCACCACGGTCTCGCCCCATTTACCAAGCCCTTCTAACCCGAACATCCCGGTGGCAACGACTCCTCCGACCACCGGGATCTTGGCAACGCCTTGTCGGAACATCTGTTCGTTGAACTGTTCTCCTTGTCGGTCCGCGATTCCCTGGATCACCTGATCCCCATACGTCGGGCCCGACGGTCCCGTTGTCCCGGTCGCCAGATTGGTGTAGGTCTCCTGGGCCGTGAACAACGTCATCCCGCTCGTCTTATCAAACGTAGTCATCCGGTCCCGAAGCGCCTGCGACCGGGCGGTGAGATCGGCATCCGAGATCGCACTGGTCCGGGCATCGGTCGTCAACCGGTTCGCCGCGCTCATGATGGCGTAGTATTCGAGAGCGTTCCGGCTGTTCTGTTTCATCTCGTCCCGATAGGCCGCCGGCATCCCGGCCAACCGGGTATCGATCTCTTTCTCTTTTGCCGCGATCGACTGCTGTAACCAGTCGTCCGTCAACATCCCATCCTGGGTCAGCGCACCGACATCCTGGGAGAGGTCGATGCCGAACAACCGGTTCGTCTCCTTGATCAGGGGGGCGGCCTGCATGATCCCGGACGGAATGGCCTGGTAGTAGGTCTTCAGGTCCGGGTTGTCGAACTGGCCGATCGCCGCGTTCAGCCCGCCGATCCGTTTATCGATCTCGGCCTGCTGCATGCTGTCCCCGTAGTCCTGCAACGTCCCGATCCCGGCATCCACATACTTTTTAACTTCATAGTCGTGGACCAGCGTTTTATACTGCCGGGCAACTGCCGTATCATACTTCCCGACTTCCGTGACCAGCCGATACGCGTCCCGGATCTCGGTCTCCGTGGGATCCCGGTTCTCGGCCTGGGCGGTCGCGAACAACGTGTCGATCCGGCTGGTCCGGTCGGCCATTTTGGCGTAGTCGTCGATATACTGGATTGCCCGCCGTTTATCGATATCGGAACCCCACTGGATGTCGCGTTCGACGACCTGTTTGAGATCGGTCTGCACCTGTTGCGGGATAGTGTCGCTATGGCTCACGTACTGGGTCAAGGTAGCCGAAACGGTCTGCCACGCCGCTTCGCCGTCTTTGATGGTCAGCGGGGTGGCGGTCGCCGTTTGCAACGACCCGTCCCCGCCAAGAGATGCGATCGATGCCTGCGACGTAAAGAGGGTGTGTTCCGGTGGGGCTGACGGCGCGATCGCCACCTCGGGCACAGGTACCGGGCGGCGGCCGGCCAGCATCTCGTTCCATTCGGTCACCGCCGCGTTCCCGGCTCCCGACAGCGGGATGGGGCGGATGTCGACCGGGGTGGCCGGCGACTGCATCATGGCCGTGAGGTACATGGTCACCGGGATCCCGATCCCGGCCCCAAGTCCCACGCCCGGAGGAAGCGGGGTTGATGCCGTCACCGAAGGTGACGGGAGAGCGATCGCCGGCCGGGAGACTGCCTGGTTTGCATCAAGCTGCTGAAGCATCTGGTCCGCGGTTATCGCCGCGGTGTGGTCGAACAACCCCCGGTCGTCATACGACCGGACCATGGTGCGATACTGTTCCTGCTGGCTCTCCGACAACGGGGTCCCGGCCGCCGTCGCGGCCTGCACGATCGAGGCCAGCGCGGTCACCTCCTGGTCCGGCATCATCGCCCGGATCTGTCCAAACTGCGTGTCCAGCGGAAGGGATTGGATGTTCGCGGTCTCCTGATACACCTGATCAAATTGAGTTGCCAGTGCCGGCGACCGGGCATACGATTTGGCAATATCGACCAGGACATTCTCCCGGAGCGCGGGAGCCATATAGTTGACCCGGTTGTCGGCAGCATCCCGCGCGTTATAGAATTTAAGCATTTCCTCGACCCCGGCCGCCGTATCGCCCGGACTGTATTTTCGCCACGCATCGATCCGGGAATCCCCCCAGATCTTCTGCTGGTATTTCAGGCCCTGGGGGTTGTAAAACGCCGACGGCCGGTCAACATACGTCTCCAACAACGTGGACGCCGCCACCGTTACGTCGGGCATCGTCACCGGTGACGTCCCGGTCCGATTGTTCAGGGCCGAGGCGTGCCGCAGATTGTCGGCGGCCGTCAGTGGATCGGTCGTCCCGGCCGATGCGACGGGAGGCGGGGCCAGGATCGCGCCCGCCCCGAACCCGGCCCCGATCGGCAGGGTGCCCAGATTGATATCGGTCTCCCGGAGGAGACCGCCGGCCGCGGCCGACCCGATCGACGGCTGGTTCACCAGCGTCTTCAGCGTCTGGGCCGCCCCGGTCGCCGCCGCCATCCCGTCGGTCGGGATGGTGACCGGAGATCCGGTCGGTATCGGCGTGTCGCGCGATTGCGCGTCCATCGATGCCGCAGGCGACCGGGCCGTTTGGTCGGCGGCCGCCCGCTGGTAGGTTTCGGCCCCGGCAACGTCCGCGCCCCGGGCCGTCCGCCACGCATCATAGTCACGCTGCAAATTTTCCGGTAAGGCGAACGAGGACCCGGTGGTCGGCGAGATGGTCTGGCCCATCCGCTGCTGGACGGTATCCAGCATGCTCAGACTGCCTTTCAGAGAATCGATCGCCGCCTGGTCCATCACTCCGGCTTTCGCAATCTGGTCGGCATGCCCCATCTGGGTCATCATCCCGATCAGGTAGTCGCCGCCCCGGTTCACCAGACCCGGGATCTCTCCTCCACCGGGCACGAACGACCCGATCTGCATCCCTCTCGCGTCCGCGACATTGATTCTTCCTGTATCCCAATCGAACGCCGCGGTATTAGCGATCGTGTTGAACGAGACCCCCTGATCCATCATCTGGTCGACATACGGGGTCGGGATGTAGGCTTCCGGATGCAGACGAACGTTTGCCCGGCTCTGTTCGGCCTTAGCCATCCCCATGACGGCCTGATACTCCTGCCACGTGTTCACATGGGGCCGGGTGGGGTCGGTGGCAGACGCGATATTCTTGTTCCACCAATCCAGACTCTCTTGTGCGTTGGCCGGTTCCGGCATCGTCAGCGGGGCAAACGCATCGCCCGGGCTGCCTTCGTTGAGCCGGTCACCGCTCCCGAGCAGTTGCACCTGCCGTTCCTGTTCCACCTGTTTTCGCATCGCCTCCATCGACGCGATATAGACCTGATGCCGGATCGCGCCTTTCTCCTGCTGCTCTTTCACCGCCGCAGTATAGAACCACTGGTTGATCTTTTTGGCCGCGCCCTCGATCGGGTTGCTCATCGACATAGCCTGTTTCCCGGCGAGTTTTCGGGGCGCGTCTTTCGTCTGCATCGTCGAGAAACTTTTGCGCAGTTCCCGTAACTCCTGTTCCGGCCCCCCCTGCGACGTGAACCCGCCCCCACCGAGACGGGACATCTGTCGGGACCGGTCCCGTTCCCGGGCCAGCACGTCGTCAGCCTGTTGTTGCAGGTTGGTGATCACATGCTCCTGCTGCACCTGAGCCGTGATCGAGGTGCCCGGGGCTGACTGAGTCGCTGAATCCATCACTGCCGTGCTGACCGACGGGGCCATGATCTCGCCGGCCATCTACTCCTCCTCGAAATAGGCGAGATCGTCGTAGTCCGTCGGGTCGGCCGGTTTCGACCGGGTCCGTTTCTTACGCCCGATCCGAAAATCAAACTCCATCGGCTGGATGTCGGGCGGCGCCAGTTCGCCCGGCTGCATCCGAAACGATGCCGGGTTACCCAGTCCCTGGTTCGGCCGGTGCGGTTTCCCGAGCGACGTGGTGATCATCGCGGTCTCCCGGAACCCGGTCCGAATATCACCCATCGCCTGTCCGATCAGACCGACCGATGACTGGGACACGTTCAGGGACCCCATCGACATCTTGCTCTGTCGCCGCACCTGATCGATCGCGGATTTCGTGGTGGCGATCCCGGCATTCCCGGCGACGGGAATCGTGGGCAGGGGCGGGGTAGACCGAATGGAGGGCATTGCGAGCGCACGAGGACGATGCATCGCAGTAAGCGGCCGACCGAGGCGCGGGATAGCGATCCCTCCGGGCACCCGGATGGTGGGAACGGCGGGGACGGGCGCCGTTTTCCGTGCCTTCCCACCGTTCTTCCGCTTCTTCGCGGGTTTCCGGTCGACCGGGTTCCTGGTCGGCGTGCTGTTTCGGGCCGCGGGCGCCCCGCTGTAGATGATCGACTGGATCCCGCCATGCTGTTGCGTCCGGGGTCCGGCCCCCCGATACAGGATAGTGGCAAGGTTGCCGACCCCGGCCTGACGCGGGGGTTGCTGCGGTTGCTGCGGGGCCACGGTTGCGGGATGCGACGATGCCGACGGATACGGCGACGGGTCGGCCGGCGGGGCAATCTCCCGGATCTCCGCCATATCGTCTTTCGGCTCCATCTGCGCTGACCGCCGGATCGATTGCTGCGCGGCTCGGATATCGAAGTTCTGGATATCCTGTTCCCCGTCGAAACCGATGTTCGGCACGTCGTCGTAGTCCGGGGGCGCGCCGTATTCGACCGTCGCCTCCTCGATCCCACGTTCGGCCATCTGCATCTTCTTGTAACTGTCCAGTTCCTGTTGGTACCGGCGAATACTGGTTTTCATCTCCGTCGACAGCTCATTCTCCGGGAACAAGGCCAACGCGTCCTCGAACCAGGACGGTTTCTGCTTGATCCGTTCCGGCCGTTCCAGGTACCGGCGCTTGTTGCGATACTTCGCGATCCACTGGAGCATCAACATCTTCAACGACCGTTCGCGTTTCCCCACACGCCGGTCGCCCCGTAATCCTTCCACCAACCGATCGATATTCAGGGATTCCAGGGCTTTGCTGTCGCGCAACATCTACTCTTCCGGGATCTCGCCGACAAACTCGCCCGCATCATCGACGATCGTCGCCGCATCGAAGGAACCCGCTTCGATCGTGGCGGTATCCCGATCCCGCATGGCATCGATATCCTGTTTTGAATATTGCAAACTCCACACCTCGCGTGTTATCTATTATCAAGATAGCGATATAAAAGTTTTGCGCGGAGTAAATTCGATTTAGAACCACATTATTTGTCCGATGCAGAGATCGAATTGCTACAATTGGACGATTGGTGTGGGGTTCTGCCCGGAACCGGCGAACGAAAAAAAAACGGGTGATGGGGATCAGAACATTCCCATACCTTTCATCACGAAGAACCCGCCGATGGCCACGACGAGTAGGATCACTATGATCATCATGTTGCCGCCGGACGACTTCTCGCCAAGATTCTTGTATTCTTCGATGTACGACGCCAACATCTCGTCGATGTGCGCCCGCACCTGCGTCGGGGTCACGTCCCCAACATAGTTCAACAGCGAATGGAAATCCACATCTTTGAACGCGTGTAGCCGGATCTTGTCGGCATCTTTCACCGTTCCTTCGTTCAGCGACTTCTCCAGTTTCTCGTAGGTCGTGATCCCGTTGTCCGCCAGTACCCGAGCCGCTTCCGCCATATCGGGATCCACGACCACGCCCCACCCGTCGTGCACGAAGACCGCGTTCAGTTCGCCAAACCGATACGCAATCGGCTGCCGCTGAATGAATGAATACGGCGGGGTCGATGTGGTATACACCCCGGACGAGTATTTCGCCGGAATGAGCCGGACTTTGCTGTCCTTCCCGATCATGATCACGATATCGCGTTTCTGCAGTTTTGCCCGCAGGTAGGGGATCACCGGTTGTAACCAGACGTAGCCGATGATGATCACCGAGAGCATAACCATAAAGATAAACGCGGCCCCAAAAATTACTAGAATTATCAGATCCATTTTTTATTCACCTCAACGGCCACCAAACAGTCCCCGAATCCCGTTCAGGAACATGCTCCCCCCGGCCCCCTGGGCTCCCATGTTGGTATACGGGGTGCGTTCACCATACTCTCCGGCCTCGTGTCGGGTGATGCTGGTGGCCAGGAGCAGCCGTTCACCACGTTGCAACGATTTCGGGAGCAATACATATCCGGCATAGAACTCGATCTGCCGTATATCTGAATACGGGATGTCTTTCATATCCCGTCGCCACATGGCACACCGAATGATATCCCGGACCTCCCGCCGATATTTGGGGAGGTGGGCGTAGTTCGGGATGTCGATCAGTTGCAGGTGCCGGGAGACGATGGCCCAGAGCCGGTTTTTCTTGATGGAGTCGGGAACGTCGTCGGTGTCCAACAGGTAGCGCACCTGCATTTGGGAAGGCGTCAACCGGGGTTCCGACGAATACCCACTCCCATCATCCTCGAAATACTCCGATCCGACGCTCTCCCCGGCGTCGGCCGGGGGATCGTCCTGCCTGACAATCTTTCCCGCCATATACAGGTCATACAGTTCGTCTTTCATCTGATCCACATCATCGGACGAAGATGGGATGTCAATATCGTCATCAGGCGTGGTGCTCAAGAGATATTACCTCCATGTATGGTAATATCATATAACAGGTAGACTTAAATATATTCCGGTGTGCGATAAAAATGCACCGGTCGTAGAATGGCAATCTGACGGAAATACTCTAATATAACGGGTATATACAATCAATCACAAAACAAAAAAAATGACTCAAACAAAGCAGCAAGGAGTCCCCCGGTTTTAACCGGGGGAGGAATTGCGTCGACCATCATGCGTTTGTTGATTCTGGATGTATCGTATGATGATTTCTGACGACACATCACCCGCGGTTCC
>Ga0172381_10006663_pt1 | contig 11533 bp, 18 predicted proteins | sample Leawel6488metaG_FD_119754 | JGI IMG/M metagenome (GOLD analysis project Ga0172381, IMG submission 119754) | Leachate microbial communities from a municipal landfill in Southern Ontario, Canada - Leachate well 64-88 metaG | ecosystem: Engineered > Solid waste > Landfill > Unclassified | place... | reverse complement strand
AATTTGTTGCTATATTAAAACAACACTATGGCAATAGGTTTAAGGTCTTTAATGGAGTATATGGACAAGATTTAGCTGATTTATGTGTCTCTGCAAAGGTTACAATAGCTCCAGACTATCCTACTAATGAATTTTATTGGTCTTCAAGGATTTACCTAACTTTGGGTTTAGGCGGATTTTTAGTTCACCCAGATTGTTATGGTTTAAAACCAGAACTCATAGAAGGTACTCATTTCGCAGGCTACAAGGGAATGAATGAGTTAATAGCAACAATAGATTATTTTTTGGAGAGAGAAGAAGACAGAAAAAAAATTAGTAAACAGGGTCAAGAAGTAGTCCAAAGACTGTGTACTTTTGAGAATAGACTTGAGACTATGATTGATACAGTTTTCCCAGATGAAGAATAAAAATTTGAGAGGTCTTGAACAGGATTTAAATAGAGGAATTGAATATAATAGGAAACACGGAGGAGTAAGTGATGAATTAAAAAGTGTTCTTAAAAGACCAGAGAATCCAAATTTTAGTATGAATGCTTTTAGTAGACCATATCAAGCATTGCCAACTGATAAATGTAAATGTGGAGGTACAAAATTTGAATACCAAAAAGTGTGTTACAAATGTCATCAAAAATCAAAAAACATATGAGCTTTAAAGCCAATAAATACGATAAATTATATCCCAACAGAGAAGGTGAAATAAAGTTTCTTCTGAAATATCTTAAAGGTAAGACCGTTCTTGATATAGGAGGGGGAACTGGGATTATTTCAGAGGCACTTAATAAGAAGGGATTTGAATGTTTAAACGTAGAGCCCCAGCCAGAGATGTGTTCAGAGTCAAAAGAAAGAGGTGTTAATACATATTGCATTCCAGCAGAACTTTTTGTTGATTATACTAAGAGTAATTTTGATAATGCGATAATGGTATTTGATGTTTTTAACTTCTTGGATAAACCTAAGGAAGTGATTAAGAATATCTCAAAGATTTTAAAAGGTAGATTGATTTTTACTTATTGGAATTATGATGTGAGGAAATCTGGTTGGGATTTTAATTGGAAATTAAAAAGAATAACAAGAAAGAAGTGGAATAATGATGAGGTAACTATTGATTTCTGGTTTCCTTTCTGGCACGAACAACATAAGATGAGGGCTTATTCAAATGATTATATTAAGAAACTTCTTTTTAACAATGGGTTTAAGATTGTTTATAAGGAAAGAAATACGTTTATTACTAAAATAGTTGCGGAAAATGCTTAGGATTTCTTTTATCGGAGGAACAAATAGCTATATGGACGATTTCTACAAGGAATTAAGAAAATTACGCCACGAAGTAATGGTTAATTCTTGTGATGAAAATTGTGATGTGATTATTTGTGAAAACCGAAACCAATGGGAGATGGCAAGGGAATTCAGGACTAAATACCCAGAGATACCACTTATTACTTGGAACTGGGATTGGTATGATTTCTTAAAAGTAGATGGTAAGTTTGTGGGAAATGAAATGTTTGGATTTCAACCAGCTTATGACGAGTTTGAAAAGTTAATGAGAGAGTCAAAGGAACTATGGAGCTCTACGCAGGAGTGGGCGGATAAGTGTGAAAAAGATACTGGGTTAAAAACAGTATTTAAGTTTTATTGTTTTATCTTAGGGAGAGAATGGCAAGGAGAAAACAAAGATTATGGATATGTTCTACAATCTTCAAGAAATGCACCCTGTAAAAGGTTTGATTGGTTTGAGAGAGCGTGCGAGGAATTGGATATTCCATATAAGGTCACCCACCCTCACGAGAATACAAGACCAGATTATATCAGAACAGTAAAGAACAGTTCATTTGTAGTTTTATCAAGTAGAGAAGAGGGAGTTGGTGTTACCCCGATTGAGGGGGCGTATTGTCATAAACCTATTCTTTTAACTGACAGCGATTCCTTTAAAGACACTTGGGGAGATACGGCTAATTATTATAAGAAAGATGACTTTGAAGATTACAAAAAACAAATAAAATGGTTATGGGAAAATTATAAATCAAAGGAAGTTCAAGATAGGGCAGAAAAAGCATACCAAAGAGTATGCGAGAGATATTTATTAGAACCATGGACAAGGAATATAAGTAATCGTCTTGAACAAGTTATATGACATTTATTCAATACATAAGATATACGGTATGGAGGATATTTTATAAAGTTAGAGAATTATTCTCTATGGAAAAATGTTATATATGTAATGAGAAACTCAATTTAAAAACAATTGCTTATTCAGGCGGAATACAAGACGGAAATAAGACACGTTATATTTGTGGTATTTGTTACGATTGGGTCACAAACCATAAGTATGAAATTATTAATGGAACTATAAATAATAAAATTGGTAAAAAATGAAGATTTCAATAATTATAGTTGAAGATAATTGGATGTTAAATATTGTTCCTGAACTTATTAAATTAAGACACGAAGTTTTGGTTAATGACTGTTCCGAAGACTGCGATGTTCTTATCGCTACAGAACGCACTATGACGCCCTACGTTGCGTTATTACACAAAAGATACCCTAATGTACCTCTTATAGTAAATAATTGGGATTGGTATGATTATACCGATAAAACTAAGGGTACTTATCCGCAGTTTATTCAACTGATGAAAGAAGCAAAAGATGTATGGTCTGGAGATATGGATACTGCTAAGACTACTGAAAAAGCGATAGGAGTTAAGAGTGAGTTTTCACACTATATCTGTGTTTTACCTTGGGAATGGGAAGGTGAGAAAAAGGATTACGGATATGTGATGATGGGAGCAAGAAGAGACAAGAACAAAAGGGCAGATTGGTTTTGTAGGGCGTGCGAAGAATTAGATATACCATACAAATGCTATCACCCAGAAAATAATTCAAGACAAGACTATATTAATACTTTAAAGAATTGTTCTTTCTTGGTAACGCCAGATAGGGAGTGTGGAGTGACTATACCAGCTACAGAAGCGTTTTATTGTGGAAAACCTGCTCTATCAGCAGATAATCCTGGAACAAGAGAAATGTGGGGAGACAATGGATTTTATTATTTAAGAGACGATTTTGAAGACTTTAAGACCAAGATACAAGACTTATGGGTAACATATAAAACAAAACCAGTGCAGGATAAAGTTGAGAAATGTTATCAGATAGTTCAAGAGAGATTTTTACCTAATAAAGTAGCAGAATTAATATCAAATAGATTAAATGACATTATCAAATAGATTAGAATTTTTATGTAATATAGTGTTTCGTTTGAATAAAGCCAAGATAGAATACTGGATAGATTTTGGTACACTTTTAGGTTTTTATCGTCAGGGTGATTTTCTTGAAACAGACCCAGATATAGATATTGGGGTTAAAAGAGAAGAACAGGATAAGGTAATTGAGTTAATGAAAGAAGTGTCAAAATATTTTAAAGTTATTACTCGTGTAGAAAATGGGTATTTAGCAGGATATAAAATTTATTATGAAGATACTTGGATTGATATAGCTTTCTATTTTAAATGTGGCAATAAGAGACTTTGGACTATTTCACAATGGGAACAAGTTATGGTGTTTGACGAGAAATATTTTGAAGACTTACAAGATTTAGAAGTTAAAGGAGTTCACTTTAAAATTCCTAATCACATAGAAGAATTAATGGTACTTAAATACGGTTCGGATTGGAAAAGACCATTTAAACCAGGAGAAGAATACGACCTTCACTCGCTTCCTAATATAGAAAGTAATAAAAAATATTTAAAATGTCTGAAATAAAAACATTCTTAGATAAAGAAAATAGCATAGATAAGTTTGTATTCGCCATAGGAGGTGGTGCTACTATTGACAAAGCTAAAATTTATGCCAAGAAGAATAAAAAATTCTGTATAGCCATACCCGTTACTGGGGCTGGAGCGACAGAAACGACCCACGCTGTTGTATGGGGCAAGACAAAGAAAAATGTTAAGACAGACAAACCAATTACAGTTATTCCACCATTCAAAATAAAATTATCAAAAACTACAAGAAGGAATACTTGTTATGATATGATAGGACATTTGGTAGATTATTTAAATGTTTGCACAGATAATGAACTTGTAGAAGTTGGTATTATGTTAGGTAAACTTATAGAACAGCACCCAACTAATTTAACACACCCAGCATCTTATCCTTTAACTTTGGCTGGAATTCCGCACGGTGAGGCAGTTGGAATGGTTCTCTGTGATTCAATTAAAAAAATATTTAAATAATATGCCAAGAGGAGTTTACGACCATAAAAATAATCATACTAATAGAGGAAGAACACACACCGAAGAATGGAAAAAGAAGATGAGTTTACTACAAAAAAGTATTAAACATCCTTTAATGGCAGAAGAAACAAAAGAAAAATTAAGGAAAGCTAATCTTGGGAAAAAACATTCTCAAGAATGGAAAGATAATTTAAGTAAGAGAATGAAGGGTAATAAATATTCTTTAGGGTATAAACATTCTGAAGAATTTAAAAGAAGGCAATCAGAATATAATAAAAAAATTGTAAGAATTCCTCCCCATTATAGTGGGAAAATGCATTATAATTGGCAAGGTGGAAAATCATTTGAAGAATATGGGTTTGATTGGACAGAATCTTTAAAGAAAATTATTAGAACAAGAGACAATTATAAATGTGCGATTTGCAACAAATCTGGTAATGAGGTTCACCATATAGATTATAATAAAAATAACTGCAAACCACATAATTTAATAACTCTTTGTAAGTTGTGTCATATCCAAACTAATAGAAATAGAAATAAATGGTTAGAGTATTTCTCTGTTCCGAGAACAAAATGGTCTGTTTGCGAAGTACATTCTGGCTTGTCTGCCTTATTAGTAGATAAATCCAATAAATACGAATGTGCTTGGGTAAGTTCTCTAACTCATTCTGCAATAAGGGGTTTGCCAGACACAGAAATTGTGCCACTCGTAGATAGAATAAAATTTGTTTCTGAATTAAGGAGAACATTGAATAAACCAATAATAGTTGATGTTGATAATGGTGGTGAGTTTTCCCATTTGCCACATATAATTAAATGGTTCAAAGAAGCAGGGGCTTATGCCCTAATAATGGAAGATAAAAAAGGGGAAAAACAGAATTCCTTGCTTGATGTAAATACTCAAATGCTTGAAGATGTAGATAGTTTTGCAAATAAAATAAAAACTGCGAAGGAGTATTCTGGTAATATGAAAATTATTGCAAGGGTGGAAAGTTTGATAGCAAAACATTCTATTTACGAGGCTTTGGTCAGAGCGGCTGCTTACGTCCAAGCAGGTGCAGATGGGATAATGATACATTCAAAACAAAAAGTAGATGCTTCTGAAATAATGGAGTTTGCAGATAAATTCAAAAAAGAATTTCCAAATGTTTTGTTAGTTGCCGTGCCTACTACATATAAATTGCCCAAAGACCATCCTTTTGAAATAGTTATAACTGCCAATCATCTTTTAAGGGCAAGTATGAAAGCTATGCAAAAATTTATTAACGGAGAAGATGTGGAACTATCTTCGGTAGAAGACATTTTCTCCTTAGTTGGTTATTAATATGAAAGATTTACTTATAGGAGTACCAGATAAAGTTTTATCAAAATGGTTGGGTAATAAGAAGTATATAAAACCATCAGACGAAGGAGAAGCAATATCTATTGCTTGTGGTCACTATGTAGCTACTGGTAAAAGAGCAACTGTGTTTATGAGTGCAGATGGTTTCTGTAATGCACTTAATCCTATCACTTCATTAGTTATACCAGAAAAGATTGAAATGAATTTAGTTATCAGCAACGGAAGACAAGAATCTCAACATATAGTAATGACAAACATACTTTTGAAAATATTAAATGTACTTCAATATGACCCAAAAGCAATTAATATTAAAATTATTGAAAAAGAATAAAGGTGTTACTTTTATTGGTTCATTGGGAACTATATCAAGAGACCTTTTAGATTTTGACGATGGAAGAAACTGTATTTTACCCATAAGGGGTGCTATGGGGTGCGTAATGGGATTTGGGTTAGGGTATGCTATGAGTGTTAAACATAAAGTTATAGTTATTGTTGGAGAGGGTTCATTTTTAATGAAATTAGGTAGTATCGCTACGATAAACAAATACAGACCAAAGAATTTAAAGATAATAATATTAAACAATGGGAAGTATGCTTCCTGTGGTGGACAAAAAAACAATGTCAACAATATATTTTCCAATGAGCTTTCGCATTTGCACCCCAGGACATATTCGGTGTATAAAGTGGCTTGATGCAAGATACGAAAACATCATAATAGGACTACTTACTGATAAGGCTTTAAATGGATATAAGATTTCAATAATGCCATTTAACGAAAGATTAGAGATATTAAAGTATGTAGCCAAGGATAAAAGAGTAGTTCCACAGGATAGTTTAGACCCAAGTGAAAACATAGAGAAGTATAAACCAACTCATATAGCAAGCGGAGATGGTTGGGAACAAGTGGAAGAAGAAGCAATCAAAAAATTCAATTTAGTGAAGATAGATATTCCTTTACCAAAAGAATTTAGTTCAACAAATATAATTAACAAAATAAAAAATGAAAACTATAGCAGTTCTTGATAATATATTAGTAGAAAAAATAACAGAAAATAAAACTGGTTTATTTTTACCAGATGATGTCAAAACTGATAACCGAGAAGAAGGAAGAGGAAAGGTTATATCTGTAGGACATGGAATAAGAAGGGCAGATGGGACAATAGTTCCTCAAGTTGTAAAAGAAGGAGATGTTATTTATTTTAGCAGATACACTCCTATAAAAGTTGATGGAAAAGAATATTTATTAACTAAAGAAGTTCACGTTTTACTTATTGAAAAAGATGAAAAGACTAAACCAAACAAATCTTAATATTCCAGATTTAGATACTAAGGAATTTCACGAAAGATGGGGTAGTGAGTTGCATTATATAGATTGGGCGAGATATTGGAAAATGGCAAGTTATTATAATGGTGGTAAATTTCTTGATATAGGAGTATTTAATTCTCCGCTTATTATAGAACTTAAAAAAAGATACCCTAATTCAGAATTTATAGGTTTAGACCATTGCAAACAAGTTATGGAAGAACTTCAGGCAAGACACCCAGAAGTTAAATATGTTACTGGAGATGCCTTGAATCTTCCATTTGAACAGGAGTTTGATTATGTAGTAGCTGGTGAGATTTTAGAACATATGGAAGTACCTCAAGAGTTTATTAAAGAAGCAATGAGGGTTTTAAAACCAGGTGGTGTATTTTCTCTTTCTACGCCAAAGGAAGAAGGTGTCACCCAAGGATTAGTTTCTCACGAACATTTATGGTCGTTTAACGAACAAGATATAATTAATTTACTTAAACCATACGGGCGAGTGGAAGTCTCTACAATGCGTATTTCACTTACCGAGCAGTTTATCGCAATATGTCATCTCAACTAAAAATTGGGATTATCGCAAGAGTAGATTCGGGCGGTTTAGCAAATATGACATTTGACTGGTGGAAGAATATGCCAGAGATTACTAAATGTCTTACAATACTTTCAGATAGTCCTCACCAAGAAGTAACTCGTTATCCAGAGCAAATTATCTGTCAGAATTATCCTACAATAGAACAAATAGACCTGTTCTTAAAAGACATAGATGTGGTGATAGGATTTGAAACTCCATATAATTGGAATGTATTTTCAATGGCTAATGAAAGAGGGATTAAGACTGTTCTTATCCCAATGTATGAATGGACTGAAGAGAACCCACCGATACAACCAGACCTATACCTGTGTCCTTCTTTAATGGAGAGAGATATTTATAAATATTATCCGACTAAATCAGAGTATATACAAAATCCTATTGATAGAAAACTTTTTAAATTTAAACAAAGGGAGAAAGCACATACTTTTGTATTTAACAATGGACACGGTGGAGTTTATGGAAGAAATGGAATAGTTACTCTTTTACAAGCGATTAAATTAGTTAAGTCAGATGTTAAATTTTTAATTCATTCCCAGGTTCAAATTCCAGAAATAAATGACCCAAGGGTTGAATTAAGATTAGGTGATGTTAGAAAACGAACTGATTTATTTGAGGAAGGAGATGTACTTCTATTTCCTCGTATGTTCGGAGCATTATCTTTACCTACTTGGGAAGCGTTATCCTGTGGTATGCCAGTTCTTTCTACAAACATTTATCCATTTAATCAGACACTTCCAAAAGAATGGTTTTTTGAAGCAGATGGTTCTAAAAAAGTTCAGACATCTGCCCCTAATAGAATTATAGATATGTACTATGTGAATCCACAGAAATTAGCAGACAAGATTGACGAATGGGCTAACCGTGATATTACGGAAGATAGTAAAAAGGCAGGAGAGATTGCAGAGCAATTTAGTTGGATTACGAGCAAGGATAAAATTATTAAAGTATTACAAGATTTATGCGATCAAATAATAATATTAACAATTTAAAATTATATGAATCAAACTCTGAACATAGAAAATACGAGGCAAGTATTGCCCCGAGAGAAAGAGGAAGTTTCATCCCAAAAAAGACCCGTCGTTGGTAAGATTGCTTTTCTTACTGGAACGACGGGTCAGTGACAGGACGCTTCGTATTTAGCAGAATTACTTATAGCTAAGGGATATGATGTCCACGGGCTTGTTCAAAGGTCTGCAACTTTTGATAGACAAAATATAGACCATATAGGAAAACTCACCCTACATTACGGAGACCTAACCGATTATGCTTCTTTGGTTCGCATACTAACAGAAGTAAAGCCAGATGAGATTTATAACCTAGGTGCAATGTCTCACGTTGGAATATCTTGGGAAATACCTTGCTATACTGCACAGGTTACAGGAGTAGGCGTTCTTAACCTTTTAGAGGCTACAAGAATGGTTTGTCCTAAGGCTAAGTTTTATCAAGCATCTACTTCTGAAATGTTTTCTGGAAATGAAAAAGAACCTCAAAATGAAAATACTCCATTAGACCCACAAAGTCCTTACTCTGTGGCTAAGTTATTCGCTCATCAAATGTGTAAAGTATATCGCAAGGCTTATGGAATGTTTATTTGTTGTGGTATCTTATTCAATCACGAATCAGAAAGGAGAGGTAAGAATTTCGTTACAAGAAAGATAACGATAGGAATATCTGATATTTTAAAAGGCAGACAAGATAAAATACATTTAGGAAATATTGAGGCTATGAGAGACTGGGGTTATGCTCCTGATTATGTAGAAGCGATGTGGCTTATGCTTCAACAAGATGAACCAGATGATTATGTAATCGCCACAGGCGAAATGCACTCTATTAAAGATTTCTTAGAAGAAGCATTTAAGCAAGTGAAATTAGACTGGAAAGATTATGTGGTTATAGACGAAAAATATTTTAGACCAGCAGAAACAGAGCATCTTTGCGGAGATGCTACAAAAGCATTTAATAAGTTTGGTTGGAAGCCTAAAACATCTTTTAAAGAATTAGTGAAAATAATGCTTCAATCAGATTTGAAAAACTAAATGAAAAACATAAAGATAGTAAACAGTGGTAAAGATGTAATCGCTATAATTGTATATAATGATTTGAAATATGATGGTGTCAGTTTTATTACACCTAATAAATTCTCTTTGCAACTTGCTACTATGTCAAAACACAAGAGAGACATAATTCCATCTCATATACACACTAAAATAAAGAGAACTACTTTTGGGACACAAGAGATATTACTTGTCAAAGAAGGAAAAGTAATGGTTAAACTGTATGACAAAAAAAGAAAGTATCTGAAATCTTATGTGCTGGATAATGGAGATTTAATCTTGTTGGCATCTGGCGGACACGGTTTGGAGTTTTTAGAAGATACTAAAATGATAGAAATTAAACAAGGTCGCTATATTAAAAATAAAGATAAAATAATATTTAAAAATGAAAAACAAAAAAATATCAATTAGTATTTTAAACCAAGGAAGCATCAGACCAGAGATAGCGGATATGCTTTTCAAATTATCAAGACAGGGAAAGTACTTAGTAAATATAGAATATCCTGCCAAGAAGCCAATTTCATATAATCGTAACGATATTTGCAAGCGGTTTCTTGAAACTGATGCAGATTATCTTTTGATGTTTGATTCTGATTGTATCCCAGAAAACATAGATAGGATTTTAGATATGGCTGATTATGATAAAGATATTATAGGGACAACTTGTTTTGGATTTGTTGAAAAGATGATAGTGCCTTTTGCAATGAAGCAAAGACCAGATTACAAATATGATGTTATTGATGCTGATTTGAATAACGGCGTTATAGAGGTAGATGCAATAGGAAGTGGTGTAATGATGATTGCCAGAAGGGTTTTAGAAGCACTACCACACCCTTTTAGGAACGATTACGACCCAGAAGGAATAAAGACAAAGGGATTAGATTTTAACTTTTGTAGAAGGGCAAAGTTGTTAGGTTTTAGTGTCTGGATAGATACCGACAATTTAACATCTCACTGGACTACATTAGATTTAAAATATATGTGGCAAACATTTGATGGTATGTTAAAAATGATAAAAAGTCTTAAAGAAGAAAATAAATCTTTAAGTAAAACAGTCTAAATTGCCTTATGTACTTTTTTGTGGTATGAAAAACTAATACAAGGGAACTAAATGAAAATTAACAGTTTACAGAATACCCACGACTCTCTTTATCACGATGCATTGAGTTTGGTGGGCATAACGGATACATCTCAATATCCAATTGTTCAGTTTATTCGTAATGCTAATAATTGGTATCGTAAAGTTTCTTCTTGGATTAGAGGAGCATCAGGAACTTGGGAATATGATGATTCAAACTGGACTACTCTTCCAGAAGCTACAACAACTCTCGTAGATGACCAACACGACTATTCTTTAGATGTAACCACCCAGGAAATAGAAAGAGTGGAAATTTTAGATGCAAACGGAGACTATAAACAATTAAAACCAGTAGACCAATCTCAACTTAAAGGAACTGCGATGCCAGAGTTTTGGAAGACTAAGGGAATACCTGAATACTATGATGCCAGGGGTTTTTCGTTATATTTGTATCCAGCTCCAGACCAATCTTTAGTTGCAACTACTCAAGGAATAACTCTTTATTTCTCAAGGGATGTTAAGGAATTCGGTGTTACCTCAACTTCCACTGAACCAGGATTTAATGGAGATTATCATAGGATTATTTCATTGGGAGCTGCTTATGATTATTGTCTTTCTAACGGCATAGAGGATAGAAAGAAAAGTATCCGTGATGAAATAGAAATATATAAAAATGAATTAACTTCACAATCAAATCGTAGGGATAGAGACTTTGGAAACAAGATAATTCCTTATGATACGGATTGTATATAATTTAACAATTAACTTAAAACAAATAATAAGTTAATAATCAATTTGGCGACAGTAATTTTTTGCGACCAATTTCTTAAGAATCAAAACGATGGAACACATCCAATAGATTTTGATACAGATAAAATTAAAGTGGCTTTAATTACTACTAATTTCTCTGTAACAACTGTTGGATTCTTT
>Ga0172381_10006661_pt1 | contig 11536 bp, 12 predicted proteins | sample Leawel6488metaG_FD_119754 | JGI IMG/M metagenome (GOLD analysis project Ga0172381, IMG submission 119754) | Leachate microbial communities from a municipal landfill in Southern Ontario, Canada - Leachate well 64-88 metaG | ecosystem: Engineered > Solid waste > Landfill > Unclassified | place... | reverse complement strand
TTACATAAAGGAAGATCGGGCGAAGTGTATAATATCGGAGGCGGGACAGAGATACCAAACTTGGAACTCACCAGATCCATTCTTGAAATTCTTGGTAAAGACGAGAGCTCTATGGAGTTTGTTAATGACAGGCCCGGCCACGACAGGCGGTATTCTCTTGATATTTCCAAAACGAAGGCTTTAGGCTGGGCGCCAAAGCATGATTTCAGATCCAGCCTTGAACTGACCGTCAATTGGTACAAAAATAACGAGCTCTGGTGGAGGCGGTTGGTTGAATGCCGGAAAAATATAAAGTATTAATAATAGGCTCAAGCGGAATGCTTGGGGTGGATCTTTGCAAAGAGCTGGGCGGAAAATATGAACTATACGGCATAGATAGCCGCACCAGCGCTATATGTGATCTGGCGCAAAAATTTATTAAATGTGATATAACAGACGCTAAATTTGTTTCGGAAGCCGTATTAAAAGTCAAGCCCAGGGTTGTGATCCACACAGCTGCATTGACAGATGTGGATGGCTGCGAGCGGGACAAAGAAAAAGCTTATCTTGTAAATTGCATCGGAACGAAGAACGTGGCCGCTGCCTGTAAAGATGCAGGTGCGGCTTTAATATATATTAGTACCGATTTTGTTTTCGATGGCAAAAAGAAACAGCCTTACAATGAGACGGATGAAACAAATCCGCTCAATGTTTACGCGGAATCCAAACTCCGGGGCGAGGACGCTGTAAGAGAAACCCTGAAGGACCATTTTATTCTTCGTACGAGCTGGCTGTATGGTAAGCACGGTAAGAATTTTGTTGATACTATAATTACGAAGGCAGGAACTGAAAAAGAGCTTAAAGTAGTCGATGACCAAGTGGGTTCTCCGACCTATACGGGAGATCTGGCAAAAGCTATACACAAGCTGCTTGATAAAGCAGTTTTGAGCCATGGGCCAGAAGTTAGAGGGCAGGGAACGTATCATGTCTCAAATTCAGGAAGCGTATCATGGTATGGATACGCCGGAGAGATCCTGAAGCTGATGGGATCCGGGACAAAGATCGTTCCCATAACTTCTCAGGAATTGGGAAGGCCGGCAAACCGGCCTGCCATGTCCGTAATGGATGGTTCGAAATTTGCCGAATTTACAGGTCATAAGATGCGGGATTGGAAATTAGCGTTACAGGAATATGTTATAAAAAGAGAGGGAAGAGATGCTTAAAAAATTAAAAGATAAGATATTGAATAAAGACGCTCGCATAGGAATAATCGGGTTGGGTTATGTCGGATTGCCGCTAGCCCTTACGTTTGCGAAAAACGGTTTTAAAGTTAAGGGTTTCGATATTGATGAGCGCAGGGTGGCAAAGCTTAACAAGGCAGAGGCATATATCCTGGATGTCACTTCGGCAGAGATCAAAGAGGCTATAGAGAGCGGTTGTTTCAGCGCCACCACATCCTTTAGTGATATAAAGAAGATGGATGCCATTATAATATGTGTTCCGACACCTCTTTACAAAACAAAAGAGCCTGACGTTTCATATATTGTAGCAGCGGTAGACAATATAAAGAAATATATAAAACGCGGACAGATCGTAGTCCTGGAGTCTACCACTTATCCTGGCACTACCGAAGAAGTCATGCTTCCGATACTTGAGAAGGACGGATGGAAGGAAGGTAAGGATTTTTATCTGGCATTTTCGCCGGAAAGAATAGATCCGGGTAATGCTAAATTTCATACCCAAAATACACCGAAAATAATAGGCGGTATTTCCAAAAATTCTACCGACATAGCGAAGCTTTTGTATGAACAGGCTATAGATACGGTCATTCCGGTATCGTCCAGTAAAGTCGCTGAGATGGTAAAGCTTCTCGAAAATACGTTCCGTATAGTTAATATAGGCCTTGTAAACGAGATTATGCTTATGTGCGATAAGCTCGGTATCAATGCGTGGGAAGTTATCGATGCCGCGAAGACCAAGCCGTACGGTTTTATGCCATTCTATCCGGGGCCCGGAGTCGGCGGACACTGTATTCCCGTTGATCCGATCTATCTTTCATGGAAGGCCAGGATGCACGGGTTTGAAGCGCGTTTCATAGACCTTGCTTCGCAGGTAAATTCAGAGATGCCTCATCATGTAGTTTCTAAAGTAATAGAAGGCCTGAACGATCAGCGCAAACCTCTCCGATGCTCCAAGGTGCTGGTTGTAGGCGTAGCATATAAAAAAGATGTTAAGGATCTGCGCGAATCTCCCGCCCTGGAAATAATAGACCTGCTTGTTAAAAAAGGCGCGCTCGTTTCGTATTATGATCCTTATTTACCGTATCTTAAGATTGAAAATATAAATCTGAAGAGCCTTCCTTTTGACAAAAATTCGTTTAAAGATTCGGACTGTGTTGTTATCGTCACAGACCACTCCAATGTGGACTATAAATTCATAGCCGACAATTCTCCTCTGGTGGTTGATACCAGAAACATACTTAAAGATATAAAAGATAAATCGAACATTGTGAGGTTGTAGTGGCGCATTATCTTGTAACGGGCGGCGCGGGTTTTATAGGCTCAAATATAGTTGAAGAGCTGGTTAAGCGTGGGCAGAAAATCCGGATTCTTGACAGCTTTATAACAGGTAAGCCTGAAAACCTGAAACCGTTTGCCGGAAAGATAGAGGTAATAAAAGGTGATATCCGCAATAAGGCCGCACTTAAGAAGGCGCTTAAAAATATAGATTATGTTATTCACCAGGCAGCCTTGCGCTCGGTGCCTAAGTCAGTTGATGATCCGTTTACCACAAATGATATAAATGTTTTCGGGACACTGAACCTTTTAATGGAGGCAAAAAAAGCCGGCGTTAAGAGGGTGGTTTATGCTTCATCCAGTTCTGTTTACGGTGAGGCTAAAAAATTCCCTCAGAGAGAAACTGATCTGACGTCGCCTATTTCTCCTTATGGTGTTTCTAAGTTAGCGGCAGAGAACTACTGCATTACTTTCGCGAAGACCTTTGGTCTTGAGACCGTTTCTTTAAGGTATTTTAACGTATTCGGTCCGAGGCAAAATCCCGATTCAAAATACTCAGCTGTAATACCCGCATTTTTATTTACCATGGCAAAGGGTGCCCGGCCTGTGATAGAGTGGGATGGGAAACAATCGCGTGATTTTACTTATGTAGCGAATGTGGTTGAAGCGAATTTGCGTTCATGCGTTGCCAAAGGTGTGTCGGGAGAGGTTTTTAATGTAGCCTGCGGCACTACTACATCGGTAAATGGTATAGTAGAAGAGCTTAATAATATTTTGGGAACAGATATAAAAGCTAAATATGCGCCGAAGAGAAAAGGCGATGTTAAGAAGACTTATGCGGATGTGTCTAAAATGAGAAAAAAATTAGGCGTTCGAAGTATTATTGGTTTTGAGGAAGGCCTGAAGCTAACGGTAGAGTGGTTTAAGGGGCGAAAATGAAAAAACGAGTGCTTGTAATGGGCGGGGCGGGGTTTTTAGGCTCACATCTTTGTGAGCTATTCCTTGCAAAAGGTTATAGTGTTATTTGTATGGATAATCTTATAACGGGAAAACAGGAGAATATAAAAAGTTTACGTAAAAATAAGAACTTCAAGTTTATAAAGCACGATGTTTCGAAGCATATAAATATCGCAGGCCCGATACATTATATACTTCATTTCGCTTCACCGGCCAGCCCTATAGATTATCTTAAATATCCCATACCTACGCTGAAGGTTGGTTCCCTTGGTACTCATAATGCCCTGGGTCTGGCGAAAGCGAAGAAGGCAGTGTTCCTCCTGGCGTCAACGAGCGAAGTCTATGGCGATCCGCTGGTAAATCCTCAGCCGGAAACGTACTGGGGCAATGTAAATCCGATCGGGCCGCGCGGCGTATATGATGAGGCGAAGCGTTTCGCCGAAGCTATAACGATGGCTTATCATCGCTACCACAAAGTAAATACGAAAATAATACGCATATTCAATACTTACGGTGAAAGAATGCGCGAAAAAGACGGGCGCGCTATTCCGAATTTTATAAGCCAGGCGCTTTCGGATAAGCCGATCACAGTTTATGGCAATGGCCGCCAGACCAGGAGCTTCTGTTATGTCTCTGATCTTGTCGACGGTATATACAGGCTTCTGATGTCGGAAGAGCACGATCCTGTCAACATAGGCAATCCCAATGAGATCACTCTGCTTAAGCTCGCGCAGATAATAATAAAACTCACCGATTCAAAAAGTGAAATAGTGTATAAACCGTTACCGACCGACGATCCCAAAGTAAGGCGTCCGGACATAGCTAAGGCTAAGAAAATACTGAAGTGGGAGCCCCAAGTAGATCTTGAGGGTGGGTTGTTAAAAACAATAAATTATTTTAAGGAGAAAAGAAAATGAAAATACCGTTGTTAGATTTGAAGGCACAATATAAAACTATAAAAACAGAAGTAGAGACGGCAGTAAAGAAAGTTTTGGAAACTCAAGATTTTATATTAGGGGAAGAAGTTAAACAGTTTGAAAGAGAAATAGCTCAGTATTGTGGCGTAAAATATGGCGTAGGGGTAGCGTCCGGAACCGATGCTCTTGTATTGTCTCTGAAAGCGCTGGATGTAGGAGAAGGAGATGAAGTAATAACCACACCGTTTACATTTTTTGCTACTGCTGAATCAATATCTAACGTTGGGGCCAAACCAGTTTTTGTTGACATTGATCCTAATACATACAATATAAATCCTGATCTTATAGAAAAAAAGATTACGGATAAAACAAAAGCTATAGTACCTGTTCATCTTTATGGGCAATGTGCCGATATGGATGCTATAATGGCTGTAGCCAGAAAACACAACCTTAAAGTCGTGGAAGATACCGCCCAGGCAATAGGTGCTACATATAAAAGTAAGAGAGCTGGTTCGTTTGGGGATTTTGGAGCGTTGAGTTTTTTCCCAAGCAAAAATTTGGGTGCATTCGGCGATGCGGGAATGGTGGTGACGAATGATGAAAAACTTGCTCAGCGAGTACGAACTTTACGAGTTCATGGTAGTTCTGTAAGGTATATACACTCTGAGATAGGGATAAATTCACGACTTGATAATTTGCAGGCTGCTGCATTGAGGATAAAATTAAAATACCTTGATAAGTGGCTTGAGAACAGAAGGAGTATAGCCGAGTTTTATAAAGAAAAATTAAGAAATCTTCCAATTGTCATACCGAACGTTCCTGTTTATAATGTTCACACCTATCATCAATATACTATTAGGGTTAAATCGGTTCAGGAGAAATTGATGAAATATCTGATAGATAATGGGATAGAGACTAGAACTTATTACCCTATTGCTTTACATCTGCAAGAATGCTATAAGTTCCTTGGCTATAAAATAGGTGATATGAAGGAATCGGAGATAGCTACTAAAGAGGCGTTCTCTATACCTATTTTTCCAGAAATGAGCCAGGAGCAAAAAGAGTACGTTGTCGATACGATAAAAAGTTTTTTTAAATAGAGGCAGCGGATGGGCGCCAAAAAAATTCTAAAACGTATGTTTGGGATAAAAAATAAAAAGGGTTTGTGTGGGCACTATTGGGAGTCTTACAACAGGTCTTTTTTTATTGCTAATAAGATAAAGTTGGCGGGGTTAAAAGATGCCCGCTTGCTTGATGTGGGTGGTAACAAGAAAGATAATCTGTTGGCCGGACTTGGTATAAAAAATATCACAGTCCTTAATATCCTGAAAGACGCAGATATAGTTGCGAGTGCTCACAAAATACCATTGGCGGACAAGACGTTCGAATACGTAGCATGTATGGATATGTTGGAGCATGTTCCGCAAGAGGCGAGAGAACAGGTCATAAAAGAACTTGTGAGGGTTGCGAAGATCGCGGTATTTATTGTTGCCCCGATAGATTCTAAAGAGAATAACCTCGTAGAAGAATTTGTTCTGAAATATCTTCCGGCGCAGTTTGTGAAAGAGCATCGTGTCTTTGGGCTAGTTAATTTTGACCGGATAAAATCCACAATCGAAGCTATTAAAAAAGAGGGTAGAGTAGAATCTTTTGAAGAAAGCGATCTGGATAATCTGATGCCCTGGACTATGCTACTACTTGGAGATAAGGTCGAACCTTCAAAGCTGTATCAGGAGTTATATTTTTTAGAAAATAAATTTCATCCCCGCCGTAAAGCGTTTTCCATTTATTTAAAGCAATATTAAAAGAGGCGGGAATAAAATTATCTCTGCTTAGAATATCGTGTAGACGATCTGCCTATGCCGATCCGGTGTTTTTCCGAAGCGCTATAAAAAAGGCTAAAGCCAATTTAAGAGATTTTGAAACAATAAAAGTCAAACAAGCTTCTTTGGCCGGCGAGGTCGGGGGAGATTTATTACTATAGTAGCCCTTTGTGTACTTGAACGTATCGAAGAAGACGTTGTGTTAAGCGCATCGGCCAATGCATGAGATGTCCCGATTTTGTCAAAAAAACTGCAAAAAATAATATTTTTTGGAAGTTGCTGCACAAGACCCAGTTTAAATACTTTAAAAACATGATAAATAATGGACATAAGGTGATGATTTTAGCCTCAAAAGTAAGTAAGCGCTAATAGTCTGTATCTTCGTATTTGCCGCAAAAAAAACAACTAATTTTTTGTTGACAACCAATGTTTAAAGGAATATTATCGTTTAGAACGTTTTAAACGCTGAAAGAGGATAGTCTATGAATAACAAGCTTGAGATGGCGCAGGATAAGTTTACAGAGAGCGTGGGTAAACTGGCGGAAAGTTTCGGCCTGAATAAATCCATAGCACAGCTTTATGCAGTTCTGTATCTTAGTGATAAACCGCTCTCTTTGGATGAACTTGTAGAGAGGTTGGGGGTAAGCAAAGGGAATATCAGCCTTAACATACGGGAGCTGGAAAGCTGGGGTGCTGTTAAAGATATATGGGTTAAAGGTTCCCGCAAAGATTACTATGAGGCGGATCCTGATATAAAGAAAGTGTTTGTTAATAAGATGAAATCTTCAATAGAAAAGCGCATCTCCTGGGTTTCCGGAATGCTGGATGAATTTAAAGAGATGCTAGATTCTGTTGAAGGTGATCTGACTCCTGAAGAGAAAAAGGCGGTCCGTGCTTATAAAGAAAGACTCAAAAAAGTGGAAAACCTTAAGTCGCTGGCTTTAAAAGGGCTTTCCATCGCGGAGAAATTTTTATAGTTATGTATACGACGGATATGCATATGCGGTTTTCGTCTCGGGTCTGATAACGAATACCAGAAAAATCGTGTTAAAGATTGCCAGGTAGATGAGTTTAGGTCTAAAGGTTTTTATATGGACGTTAAAAGACCCCTGTTTTTACATAAGAAAAGGATATCTATTCCTTGACATAAGGCCAAAATTACAGAAAGAGAGCGGTGTGTCCCGCTATTTTATTGTAAAGTAAGAAACGAAAAACGGATTGTCGGGATTTGTTAATCTAATAGGCATAAAATTACCCGGACTGACAGTTCCATTGGCTTAATTGAGCATACTAAACATATGGTCGAATCTCTTAAGGAGGCTTAAAATGAAAGTAGCTATTCTTGCAGGCGGTAGAGGGACCCGTATAAGTGAAGAGACGGATAACATACCGAAGCCGATGGTCGAGATCGGCGGCAAACCTATTTTATGGCATATAATGAAGACCTATTCCAGCTATGGTTTTAATCAATTTATAATATGTCTCGGCTACAAAGGCTATATCATCAAAGAATATTTTTCGCATTATTTCATGCATAAAAGCGATGTTACGATAGATCTCGTTAATAATAAAACCACTATACACAATACTGCTTCCGAGCCGTGGGAAATAACGCTTGTTGATACCGGCCTTGATACAATGACGGGAGGCAGATTAAAAAGGATAGAGAAGTATATAAAAAACGAAACGTTTATGATGACTTACGGCGATGGTGTCAGCGATGTAAATATAAAGCACCTGCTCGAGACGCATAAAAAAGGCGGGGCCATGGCCACAGTTACTGCAGTGCAGCCGTTTGGAAGGTTTGGCTCTCTCGATATAAGCGCTAAAGGAAAAGTGTCTTCTTTTCTAGAGAAGCCTAAAGGAGATAACAGCTGGGCTAATGCCGGATATTTTGTACTTGAGCCTGAAGTTTTTAAATATATAGACGGGGACACTATTTCGTGGGAAAAGGAGCCTCTGGAAAAATTGGCCTCAGAGGGCAAGTTGGCAGCTTATAAGCATGAAGGTTTTTGGAAGTGCATGGATACGTTGCGGGACAAAATAGAGCTGGAACAGTTGTGGAGCTCAAATAATGCTCCCTGGAGAATATGAATAAGAATTACTGGAAAAATAAAACGGTATTAATCACGGGTTTTGAGGGATTCCTGGGCTCTAACCTCACCAAGGCCATGATTTCCTCCGGCGCCAAAATATTCGGTTTAGATATAAAAGTCGGCAGAAAAGATACCATCCTGACCGCGGCAGATTATAAAAAGATAACCGTTATTAAAGGCAGCGTTTCCGATTATGGATTAGTAAAGCATGTTATCATGCGTAATAAAGTTAATGTTCTTTTCCATCTGGCGGCAGAGTCGATCGTAGGTAAATGCCACAAATACCCTTTAGCCGCTTTTTCTACAAATATCGAAGGCACCTGGAACATCCTTGAAGCCTGCAGGGGTTCTGAATTCGTTAAATCTATCGTCATTGCTTCAAGCGACAAAGCCTACGGCAGCCATAAAAAGCTTCCCTACAAAGAAACATCCCATTTAATAGGAAATCATCCGTACGATGTATCCAAAAGCTGCGCTGATCTTATAGCCTATACTTATTTTCACACTTATGGTTTACCTGTTGCGGTTACCAGATGTGGCAATATTTACGGCCCGGGAGATTTTAATTTTTCACGCCTTATCCCGAACGCCATAAGATGCTTAGTCGAAGACAAAACACTTCTTATACGCAGTGACGGTAAGTTTACCAGAGATTACGTTTATGTCGATGATATTGTAAGAGGATACATCGTCCTAGCGGAAAAGTTACACGGATCCGGGCTTGCCGGAGAAGCGTTTAATTTTAGCACTGAGGATCCTGTGACGGTTTTAAAATTGATTGACCGGATGTCTAGACTTTCCGGCAAAAAACTTAAATATAAAATTTTAAATGAAGCAAAATATGAGATAAAAGACCAGTACCTGTCGGCCAGTAAGGCAAGAAGAGTACTGGGTTGGCGGCCGTCGAATAGTCTGGAAGAAGGATTACGTAAAACTATCAAGCATATAACCGTAGACGGGGTTTACCCGTAAATTAGGAGGGCGGCTTGTGAATATTATGTTGAAAGCGCCGTTTAATTTAAATGGTATTTAAAGAGACCGGCCTTAGAGGCGCTTATATTATCGAAATCGAGCAAAATAAAGACGAGAGAGGATTTTTTGCTCGGGCTTTTTGCCAAAAAGAATTCACGGCGCATGGTTTGGAGGCAGTGATAAAACAATCAAACATTTCATACAGCAAAAATAAAGGTACCCTGCGCGGCATGCATTATCAGTCTGCCCCATTCGAAGAAACTAAATTAGTCAGTTGCATAAAAGGCAAAGTTTACGATGTAATTATAGACCTGCGTAAAAACTCCGACACTTATTGTAAATGGTATTCAGTAGAATTAAGTGAAGAAGACCATAAGATGCTATATGTCCCAAAAGGATTTGCCCACGGGTTCCAAACTTTAAAAGACAATTCAGTATTTTTCTACCAGATGTTTGAATCTTATCATCCTGAATACGCTATGGGGGTGAGATGGAATGATCCTCTATTTTCTATAGAGTGGCCTTCTGCCATTAGAACCATATCACTAAAAGATAAAACGCATCCGTTGTTTAAAAAAGACATCTTATGAAAAAACAATCCACGAGAGTTTTAGTAACCGGCGCAAATGGATTTGTAGGGTCGTATGTTGTCCGGGAATTATTGAAGCAGTCCTATGCTGTATGTGCCACCTCTTCGGATATTTTTACAGGTAAACGATTCGAGTGGTTTGATTCCGTGGAAAAACGGCAAATGGATCTTGCTGTTTTGCCGGATGATGTTTATGATTTTTTTGATAGGCCCGATATTTTAATCCATCTTGCATGGGGAGGGCTGCCGAATTATAAAAAACTTTTTCATATCGAACGGAATCTTTTTGAAAGTTATTTTTTTATAAAAAAGATGACCGAGGGCGGCTTGCGCCATCTTTCCGTTACCGGGACTTGTTTCGAGTATGGGATGAAAGAAGGCTGCCTTAAGGAAGACATGCCTACGGCGCCCTGCACTTCATACTCATTGGCCAAAGATACGCTTAGAAAGTTTATCCAAGAATTGGCTAAAGAATATTCTCTTGATTGGAAATGGATCAGGCTTTTTTATCTTTACGGTGAAGGGCAAGCGAAAAATTCTATCTTGGAACAACTGAAAACGGCACTTGTGCAAAAGGCTGTTAATTTCCCGATGTCCGGAGGTGAACAGGAGAGAGATTATCTTCCTATCGAAAAGGCTGCCGAATATATCGTAAAGATAAGTACCCAGTCCCGGCATCAAGGTATTTTTAATTGCTGTAGCGGAGAACCGATTTCGATACGTAATTTGGTCGAAGAATATTTAATAAAAACCAAGCAGGCCATAAAATTAGATCTTGGAAGATACCCGTACCCTGATTATGAACCTATGGCTTTCTGGGGTGATAATACCAAGCTGAAAGAGGTAAAAGATGAAAGATAGCATGACTCCGAATGAAGCGTTCCAACACGAATGTGAAGAAAGAGTTGAATCATACCGCGTTAATGACAGTTTTCTTGATGCGAAAAATGCTTTTATGCTTGAATCAACGCCTACAAAGTATTCATATAACTTTAGATGGCTTGGTAGGCCTATTATACAATACCCGCAGGATATAATTGCTATGCAGGAAATAATATGGAGGGTAAAGCCCGATCTTATTATAGAAACAGGGATAGCTCACGGAGGGTCTATAGTCTTCAGCGCATCTATGTTGGCCTTATTGGAAATATCGGGTGCTATCGATAGAGGTAAAGTGCTGGGAATAGATATTGATATAAGAAAACATAATAAAAGTGAGATCGAAAAGCATCCGCTTTCAAAGAAAATACATATGATACAAGGTTCGTCAGTCGACGAAGGCGTGATCCGACAAGTGTATGATTTTGCAAAGAGCTATAAAAATATCCTTGTCGCCCTGGATTCAAATCATACACATGAACACGTGCTGGCTGAGCTTAAGGCATACGCGCCGCTTGTTACGAAAGGAAGTTATTGCGTAGTCTTTGATACAATTATCGAGGACCTACCGGATGGAATGTATCCGGACCGTCCGTGGGGTAAGGGTAATAATCCAAAAACAGCCGTTCGGGAATATCTAAAATCTCATACAGAGTTTGAGATAGACAAAAAGATGGAGAATAAATTACTTATTACGGTTGTGCCTGATGGATATTTAAAAAGGGTAAGGTAATGACAGCGATGCGCGGCAAGCATTTTTTAAGTAAAAATATTTTGTCGAATCTTTTGTCGAATGTGTGGTCGACAG
>Ga0172381_10006660_pt1 | contig 11536 bp, 16 predicted proteins | sample Leawel6488metaG_FD_119754 | JGI IMG/M metagenome (GOLD analysis project Ga0172381, IMG submission 119754) | Leachate microbial communities from a municipal landfill in Southern Ontario, Canada - Leachate well 64-88 metaG | ecosystem: Engineered > Solid waste > Landfill > Unclassified | place... | reverse complement strand
GACGTTCATGGACTTGTACGAGGAATATTTTTATGGGAGGACAGCATGGGTATAATGTATAAAGCGGACGAGCGGGGAACGGGCAAGCGCCCGCTGACCTGGACCGGCGTCTTCGTGATAGTGCTGGCGATATCAGCGCTGGGCGTGGCCTGCGCGTACCTGGGGGCGAGATAATGAAGACCACAATAATGACCACGCCGCTGCTGAAGGGCAACGTCTTCAAGATTGAAAATTTTGAGGACTATCAGGAGCTCATAGTCGTCACCGTGGACGGCGTAAACAAAGTGACCATGAGCTTTCCGTGGCACAAGTCAATACCTGAAAGCGACCCGATTTTACGTCGGGCGGTAAAAGAATGTGTTGACAAGACCACGGAGAGTCTGCTACAATACCTGAACCGCAGCAAAGTGCAGGCGCCGGCGCCGGAAGTAGTGGCAACGCGCGAAGACCCGTGGCTGCTGAAAGTTTTGAAGCGTGAGTTCGGTTATCTCGCCAAGATGTGCGGGGGCGGCGACGGGAAGTAAGACGTAAAAACTATAAGGCCGTAACAGAGGACGGCCGGGACTATAAAGCGAAAGCTATGAAAAAAGAACTGTTACCCTTCCAGCGCGTCGGCGCTGAATTCCTAGCCAACAACTACCACGCCATAATGGGCGACGACATGGGCCTCGGCAAGACCGTGCAGGCCCTTGCTGCCTGCGAGCTGCGCGACCTGCGTCGCGTGGCCGTCGTATGCCCGGCGTCGGTGCGCTCCAATTGGAAGCGCGAGATAGTCGAGTGCGGCTTGGACGCCTCTCGCTTCATCATCGACAGCTACAACGCTGCGGCCAATAAGAAGTTCCCGGCGGGCGCCTATGACGGTATAATCCTCGACGAGGCCCACTTCTGCAAAACCCCCGAGTCCCAGCGGACCCAGGCTATCTTCGGCGACGGCGGCCTGGCGCGCAGCGCTACGTTCAAGTGGCCCATGTCCGGCACGATGATAATGAATCGGCCGTCGGAGATGTATCCCGTCCTGGCCACGTTGTTCAAGGATAAGCTTGGGCAGTACGCCTCTTGGTCGTCGTTCACGCAGCACTTCTGCGGCGCGTTTTGGGAAGGCCCCGGCCGTGGCATGAACACGCGCGGCGCCTCCAACCTGGCCGAGCTCTCTCGCATACTTTCCGGCGTCATGATACGGCGCCTGGCCGATGACCCCGCCATCGGGCTACAGCTCCCGCCGGCGCTTGTTCGCCCTATGCCGATAGAGCTGCCGCGCGCCGAGCTCGACAAGCTCCTCGAGCTCGAGTCCGAAATATCCAACAGGGACATGTACCTATCCCCGACGCTGGAAGACTTCTCCCAGCTTGGCGACACGTCGCGCATGCGCAAAGCTCTCGGCCTGGCCAAGGTGCAGCCCGTGGCTGACTTCATCGACGACCTGATAGACGCCGGCCATGAAAAGGTCGTAGTGTTCTATAAGCATACCGAAGTGGCCCGGCAGCTAGACCAGGCGCTCGGGCACCAATGCCCCGTCACCTATAAAGGCGGGATGACCGACGACGCCAAAGACGCCGCGAAGCGCGACTTCATGACGTCGAAGGACTGCTGCTGCTTCCTGGGGCAGATACAGGCCGCCGGCACGGGCCTGGACGGCCTTCAGAAGGTAGCGCGTACCATCGTCTTCGCCGAGCAAGAGTGGTCCCCCGAGGAGATTCAGCAGAATATCCGCAGGCTTCGCCGCATGGGCATGGATATGTCCAGGCCCGTCAACGTCTATATGCCGCTCGTCGAGGGCACCCTGGAAAGCGCTATGATGGGCGTGCAGCTCAACAAGGCCCATACGATTCACGCCTGCTATCGCCAGGTGGAGCGGGCGTCTTCGCTGGTGCGGCCGGTGGGCCCCGAGTGCTGCATGATGTCCCCCGAAACTCTCTCACTCATGGAGGGCTTAATCTAATGGGCACCGACGCCTTCATGTTGATAGAGCGCAAGGGCGAGATTTTTACCGTCGTCCTCGACGTTGAGGACTACGAGCGCCTGAAGGGCTACAATTGGTTCATCGAGCGCTGTTCGGCCGCTGACCGCAAGCCGAAGTATTACGCCAAGCGCAACGGCCCAGGGCGGGGCAAGAAGACGTATATGCACCGCGAGATAGCCGGCGCGCTGCCCGGCCTGGTGGTAGACCACAGGGACGGCAACGGCCTCAATAACCGCAAGGACAATTTTAAGGTTACGACGCAGCCCGACAACGCGCGGCGTCAGAATCACGCGGTAAGACGCCGCTACGACAATTTGGTCGACCAGCCCAAGGTGGCCGAAACAGAGGAGAACATATAATGGATAAACTGAACAAGCTGAACAAGCTGATAGACGCACTCACGGACCTGGCCGTAGAGGCCACGACCTACCTGCGCGTGAAGAACGGCGCCCCGGTGCAGCCTGCGCTCGCGCCCGCCGCCGAGGAGCCCGCCCCGAAGCGATCGCGCGCCGCCCGCAAGGCCGCCGACGCCCCCGCCGCGCAGCCCCCGGCCGAGCAGCCCGCAGCCGCTCCGGCCGCCGCCCCGGCCCCTGCCGCCGCTAACACGGGCATGGACATGCTGGGCCTGACCGGCGCCGCGCCGGCCCCCGCTGCCCCGGCTCCGGCCGCTACCCCGGCGCCCGCGAAGCGCGAATACACCGAGGCCGAATCGTCCAAGGTGCTGTTCGAGGTCACGGAGAAGTACCTGCTGCTGACCAAGAACGACACCCCGCCCGGCAAGGTCGCGCTGATGGACCGTATGCAGAATCACTACAAGGTCGGCAAACTTCAGGACCTTGTGCACGCGCAGCGCGTCGAGTGGATAGAGTGGCTGGGCGGCCTGATAGCCGCGCATAGATAACATGGGCCTTCACTCTAACATCTCCCCGAGCGCGGCGAAGCGCTGGATAAACTGCCCTGGGTCAGTCGCGGCTAACGCCGCGCTGCCCGAGCGGAAGTCCAGCATATACGCCGCCGAGGGGACCTGCGCGCATACCCTGGGTGAGAAGGTGCTGCGCGGACAGATGACCAAGGCCCAGCTCCTCGACATGGTCGACGAGGTCATCGAAGTCGATGACTTTAAGATAACCGTGGACGAGGAGATGGTCGACGGCGTGCTGCTCTACGTCGACACCGTCAGGCAGCGTGTCGAAGCGCTGAAGGCCGAGGGGCGCCCGGCGCCCGTCGTGCTGGAAGTCGAGAAGAAGGTCATAGCCAAGTCCGTCGACGAGCACCTGTACGGCACCAGCGACGCTAACGTCTATCAGAAGGGCAACACGCTCGAAGTGATAGACCTGAAGTACGGCAAGGGCGTCGCCGTCGAGGCCGAGGAGAACGAGCAGGGGATGATATACGCCATAGGCGCTATGGATTCCTTCGCCGGCTGGGTGTTCGACAAGGTGCGCGTCATCATCGTGCAGCCCCGCGCTCCGCACGCTGCCGGCCCCGTCCGTATATGGGAAACCTCGGTAGTCGAGCTGCGGCGCTTCTCGGACAGCCTGAAGCGGCACGTCGCCGATACGCGCCTGCCGAACGCGCTGTTCCGCGCGGGTGAGTGGTGCAAGTTCTGCGGCGTCAAGGCTGACTGCCGCGCGGTGGCCCAGCGCTCCCAGGAGGTCGCGGGCTTCGACTTCTCATGCACCGCGCCCGCCAAGGACGACGTCATCACCAAGACGGTGCTGATGGCGCCCACGAACGCGCTCCCCCTGGCCGAAGCGGTGAAGCTCCTGGCCTGGGAGCCCGTAGTGTCCGAGATGTTCAAAGCGATAAAGGAACGCATAGAGAACGAGCTTAACGCCGGTCGCCCTGTCCCCGGCTATAAGCTGGTCGATAAAAAATCAAACAGGCAATACATCGACGTGGAGTTAGTGAAACGCGAATTCGAGCCGCTGCTGGGCGACCGCCTCTACACAGAGCGCGAAGTCATAAGCCCCGCGCAGCTCGAGAAGCGCGTAGGCAGAGGTAAGATAGACCACCTCACCTATAAGCCCCCGGCCGGTAAGACCGTAGCCGTGGACACCGACCCCCGCCGCGCTACCGTGTCGTCCGCACAGGATGACTTCGGGAGCCTGCTGCCCGCGCCTAGCGCCGCGCAGCCTGAAGACAAAAATGAGAACCTGTTCGACGGGCTCATTTAAGCTAACCCAAGCTAAAGGAAAACATGAAAGACAAAGTTAACGTGCAGGTGACGACCCCCGAGTTCCGCGTGAGCTTCCCTGTGGTATGGGAGGCCAAGGCGATGAACGACCAGCCCGGCGCGAAGAAGAAGTTCTCGCTGGTCATGCTGTTCGACAAGACCGACCCGAAGGTCCTCGCCGGCCTGAAGGAGATGGAAGCGGCGGTGGCCCAGGTGCTCAACGCCAAGTTCGGCGACCCGACCAAGTGGCCCCGCCTGCCGAACGGCCAGCTCGCCTTCAGGCTGCCGTTCCGCAACGGTGCCGAGAAGACCTACGACGGCTACGGGCCGAACATCATCTTCGTGAGCGCCAGCACCGAGCAGAAGCCCGGCCTGGTGTTCCCGTGGCCCGGCCCCGACGGCAAGACGCCGGCGCCGCTGACGGACCCGAAGGACTTCTACGCCGGCTGCTTCGCCCGCGCGACCGTGAACCCCTACTACTACAACAAGGCGGGGAACAAGGGCGTGGCGTTCGGCCTGCGGAACATGCAGAAGCTCCGCGACGGCGACGCCTTCAGCGGCAAGAACGCCGCCGAGAAGGACTTCGACGCCATCGAAACCCCGCCGGCGGCGCTCGACGCCATCGGTGGCGCGGCTGCCGGTTCGCAGCAGGGCGCGACGGCCGCTGCCCAGCCTGCGGCGGCCCCCGCTAACACCGGGCTCGGCCTGGGCCTGTAAGCGGTGAAGTAAATCCCCGCTCGGTGTCAGAAGTTTGACGCCGGGCGGGGACTAACCTAAAATGATAAAGACTCATGTAGATTTTGAAACCCATTCGCTCTTGGCCCTCGACGATGTCGGGGCGCCCAAGTACGCAGCGGACCCCTCGACCGACATCATGTGCATGGCCATCTCCGTCGGTGAGGGCGGGCCCGTTCGCGTTATCCCGCGCGGCGAGCTCGCCTGGTGCGCGAAGGACTACTCCCATCTTCTCGACGAGCGGGCGCTCGTTATAGCGCACAACGCGCAGTTCGAGTATTACGTTTGGCGGTATATCCTCTCGAAGCGCTACGGCTGGCCGGAGCTGCCCAGCTTCAAGAATTGGGACTGCACGATGGCGCGCGGCTTCAGGTGCGGCCTACCGGGCAGCCTGGCTGGCGCCGCCGCAGCGCTGCGGCTGCCTGTTAAGAAGGACCTGGAAGGCCGCGCGATTATGTTACGCCTGGCCAGGCCGCGCAAGGACGGCACGTTCATCACCGAAGCCGAGGAGCCCGAGAACTTCAAGCGGCTCTACAGCTATTGCGGCGTTGACGTGGAAGTCGAGAAGCAGCTCGACAAGCGCCTGCCCGAGCTTACGCCCGACGAGCGCAAGATTTGGGAGCTCGACATGCGGATAAATGCCAGGGGCATTACCGCCGACCTGGTAGCCTCGCGCCGCGCCCGTGAGATTTCCGCTGTCATCACCAAGTCGCTCAACGACAGGCTGATGAAGCTCACCAACGGCTTCGTGGACCGGGCGACCAAGCTCGACGCCATGAAGCGCTTCTTGTTCGTGAACGGCGTGTATGAGATTAAGAAGGGCGCCAAGGGGCAGCCCGACGAGAAGGTTATGATCGGCTCGTTGGATAAGGTGGCCATCCCGAAGCTGCTGGCCCGCCCCGACGTGTCCGAAGTGGTGAAGGAAGTCATCAAGATTCGCCAGCAGGTCGGGAAGTCCTCGACCAAGAAGTATGACACGATGATTATGGTCGCCGGCGAGGACCACCGCATGCGCGGCCTGCTGCAATACCACGCAGCGTCCACGGGCCGCTGGGGCGGGCGCCTGGTGCAGCCACAGAACTTCCCCAAGGGCATAGGCTTCAAGGCCGACAAGGTCATCGAGGACGTGCTCGTATGCTCGCCTGACCTGTTCGACCTGAAGTACGGCGACAAGGCTATGGACGCATTGAGCGCCGGCCTGCGCGGCGCCATGACGGCGGCGCCCGGCAAGCTGCTGGTCCAGGCCGACTACGCCTCTATCGAGGCGCGCGTGCTGTTTTGGCTGGCTGGCGAGGACTTCGCCCTGGCCAAGTATAAGATGGGCATTAACCTCTACGTCGACCTGGCGAAAGAGATTTACGGCAACCCCGACATAGTCAAGCCCGACGACAAAAGTCAGAAGTACGCGAAAGAGTACGCCGTCGGTAAAGAAGGTATCCTGGGCTCGGGCTACGGCATGGGCTGGGCCAAGTTCATGCAGCGCTGCCGCGATAACAACATCATTCTCGACACGGCTGAAGCGTCGACCGTTTGGTGCGAGGAGCTGAAGCGCTTCTTCACCAAGGAAGAAGTCAAAGCGCAGCACGTCATCAAGACGTACAGGACCAAGTATAAGAAGGTCGTGCAGCTTTGGTACGCTATGGAGCGCGCAGCGGTCAACGCCGTGCTGAATCCCGGCAAGTGCTACGCGCCGACGGACAAAGAGGGCAGGGACCTGTCGCGCGGTAAGATTGTGTTCGGCATGGACCCGGCGCGCGAGTACCTGGTCATGCGTTTACCGTCGGGCCGGCACCTGCGGTACCTGCGGCCCTCGCTGAAGACCGTTGACGGGCCCTACGGCGAGAAACAGGAGATACATTATTGGGCGTCGTTCAGTAACTCCGACGCCAAGTACGCCGTCGAAGTCGACCCCAGCGGCTTCTTCGCGCAGTATAAGACCTACGGCGGCTCCCTGGTGGAAAACGCCGTGCAGGCCATAGCACGCGACTTCATGGCCAACGGCATGCTCAACGTCGAGGACGCCGGTATTGAGATTCTGCTGACCATCCACGACGAGCTGCTGGGCGAAGTGGAGCGGGACCGGCGGTTTGTGAGCGTGGATAGGCTGCGCGCCATAGAAGGCTCCACGTTGCCGGACGCCTTCAGCAATATGAAGGAGCAGGCGCCCCACGAAGCGATGATAGCGGCCATGTGCAAGCTGCCGGCGTGGGGCGCGGATTGCCCCATCGCCGCCGAGGGCTGGACAGGAAAGCGTTACAAAAAATAAAGGAGCACTATGAAATATACCATAGACGGGCAGAGGGTCATGGCCGAAAGGGAGCAGCTGGTCTGCTGTCGGATGGCCGCAGGCTGCGTTACAACGTGCGCGGCGTTTGAACTGACGATTATCGACCGCGTTGTGAAGAAGTATATACGCCCCGACAAGCCCGACGAGCTGGTAGAGGAGAAGTCGGAGGAGCGTTACGCGCTACTGCATTGTTGCAAGCGCCGGATAAAAATAGAGGAGGGACCCAAAAATGAAATCGTTCGTTAACTTCAACAAGATATCGACCAACCCGCCCAGGTGCCCGTTGTGTCTGAGGCCGATGGAGCTGGCCTATGAGCCGGTGCGGAAGATACAGATTTTCCGCTGCAAGACCGACGAGATCGCCGTCAACATCATGGACCCCGTGGTCGGTAAGTGGGAGAAGCATGAGAAGGTGCCTTGCCCCAACTGCGGCGCCGACATGCGCGTGTTCTTCACGTCGGTCGGATTCATGCTGGCCAAGTGCCCCAAGAAGGGCTGCGGCGCCGAGGTTAAGACGCATAACGTCTACGGCGACAAAGCGCCTGCGCTGAAGCTGGACGGCGCCAACGAGGAGCTGAAGAAGGAGCTCGGGGGGCACGCATGAAGCGCGTCCTCATAGTGGACGACGACTCTATAACGCTGCGCGAGGACCTGGCCAGGGCGATAGGCATAGGCCCGCACATCGACGTGCCTAATTGGCCCGAGCCGGCGCCGGAGCCGCTGCCTGCCAAGTTCCACGGGACGCCCAGGAACGCGCGCTGCCCGTGCGGCAGCGGTAAGAAGTATAAGCGCTGCTGCTATCTGTCGGGCGGGCCGATATGATACTAGGCGTCGACCCCGGCGTGAAGGGCGGCATGGCGCTGCTCGACGCCGCTGGGCGCCCGTGTTGGTCGTTGGACCTAACGGGCTGCACGGAGTCGGACCTGGCCGAGTGGTTTAAGTGGGTGCGGGTGCGCTACCCCAGCGCGCTCGTGTTCATCGAGAAGGAGCAGCACATCAAGGGCGACGGCGCCGGCGGCTCCTTCACCTTCGGCTCGGTCTACGGGCTGCTGCGGGGGCTGTCCTGGGCCCATTTCGGGCGCCCCAGGTACGTCTACCCGATGACCTGGCAGGCCGCGCTGGGCTGTATGACCAGCGGGGCCAAGAACATCTCCCAGGACAAGGCCCGCGCCCTGTTCCCGGTCTATGACATGGAGCTAGGCCGGTACGGCATTACCCACGCTATCGCGGACGCGCTGCTGATAGCGGAGTATGGCCGCCGCCTGCTGGCCCGCGAAGCTGCAAAATCCTTACATAAAATGTAATGAAAGCGTTGAGGCCCCCGAAGTTCTTCGCTCTTGGTATGAGCGGCTTCGGGGGCCTCTTTGTCACCTTTAGGATGATTATGCACAAACGTATAGGAACATTTAGAGAGCACTCGGCCGCTTGCGGGGGCGCCGACGAAACCCAAAACACGTTACGCCGACGGGCTACTGCACCTTCTTCAGCTCCTCGTCCATCGCGGTCACGGCGCTCTCGATGATGGCCTCCACGGCGGCGTCGCGGCCCTTCAGGAAAGGCAGCAGCGTGCAGAGCTGCGCGGCCACCTTGGCGTACTTCTCGACGCCCGTGCCCTTGTCGGGCATTTCGTACTCGGCCAGCTTGGCCAGGTCCACGGCGAGGTTGTGGACGAGCTGTTTGCGGGTCGGGTCCTTGATGGCGTTGACGTTCTTGAACGCCCCCGCGACCATGTTGGTCATCAGGCCGCCGAAGTATTTGGGCAGGTACTTCTTGCCCGCCCATACGCCGATGGCGCCCACGCCGGCGCCGGCGCTCACCAGGCCGACTTTGCTGCCGAAGAAAGTCAGAATCGCAGTTAACATATCTTCCTCCTGTTAGTCTTTACGTCTAAAAAGATTATACACCTTTTTTGCGAGCGGGAACAGCCCGTCGCGCTCGCTCCAAATTGTCACGCTCGCGTAGATACCGCTCATGCGCTTCCTTAAACGACCGAGCAGGCCCGCGAAGCCAGCGTTCATAAGCGGCGTTCCACTTCTCGCCGACGGTCGGTATCGGCGGCTTGTCGGCCACTCACGCCCCCACGCCCTGTATCTTGATGGAGAAGTATTCGGGTTCGGTCCTGAAGCATTGGGACGCCTTCAGCACCCGGTTCTTCAGGTCCTCCTCGGAGAACGGCGGCTTCGGCTTGAACGGCCGGCCGATGTTGTTGAGCATGGGGACCTCTTTTCCCCAGGAACCCGACATCTCGGCAGGCGCGGGGTATACAGCGGCAACGTGCCCGTGGCCGTTGGCGGTGTCCGAGCCCTTCGCCGCGACAACAAGGACGCCCTGGGACGCACGCGCGCAGGCCACGCTGCCGTCTACACGCTCCCACCTGGTCGACGAGCGCATGAAGTCTATCATGTCGTTGGCCATGAGCGGCTGGCTGTTGAGCCTATTGACCATGCGCGGCGCGCCGTAGAGGCCGAGTATGCGGTCCAGGCCGAGGTTGCAGAACGTCCGTAGCACATGGCCCTCGGCGTCAACCTGGGGCCGCAGGTCCTTCTGCTGCCGGACGGTATCGAGAATGGATTTAAGCTGCGTTGCGGTCATGACGTTTACCCCTTATGCGCTACGATTGTGGCGAGCTTCAGCGCGCCGATGATAGCGCCGTAGACTGTTCCGACGCTGGCCGCGCCGTACCCGGCGAGCTTGAAGGTCCAAATGACGATGTTGCGGAAGTCCTCGAGGCTGCTGACGCGCTGGGACAATCCCTTCGTCGTGACCTTGTGGTCAGCGCAACTATCGTCGTTATTGTCTAGGCGCTCGTCTATGCGCGCCATGAACATGATAACGTCCCGCTCGAACTCCCAGCGGCCCTCGTCTTGCCTGCGGCGCTCGGCGCCGTTCCATTTTTTGTCCATGATGACCTTAACGCAGCTCGGCCCACGAGTATGTCGTAGAAGTGCCGGACACGTTTGTTATGCTGTATGTGCACCCCGGCGGGACTAGGAAGGACACCGGGTGCCCGTTGACGAGTACCGAAGTGTAGTTGCTATCCCCGGTGTACCAATTACCTATGGCCACCCCACAGGCCGTGACACGCACGACCGCCTGGTTATTAGTGTTGTTCTGAATAGAAGCCAGCACAAATATAGGCGCCTTGGTGGCGTTGGTGTAAGTGGTCCCCACCGCTCTCGACCCGGTTACGGACGTCCAAGTCTGCCCCAGCCCTAGCGGGGTGTACGCATTGGTCGAGATGTAAAGGTTATTTATGGTAGCGCTGGACACAATCTGCGCCCCCGTCCACGTTTGCGTAGACGCAAGTTGCCCAATAGCAGATAAATGCGCGCCATCCAAGGTATCCGCGTCCCAGGTCGTTCTACACGCGCCATTTATGCAAGCGGACGTTGACGTGACGGTCTGAAACTCCTGGCGCGCCGTCCAGGTATTTGTTGAGGCCAAGAGCGCTTGCGCGTCTGTCCCAGCTATGCCGGTGAGCTGCGAGCCGTCGCCATAGAACCTAGTGGCCGCGTAGATGTTCGCCGCGCGCAAATCCCCGTTAACGTCGAGCTTGTACGTCGCGTTGGGGTTGGCGGTATTGATACCAACGCTGCTGAACGACGACACAAAGATGTCGGGATTCAGCGTCGCGCTCCCCGTTATGCGGACCTTTGACGCGGTGCCCACAGGGGAGCCGAGCTGAAGCTCCTGGGGGTACGTCGCGTTGGTGTCGCCGTAGGCCGATATCTGATGTTTCAGAGTGCCGAGCTGAAGGAAGTCTATCTCGGCCAGGTTGTGCGTCGAGGCGTCGGCGTGGCGGTCATCGAACTTCATGTTGCGCTTGTTCGCGCCCGTCAGGATAAGCTGATAGTCCAGCAGGTCTGAAGCGATGGTGATGGACGAGCCGCTGACCGTGAGCTGCCCGGTCATTGTGTCGCCGGCCTTCGCCAGCTTGCCGGCTAGGGCGGTAGTGACCGTCGAGAGGTCGACCAGGGTCGTCGGAACAGTCGCCGTATTGGAGAGCTTACCCGCGAGCGCAGTCGCCACCGTGGAGAGGTCGACCGCCGCGTTAGGCACATGCGCTATCGTGGCGGTGGCCATGCCAGGCCCTATGGCCAGGACGTCACCTATAAGGCGGGTGAGGTAGTCCCCCGTCGGCTGCTTACCGGCCAGCGCGGTCGTAACCGTGGAGAGGTCGACGAGATTGGTGGGTACCGTGGCGGTGTTGGAGAGCTTCCCAGCCAGGGCCGTCGTAACCGTGGAGAGGTCTATCTTCGACGTGGCCAGCGAGGTTATCCACGCCGGGTTAGCGTAGGAGCCGTTCGTGTAGACGCCGTTGGTAACGGTAGAAGCGTTGCCCGTCAGCGGTCCGATGAAGGACGTAGCGGTCAGCGCG
>Ga0172381_10006659_pt1 | contig 11537 bp, 14 predicted proteins | sample Leawel6488metaG_FD_119754 | JGI IMG/M metagenome (GOLD analysis project Ga0172381, IMG submission 119754) | Leachate microbial communities from a municipal landfill in Southern Ontario, Canada - Leachate well 64-88 metaG | ecosystem: Engineered > Solid waste > Landfill > Unclassified | place... | reverse complement strand
TGACCATCATCTGTTTGGTATATCTTAATCTCTGAATCTGCCATTGTTCTGTTTTTAACAAATCTAATAAAATCTTAAGATATGACATCAGCGTTCGCGGTGGGTCCTTTAATTAATGCATGGCGACGGCTGACGCTATGGCAAGTGCGGGATTAAATTGTTGCTCAACTGTCAGCCAGCACAAATGTATGTAAAGATTCCAAATGTTTCCATGAACACGCAAACCCGCATTTGCTATAGCGTTTGTTATGCGTTCGTTGTTTATTTTTTTCGTGTCTGAGTCGCGATTATTTTTTTAACGAAGGCTGGAAGTTCTATTTTGTTTTGGTCTGCAATTATTTTTATAGCATCATAATATTTCACTTCGTCGCCTGTCCAATGTAAGTCGAGCCGCCGAATTTCTTTCATTGCAATATGACTGTAGTTTGATGGATTGCCCCAATAACATTCCATGCATAAAATAGGTTTTTTCTCGGTTTTCCAGTTTGTGCAATGCTCACAACTCCATGACTTTGCCCTGTTACATGAACCACATAATAACATAAAACCATCAATATTTCTTGTCGCTTCAAAGTCGCCACCAACTTCGTATGGAACTCTATGATCAACCTGTAAATAGCGTTCTTCAAATTCTCCATTGCAGATATAGCATTTTCCATGACCAAGTTCATAGAGCTTGTTTTTGAAATGTTTTGGGACAGAAATTCTACCTTCAACTCTGTTTAGTCGAAGTTTTGTCGTGTCGCCAAATTTATAAGCAGCAATAGATTTGCCTCCATTGGATTTTACTTTGAAGGTTTCTAATGGGATTCCTGCTTCTCTGACATCTCGGGCAGCTCTTGGCGGATGGTTATATCCGTAAGTGTTTTCAAGGTCTTCTGTAGTAATGAAACCGTGTTTTAGAATATGATCAATAACAATTTTGGCCCTTTTGTTTGTGATCGAAGTGATATAGTCTAAAAATTCTTTAGGATAAACAGATTTACTTTTACTCATAGTTAGCAAAGAGTTCTGTTTGGAAATTCAGTTTTTCAAGTTCTTTGTTCATGTCAACTTTCGCAACAAGAGCTGGTGAAAGATAAATTACTTCGTATGTAATTTCGTTTCTACTAAGAAGTGTTGCTTGTGATGAACGTCCTGCATTAATTTCTATTTTCTTCAAATTCAGATTTTCGGGTAAAGGATTGCCATAAGTCTTGTCACCTGTTCTGCCATCAAAACTTAAAATGTAAGGAACATTCTTGTGATTTAGTTCAAAAAGTGAAACAACAAAACTTTCAAATTCTATGTTGCCTGAGTAATTAAACCCACCATTTAAGCCAGTTCCTTGATATGGCGGATCCATGTAAACGAGATCAGTTGGTGTCGCTAAATCAAGAATATTCGAATAATCTGTCGAAAATACTTCGGTTTTACCTTTTAGTAATTGAGAAACTCTCAAAATATCGTCTCTCATCATTTGCGGACTTCTGCCAAGCCTTCTTTTGTCAGGACTTTGATTAAAGCCTCCTTGGGAATTATACCGAACAGCAGCTTTCACACACTTTGCTAACAAGAATAATAAATACTCTGGATTTTTTGTATCATTGAATTTGTCCCGAATTTCATAATAGTATTCTTCTTCATTGCCATGTTGTCCATGCCAGATGTCAAAATAGTGTTTGATTATTGTTTTTGGGTTGTTAATAATTCCATCCCAAAGTTGGGTCAACGGTTCATTAATGTCATTAATAATGAAGTGATTTGATTTGAAATAATAAGCTGATGCAATTGTAATTGCTGCTGAACCTGCAAAAGGTTCAATTAAACGGTCAAAATTGTCTGGAAAGTAACGCAAAATCTGGTCCGCCAGGTTTCGTTTACTGCCTTGATATGGAATAGGATGCGGTAATTTCATGAAGTCAAATTCTAACAAAAATAGTCAAATTTTTCGATTTTCGAGCGGATTCTTACAATGACGCATAACAACTCGCTAACCGATCAATAGCAGGTCCATTGTCATTATCAATGATACACGAGCATTTTTCAATCCATTATCTCCCCCTTTTCCGGAATTGGTTAGCCAAATCCAGAGGTGTCCCCATCAAAGCACCCTTTATTCTTCCCTACTAAATTACAAACATTTTATAGATTCAAAAACAATCCGAAAAAAAAGAAGCCGCCCACCTGGCATCCACCTCATCCCCAGACCCTTCTTCTCAAGGAGAAGGGGGAATCCCCGCATCAAGACACCAATTAGGAAGGGAGTATTCGGTGTCATGACCAAAGGTGGCCCGGCTCCAAAGTCTTAGTCAAAAACTTTTCCTGTAAAACATAAAAAATTGGCTTTGTGATATTACCTTTCAGGATAAAGGGCGATTAAGTGGATTGGATCAATTGAAAAGCCCGTTTGACCATTTTGATATGGATACAGAATGAATGAAGAAAGGATTAGCCTGTTTTATGGTTTTTTTCGGGCGAAGGATCACTTCATTGTCCAGCATACATCCGATTGACCTTAAAAATCGTACAAACATAAGGCGTTTAGCAGGTTAAAATCAAAGATCCTGTTTTTGTGATTTTATTATTTATCTGTTTTATAATCTTTTACCGGATGTTTGTACATCGTTTCATCGTTCCAAAAATCATGTTTATGTAAAGTTTATCAATTTTATTAACAATATAAAAATGAAATCAAAAGAATCAATATATTTGTCGTGATAACATGATTAATTTCAGAGATGATGCCGGACATAAGATATATGACACAAAGAAATCAGGATCTGAAAATTGATATCGGAAAACCTAAATTCCTTGTAACAGCCATATAGCGGTTGCCGGGATGTTGGCACCAATTTATTTTTACCCGACTGGTAGCATAATAATATAATTCATCCAAATATTAACCAAAAATAAATTATCATGGCAGCACAAACATTTAATGTGGACATCCAAGGATATTGGAGGGAAAGAAACAAATCAGGAATTCCCAATCATTCAGGAGTGTATTTCGTCTACGAAGCAACGTATAATGCAGGTAATGAAACTGTAACACTTCTGAGATTGATATATATTGGTGAATCCGAAAATGTCAGAGATCGAATTTCAAATCATGAAAAACTTAATGATTGGTTACGATATGTAAGAACGGGAAATGAATTATGTTACTCTACTGGATCAGTTCAATCTACCAATCGAGAAAGAGTGGAAGCAGCATATATTTTTAAGCATAAACCACCAGTCAATGATGAATATAAAAATTCATTTCCATTTGATCAGACGACTATAATTTCTACTGGTAAGACAGCATTATTAGATACAAATTTTACGGTTTATAGGACATAGTCTTAATTGAAAATAAACTGGTGCCAACGAGCCGTCAGCCGAGCAATGCGGGCGGTTTCCGGAGGCCGGCATTCACCAAAACTACCAGGAGCCATGGTAAGGAAAAGAAACAACAAGTAAATCCCGCAAAGCGGCTGCCGGCAAGGCGTTATGCGCAAAAATTTAGGACAGATGTATATTAAATCATATTTCAAATTTGGAATTATATGCTTTCTATGTTTAGTAATTTGTACATCGTTTAATCACGAAATACAAATAAATATAACTGAAAGAGCAAATAATATTGTTGATAAATTCAAATATGATTCTACACCATTTCCTGTTCCTATCCCATTCCGTCAAGGAAATTTTTGGGGTTTTTGCGTTAATAGAACAAAATTTATTACACCAACAATCTTTGATAGTGTAAGAAATTTTTGGGAAGGAAGGGCAGCTGTAAAACAAAATGGTTTTTGGGGAATGATTGATTCAACTGGACAAAGTATTATAGTTCCAAAATATACAAAAATATCAGATTGTATTCATAAACTTATAATCGGTTTTAAACAAGACACATTGTTTTTTCATGATTATTCCGGAAGAAAATTAAGCAAACTTTCTGGACCAGTCGATTACCCAACGATGGAATATTTTTATAGTAACATCTTGCCAATTAAAATAAAGCTAGAATATAAGTTCTTTAATGTTATCAAAGGTAAATATCAATTAACCTGTAAATCCAAAACTTATTCTTTTTATCAAAATTTGGTATCAATTGGTAAAGACAAATTTGGAGTGATAAATTTCGTCTCAGGTGACACAATCATTCCTTTGAAATATGATCAACCAATTGAATTTCGTTATGATCGTGGGATGATTATTAAAAACGGAAAAGTTGGTTTTACTGACACTAAAGGTAGAATAATTGTACCATTGAAATATGAAGAATGTACAATTGATGGACCGGATGATGCACCCAATGGCACACTTCACTTTCATGATAGGTTTGCCCGAGTCGAGTTAAACGGGAAATATGGATATATCAATATAAATGGCGAAAAAATTACTGAAATTAAGTATAATTATGCAGATGAGTTTTATTGGGGTTTTGCCATGGTAGAGATAAGCAATAAATATACGGTTGTTGACACTAATGGACATGAATTATTGGATTTTCAAGATTTTGATACAATTTCAAATAAATTTGATGAATATGTAAAATCTAACTATTTATATCGAGAAAATTATAAAAATCCATTTGATACAATTCAATTCGATAGAAAAAAGTATCAAGACATCACTCCATATTTATTCGGATTCTTTAGGATTAAACAAAATGGGAAATATGGTTATGTCGATTATACTGGTTTTGAATATTTTAAAGAATAATTTATGCGCATAACAAATCGCTGACCGCAACAATGCTGGCGCAAAGTTGCTTCGCAAATGTTGCACCTTTGCTGTGTTTAGCGGCCCACCGTTATGGCTCATTATAGAAAAACCCAATATTAACTATAAAGATTTGACATCATGAAAACAAAACTCTTTTTAGCATTTATTGCAATCGTAGTAATTAGTAGTTGGACAAACCCAACAAAACCGGAATTTTTGTATTTGAATTCGAATCAATTGAAACCTTTAGGTATTGTGCTTAATGAGCATGGAGTGTTTTACAAGAACTATAATCCTAATTGGAAAAATGACAATCTACCGAACTCCTATTTAAGCTTTTATTGTTGCAGTGACAACTATTTAACAACAATGCACTACACTGAGAAAGATGTAATCCAGGCTAAAAACAAGCATGAAGAATTACTATTGAACTTGGTAACAACGAAAAATGATTTTTATCCTATTCTAATTGGTAATACGAAAGGAAAGCAAAGTTTAGACGACGAGACTTTGCCGAAAGACATGAAATTATTCCCAGTAGCAATCTGCATGAGTGAAACGAAACTTCGAAGCAGAAAAGACACTATCGTTGTTTGGTTCAAACCGACAGAATCACTGCAGAAAGCTTTACCAGAGAATGTTAAGATAGAAGACTATTTGAAAGTACGACCGATAGACAAAAAATAACGAGCCATAATCGAGTAGGCTGCCCCATCAGCATCGCCGACGGGGAGAACCGCTCACACCACTCCAGCCCTGCAACCTGGCCCCTTCGCTAAAAATGTTCACTGAACATTTTTTACGCTCGGCCCTCTTCAGTGCATCCCTTACGGAAAACCACCTTGCGGCTATAAAATTAGAAACGATCACAATTTATGAACATCATGGAATGACATATTGATATTGATTCTCTTTGAGAACAAATAATAAACGATAAATGATAGTAAAAAAACAACCTAAAGCAATTAGTCTTTTCGCGGGGGCGGGAGGTTGTTCCCTTGGCTTTAAACAGGCAGGGTACAATATTGTTTATGCAACAGACTTTGATAAATCAGCGATTGAAACATATAAGAAAAATTTTCCTGATACATTGGCAGAGTGTAAAGACATAAAAGATATTGACTTCTCTCAATTATTGGTTGACTTAGAATTGAAACAAGGTGAGATAGATATTTTAATTGGTGGCCCTCCTTGCCAAGGCTTTAGTACAGCAGGCCCAAGATTCTGGGACGATCCACGTAACCACTTACTAAAGCAATATATACGAGCATTAGAAATTATTCAACCGAAATGGTTTCTAATGGAAAATGTTGAGGGACTTTTGACATCGAATGATGGTGAATATATCAGAGAGACCGTAAAAGCATTTGTGAAACTAGGTTACTCAATAAGACTTGAAAAAGTCTATTCACAAGAGTATGCTGTTCCTCAAAGAAGAAAGCGAGTAATCATCATCGGGAACAGATTAGGGATAGATTTTTCTTTTCCTCATCCCACAACTCATTCTCACGGCAAAATTTTCAGAAAATCATCAATAACAATTGAACATGCATTGTTTGGTCTGCCAAAACCAACAATAGAAAACAAGGAATTGAAATATGACGTTGACTTCTCAAATAGCTGGGCAAAAACATTGAAAAGTAAAAGTGAAATTGTTACAGACCACTTTATTCAAAATATTGACGAAACTCAACTCGAAAGAATCTCAATGTTAAAGCAAGGCCAGACAATGAAAGATTTACCTGAATATTTGCAACATCCATCATTTAAGAAAAGAGCGGCGAGAAGAGTTATGGACGGCACACCTTCAGAAAAAAGAGGTGGTGCTCCATCAGGTCTAAAAAGATTAAAATTTGATGAACCAAGTTTGACCATTACAGGAGCTGCAATACGAGAATTTATTCACCCTATTGAAGACCGATGTTTAACAATCCGTGAGTGTGCGAGAATTCAAACATTCCCTGATGACTTTATTTTTATTGGAAGTAATGGTGATAAAATCCAACAAATTGGAAATGCTATACCTCCTCTTTTAGCTAAAACATTCGCTGAACACATTTATAACATAGGGTTTAATGATAACCTCTTTGAAAGTAAAGGAGTACTATTGGATTTTGTGCTTACTAAATCAGAAGGATTAAGTCCTGCACTTCAAAAAACTGAACGGTTATTGTCTGACTTAAAGCCAAAACAAGTACCTCAACTAACATTATTTGAAAATGCCTATTAACTCAACAGTCAAAAATCTTTTCAGCAAATCACGATTACTAGAAACCGGATACCCTACCGTTACTCTTAATGAATCGGAATTATATTCTATTTTCTTAATTATATGCAGTGATCTTAAATGGGATATATCCAAACTTGAACTTGCAAAGCCATCCAAAAATCTTCCTAATAAGAACTATTATGAAATTCCGATAGATTGGTTTTCTTCACACAAGAAAACGCCAACAATACAAGAGTTACAAGAAATACTTTCTAAAGGTATTGATATTGATAGCGACTTTGGTATGTATTTTCTCAACTTATGTTCCCTTCATAAACGCAGATTAAAGTTTCAAAAAATACTTCATCATCAACCAAAACCAACTATGGATCAAGTTGGTCCAAGAGGTCTTTTAGAATATGGCATTTGCGATAATGACTTATTAAATAGTTGGTTGATTTGGCGTAAGTGGATATTTGACATTGATAATCGTTCAGGACAAGAAGTTATTTATTTGAGCCTATTTTAGCGAGTTGTTTAGGTGGTGAAGCTGTTGGTTCGACAAATTCACCTGTAAAAAGATTAGACGAAAAAGGAAAGCCTAAAACCACTGGAAGGCAAATTGATTGTTACATAGGTGCAGAAAATCTTGCATATGAATTTAAAATTCGTGTAACAATTGCTGCGAGTGGACAAGGAAGATTTGGTGAAGAACTTTCTTTTCCAAAAGAATGTAAAGCAGCAGGAATTATACCTGTCCTGATTGTCCTTGACCCTTCACCATCAAACCGCTTGACAGAACTTGCTCAAGTTTTTAAGAACAATAAAGGGTTAGTTTTTATAGGAGAACAAGCTTGGCAACACCTTGAAGAAAAGTCAGGTAAAATAATGTCACATTTCATAGACAATTATATTAAACCACCATTGAAAACTATCAATGCCTTTGATACTTCAAAATTAAGTTCTATTAAATTGACTTGGGACGACGACAAGATAATTATTCAGGGTGACACAAAGAAGTATCATATTGACCGTGGTGAAGAACTATCAGATGACTAAACCTTTTGATTGTTAAAAAGGGCAGCCGATAACACGCGGTATAGCCAATAAGGGTTTCAGTAGTATGCGAAGGTCATCACCCGCATCAATCTTTCGTCTCGGTTGATAGGAACGTCGCTCCGCAATCCCATACTGGCCATACCGCTACCGTTGGTTGCAATATTTTATTGAAGCAGATTTGGAAAATTCCAAAATAGTATATACCTTTGTGGTATAATATTAAGATACTATGAAAACGCTTTCCTTAAAATTAGATGAAACTGTATTCAGCGAAACGGAACAGGTTCTTCAGCATGTAAAAAAATCCAGAAATCGTTATATCAACGAAGCTTTGGAGTATTATAATAAAATCCAAAAGAGAAAATTAATCGCTTCCAAACTGGAAAAGGAATCTAAATTATTCAAGGATGAATCCTTATTAGTTCTTCACGAATTCGAGGCCCTTGATTATGAAAATTAAACAATATGAAATCTGGGTTGCAGATTTAAACCCACGAATTGGAACTGAAACCGGAAAAATAAGACCGGTTCTTATTGTTCAAACGGATCTCCTAAATAAATTTCATCCTTCTACCTTAATTTGTCCAATCACTTCAAAGGTTCAAAATGAATCAGAATTGTTACGTGTTCATCTGAAAAAAGGAGTGTCTGGAGTGAGTGAAAATTGCGATATTATGATTGATCAATTAAGAACAATTGATAATTCCAGGTTAAGAAATAAGATTGGGGTACTTACAAAGGATTCTATTGAAAAAGTTAAAGATAACCTAAAAATCATCTTAGATTTAGAATAAAATACTGCAACCAATATGCCGCTAATCGCAACAATGCTAACGCAAAGATGCTTTTCAAAGGCTCTGCCTTTGCTGCGTTTGCAGGCCGCTCGTTAGGTTCAATTTTATGAAAACACCAACAATAGTCTTTTGTATATTACTTGGGATTCTATGTTCGTGCAAACACCATGATAAAATTGTTTCCAAGCAATATCTATGGAGCGATATCAATTCCTTTGTCAAGAATGGAGAGGATTATAGGCTTTTTTATCTTGACTCATCATGGTACAAAAAAACAAAGAAGGTAGAGATGGACAGTAATCTACTTTTTAAAAATATTCTTGTCCTTGATGAACGGTTATCAAAGGACCTTGAATCTATTACCCAACTTAAAGGACAAGGTGGTACTTTGGAGTACCACTTTTACATCATGGATTCATTAGTCATTGGGGATGAAGATCGATACCTATTGATCCTTGAACAATACAAAGCCGATCCTCATACGCTTTACTATAATTCATTGATCCTTGCACTTGTAAAAGAAGGCAAAATCCTATCTAAGTTCAATTTAGCAGTAGATTTGAGTTCCCCACCCTGTGAAGATATCCGAAGTTCCATATTGATCTCAGGCAAAACGATCATTTCAAAAAGCGTTTCGCATTGTACCTCGGATAATCAAGATGAAAATAGCAAACCTCTTGGCATCGGTCAGGCCAATTCGGAAATTATTAAAGAGTATTATTCTTACAATCGGAAAACCAGTATGTTTGATAGAAAAGCACGAGATATAATAAAAATAAAAAATGAATAAAAACCGCTCCTAATCGAGTAGGCTGCCCCGTCAGCATCGCCGACGGGGAGAGCCGCTCACACCACTCCATCCCTGCAACCCGGCTCCTTCGCTAAAAATGTCCACCGGACATTTTCTTAACGCTCGGCCCTCTTCAGTGCATCCCTTACGGAAAACCACCTTGCGGCTAACACTTTCAGGTCTTACCCCTAGGTATAAGGGACTTCCACCCTCTGGAAAGTCACACACTTGTTATGAACCATCAGAAAAATTTGTATTATTGCACTTTTTCAACAGCTTACAACAAGTTAGTGCCAAACCAATTTTGCCAGTGATTTGACATTGACGTACGTTTTTTTGTATCTTTGTACGCCCAATCTTAAAAATATGGAAACCAAACTGACATTACGATTAAAACAGAAGGTCATTGACCAAGCAAAAAAATATGCTAACGATCACGAAACCAGCTTATCTAAACTAATTGAGAATTATTTAGAAGCTGTGACAAATACTTCCGATGAAGAAGATCATATATCTCCATTAGTTAAATCTCTAAGTGGTGTTATTCAACTTTCCAACAATTCGGACTTCAAGGAAAAATATCATAAACATATAACCGGGAAGTATTTATGAAAAAGAGGGTCTTTGTTGATACTGACATTATTTATGATCTTTTAGCTAAACGTGAACCTTTTTACCAGGCAGCTGCCAGGTTATTTACATTGGCAGATGAGGGAAAGATTCAAATTTTCATTTCCTCATTATCCTTAGCTAATCTTCACTATCTGCTATCAAAGGAAACATCTTCGTTTGAAGCCAAACAAATATTGAGGAAGTTTAAGCTACTTGTCCAAATAGCTCCTTTAAATGAAAAAATAATTGACCTGGCTTTGAATTCAGAATTTAATGATTTTGAAGATGCAATTCAATACTATTCTGCTTTACAAAACGAAATTGAGATCTTATTGACAAGAAATCTAAAAGACTATAAAAAGGCTCAAATCACAGTTCTAACTGCTCAAGACTTTGTTAATCTTTAAAATTGGTCTGGCACTAATCGAGTAGGCTGCCCCGTCAGCATCGCCGACGGGGAGAACCGCTCACACCACTCCAGCCCTGCAACCCGGCTCCTTCGCTAAAAATGTCCACCGGTCATTTTCTTAACGCTCCGTCCTCTTCAATGCATTCCTTACGGAAAACCACCTTGTGGCTTGCTAACACATTCAGGTCTTACCCCGACGTATAAGGGACTTCCACCCTCTGGAAAGTCACACACTTGTTATGAACCATCAGAAAAATTTGTATTATTGCACTTTTTCAACAGCTTGTCACCAACAGGCGTTTTCTTATCTTTCTGGGAACTTATCAAGTTCTTTTTCTAATTCAATTGCAACTTCGTTAAGCTCATTGCAAGTATATTTAAAATCAACGAAATACTCTTTATTTTCTTCTGCGGATTGTGGTCTGGATTCCAATTCAAATCTTATTCTTATTGTTTTTGTATTCAAGTCATCATTGATTTTCTCAAAACATAAATTGGGTTCCGTAAATTCTATAGGATTCTTTTCAACTTTCTGGTTATGTGATAAATCTTTAAACCATTTAGCTAATCTTTTAATATCCCAAGTTGTCAAAGATGGATCAACTGTTTGCCAATTACCTACTTCACTTTTTACTTTCAAATAAATCAGTAACCAATTACCATCCCAATCTCCCGTTTTAATTTCTGGATATTGATAATTAGTCACTTTAAATTCTACAGTCTGATCGTGCAATCCTCGAAATATCATTGTTTTCTTTTTACGCTTGTTGGTAACGAGTTGCAGCTATGCCCAGTAGCCGTTTTGCGGGCTTCGTCACTGTCAACCACCACAAATTTCCTGCGGGGTGGATATTTCGGTGATATGCACCCACTGATTTCGGTCATACCCACCCAGTTTGTGGCTTGACGAAACCGTTAAAGACCTGACAAAATTACTGTTTTTTTCTTAAGGTGTCTCCTTTTAGTTCA
>Ga0172381_10006658_pt1 | contig 11539 bp, 15 predicted proteins | sample Leawel6488metaG_FD_119754 | JGI IMG/M metagenome (GOLD analysis project Ga0172381, IMG submission 119754) | Leachate microbial communities from a municipal landfill in Southern Ontario, Canada - Leachate well 64-88 metaG | ecosystem: Engineered > Solid waste > Landfill > Unclassified | place... | reverse complement strand
TGGCTATTCCGATAGATTCTTTCTGGGTTTCCTCAAAATGTTTGAATGCCTCGTCGGCTTTCTCGGCACTTCCGATCAAACCTTCAAGGCTTTTCTTGACATCTTCAGAACCCTTCGCGACATCATCGGATACGTTTTCGAATGTCCACGGCATATTCCTTCCTCTCCTTCCTTATCGGAAGGATGTTTTAATCTGCCTCTTTTTATCCAAGAAGCACTTCTTTCTCATAAGTAGTCATCACGACATCCATCAAAGTCGGAGAAACGGCATATACGATTGACATGGATTCTTCCGATAGATTTCCGTTTGGATCAAAAGAAAGCTCAATTTCTTTACCTTCATCATCAGTGAGGTTCCACCTCTTTAGGTGCCATACTAACAAAAAATTACGAAGCTGAAGTCTGTCAACGATCATTCCCTGAGCTTCCCGGCGATAAACGGAGCTTCTTTGACGATAAGTGCTCATGTCCTCATAATTGGGTATCGAAAATTCGAATTCCAATTTCGTATGATTCATAAACGGGAAGTCTTCCTCGTAATCAATTCCTAATCCATTCTTGGCTACACTGACAATTCTTCCATCTTCTTTGCTTGTCAAAATATCCAATTTAACGATATGCCTTGCAGAACGTTTGATAAAAAAAGACGGTTTAACATCTTTCTTTTCCGATTTTACAATTTCCGAATTAATTTTTGCTGCGGCAATATCGTCTGGATTCTGGGCAATATCCCTGATTCCCGTCCTCTTTTCATCGTCTGGATCAACCGAAGTCTCAAAAATATCATCCTTTTCATTTGTATCGACTTGTTCAATCGTCTCGTTTTTCTTTTCTTCTTGTTCCGTGTTTTCTATCTTATCCATATTTATCCTTTTCGTATTGCATTAAGACAATACGACACCATCCGATTTTCCCGTTTGAGAACTTGTCTCGAACGTATAAGTATACGAGCCGATGCCCGTCACTCCTCCGTAAGAGAACCCCTTCCCCGTTTTCCTTCCGGTCAACGTGAAATCACTTGTGACAATGCTTATTCCTGCATTCGTCGTTGTGGGAGCATATTCCTCGAACAACGATACCGTCAAAACATAAGTCACATTGCCAATTTTGATATATCCCGGATATTCGCCATCATTAGTCGAGCTTGCCCGATTCCTGTAAACAAAATCCGCTTCCTGAGACATCGAAAAGTTCCAACTCATCACATTATACGAACCAATTCCGCTATACCAATATCCAGCTGGTTCTGTGTCTTGCATGAAAATTCCAGAAGAAGAACCCAAGACTTTGGCTGTTGCTGACATAAACGACAAATCCGCAGTAATCAATCCGCCAACAGATCCTGCCAGATTTAAAGTATTAATCCTGCAATTTGTCATTCTCCAATGCGATGTGCCATCATCCATGTCCACATAAAAATCAACGTTTCTTTGCAAAAGACTTGAAATGATTCCCATTGCGCCAGCATGCACATCAAATCCAACAGAACCCGTATAACCAATAGTTCCATCAGCATGCTGTACCCTGCCCGCCTGCGTTGATGTTGGGGGAGTGCTGATCATTTCAAGATATGACGGATTATATGATTCGCTGAACGATCCGCTTGTCATCAAAACATTCGTTCCAGAAATATCTGCAAATCCCGCATATCCTAATAATTTTACAGATGTTGGCATGATTTTTAATTTGATCCCGGCATTGGAATCCTGATCCCCCTGCTGGCTCTGGACCCTCCCGGTCCTACGATCTGCGTATTACCTCCCCCGCCTCCCGTCTTTGTGGATTGTTGAGACCTCAAAGCATCGCTTTCTTTTGCGATCATTATTTTTAACAATAAAAAATCGCGATAAGACAGATTCAAAAGTTTTTCCCGATCCATCCCGAACTTTTCCGAAAAATTGCCCAAAGTGCAGAATTGACTCACTGCCTCACAGGCATCGTTAACCCCGTGCCCGTTTCTTGACAACAATATCTCGCATTGACGATTTATTTTGTTTTCTTCCGTATCGCTGATTTCCATGCTTTTTTCAAATTCGTCCAAAAACGCCGAAATCAAAGGAGCCGAAACATTCCCTACCCGTTTGTAGCAAGTCTCCGTCATCCATCCCGATTCGTCTCTCTCAATGGGAATATCCAAAGACCATGCCAACAGATTCCTTTTAAGAATCAATCTCCGGTATTCTCCCATTTCTGTCACTGATACCGTAACAGGTTCTCCGTACATCTTCTCTCCGATTTCGACATCTTTGGTTGTTGCCTTAGAAATTATCTGATTGTCCCCGAATGTCATCGTCGCAAAAACGGCATATTCTTCGCAAATTCCGTCTTGATCCGGAATGCAAATTCCATCCCTCCAAGATGTTCGTACTTTGACCTTTATTCTGTCAGGGTCATACAGTTCTTCACAGCCTTTTCGGGCAATCTGTTCAGCCGTTAAATTCATACACTTTATTCATCTCATCAATAATTTCATTAGCGATATTCGGTTGAAGATTCTTAAAGGCGTTCCAAGATTCATCCGTCATCACTCCTCCCGCGTGCCATATTTTCAGTCTCGGATTATCCTTGTCGAACGTCCAAGAAATCAACAATCTCTGTATCTTCAAGCGGTTTAAAGCGTCGTTGTCTATCAAATGTAATCTTTTTTGAACATCAAAAGAAGTGGACATCTTTCGCATTTCAACCATCTCGTCATATGTCCACATTCTGAAAACAACCGAATTCGTTTCTATTCCTCTTCCTGGTCCGGGCATTAGAATCCATCTTCCATCTTTTTCCTTAGAATAAATAGTAACCGTAAAAACCGTATCTCTTGATACCTCATATTTACCAGGTTTCATCAATTTATCATCCACTCGATCTTGCCTGTTAATTGATGAATCGGCAAGTTTTGTTTCTGGTTTTGCCTGTACAATTGCCATAAGTCAAGTCTCCCAATAAAAAAGCGCAGCCGTTACTCATGCCTTATCGACATCGTATTCTCTGCGCATTGTTATCATTTCGTATCATATATTACCAAGAAGACTAATCTCCTTGACCTTCTTCTCTCTATCTGCCTTTTTATTATACTAACTTACTCCATAAGCTTCAAGCGAAACATTAATCGGAGTCAAACTATTGTGATTCTGTACGGCATCTGAGGTCGTCTGCATTTCGGCTTTTGAAAGGGAAAAACTACCGTTCCCCATCGTCACAAGCAAGGAAGAGGAATCAGGCATTTCCCCTGAAAAAAGATAAGTTCCAGTTAAGGAAATGGTAACCGGACTCACTCCGAGATAAGCAGGAGCGACAGCAACAGAACTGTTCTTGCAGGCGAAAATCTTCACAACTTCTTGCGTGAAAGTCAAATTCCATTCCATGAATTTATAATTTCCTATTGACGTTTTCCAATAAGGAATAGGAACGGATACCGTATCTGTTTGCCCCGTTTTTGCCTGAGTGTCAAGTCCGTAGTCATAAGTCGTTCGATCCAAAGCAACAAAACCTATATTCGCCGTCACCAATGCGCCTACGGAAGTCGAGAAAGCGACAGAATCCCAATATCCGTTAAAAGTTTGGATATTCGTATTCCTTGAACTTAATGAAATAGACTTCGTTTGATCTCTTTCCGTAACAATCCAGCTTTTTAGCGTAGCAAAAAGATCGTCTGTAAGTTCCATGTCTGCATTTCCATCCCACGAAGACCAGTCATAAGTATGTGGAAAACCTATTCCGATCCCGGTTCCTGAAATCTTTCCAGCATACGCACTGGATGAATCCAAACGAGTACGGTTCTTAGGAACGGATCCTCCCGATCCTAGGACAATACTGTCTCCTATTTTAATATACCCTTCATATCCTAATGCCATAAAAATTTCTCACGAATTAAGAAGTTTAATAGCGGGTTCATCTCCCGCAAGACCACGCATAGATAATGCCCTATTCGTTATGTTGTCTCCTCCTCCGATATTATAAGAATCCTGATCTAAAACAACTTTCCCTATATTTATTGTTCCCACTCCCGAAATCGACACCGAAAAACTCGTGTTCGATGCCGTCGATCCGTTAACCTCCGCAACTCCGTTGGATGAATAATAGACAGCCGCTGCGGTAACATCCATTTCTCCGGTAAACACCGCTATCGGTCCCTGAGCATTGACACACGCATACACAACCGTTAATCCCTGATCCACATTCACATTCCATTCCACCGCATCTGTATCCGAATCGAAAGGGCTGGAACCGGACACAAGCAAAGACGGAGTCGATTTCCAAAAAGGAACAGGATTCAAATTCGTGTTTCCTGGATTCAAGAAAGACGATAAACATCCTGTCCCTCCAACCGTGTTGGCAATATACGAACCTGATAATATTTCAGATTTTGCTATTGCCAATACTCCAGCCGATCCGGAAATACAAGATCCTTCCGATGTTGAAAATCCGGCTGAAGAATTCCATGCCCCGGTCAAAGTCCCTGAAGTAAAGGTTTGGACATCTAATCCATCCGGGGAAAGAATAAGAGTCTGAGGCTCGTTGCGACTCTCAATAATCCAATTGGAAAGTATTGTCCACATCGATACCTGTAATTCATATTCCAGAGTCCCTTCATACCGGACAATATCATCGGCATATTTTGAAACTCCGGCATTATACCATCCAGCACCCCGGACGGAATCTGAATATATGGGAGTGACAACCTTGTTTACGGACGACGAGGTGATAAGAAAAAAAACATTTCCGAGCTTGGCATAGCCCATATATCCCATGCCCATATCTTATCACTCCTTATTTAAATAATCGTAAAAAACAAAAACCCGGGCAAAGAGGCATAATCCCCTATGCCCGGAGGCTTTCTGAGCAGTAACGCTTGCGAACACTCTTACTCCGGAGGAGGAAGTGGTGGTGTGCCCGAATAAGTGGAGATAATGCAAGGAGGAAGAGTCGTTGTCGTTGAGCAACGTCCACCAAGACCCTTTATTCCGAAAGAGCGGTTCGTGACAGAATCCGCGCCCTGAATGCTGTAGTTATCCGAAGAAATAACCGCCGCAGGTACTTCAATATATACATTACCAGATCCCGGCTTCGCGATCTGAATCTGGAACCATGTGTTTTCAGCGTAAGCGTACGGAGAAGTCAATGTTCCCGTCTGAGCAGGACCCAAAATAGGATCAAACACGCCAGCCGGATTGTACAGAGTCACATTACCGCTTACCTCCATCGGACCCATCAACACGGCACGAGGCAAGCGGCTTCCGGAGCATGTATACAATATCTTCTCGTGATTGGAAATATCGATACTCCATTCAACCGTTTCCAAGCCTGTCTGAGGAAGAGTCGGAGTTTGAAACGGAGAACTATATGTTCCCACACCCAACTGCGCGTTGGTTTTCCAGAAAGGAATAGGATCGACGTTTCCACCGGAAGGGTTCAAAGGATTCGTACTCGCCAGCGTAGAGCAATTTGACGCAATCACGCCATTTGCTTGCTTGATGTACGAAAAATCAGAATAATTATGCCCTCCTATAGGATCAACCTCTGAACGGAAAATCGCAACAACACCCAGAGAGCATGTCACGAACGATCCTTCCGAAGTGGAGAAGTTAGCCGAACGGCACCATGCTCCCTTTGTATCGTAGGTCGTATTGGAAGTGTTATAATACTGATACACATGAGATCCGTCTGGAGATATTTCCAAAGAACGCGAATATGCCCTTTTCGCGACAATGAAGTCAGCCATCATATCCCAAAACGCTCCTCCCGCGCCCATCTGCAATTCCAGATCGATGCTGCCCTCGTAACGCAACGCGGCATCGGCATAGTGAGCCGCATCGGCAGCGTTGTACCAACCGGCACCCCACACAGCCGTAGAAAAAATCGGCTCCAGTACGAGATTAACACTCGCTCCCGTTGTCAATACGATTAACGGTCCCTCGCTAGGACCTGTCGTGAAAAATTTCGCGTAGCCCTGGTCGTCTGTTGCTTCACCTTTCGGCTACTGACCGTCGTAAAATTAACACTTACAACGGCGGGAGAACCGCTTCGGATTCTCTTCTCTCCCTTCTTTTGGTTATAGGAGATGTCCAGACTATCGCATACATTAATACCTAATTGATCGGGCAGATCATTTCGAGCCATTAATGTCCCCATCGTTTAGTCGTTCAGCGTCCCTTTCGGGTTCGCCCTTGTTGTCCACTTCTGGAGTTCCAAGTCAATTAGACGGGGTGAGATGGGACAACATCTATCCCATGCCCATAACCTTATCCTCCTTACTTTATAAACACCTGTTGTTTTCTTTTTAGATAAACGCCATTTACTTTATACATTATATCATAAATGGCATCAACCACCGATTTCTTTCCAATCTCCAACATTCCTGATTCCATACGGTTATCCGCAACCCAAGCCATATACAAACCATAATGCCCGAGCAAAGTCGCTTGAATATGCGCCATCGCTCTTGGATGCCCACATACCCTTAACGTAACCCCACCATGCCGACGCATTACACTACCGTCTCCATCAAACAAACCTCGCAGGAATGGACCAAATGATCGTTCACTCATCGGCTGTATATCAAATCCTTTTGACTTCCTTCGGCAAACTCCATGTTCAACAAGTTGCAAAGACATTGATTTAGGAATAGTCATTCTCCACATTGGTCTATCAGGTCTCGGATGAATTTTTGCTCCTAAAACAGCAGCAACATCCTCCATAATCTGTTTATCTTTCATTTCTAACTGTACTTGACCATCTGCGTTTACATTTCCATCTGCAAAAATAAGTCCCAATAAATAAGCAAAAAAGTCATCAAGATCATCAATACCAGACACAATAATGTTTTTACCAGTAGGCAATAGTTTCATCTTACGAACAAATTTCAAAGCTTCTTCCAACTGGGATTGATCATATAATCTGTGTCCACCAGAAGTATGTTTTGCGATTAATTTACCTGACACATCTAAACGACGAAGGGAATCATCAGAGATGCCAGTCAATCTAGCAAATTCTCCTATTTTGATTCCCATGCCCATGCCCATGATCTTGTCCTCCTTGCTTTACAAACACAGCTTTTAAAGCCCTATTTGTCTTTCTTTCAAATTCATAACTTTGACATCGTCGCCGATAGTCCCTGTCGATCCTTCCGTGGCAAAATGTGCCGCAGTAACATCCAGAAACCTCTTAGACGAATCCCCGACGGCTATTTCCGCTCCGGCAACCGAATCTCCCGGCACCGTAACGGATAGGGTTGTCAGATTATTGCTCTCGTCTTTTACCGTCAAAACCAAATCCAAATCAACGCTTCCCATTGTCGTCACAACAATCTTCAATTGCGTGGCTGCATAAAAAGTACCGTTCGCTGGATTCAAAGCATTCCCGTTCCCGTAATTCAATCCGTCCGTAAACGTCAAAGACGGACCTGTCGTTACCTGCAATCTGGCAAACTGATCCTCACTCTCGGAAAAAACGTTATTCGCCAGCATATAAAATCCCTGCGTATCAAAGAACAGCTGCGAGAAGTAATAACTGACCCTTTGGTCTTTATCCGTCAGGTATCCGTCCCATCCTCCCGCCTGCAAAACATGTCCCGCATTATCCCATCGGTTGAAATGCGCATTCATCGCACCTATTATCAATCCCAAATTCGTTCCGCTTTTAACAACCTTACCTATTAAAAGATCGTTATCGACATCGTTATAAGCGGAATCCAGCGGAATTTCAACATCCGCATCTTCCGTTTCAGAAACTGTTTCAAAATACCATCCGTTGCCTTGCTGCTTAGAAAGAACACATGCCGTCTGAAATTGAAAATACTGATAAGCCGCCCTATCCGCAACCTTCAATAATGTAGTAGTATCAATCAACGACATTTTGCAAATCTCCCAAATAACCTTCCGACTTCCTTCTTATCTCTTCCAAAATACTTATCACGTTTTTTGCGTTCCTGCTGATTTCCTTAATCATCTGAATCATATTATTCACGGTATCAGCGAATTGTTTCTGATTCATACCTTCATGCAAATCCGATTCATTCTCCAGAATCAGATTGATAGCCGCTCTGACAGCAGAAAGCTTTTTTGCCACTTCAGACATATCCCGGATCGTTCCTAGTCTAACGAATGGAATTTCTGAGCTGCATGTCAACTTTTTCAGAGACATTCGACAAATCCTCCAAATCCGAAATCAAAACATCAATTCCCTCGATCATCACTATCAATTCTCTTTTCCCAGCCTTATTGTCTAAGAAAATATCAAACGACTGAACGGCACGCCTGTTCGCCTGATAAGGGATTTCTCCGTCTCTCATCAACTTCGTAAGCTTTTCATCCAATAATTGTCCGTTTGTTTTCAAACCTGTGACTCCTATCTTATAGGATAATATTCAAAAAAAATTAAGAGGATACGATAATCGGTCGAATTAATGTCGGAGTATTTGCTCCTCCAACCCTCCATTTGTTTTCTGGATAGGGCTCGTGTATGACAGCAAACCAGTTAAATTCCGCTTTTCTAATCGATCCCTCTTTTGCAGCAGAATAATTGGCATTATCCACCAAACTGTCCAAAATGTAAGTCTGGCACAATCCACCCGTGAAATCCCATTTGGTTTCGTTCAGGACAGCCATTTGCAGATTTTCCGGGCTTGTCATTATCTCGGCTATGGCAGAAGCCAACGTGCAAATGTATTTGACTCCGTATTTCTCGTTATCCACTTTGACCGTAATTGTTACTCGGAACTGATAACGGGGTCTTTGAGCCCGCGTGGTAGCCCATTGATTAGGGACATCGCCTGGTTCGATTTCTAGAATCGGATAAGCATCAGCGGGCACTACCTTGCGCATACCCTGCAATATCATCAATTTCCGATTGCTTTGGAATTTTTGGACAAGAGTATTGATCTGGACAGAATTCCTGTTCAGAAGATCTTGCAAGGTGCAAATTATATTGCTGGGATTTGTATAAATACATCACCTCTTTTCGTCAAAGATTTCAACCTTGACTTTAATTCCGTTCTTTTTTCCAATCTTTTTAAACATATCACACATATTCTCGATAATGCCCTGCATGGCTTCATGATCCGTAAACCCAACCGTGATTTCCATCTTTTCCTCATCGTCTCTTCGAAACACAAAACACTCTAAATTCTCGTTAGCCCTCAATGTGCTTACGAATCTCTGAATTTCAAAATTTATGGAGTTATATTCCCTGTCTTCACAATCTGGGTTCTTTTCAAAAACACCCTTGATCCTTGGCATAAGATCAGTTGCCACTCCCAACAAATCCGATGCGATCCTGTTCATAGTTATCTCCTCCCTTCTCCTCCTTGCGAATTAGCTTTTCACTTTATCTTTTTACGACGGACGCTCAGGGAACGTATTCGGCTGCAATGCGGCTGGCATAGAATGCGATATATTGCTCTTTCTTCTTTGTCCTGGGATTCTGTGGGTTGCTCTGCAAAAAGCATACACCTGCATTCTGGCGTCGGAAACCATTTGCGTTGCCTGTTCGGTTATATTCTGTTCCAATTGCTGAAATTCATTGATCAATATCTGACCCGCGACCCAATATCTTGCAGCCCTGCGGACATCTCCAGGAAAAACCCTTATTGTAGCACCTTGCGTCACGGGAATCTGAGATCCCTTATTGGAAGCAATATAAGTCAGGATATAACCGTCTGCTTCTGCCGATCCCGAAAGATCGGCTGTAAACCCGTTCGTAGTAATCGTTTCCTCGCGTACAGTCGCATAAAGATTAGATGTTCCAACCGGTTTGCTTATCGTCACCATCACCGAAGCTGGAATACTCATCCATGCCTTACCCGTTACTATAACCTCCGTATCGTTGGCTGAAATCGCCTGTGTCCCATTCTCCATCCACGCAGGTACAGGAATCGTCCCTGATCCGTCTCCCCCTACAACAACCTGATTAAAAGCCCTTATAGGGGTTTGATATACATCATTAAGAATAGCATCGATATCACGATCTATCATTTCCTGGTAATTATTAACCATCTTTTGGTTTACTTTATCCATCATTCCTTCTCCGATATTCAAAACACGGAGAACCTCTTTTATATCCTCCCAAGAACCGGAGTAAAATTCTTCAAGAGTGGTAGGAGATATGCTAGACATTATACAGCCCTCCGATTAAAAATCTATAAATCACTTTGACACTCCTTTCTGAATGTCTTCCAATTTCTCAAAAATTCTTTGAGTCTCGATTGTGCTCATCCTGTCTTCTACCTCCACTTCGCGTTCATGTAGGAACATACCGACTCTTCTTCCTCATCGGTCAGAGCACGGAACCAAACTAACATCTCATTGATGCCACCATCCCAAAATTCGCGGCCAACATTGTCGGCCCCGATGGATATCTGATTTTCCGCAGCTCCGATGTTTCCGGTATGCGAAACATAAGTTGAGGGCGAATCGTCGATATCGATTTCCGAGACCGTCGGGGACAGTCTCGCGCAAATAATATGCGGACCGGATGATGCGGGAGAGAATGCCGTCGAAACGGCGCGGGGATATTGAGTGGCGGGATACCCACGCCCGAACACGATGATCGAATTTGCTGGACAGTCCTCCGATGCAATATCGGTACAGTATACCGCCGACCCATAATTCTGTTGGTTTATGAGTCCATACCCGTATGACCATAGACATCGATATAGTCCGGTCGTAAAACCCCACGAGGGTCGTGAACATGCGACGATGACGGTCAGCGCACCGGAAGATGACGCGAGCGACTGCGTGCGCAGGAATTTCGATGAAGCGGCGGAAAATACGACGGTGCGACCGCTCTTGCTGGGCTGATACTGCGTGTCGCTCTGCGTCGCGGTATTCCCGTTTCCAGACTTGTCGGGCCACGACGACACGAGAGCGCCGTCGGAAAGGACAGATAGATCTGTTGCGTCCAGCCACAGAACGCAATCAGGGATGCTCAGAGGATTAAAAATTTCTCTTTTATAGTTCAGTTTACGAGGATTATATAGGAGTTTGTTTCCTTGATAGATAGCTTTAGGCTTCTTGTCTTTTCCTGTCGCATTAAAGAGATTGTAGACTTCATTAGAGGATAATGCGCGATTGTAAATGCGCACGTCGTCTATTGAACCAGTAAAATACTCACTCTTACCTGTTCTATTACCGATGTGTAATGGAAAAGAATTCGCATATAATGAACTTGGAATACTGTTCGTGTTTGTAACTAATATTACACCATCCTTGTATATTTTGCAAAATGACCCATTCTCATACATCCCGACAATATGATGCCATTCACCTAGCGGTGTAGTTGTGTTCACAGTTGTCCGAAGATATGTGTTTGATGTTGGTGGTATATCAAAATATATAGTCGTAGTGGAGTAGTGTATTGCGTAGCCTCTATTAGGTAGAGAAACCATGGTTCCAGCTAAACTACCCTGATTACTAGGCTTTATCCATCCACACAACGTGAAAGAATTGGTCGGGTGTACTGAAGAAGTAGATAATGAACTAACATAATCATTCACTCCATCAAAATATCCCGCTCGTCCTAATTTTCCTGGGTTCGTCTGAGCACCGCC